>ATLU01000026.1_pt1 | contig 81714 bp, 73 predicted proteins | sample 178751 | NCBI WGS metagenome assembly ATLU01 (sample SAMN02211837, study PRJNA209200) | bioreactor metagenome | isolation source: day 23 sample from continuous culture bioreactor inoculated with sediment... | place: Germany: Wadden Sea | collected 2011
CCTCTACTTTCGCAGACAAAATTGTTGGTTGGCGTGTTTCGAGTTCACCCAAAACAGATTTTGTGTTGGATGCTTTGGAGCAAGCGCTGCATGATCGTCGCCCAGTTCACAAAGGTGGCCTCATTCATCACTCTGACCGTGGGGGGCAATATTTGTCCATTCGCTATACCGAGCGTTTGGCCCTCGCGGGGATCGAGCCCTCTGTTGGCAGCGTCGGTGACTCTTACGATAACGCCTTGGCCGAAACGATAAACGGCCTTTACAAAGCCGAAGTCATCCACCGGCTTGGGCCATGGAAAACCATGGCATCGGTCGAATGGGAAACCCTCAAATGGGTCGACTGGTTTAACAACCGCCGCCTGTTGGAGCCCATCGGATACATCCCGCCAGCAGAAGCAGAAGAGAGGTACTATGCACAATTCAATGCGTTAGATATGGTCGCGTGAGACGAAGTAATCAGCCTCCGGCAAACAAGGGGCGGTTCAGGAGACGTAACTCGCAACCACCATACTTAAGGATGATAAGCTCAGACGGCAGCGAACTTTCTGGTCGATCATCGATCACCTTAATTTCTGAGAATGCCCGCTTGCTTAGTTTGTTCACGGGAAATTTCCGTTTGTCGTTCTTCCCAAAAGCCTTTTTCCACTGATAAACAGCCTTGTCAGAAACCGGACATGTCTTCTGAACATCACTTACGGAGAGTGTTCCGGAATTCATCTGCTTGGCCATTTCGCGCTTGAATTTGGTTGGCCACATGCGGCGTCCATCTTTCCCGACAGGGATCGAATGGCCGAACGCATGGAAGACTTTATCGATTTTCTGGTCACTTGCTAGATCACCTAATGTTTGAGTATTCATGATGCCTGTATCCTTTTGGGGACATCATATTTTCCAAACGGAGGTGTGCTAAGCCCCTAAATACGGGGTTCGATGCAACGCTTACCTTGTTCTCCTAAACTCCAACGGATAACGTGCGGCATGGCGATTTCTAAGCACATCATATCTATCTTTCTTGTTGTGGGTCTGGTCCTTTCGACAGGCTTAACCGCTGAGGCGCGTGCCATGTTTTCGAAAGTGCTTGCGCCTCTTGCCATGGCTTAAATGCGGCGGGCACCAAAGATGTGGCCCCGCCGCTTGTTCACAAGATTTATGAGCCGTCTCATCACGGCGACGAGGCCTTCCAGAGAGCTGTCGCCGATGGCGTAAATGGGCATCATTGGCCATTTGACGACATGCCGCCCGTCAAAGGGCTGACCCGCGGGGATGTCGCAATGGTTGTCATCTATATTCGCGACTTGCAGCGCGCCAATGGGATTAAGTGAAGGCGATCCCGATAAATATTCGAGGGGCTGTGTCGCACATTCTAGTTTTGCTTGTTGCCATTCCTTCACCCCTCCTAATCTGCATAGGCAACTGTCATGATGGGCCGATCCCTCCGCATTGTGGGAGGATCTCAGTATTACGCAGGGTGCCCAAAGAATGCGGCGGGTGGGTAAAGGAAGTTGCTATCGAGTTTATACTCACTGTGGTGACTTCAAAGCGCGCGCTATCACACTGGAATTGTGGGTTGCGTGCTCAGCCGATATGACAAGACTATCCATCACCACGAACAACCATAAAATCAGGTTAACATGACCCCACGCAATCCCAGCTCTGCAAAACTGGCCTCGTTGCCCTGGCTTCGAACGGTTGGATTGACCGGCATTTTGGTGACATTCGGAGATCAGCTGTCGGAGGTGACAAACCGGGCGGCGTTGGCATTTCAAGATGCGGTTGATGGCTTGAACATTGACGGTGTGACTGAAACCTCGACGTCGCTCGTGTCGACCTTTATTCAGTTTGATCCGACCCGCCTGTCCCGAACGACCCTACAGGGCCACCTGCAAGAACTGGCAGGATCGCGCGATTGGTCAGTTTCGCAGAAATCTGTCGCGCGCAGGCTTTGGCGGGTCAAGGCGTCATTTGGTGGCGAAGATGGCCCACATTTAGAAGAGGTTGCCCAGCTGGCTGACCTGACCCCAGAGGCGGCGATCAATCAGATTCTCGACACCCGCGTTCGGGTGATCACAATAGGGTTTGCGCCGGGGCAACCCTATTTGGGAACACTTCCGCCCAATTGGGATTTTCCACGTCTACCAGAGCTGATCCCGCGCGTGCCGGCGGGGTCTTTGGTGGTGGCTCTGCGACAATTGGTGTTGTTCACAAATGATACGCCAACAGGGTGGCGACAAATTGGTCAAACAGCGTTTCGCAATTTCGAACCAGATCATGTTTCGCCGTTTCGTTTGCGCACTGGCGATGAAATGGAATTTGTTCGGGTTGGGCAAGACGAGATGCGCCTCTGTCTAGCCGATCCTACGCGCGCGACGGCGGCCGAATTGGTGGAGCTTTCTTGATCCGTTCCTTGCAGATATTACGCGCCGGCCCGGGCCTGACGATACAGGATCTGGGCCGCCCGGGTTGGCATGCCTACGGTGTGTCAAATGGCGGGGCGGTTGATCGTATGGCCCTTTATGAGGGCGCGGCTTTGCTGGGGCAAACTGCGAATTGCGCTGCTCTCGAGATGCCCACCTATGGTGGTGATTTCCTGATCGAAGGTGACTGCCGCATCGCCTTGACGGGTGCGCCTATGGTTGCCCAACTTGACGGGGTGAAACTGGTTTGGAACGCAAGTCATAAGGTGACAAATGGCCAGCGCCTGTCGATCGGCGCTGCCACCACAGGTGTCTATGGATATCTCAGTGTCAGTGGTGGCTTTCAGACACCCGAATGGATGGGCAGCCGGTCTGCGCATCTTGCCGCAAATATTGGTGGCCTTCTTTCCACAGGCGACAGGCTGCCGGTGGGGGATGACCCGAACGAGGGCGGTATGTCCGTTTTTCTTCCGGAGCGGGACCGGTTCAGTGGCGGTGATATCCGTGTCGTGACAACATTGCACACCTCCCTGTTTTCAAACGCGGAAGTGGAAAGGTTTACACAGACCAATTTCCAGCGATCTTTGCGCAGCAATCGACAGGGCGCTGCACTAACATTTGATGGGCTACCCTTCACACCTGATGCGGGGCAAACTATTCTGTCTGAACCCATGATCATGGGTGATATTCAGATGACTGGGGATGGCTATCCATTTGTTTTACAAAGTGAATGCCAAACCGCAGGCGGGTTTGCACGTATTGCCCAGGTGCTCCCCTGTGATCTGTCCACCGTTGCACAGGCCACCCCAGACAGGGTGTTGCGTTTCCGGTTTGTGACTTTTGAAGAGGCGGATTTGGCCTATCAATCGTACCTTACAGACCTTAAGAACCTGCGCGGCCAAACCCGCCCGCTGCTGCGGCGGGTTGAAGACATACGCGATCTGCTTTCTTATCAGCTTATCAGCGGCGCCGTGACAGGCTGGGAAACAGATATGCCAGAGGACTGTAAATGACACGTGTGGATTTGAATGCCGACATGGGCGAGAGCTTTGGGAACTGGACCATCGGGAACGACCGGGCGCTACTTGATATTGTCACATCGGCGAATATCGCTTGTGGGTTTCATGCCGGTGATCCTGATGTCATGGCGGACACCATGAAGGCCGCCGTCCAGCGAAACGTTGGTATTGGCGCGCATCCGGGTTTGCCTGATTTGCAAGGATTTGGGCGCAGAGAGATGGCGATTGGCGCAGAAACACTCGGCAATATGGTTCGGTATCAATTGGGGGCTGCGATGGCCATGGCGGAAAGTGCCGGTGGAAATGTGACACATTTCAAGCTGCACGGTGCGCTGTCACATATGGCTGTGGCGGATGAAGATATTGCAACCACGTGTTTTCGGGCCGTTCAAGAGATTTCACCAGATATCATCATTATGGTGATTGCGAGCACCGGTATGCAGCGGGCCGCCGAGCGGCTGAACTGTAACCTCGCGGCCGAAATCTTTGCAGACCGCGCCTATCTTGACGATGGCACGCTTATGGGGCGCAGCCTGCCCGGATCGGTGATCCATGATGCGGATTTGGCGGCCATGCGAATGCGCGAAATGGTTGCCGAGGGTGCAATCATCACCGCCACTGGCAAACGCATTCCAACGAAAATCGACACAATCTGCGTGCATGGGGATACGCCGAAGGCAATCAAAATTGCGCAAGCGGTGCGGGATGGTTTGCTGATGGATGGCGTCCGCGTGGCGGGGTTGGCAGAGACATAATCGTTCTGTGTCTTACCCTTCGACACGCCCATAGCGCACCAAAACCGTTTCCAGCCCGGGGTTCGGGACTGGGAAGCTGAGTTCGCCGTTCGAACGGTGGTCCAGTGAAACGCCCACACGATCACCGTTTTCACGATAAATACCAGCTTCAACGCCAGAGCGAAATTCCAGCGGGTATCCGAGTTGCGGGCCTGATTGCGCGCGCATCCACCAGCCGGGCATAAAGCTTAGCTCTGCATACCCATGCCCGTTTCCAGTCGAAAATTCGTTCAATGCGCCTGCGCCAATCCAAACATCGCCAAGTGTGTCGACTGAAATTCCAACCGTGGGTCGAAAAGGTCCGAAGGTCACCGGAGCATCAAAGCGGTAGTAGGTTTCCTGGCCAATAATGTCGGCTTCAAAAATCAATTGCCCTGCTGAAATTGTGTGGCGGACTCCGCTCCAAGCAAAGCGCATGCAGCCGTCACCACAATAATTCGCGCCCATGTCGATGAGCCCGGTTAACAGAAATATCACCGCCAGAGTACCGTCCATAATGCGTCCTTCCCCCTCAAAGACTTAGGGGAGAATTCATGTTCTGTCACCAGATCTTGAGGGCGTAAAGAAATGTAACACTTTTTTGCCAATACCCCTTGTGGTTCCGAGAGTGCGAGCGTATATCAGCCTCACTGTCGCGGGATGGAGCAGCCCGGTAGCTCGTCAGGCTCATAACCTGAAGGTCGTAGGTTCAAATCCTACTCCCGCAACCAATTTCCAGCTAAGTGGCTGAAACAGAACAAAGCCCCTGTTTTTACGGGGGCTTTTTCTTTGTGGTGGTACACATCTGTGGTACACTTGGGGCATGACAGACATGCCTAAGCCTCCATACCTCACAAAGGACAACAAGGGTTACAAGCTCCGTAGACCCGTCCCAAAAGCGTTTCGAAGCCAGATTGGCAAGACGCAGTGGGTCGAAAGGCTCAGCGGCATGCCATATTCTGAGATGTGTGAGCGTGCGCGTTGCTTTGGCGTTGAGACTGACGCTGAACTGAAAAAGCATAAAAATGCGCAGAACCGTTCTTCTGAGCCTGCAAGAAACGTTGATGAACCTCGGTTCACGCTTTCCATGACAGAACTAGCGCAGCTCAAACTCGCCTACTTTCGTCAACTTGAGCAGGCTGTCGAAGCTTCTGGCGGTTATGGCGCGGGACTGAGTGGTCTGAATGAAGCGGAGTACCGTGATCTGCAAGCAGACGCCCAGCGCGACCACTTGGAAGCTTTGGAGACATTTACAACCGCACAGGACGATCTGCCTGAAGCGAATGCTGATAGCCCGCTCGAAGGGCAACTTGGAAGACAAACTATCGCAAAGGCCGCACGTGAACTTCTTTTGGAGCACAGCTTTATTCAGTCGGATCAACTCGGCGATAGCGGGCGGCTATCTAAATGGGTTCTGGCTTCGGATGGCTTTGAAGCACTATGCAACAAATTGGCAGACGCAAGAGTTGAACATACACGTCGCCGTGTCGATGCCTTTGAAAGAGGAGGCGTGCCCGACCTTCAACGTCCAGAGATGACGCAGGCGCTTAACTTCGCCGAACAGCTCCACACGCGACCAGAAAAGACTGTTGGCGATTTGATTGATGTCTATCTGGATAAAAAGCGCGACCTAGTGACGAAGTCTCGTTTCAATCAGTACCAACTGGCAGCTCGTGCACTGACTGAAGAGGTTGGTCGTGAAACCAGACTTGGCAATATTTCTAGGGAACAATGCGAAGAAATTGCGACGTTGTTCGTGCGCACCCCGCAGTACGCTACGCGCCACTACAATGGCCTGTCACTCAGAGAGGCCGTAGACGCCTATGAAAAGCAACATGGCACTTCAGCGGCCCGATATGACGCGGCTCAAGACAATTTGCGTGAGCTGCGTGTACTGCTGGATGAGGCAGTCGACCGTGAATGGCTAGACAAGAACCCCTGCGCACGCGTTCGGATCACGAAACCAAAGAGTGCGACGCCACTCGCCTCGTTAGATGATGGATATGAGCCTTTCAACGCGTCTGAGTTAACAGCGATCTTCTCAGCGCCGCTATACACAGGCTGTAAGGATGACGGCCATGGCGTTAATAAGAAAGGTCCGCACATCATTAGAAAGGCACGATTTTGGGTGCCTTTGATCGCTTTGTTCTCAGGGCTGCGGATGCAAGAAGTACTCCAGCTTGAAACAAGCGACATCCGTGAAGATGGGGGTGTACGATACATCAGCGTGAATGACATTGTGTCCCCCGAAGCCGCAAAGGTGGGTCATAAGAAGAGGCTCAAGACCAAAAACTCTGTTCGAGATGTCCCTGTTCACCCAGAGCTGGAAAAGCTTGGCTTTTTTCAGCATGTCGAGCAAGCGGACGGGGCTTTGATTTTTCCTGAACTCGAAGGTGGTGCCGCTGAGAAGCTGTCCGACAACTTCTCTAAAAAGTTTAGATCATTCCTAAGGCCAACAGGCGTCTGGGTGTCGCGCCGCAAGGTGTTTCACAGTTTTCGAGGTACGTTCAACGACGCGCTCAGGGATGCAGAGGTTCCTAAGGACATCAGAGAAGAGCTTTTGGGCTGGGGGGATCAACAGTCAATGGATCGTAAATACGGAAAGGGCGCAAAGTTATCCAAGCTAAACGAACACGCCCAAAGAACTTCATATGATGAACTTGATCTCAGCCATTTGCATCAGAACGAGACCAAAGTTCAAAAAGACTGAAGTATTGAACCACGGTTCAATCTTCGTCAGGGCCATCTACATCTTGGGGATAGAGGAAATCCCAAAGCTCTAAATCATCGGTTTTCTCAGCGATCTTCCTAAGATTGGTTATCACTAATTTTCGATCACTGCCCATATCCCGCGCTCTATGCGCGAGTGCATCATATTGCATGTTGTATCGGTCAAAATATGCTTTGGTTTCTGGATCAGGTTGTTCTTCAAGATCATCTGCCAAACGAATATGAAACAACATATGGCGAAGTTCGTTGTATTCCCTGTTTAGGCGCAAGAACTCGCGTTTCGCTTGCTCAAGAACAATACGTTCCTCGGTCCAAGTGTTTTGAATGCCGCGTTGATCTCGTCGTTTTGAAGCGACTAGATATTTGCGTAGAGCGGCAATTTCTTGTTTTGTCGGTTTCTCGCTGATCCGTGCTGCACGCATAGAGTTCGATTGTCTTTGACGTCGGTTCCCGATTTGAGTTGTGGGCCTTTGATCGCGGCCACAAACAACCTCGTCATGTGACCATCCTTTGTTGTAACGCGTTCTCAAAGTGGTTGGATTTTGTTGCGTCAATTCTGCCCATCCAGCAAGGCTACGGCACGCGCCAGCATGGGTGATAAACACCGTACTTTTCCTATTTTCAGTTTGTGTCGCTTTGTCAGCCCAGCGGCACTTCCCTTCAGCATATTCAGGGTCAGTAAAATCAATCCTGTCGATAGTATGCGAGGCATCTGGCTTTGGCCCCATCATAGCAAGGAAGCTGCGGAAACTCTGGAATGCTTCACTAAGGGTGTTTTCCTCTGGGCTTTGCGTACAGCGCCGCTTCATATTTTTCCATGAACTATACTCCGATGGGTAAGCAGCCTTTAGCTCTGTCATTGTTAGCTGAGCTATATCTTGGAGAAACTTAGGAAGGTCATCTGGTATTTTCTTCATGTATCTTCCTCAGGCTTAGGGCTGCGTTTTTTACCCCAAAGAAAATGATCTTAAGGGATATGGCAACTCCATAATGCCGACACAAGAACGGTGATCCGTAGACCCAATTTGTCAAATGAGATGTCATAGAGGGGTTTATTGTTCACAAATTGCATTCCTCGCAGTCGTTCCACATATCCTAAAGAAAGCCAGGCTTTCCCGTTGCTGAAACCAAAGCGGCACCTTAAACAAGACAAGAGGCTGCGCACCAGTGCAGCCTTGGGGCCTAGTAAACCTCTCCGAACGCGGTCGGCATGACCGAAACCATGCCTCCTCAACCTTATGGTCGGGGAGGCTGCGGCCATAAAACAGAGCCTCGGCTTGAAAGCCGTAGCGTCGTCGTTCGGCGATTTACTACTCCCCGATCACCAGAGAAATCTGGTGGTCGTTTTAGTTTTATGTTGGGAGAATTTGATCCGTGGATATTTTGATCGGTTTATTATTGTTGGCGGCTTGTATTGGCTTTTTCTGGGGCGTCTTTAAACTTTTCAGGAAGGGCCAACGGCGGCGCGGTTTGATCTATGTCGCCGCATCCTTTTGCGCATTGATGGCAAGCGCTTCACTGGTTGGCGTGCAGAACGAACGCGATGCCAAAGCAGCAGGGTTTGCTAGCTATGCTGAGCAGCAAGAAGCTGACGCCGCTGAGCAAGGCAGGTTGGAAGATGTCGCTAGAGCGCAACGCCTGCAACAGGCACGCGAAGAACAGGAGCAACTGGACGCGACCGCTAGGGGGCTGGGGTACAATGACTACGACGAACAACTACGTGCTGAGTTAGAAGCCCAGCAGGAAGATGAAAGAGCGAACCGCCAAGCAGTGCTTGGTGACTTTCCAAGCGCAGCGGTCAAGAACCACGCCTCTGAACTCGGCATCGCACGGTACACAGCATACCAGCAATTGCGCAACATAGACGCCATCCGTGCGTACTGCACCTTTTATGCTGAAAGCTGGCGGGCTGAAGAAGAAAAGCAGGCTCAGATTGATGCAGGTGGAGACGAGGTTGCCCTGACTGCCAATGCGGAAGCCACTTACATATCATTACGTGACCGATACAATGCAGAGTTCAACCTGATCGACTTTGAGGTGACAACGCTCAGCACAGCGGGTCATTGGTTGACGTACTGCAACGCCTTTGAGAAGGGCTGGGGCGTATTTGGTGCCAATTCTGCTGGCCGCGCAGATCGTGAGTTCGCAGGTGAAGCGCAGGACATCTTGACTGCAATCTTCACAAACGAACTGGAGCGAAACAGTGCATCGAACGAATTTAACTCGCAGAGCCGTGCGATCATAAACTGCCGCCATGAGAACATCGATAACAAGTGGTATGTCGGATGTCGTGTGAGAAGTCTGGCTAGCACATCTAGCTGGCGGATTTTTCTGATTGGGCGAAGTGACAATGGCCGACGGTTCTTTAGCCCATTGAACGGGCCATCTATAACAACTCTTGAAGCAATCTGGCCGACTATCCCTGCTGATTTACGCAATCAGATCAGCGCCGCCAACTTTGCTGGTCCGAGATTGCCGATTTCGAAGGTACTGGCCGAGTTTGAATAGGCACGGAAATTCAATGAACCCGGGTGCAAAATTTGAGCAGAAGTGAAAGGTTGTTGAGACAGCATTCAAAAGATTTGGTATGCTTCTACATGAGAGATTTGTTCTGGAAACTTGATCAACTTGGCCGCGTTCGGCTGTCCCGAAACTTCCAAATGCGGCAGTTTCTGCATTCAGAGATCAGCGCCGCATATGGCATCCCGAACATTCCTGATGATCCTGATCTTGCCATCGAGACAGGCCGCAAGCTGTGTGAGAATATCCTTGAACCGCTGACAGAACAGTTTGGCCCATTGATTGTCCGCTCAGGGTTCCGATCCGCCAAGCTAAATGCCCTTGGCGCAGCGAAGGGGTTAATGTGCGCTGGCAATGCCAAAAACTATGCCTACCACATTTGGGACCACAGGGACGAAGAGGGTCACACAGGCGCAGCGGCTTGCATTGTGATCCCGAGGTTCAACGCTGGTGAAACTGAACTTGAAATTTGGCAAGATTTAGCGTGGTGGATTGATGCAAACCTACCCTATCACCGCCTGACTTTTTTCAAACGCGACAACGCTTTCAACATTGGCTACCATGAAGAGCGACGAGCGGAAATTTTCTCGCGAAATCCAAGCCCACATTGGTTGAAGCGAGCCAAATACGCTAACAATAACATAAAACAAAAAAATGCTTGAAAGGAGCAGAATGCTCAAAGAGTACTTCGACTACGTAAAACATGAAATATCACGCTTTAAGGAAGAAAGGTCTTTTAAGGCCGCGTGCTGGTGTGTCCTATTCACCGTTGTAATTCCAATTTTTCTTATTTTGTTCCTTGTATTGATTTGGGTATATTTTTTCACGTCGCTTCTACTTGAGATCATTTCAACCGCACTCATAGTAAATTTTAGCAAGCCACATACCCAGCCTTGGGGTTTGGTTTTTGTTGCGACTTTTATCTTAATGGGTCATGTTTTTCATATTCTCATATTTTCGAGTGACATCTCTGACTGGACGTCATTTCAGCGTTCAGGAAGCTTGATAGTCGTATTGGCCATTTTATCCTTTGGCTCCGACTATCGAGAGAAGTTAAGTCAAAACGCTGATTACTTTATTAAATCTCTGGCTGAATTTACTCAACTCCTAGCTAGCAAGAGTGGTATACGCAATAGTGGCAAGGTCATCAAAAAGCTTGAAGCGGCCAATTCGAAATGGAAAATGCTTGATCTAGAAAGGATCGAGAAGAACGGCAGGAAGTGGGAGGTCGCACTCTTGGCCATAGGCACCTTGATTTGGGGGTATGGCGATCTGGTTGGAAAATTGTTTTCATAATGATTTTAACGACTTGCTACGCCCCTCTCTCATACGAGCCCGCTGTCCCGATAGGGCGGGGGTCAGAGGGACGGCTTATATTGCAGTCAGTGCGGCGGTTTGAGAGCGTCCAGACGCATACTCAAGCGGTTGTCCGCAGACGTGTGGATGTACAGAGAACCATCATCCAGTTGATCAGGAAAAACGCCTACCTCAAACAATAGGCGCTCAAAGTGCCGGTTGATAAAGTAGGCCTCTTCAAACTCCCCCCAATCATCAATTTGATCAATGAACATCGACATATCCACCGCAAACAAGTCTGCCCACTTCAGAAGTTCCACCTGCGACAGCCGCGTGAGCAGCACTGTTTCGGGGTTTTTAGGGCCGATAAATCTTGCCTGCGCGGCTATTACACGCGTGATCGCAGTAAGGAAGGAAGAAACCGAGCTTGCGCAACACTGAAAGAGCTTCTCATGGTCTCTATCCAGTTCATAAGCTAGGCCTGCTTCGCGTGTAAGCGCAATCATGACCTCTAGCTGGTCAACGGCGAGGTCTGAATAAAAAGAGAGCGTATCCACGGTAGGAATGGTGGTCGATATTGAGAAGTAAGACGAAAGCAACGTATCGTTGTACTGCGCCAGCCACCCTTCATATTCGTCCTTGTGCGCCGAACGTACGGTATCTGGAAATTTATTGCTGACAATGCTGTTGAAGGTAACAGTTCCAAGGCAATTTAAGAGTAGCGAAACTGCCGCGTCTTTGTGGTCAACAATCTCGCTTACCAAGTCTTCAGCGAGATATGCCTTCATGATTAGATGAGTTTTTCGGGCGTCGTCTCTGTGTACCAAAATCGGCAGGGCTACTCCGTTGGCATTTTCGCCAGTGGAACTACGCTCCACACCCGCCTGTCCGTCTCCGCGATCAAGTTCCTCGATAGCTTTTTCATAGTCCACAGCAAAGGTTATGCCGTCGAGACTTCTCACATCACAGTTGGCAGCATAAGCCAACACGACTTCATTTACAGCGTCGGCAACCTTCTGAGCATACTCTTGATCAGCAAAATCTTTGAACGAAACTGAATACGAAAAGTCTTGTGAGCCTTCCGCAACGGTGGCCTCTGACCTTGTTTCGTGCTCATCGTCAGAAGCTTCTCCAACGAAGTTTTCCATGGCCCCGCGTATCGCTGATGAGGTCAAGCCCGAAACTGCTTTGCGAGCCTTGCCCCCTAGTTCACGTAGGTCGGTTTCTGTTTTTTCTTCATGCCGATCTGACAGGTAAAAAGAAAAACAACTTTCTATCGCATGACGGGTGTATTGCTGAGCTTGTTCTGCCCAATCTTGCTGACCGCTGCCAACAATAACCTTCGACGGTGAAAGCGGTAGAATAACGCATACTGTGCTTCTGGGGCTGGCGAGCAGATACGGCCCCCAACCATTTTCATCTTTTGCGATGGCGACACAGTCTGCCAACGGCGCATCATTTTCGGCAATTTTGACTACCTGCCAAGTCAGCGCTTCCAATTGTCGCTTTCGCTCCATCGGAACTAATTGGTCTTGAAGGATTTTAGTGTGAGCTGACTGCCCCATCCCCGTGAAATTTTGCTCAAACACAGTAACCCAGTCCGCGAACTGTTCGATTGCGTTGGCGTGCAGTAAGTCAAAGTCTTCTCGTATGCCAAAGTACAAGAGGCGCACAATTGCTTTGGTTGAAATGTTGGTCAGTAGATGAAAGCCACGCTTCTCGAACTCTTCAGTGGCCATCGCGGCAAATTCACTAGGAACGCGGTGTTTGAGCAGCCTTATGCCATCCAGTAATTCAGTTGGGTTATTTATCAGCGTATCAATCGCTGATGCCATTTCTGAGGCACCAACTCCGATCAATTCTCGCAAGTATGCAGCACGCATCGTCAAATGAGCTACAACTTCGCTTGCATCGGTTGAGCTGACCTGAGTGGAAAAATCAGCACCCCGAAGTTTGTCCACCAAAAACAGTAAGCGCGTCTCATAGTCGGTAATCAGGTCATCTAGGGTTGGAGAACCATCAAGTGACGGTTTAGAGTAAAAATCTCTGGTCGCGGCTGCATCATCGCGTGAAACTGGAACAGGTTTATTTAAACCGCGCCGATACATCCAAAGCTTGTCGCTTCCGTCAGTGATCACGAAGCTTTTCAAAAAATGCCTTGGGATAAAATGTTGTTTGCGTCCTGCCATTTTTACCTCGTTGCTTTGTCTTCGAAACTAGGGCCTTGAGGAGCAGCTTGCCAGTGCTTTTGGGTCAAGGCTTAGGCCCGAACGCCTGTACAAAAAACCCTAGCTAAAAGCAGCTAAAAAAACTGTTTCAAAGCAATGCCAAGAGCGCTCTCAAAATATGTATAAAAAATTGATATTTTTTGTACATAGAGGTAGAATGAACCTAGGCTTAATTGACTTCAGAAGGTACAGTGATGGCGAGGGAAAAGCGGGTAGCGATTTATGCTCGAGTATCCACCAAGGATCAGACTACCGATAATCAAATGGTAGAACTTCGCGAGATCGCAGGTCGAGCAGGTTGGGTAATCATTGCGGAATATATTGATCATGGCATTAGTGGCGCGAAGGGACGTGACCAGCGGCCCCAATTTGATGCGCTTTGCAAATCAGTTGTCCGCAGAGAAGTAGACATCGTTATGTCATGGAGTGTGGATCGCTTAGGGCGATCGCTTCAGCATCTGATTTCTTTCCTCGCTGACCTTGAGGATGTCAAATGCGACCTCTTTTTACGCCAGCAAGGAATTGATACCACCACCAATGGAGGCAAAGCTCTTTTTCAGATGATGGGCGTGTTTGCCGAATTTGAACGTTCAATGATCCGAGAACGTGTACAAAGCGGTATCGAACGTGCGCAACAGGAAGAGCAAAACCCGCAAGGTTTGAAACGTAGAAGGCATCAGGGGAAACTTGCACATGGCAGGCCGTCAGTTACGAATGACAAGTTGAAAAGCGAAATCCATCAAGCACGTGATGACGGGTCATCTTTGCGTGCAATTGCCAAACAATTTGGTATTTCTTTGGGCACGGTTCAGAATGTTCTCAAAGCTAAGGCAACTTGATGCACGCGGCTATTGTTAAGGTTTCTATGATTGCCATGCTTGCGAAGTGGAGGCCTCAGAGTGTTTAGAAGCCTTCCGCCTGATACTTTCAGCCAATATGATGATCTAACAAGACCTCTGATCGGAGGCATACCTCCTGTTGATAATTCTTTGCCCACTTTAGGTAAGGATGAGGCCAACACGGCAGGGGAAAACATCAAGCAGCTTTTAATCAGTAATGCCGAAGATGGCGTCCCGACAGATTTTGTTTTTCGTCTACTTAAAATTGCTGAAACTGCCACCAGTTTGGGAAAGCTTCATACTGATCAACTTTTGATTTTGCGAGAATTACGAGAGTTAGTCAGAAATGATAAGTATATTAGGCCTCTGTCAGAAAATCAGAACTGGGCACAAGCTCTGGCGCAACTTGTTCCCTATCTGAGTGCTCGCTCTTTCCGAAATAATGGCGTTGGAAACAACCGACAGGTACTACTTGCCGAAGCTTTGAGGGCATTGTCCCGCAAGGGCTTTCCGTATCGTCTCGATGGTGGTGGAGCGGCACTGACAGAGCGCTCATACAACAATGTTTGCGCACTGATTGAGAAGAAGATCAAACGTGTGGGCGGTTTTGTAACTGCCAACGCCATGCTAAATATGATGGAACAATCTGGTCAGATAAAGGATGGCACCCTGCTTCACGCCAGAACACCATCCCAATTGGGTGGGCGGTTACAGTCAGGTACGCCATGGCATTTCATATATTCTCTAGCGCTGAAGCACCTGAATGTGCCGCCCAAAGCGCGAAGCCCTCAAATGATTTTGCAAGAGATGGAGAAGCTCGCAATTTCTCTCGCGGCATCATTGGATGTTGAACCGCATTCCTCGTACGAAAATCTGTCGGTGTCACCGCATTCGGTGACGGGGCTTCTGTACGAAACAGTTATCTACGATGAACTTTTTGCAATACCTCAGTGGCAACCAATGGCCTCCGTTGAGCTTGTAGAACTATGGCTCGATGCCCTTGAAGCCCAAGGCTGCAACTTCCCTATTGGCCCCATGCAAGATTGGAAATTCATGTGGAAAAGGGTCCACAGATTAGCCATGAAAGGGGGGGTGGCGGATAGAAGCGCCTTTGAACTATTTCCTAACTCTGGAGCTGTTGCTGACCCAATAGGGTTGGTTCGCGCAATATCGTCCCCAAGTATTGGCGTAAATCAGAATTACAAAACCCCATCCGAGACGCAACATCGAACGGCAGGCAATTTTCCTGTGCTGCCGATGAAGAGCAATAGGTTCGCCATCCAGCCGAAAGCGGTAGTCGGGCGTGCTTTTTGTGAGAGTCTTTTTTCAGTTATGCAAAACGCCAAAGTCAACGACTTAGATAACAAGATGGGAAAGGCATTGGAACTTTTGACAGGTGAAGTTTTCAAAGCTGCAGGTTTGCCAGCCAGTATTGTGGGGCGAAAATACGACAATGCCGTTATGGGAAAAGAGTTAGAAGTCGACCTGATAATTGAAACAGAGGAACGCATCTTTCTTGTTGAATGCACGAAGAAGTCCTTAACGAATAGAGCGCGAGGGGGCCATACTCTCGACGGTCTCCGTGATCTGGGGGGCAGTTTCGTAAAACTCACGCAACAGCTAGCTCAACACGAAGCTCACCTAAGAAAAGTCGGAAGCATAGCCTTCAAAAATGGCCAATCGTTGCACTTAAATGGTCGATCTGTTGAGAAGATTGGTATCAGCCTTTTCGATCACGGGTCACTCCAAAATCGTGACATGACGATGAGTTTTGTAGAAGCCTTGGTTAACGCTCAAATGAACTCAGATGAAGTCGATGCTAAAACAACGGTTAAAAAATTCAATCAGAGACTACTTGCGATCAATACAGCAATATCTGAGATAATTGCTCACCAACCAGATGGTGAAAATAGGGGATTGTTTCGATTTGCAATGTCAACTTGGTGGCTAAGTATTGATCAATTACAGTACCTTGCGCTTCAGCCTGAAGGCATGTGGAAGTCCATGGAGCGTATACGCCATATGACGGCTAGTAGTGGAGACATTGTCTATGAGTTACATCGCACTTCCAAGCTGAACGATCTTAGCAAGGCCCTTTTCGATAACGCTAGAAAAATGGATAACCGTGTCTTGTTGTAGTGGCCTGAGAGGTTAACGCTAATGTGGTACACAAGGCGACTAAGTGGTACACTTGAACCCCTCCTAACTATCTGATATTATTGACTATGGCAGTCCACATCCACAAATCCTACTCCCGCAACCAAATTCCTGATTGCTCAGGTAAAAAAAGGTCGCCTTAAGGCGGCCTTTTTTCATTTGGGCTAAGCTATTTTCGCCAATCACAGGTGCAGACGTTGGGGCAATATAGGTGCTCTCAGATGTTAAAAGTAGCTTCTTACCAAGGCGCTTGAAATCAAGCTCCACCCATCCGCTACAACAAAAAATGCAAGTTTGAATGGCAGTGAGACAATTGCTGGTGGCACCATCATCATCCCCATCGACATGAGAATTGCAGCGACAACTAGGTCGATGATGAGGAATGGGAGGAAGACCAAAAATCCAATTTGAAAGGCACGCTCGATCTCTGACAAAAGGAAGGATGGAACGAGGATGGAGAGAGGGGAGGTGGCTGCGGGGTCACCGCTGTACTCCGGTCTCAGCTCCGCGAGATGCGCAAAGGTATCGGGGTCGATTCGATTGGCCATGAAGATGCGAAAAGGCTCCATTGCAGCGGAAAATGCGGGCTCCAGCTCCAGCTCACCTTGTGTGAAGGGCTGTGCGCCAACCTGCCATGCTTCCGTAAAAACGGGTTCCATAACGAAGTAGGTGAGGAAAAGCGCCAGACTGATAATCAGCATATTTGGGGGCGATTGTTGTAGCCCAATGGCTTGTCTCAGAATTGAAAGAACAGTCACGATAAACGGGAAACATGTCACCATAACAGCCAAGCCCGGAACCAGGCTGAGCAATGTGATCAACACCATGAGTTGGATTGATCGTGTGGCGAGAGATCCCTCTGAGCCAAGATTTAGCGAAATATCTTGCGCGAACGAAAGGGTGGGAACGGCAATAAAAACGGCCAAAATAAGAAGTGCCGATATGGGCGTAGAAAGATCGAAACGGTTTGGCATTTACTACAGCCCTGACGTCAGGTCTGCGACTTCTGTCAACCGAACGGCAAGTCGACCGTTCGGATCGCCCTCAATTTCTTCAAGCTCGCCTCGTGCGATTAACTTGTCGCCAACGTAAAGCTCAACGGGATCCTCCACCTTTTTGTCCAAAGGTAGAATGCTGTCATTTTTTAGGCGCAGCAACTCTCTTACCGTGGGTCTGGCCTTGCCAACAGAAATCGTAATTTCAATTGGAACCTGGGTGAACGGGCTGGAATGTGTGTTGTCTTGAAATTCGTCAGCCATGATTTTGGGCCCTTTCATTGATTTCATAAAGACCAGAAATTGCCTCGCCAATTCTTTGGACGGCGCCGCTCAGATCAATTTGCTTTTCGGTCTGTCCCATGCGGATATAGACTTGCCCTTCGGCTAGGGATTCTTCTTCGACAAGTTCAACGGGGATCGTGTTGTTCTGTGCCAAAAGCTGCTCTAGGGTCTCGCGACCCTGCGGATAGACAATGACTTGGATTGGCGTGTCCGCAGCGTCAGCGGCAAGTGGCAACAGCTCCTCGACAATTGCCTGACCAATCGTGTCAGAGATGAGTTTCGGGAGAACCTTGGCGACCATGCTCGCCAGCAAAGGCTCTAGCGACTGCATCACATGACTTCTGGCCTCGTGAAATGTGAAACCTAGATCCTGCAAGTTTCGCGCGAATTCTGCGCCAATCCGGTTTCGATCATTGTCATCTGTTTTGGCGGCGTCATCCCAACCCGCTTGATAACCGGTTTCATATCCAGCCAGCCGGGCCTTCTCTAGATCGTCGCTTGAGATGACAGGCGCAGATGGTTGCGCCTGTTGCGGCATTTGTTTGGTTGGAATATCAAATTCTTCAAGGCGGAACAGTCGAGACATCAAGCGGTCTCCTCTTCATCTTCCATCCATCCGCGAAGAATCTCGATGGTTTCACTCTGACGCTCTTCAATTAAGTCGCGCAGGCGCTGAACAGGGTCCTGAGCGCCCATGCCTCCCAAATCATCATCAAAGTCGATGTCCGAAACCACTGACATTTGTGGCGGTGAAAACTCCCCGTCGTCGATTTCACCCGTAAGTGAAGGCATGTCTGCGAAGTCGGTATTAAATTGAATTGGCTCAGGGCTGCTGGACGAAGCAGGTGCCCCCATGGTTGTGGGTGACATGTTCGCAGGCAGTTGCGGGCCGGGTAATGAATGCGCAGCCTGTGACACTCGTGTATTGTTTGCCGTACTTCCAAGGATCGGCCTTAGAACAAACAGCCCCAGGATCAGTGAAACACTTGCCAGAACCACCAGCTGAATAATGGACATGAGATCAAGATGTAAGCTTTGCAGAAAGCCAACTTCGGCAACTGTCCCTTCTAACGGTAAGGGTTCAAACTCCATTGTTTTTAGGGTGATTGTGTCACCCCGTGCTTCATCAAATCCGATGGCGGATGCCACAAGATCTTTCAGACTGGCGAGCTCTTCTTCGGGACGCGGTGACCAAACCTCTTCGCCAGCTTCAGTGACGCTGCGAATCCCATCAACCAACACAGCAACAGTGATACGTTTGGTGGCTCCGGGCGCGCGGATGATTTCGCGTGTTGTTTCTGAGACTTCATAATTGACCCGCTCGCGGGTTTCGCTGTTTTGCGCGGAAGAGGAGTTCTCCCCGCCGCTGCCTGCGCCATCCGGGAGATTGGAGGCGACAGTGACACCACCTGCACCTGAATCAGAACTTTGGCTCGTGTTTTCCTGTGTCTCGGTTGAAATGGCGACGCGTCCGTTGGGATCAAATGTTTTCTCAAGGATTGATTCGCGTTCCGTCGCGGTTTCCAAACTTAGTTCGACAACTGCGTTGCCAACACCAACTCTAGCTTCCAACAGGTTTTGAATGCTGGCTTTCAGAACATCCGCTTTATCGCCTGCAGTGTTTTGCGCGGCCTCGCCATCATCTCCTGCGGTAACCAGTCCGCCGCGACTGTCAATGACGGATACGTCTTCTGTCGCCAAACCTGGAACAGCCGATGAGACAAGGTATTTAAAGGCTTTTGCTTGTGAGCCGGAGATATTTCCGGTCGAAGTAGTTATTGTGACTGAGGCGGTCGGTTTTGCGCGCGCGCGCAACCCTTGCTGGGCGGCTTGGGCAATGTGTACCCGCGCATTTTGTACAAACGGACTTGAAACAATTGTGCGCGCAAGCTCACCTTCTTTGGCACGCCAGTAAGCCGCATCAAACATCTGTGACGTCGTTCCAAACCCAGATAAGCCGTCAAGTAACTCATACCCGCGAGAAGAATTTGTCGGCAAGCCATCGCTTGCTAACGTCATTCGCAGACTGTCCCGTTGGGTGCTGTTGACGTAAATCGCGCCGCCGCGCACCTCAAATTCCGCACCGCGAGCTTCTAAAGCTTTGACAACTTCACCAGCCGCACTTGATTCGAGGCCTGCGTAAAGCAAGTCCATCGAGGGTTGGCTGGCCATCCGAGATATACCCAGAACCGCCGCGAACATTGCCAGTGTAGCAAGGGCAACGACTATCTTTTTTCGTGCGTCCAATATGGACCAGACAGAAAGGATCTGCTGCAAGACGTAACTCCTTCTACGAGCGGGCTTCTGCCCCCGTCACTCAAACAGTTTTCTACGAACGGCCTTAACAATCGGTTAGTGCCCGCCGGTCTATAACGATTCGAGGAAAAAATTTCTGGTGATGAAATGGCAGAAGCTGAAGAACCGGTAGATGGCGAAGAAGATGCGCCAAAGAAAAAATCCAAGAAGGGCCTTATCATTGGCCTGGTACTTGCGCTCGCTCTCGGCGGCGGAGGTTTTTTTGCGGTATATTCAGGGATGCTACTCGCACCAGCTTCAGAAGATGGGCATGGCCCAGAGAGCGAGGCATCTGAAATTGTTCTGGACCTTCCGCCTGTGGCTTATGTGGACCTAGATCCGCTTGTAATTTCGCTAGGGCGAACGGCCAGCAATAAGCATCTCCGTTTCCGCGCGTCTTTAGAAGTTGAACCGAACTATCTTAAGGATGTTGAAGGCCTAAAACCGCGCGTTTTGGATGTGTTGAATTCCTATTTGCGCGCAGTGGAAATTCGCAACCTTGAGGATCCTGGTGCCTTGATCATGTTGCGTGCGCAGATGCTGCGCCGAATTCAACTGGTCACTGGTGAAGGTCGGGTACGGGATCTTTTAATCTTGGAATTTGTGCTGAACTGAGCCATGGAGGGAATGAATATGGACCTTATCGCGGACACCCTTTTGGCGGCAGGCGCTCTTGGTGCAGCGATTTATTGCATCGTATTGTCGCGCCGGCTTAAGCGGTTCAACAATCTGCAAAATGGGATGGGTGGCGCTGTTGCCGTGCTTTCTGCTCAAGTTGACGATATGACAAAAACCCTGATTAAGGCGCAATCTGCGGCGGGAAAAAGTGCTGAGCAACTGGGGGACCTTACCCAGCGTGCAGAAGCCGCTTCGAGAAAGCTCGAGCTGATGATGGCAAGTTTACATGATTTGCCAGAGGAAGCAGCGCCTGCTCATGAAGCGGCTGCACCCCGTGAACCTGAGCCAGAAGTAGATACAGAGATGGTGCAAACAAGGCCTGAGACGGATCTTTCGGTTCAGGTTCCAGTGTTCTTAAGCCACAGACATAAGCATCTAGAGGCGGCCGAATGATGTTTGGAAAAAAAGCAAAAACGAACGCCCCCGGTCAAGCAAAGCATGCGGATCAGCCCTTAAAAGCAAAAAAGGAGCGGTCAAGAAAGCCGACAAGCCGAAGCGCGTTGTGGGTTATTGCCGCGTTGTTTGTTACGTCAGGGGTGCTCCGTTTGGGCGACCATGGGGTGGCGATTGCTAAGGAGGTGGCGTCATTAGTGGACCCATCCAATGTACCTATGACGAACGATGCCACCTGCGAAACAGAAGATGATATCGCTCGTGTGTTGGCCGTTCTTCATGAGCGTGAGGAAGCACTGAAAGAACGAGAAGGCGCGTTGCAAGACAGATTGCAGGCGCTAAGTGTTGCTGAAAGCCAAATCCAAATAAATTTAGCGGCACTTGTTGAGGCAGAGAACTCGCTAAAGGCGACTATGGCGTTAGCGAATGGCGCAGCCGAGAATGATCTGAGCCAGCTGACACAGGTTTATGAGAGTATGAAGGCAAAGCAGGCAATTCCACTTTTTGCCCAGATGGATCCACAATTTGCCGCTGGGTTTTTAGGGCGAATGCGATCTGAATCTGCCGCACAGATCATGGCTGGACTTGATCCCCAAAAGGCCTATGCGATCAGCGTAATTTTGGCGGGCCGAAATGCAAATGTTCCCACGAATTGATAAAATATGGCACGGTTTTTTAACCCTATTTTGGCAGCATTCAAGTTACTGAACACGCTGTAAGGAGACTGCTAAATGGTCGGGATTATTGGTATTGCACTGATTTTTGTTATGGTGTTCGGTGGCTACCTTGCTGCAGGTGGGAAGATGGGTATCATCCTGAAATCCCTTCCTTTTGAGTTTACTATGATTGGGGGCGCAGCCGCAGGTGCATTTGTTATTTCAAATGATGTGCCCGCTATCAAACATACGCTCAAAGACGTCGGGAAAGTATTCAAAGGGCCAAAATGGACGCATGGCGACTATAAGGAGCTTTTGTGCTTGTTGTTTGAGCTGATCAGACAGGCGCGACAAAATGCGGTCGCGCTTGAAGAGCACATCGAAAACCCAGAAGAAAGCGTGATCTTTTCGCGCTATCCAAAAATTCTTGCCGACAAAGAGGCGATTGAACTGATTTGCGACACGCTGCGATCGGCCTCGATGAATTACGATGATCCGCACCAAGTAGAAGAAGTCTTGGAAAAGCGGATGGAGGCCAACCTCCACCACGCACTTCATTCCAGTCACGCGATGCAAGCCATCGCAGATGGATTGCCGGCGCTGGGAATTGTTGCTGCTGTTCTTGGTGTGATCAAGACAATGGGTTCGATTGACCAGCCGCCTGAAATTTTAGGTAAGATGATTGGTGGTGCTTTGGTCGGAACATTTTTGGGGGTGTTTTTGGCGTACGGCCTTATGGCCCCTTTTTCGTCAAAGGTAAAAACTGTTGTCGAAGATGATGCCCATTTTTATCAACTGATCCGAGAGGTTCTGGTCGCAAACTTATACAATCACTCCGTCAATATTTGTATTGAGGTTGGTCGACAGAACACCCCAGGTCATTGCCGCCCGAGCTATTCAGAACTTGAAGAAGCCTTGAAGGAAGTGAAGAAAGCGGCAGCATAATGTCCCTAATACGCTCAATATTTTTCCTGGTTTTGTCGGCAAATTTTGCCATGTCACAACAACTGACGGTGAAATCCGGCGAGCATGAAAAGTTTTCGCGACTCGTTGTTTATACCCAGAGCCCCGGTGCATGGAGGTTTGGTCGCGTCGAGCGAGGATATGAGCTACGATTAAGCCAGCGAGAATATACATTTAATATATCACAGGCTTTTTCTCTTATCCCGAGAACGCGGATTAAGAACCTTGAAGACCTTGGTGATGGTCGGCTGTTGATTGACACCGATTGCAATTGCCATGCGGCGACGTTTGTTGCCTCAGGTGGACAAATTGTCATTGATATCATCTCTGGATTGGCGCCACCCGACACAGAGATTTTCGAAGCCTTTCTCGATGTACCGGGCGCAAAGCTGATCGAAGATGCAAGGATGGAAATTGTTAACAGCCCTCAAGGCCTGTCGACATCAACTGCACGCCTCGGGTTGCCGCTTTTCCCAATGACCGAAAAACCTCAGCTTATCTTGGATGAAGAGGCGTCTGAAAATAGCTTTAAGGACCAATCTCAACGCATTTCTGATGTCGGGGCTGTGCATGGGGCAAATCAAAATGAAGCGGAGACTGTTGGCAATGTATTCGCCGAACAAAATCCGGGAGACCGAGTAAAGGAAACGGAGCTTGCTCTGATAGAGCAAATTGGCCGTGCTGCAGCCCAGGGATTGATTGATGCGAATCTGTCAACTCTGGAAGCTGAAGTGGACCGCGTTACCCATCCGACGAAGGAGGTGGAGGCACCCTCTCCCCCCCCAGTTCCAGAATTTGATCCAATAGAAAACTTGGATGCGAATGCTCACGTTGCCGTTCAGACATCTATTGATCGCGAAACGGCACTACAAAAATCTGTGACTCTATCCACACAAGAGGGACGCGCCTGTTTACCTGACCAATATTATGCCATTGAGACTTGGGGTGGAGAGATCCAAGTTGGTGTGGATCTGGCGAAGCATAAATCTGGATTATTGGGTGAGTTTGACCAGCCCGACGCCGAAGTGGTAACCGCCTTGGTCCGTCACTTGGTCTATCTTACCTTTGGAGCTGAAGCAAAAGCATTGATCAATCGCTATGGTAACTTGATTGATGGCGCCGGCAGCTTAACACAAATGTCTGAGATTATGGATGATCTGACGGCAGTCGAATCGCATCAATACTCTCCACAAATGGGCTGTGATGGTAATACAGCGCTTTGGGCCGCATTGGCGCAACCTGAGTTCCGCCCTGGACAAGAGATCAACACCCGGGCGATAATTGTATCTTTTTCTCAATTGCCTCTGCACTTGCGGCGGCATCTCGGCCCGAGTCTGGCCAAAAAGTTTCTTGATGTGGGTGACACACAGACCGCGGTTTCTCTACGTAATATTCTAGGCCGTGCTGAGGGTGATCACGGCCCCGAGTTCCAATACCTAGAAGCGCAAATCGATCTGGAACAAGGCGAGACCCAACTCGCAGAAACCCGGCTCACAGAAATTGTGAATGAAGATACACGTCTGTCCCCTTCCGCAGCTTTAGAGATTGTAAATGCACGCTTGTCTCAAAAGCAGGTTGTCCCGCAACGTATTCTAGAACTTGTGTCAACATTCGCCTTTGAGCAGCAGGGATCGCGACTTGGTCTTGATTTGGAGATTGCGCAAATTCAAGCACTTACAAACAATGGTGATTTTGCGACAGCGATTGCCGAATTTAGAAATGATGTTGCCGAGCACAAATACAACGAAAACGAGGTCGCGGATCTACGCCACATGATCTTATCAGAGCTGGTTGATCAGGGAACAAACAATGAATTTTTGCGCTACACCGTGGGGGCTGAATTTGACCGCAACGCTTTGGATGAGGAGTTGCGAATAGCCATTGCTGAACGCCTTATTGATCTGGGTTTTGCGCTGGACGCGCGCATGTTGCTGGATGTTGCCGGGACGGTGCCAGACGCAGCACGGCGCCTGGATTTTGCAAAAATAGCACTCTTGGAACGGAAACCAGATGTTGCATTAGGGTATCTCGCAGGATTGACCACCGAAGATGCAGAGCGGCTTCGCGCGCAGGCGTATAATATGTCTGGTGACTACCGCTTGTCTTCCGATATTTACAGCCGGTTGGAGGACAAGTCCGCGCAATATGAAGCAGCTTGGCGTGGTGGTGAATGGTCACAGCTTTTAGGTGGCGAAGAGGGTAACATTCAGGCCATAAGCCAGTTGATACTGGCAAATGAAAGAAATGCCGCTCCCTCCCAAGAGGGTGTGTTAATGTTCAACTCGGGGCTTTTGACCAAAAGTGAAGAAACTAGGAACATACTCTCAGGATTGCTGAAAGAGTTCCCTAACCCTTAGGGGATGCTTACCCTTTGTAAACGACTCTCGCCTAATCTGATGTTAACCAACGTCAGCAAAAAGTGCGCGTGTAATGACAAGAAATGTCTCTCCCTTACTGGGAAATATCGCAATAAATGCGTATATTACCACTTTCGCTGCCATCTGTATTCTGATGGTAGGATTACCAATGCCTGCCTTCTCAGAAGGTGATGAATCGCATGTTTGCGATCAGGTTGCCTCCGTCGCCTCTGCCCAAACAGGCGTGCCGCTCTCCGTATTAAAGGCAATTTCGCTGACCGAGACGGGGCGTAAACGCGCTGGACAGTTTCGTCCCTGGCCATGGACTGTGAATATGGAAGGCAAAGGGGTGTGGTTTGATGCCGAAGATGAAGCACGCGCCTATGTTTATAAACACTTCAAGCGCGGCGCGCGGAGTTTTGACGTTGGCTGCTTTCAAATCAATTACAAGTGGCACCATCAAAACTTCTCTTCGCTGGAGGAAATGTTTGATCCGCTTGCGAACGGAATTTACGCAGCAAAATTTTTGTCGGACCTCTATGAAGAGAAAGGCAATTGGCGTGATGCCGCTGGCGCCTATCATTCGCGCACACCCAAATATGCCGATCGCTATAAAGAGCGATTTGCCAAGTTCCGAGCTAAGTTTATCGAGCAGGATTCAGATCCAATTCGGGTCGCTAGCGTTTCCCACGAAGACGTTGTTACGCCGCCGCCAATCATCGATTTACTGGTTCCAAGAGTAAACAACTTCCCATTACTGCAATCGGGTACTGGTGCAAAAGCGCTGGGCTCTTTGGTGCCCTCGCGCGGTTCGGCGGCGACGCCTTTCATTCTTCAGAACAATGGATAGGTGGGAAATGCAATTTAGCCTGTCTGATATATTTAAACCGACCATTTTGCTTGCGCTCGCCCTGATGGCGGTGATTGTCATGATGATTTTGCCAATGCCCTCATGGGTGCTGGATATCGGTTTGGCGGCATCATTTGCGTTGGCAATCCTGATGTTTACAGTCACCCTTTTTATTGAGCGGCCATTGGAGTTTTCGGCATTCCCAACCGTGCTTCTGGCATCTCTGATGCTCCGGCTTTCAATGAATGTCTCGTCAACAAAATTGATTATTGGCCAAGGGCATACCGGTACATCCGCGGCCGGTGATGTTATTGAAGGCTTTGCTAACTTTGTTATGGGCGGCAGTGTCTTTCTCGGGTTGGTCGTATTTTGCGTTCTGTTGATCGTGAATTTTATCGTGATCACAAAAGGGGCCACTCGAATGGCCGAAGTTGGGGCTCGTTTTGCTCTGGATGGAATGCCGGGGAAACAGCTTGCGATTGACAGCGACATGTCTGCTGGTGCGATCGACCATGCCGAAGCAAAGTTACGGCGCGAAAAAGAACAAGCAGAAACAACCTTTTTTGGATCGCTTGATGGCGCCTCTAAGTTTGTAAAAGGCGATGCGGTGGCTGGTCTGCTTATTACGCTTCTAAACATTGTAATGGGACTCATTATCGGCGTTTCCATGCATGGAATGGATATCGGGAGCGCGTTTGAAACCTACGCAATCCTTACGGTTGGGGATGGTCTTGTGACGCAAATCCCAGCGGTCATTATTTCAATTGCATCGGCGTTATTACTGGCGCGTGGTGGTGCCACAGGATCAACGGATCGCGCACTCTTTGCGCAGCTGGGGGGGCACCCAGCAGCACTCAGTACAGTCGCCGTATTGATGGGTTTGTTCGCCTTGGTGCCGGGCTTGCCTTTCGTTCCATTCCTCGCTGGCGCCATTGTGCTGGGGTTCTCCGCTTGGAAGTCGAGTCAAAAAGCTCAAGCCGCAGCAAGGGAAAAAGAGGCTGCCACGCTAGAGGTGACATCCGAGACCAAACCGGAGAGCATCGGTGATATCCTGGATCTGGATGATATCCATGTCGCGTTTTCGCCTGACCTGATTTCAATGGTATTGGACCCTGCGACGGGACTAGATGCTCGGATTAACAACATGCGTAATCATGTTGCCGGGGCATTTGGGCTTATCCTTCCAGAAATTCGGCTGACAGATGACAGTACGCTGCCTTCTGGCGGATACGTTGTTAAAATTCAAGGTGTTACGCAAGCCGAGGATCGTTTGGAGCCAGATAAATGCCTTGTCATTCTAAGTGGAAATGAAATTGATTTGCCCGACGGGGTGGATGTAAAGGAACCCGTTTATGGCGCGCCGGCTCGGTGGATTTCTGTGGATGCCCAAGAAGAGGCAGCGCTGCAGGGCGGCACAATTGTAAATCCCACAGAGGTGCTTGCGACACATTTGCTGGAAGTGATCAAACGCAATTTTCCACGCCTTTTGACGATGAAGGCCCTTAGACGGTTGATGGACGAGTTTATCAACCTGAGCGATCCGGCGAGAGCAGAAGCCAATCGACGCTTATTGGATGAGCTGGTCCCTGATAAGGTTCCCCCAGACCTGCTGCTTTCAGTTTTACGACTACTTTTGGATGAGCGTGTTTCAGTTAGAAATTTGCCGCTAATCCTTGAAAGCGTTGCAGAGGCACGCCCGGTCATTCCGTCGCCTGAAGGAATTTGCGAGCATGTGCGTCACCGATTGGGGTTTCAACTTGTATCAGAACTAAAACGCGGGGATGGCACGATTCCCTTGGTGCAGCTTGCTCCTGAGTGGGAAGAACGTTTTTCCACGTTCCAAATTGAAAGTGACCGGGGGCCGCAAGATGTGGCGCTGCCGCCTGATGAATTCAACCGTTTGGCCAATGCAATTGCTGATCGGATCGCGAAAGCTGGCGAAACCGGGATCTATCCAGCGGTTGTAACATCAACCCGCCGCAGGCGATTTTTGAAAACGGTTCTGAATGCAAAGGGTATTGGCAACCCTGTCTTGTCGTTTGAAGAGATCGGAACCGAAGCACGCCCCTCATTGGTGGGTATGGTCCAAGCATGATGTATCAACTTGCTGAAATCTTAGGGCTCGGGCAATCGGTTTTACTGTTGGCGTTCTTTGTGTTTCTGCGCGTCGGTGCCGCGATGGCATTGCTGCCAGCTTTTGGCGAGCGGTCAGTCCCACAACGGGTCCGGCTGGTGCTTGGGTTCGCGTTTACAATGGTGGTTTTGCCTGCGGTCGCCGCTCAGCTGGATGCTGCGATAGCGGACCCCATTAAGATTGGGATGATGGTGATTTCTGAACCCATTGCCGGGCTTATCCTTGGGGCGGTTGTTCGACTGTTCATATTTGCTTTGCAAATTGCAGGAAGTATGGCGGCACAAGCCACGTCATTAGCGCAAATTTTTGGGGGTTCAAATGCGGACCCGCAACCTGCAATTGGCCATGTCTTGCTCGTGTCCGGATTGGCGTTGGCCGTTATGCTGGGTCTTCACGTCCGCTTAGCAGAAATGTTTATTCTGTCTTACGAAGTCATTCCCCCGGGCGAATTTTTGTCTGGCGCCGTGGTCTCAGACTGGGCGCTTCAGCATGTCTCGCATATTTTCGCACTGGCCTTTACTCTCGCAGCCCCCTTTTTGATTGCCTCGCTGATCTATAATGTTGCGCTGGGCGTGATTAACCGCGCAATGCCGCAATTGATGGTGGCGTTTGTGGGTGCGCCTGCCATCACGGCGGGCGGGTTGCTGTTGCTTTTTGCGGCCACCCCTCTGTTGCTTCCGCTTTGGGTTGATGCGCTTCAGGCCTTTCTCACTCAGCCATTCGGAGCACCATAATGGCGGAAGGCGAAGATGATGATAAGCAACATGAACCGACGCAGAAAAAGCTTGATGATGCGCGAAAACGTGGCGAGGTGCCCCGATCTGCTGATCTGACAACAACGGCTGCCTTTGGCGGCATGATGGTTATGGCGGCGGTTTTGGGCGCGCAAAGCCTCAGCTCGCTGGGGGCGTTTTTAACCGGCCTTCTGGCGCGCGCTGACAGTCTTTCGACGGATCTTTTTCTTGGTGGCGGACGTGTGGGCCTGGGGAATCTGTTGTTGGGAGTGGCGCAAAATACAATTGGATGGTTTTTGATCCCTGCAGTGGCCGCGATCGTTCTAACCATTGCCACGCGCAGTTTTGTCGTAGCGCCAGACAAGCTTAAACCGAAACTGTCAAAAATATCGCCATTGTCGAATGCCAAAAACAAATTCGGCAGGAGCGGGTTATTTGAATTTGCGAAAAGCTTTACCAAACTTTCGATTTACTCAGTGATTTTGGGATTTTTTCTTTTCAGTAAACTTACCACAATCGTCGGCACGATGTATCTGAACCCGCAGATGGCGACGGTCGTTTTGCTCGAATTATCAATGCAATTTTTTGGGTTGGTGTGTGTGGTCATGCTGCTTATCGGCGGGGTGGATTACATGTGGCAGTATCAAGAACATCTTCGAAAAAACCGTATGTCTCACAAAGAGATGATGGACGAGTTCAAGCAGAATGAGGGTGACCCGCATATGAAACAAAAGCGTCGCCAAAAGGGTTATGAAATTGCGATGAACCAAATGCTGTCGGATGTGCCAGATGCGGATGTCGTGATTGTTAACCCAACCCATTATGCGGTGGCGCTTAAATGGTCGCGCTTGCCCGGCGAGGCACCAGTTTGTGTTGCGAAAGGCGTCGATGAAATTGCTGCGCGTATTCGCGAAGCTGCCGCCGAGGCAGGTGTACCCATTCACCGCGACCCACCAACGGCGCGTGCGCTTCATGCGTCTGTTGAGATTGGCCAAGAAATCATGCCCGACCAATATCAGGCCGTCGCAGCCGCAATTCGATTTGCAGAAATGATGCGGAAAAAGGCACGTAGTTTTGGGGTGAACTTATGACAAAGCAGTTGAAGTCCTTGGGGGAAATCTCTGACATGATCTTGGATTTGAAACTGATTGCCTTGCAGCAGGTCACCCAGACAGCCGAAGTGTTCAAGCAGAAGAATGAAGAGCTAGATGCCGCTAAACAGGCGCGATCCGCCGCGCTTGCGGGTGAGGCTTCGCTGGATATGGCGCAACTATCAGGTCGGGATGAGGCATGGCGTGAGTGGATGCAAAACGCCCGCCGCGCCCATAATCTCGAACTGGCCAAACTCTACGCCGAACGAGAGGAACGCGTGACAGAGGCCCGCCATGCCATGGGGCGTGCGGATGTCATCAAATCCCTGCTTAAAAAACAGGCGAAGTATCGCGCGGGATAGACCCTTGTCGCACGGTGGTCTAAGATCGTGCAACTGATCCAGATTGAACGAGCATTTCCCATGACACGTGTTTTTGTCACCGGCACGGCCGGCTTTATCGGCTTTCACCTTGCTAAGTTACTGCTGGAAGAAGGGGCCGAAGTGCATGGTTTTGATGCGGTCAACGACTATTATGATCCGGCTTTAAAGGAGGCGCGCCTGGCCATTTTGGGTGGTTTTCCGAACTTCACCTTCACCCGTGGAAAGCTGGAAAATGCCGAGGTTCTGACAGCAGCAATGAAGGCCGCTCAGCCGAGCATTATTGTTCATCTCGCAGCCCAGGCGGGTGTCCGTTATAGTATCGAAAACCCACGCGCGTATCTGGACAGCAACATTGTGGGCACGTTCAACCTGATGGAAGCTGCGCTGAAATTGCGCCCGGACCATTTGCTGATGGCCTCCACATCCTCGGTGTATGGCGCAAATACTGACATGCCCTACCGTGAAATTGACAAAACAGAAACGCAGATGTCGTTCTACGCAGCGACCAAAAAAGCAAACGAAGCAATGGCGCATTCCTGGGCGCACATCCACGGTTTGCCGATCACGATGTTTCGGTTTTTTACGGTTTATGGCCCTTGGGGGCGCCCCGATATGGCGCCGCATCTGTTCACCGATGCCATCTTGGCCAATCGCGAAATCAAGGTGTTTAATCATGGCAAGATGAGCAGGGATTTCACCTATGTCGAAGATCTTGTGCGCGGTATTCGGTTGCTGTTTGATGCGGTCCCTGTGCGTCCCGACGGGCCAGACGTGATTGCCCTGGGCGACAGCCTCAGCCCGGTTGCGCCTTACCGCGTTGTGAATATTGGCAATTCAAACAGTGTGGCGCTGGAGGATTTTATCACGGCAATTGAAACGGCCACGGGTGTTCCAGCTCTGAAACATTACATGGAAATGCAAAAGGGCGATGTGCCTGCCACTTGGGCAGATGCCTCTCTTTTGAAATCGCTGACGGGCTATCGCCCTGAAAAAAGCGTTCAAGACGGCGTTAGTGAATTTGTCAGCTGGTTCCGGGAGTATTATGACCGCTGATCAATGAAAAAGGGGCGGCATCTGCCACCCCTTTCTGTGCTCATACGGCTTCGATCACCCGCGCCGCTGTGACCAGAGAAATTGACCCAGAACCAAAGTCACTTTCGGCGACCTTGAGGTCCACGGAACCATTCGCGGCAGAACTCATCGCGGTCAGAGGTTCCGGGGTGAATGAAACGCCTGCAAACCAAACTTTGTGACCCGCACCCGTGTCAGGATAGCCAGCGGTTCCGCCCAGCTGGTTGGAGTAATTTGCCTGCCAGAACACACGTACATAGGCGGTGCCGGGGGCAAAGTTGAAGGGGGCGTTGGTGCCGGATTGATCAATCCCACCTATGGGGGCTGATGCGTTATACCAGCTGTCGGTCGCCGGGGCGTGGTCCCCGTTCAGCGCAACATTTTTTGCGCCACCAATCCCGCTATTTGCAATTGCGGTGCCGGCAGGCCAGATGCCCGATGGATCATCCGGGTTACCCAGACTTGCGGGAAGCGGTTGGTTAAGGGTGACGACATGGGTGGTTTTGTTGACCTGACCCAGATCGAAAAGCCCCCCTTCGATCAGGCGTGAGTAGCTGGGATAGCTGCGCCCGGCACTGTCTTTGTAGCCGAAAATAATTACACCTTGCTGGTTCGCGTCGCTAGAGCTTTCATTCCAGCCCGCCGCGTTGGTCAGTGAAATTGTCGTGTCACCGGGGGTAAGCGGAGTGGCAAGCGTGGTCAGACTGTCCGTGCCGCCGTGGTAGTACCGCATGTGGTGTTGCGAGCTGATCACATTTTGATCCGCGTCCAGACAGGTCAGGCCCATATATTGCGCATGCCGTTCACCTTCGGCAAAGCCCGACCAATCCCCAGCCACGCTTTCCTGACGGAAATACGCGCTGAGGCGGTAGGCGCGATTGGGATCAACGGGGATGATTTCACCCATGTCGATTTGGCCGACGCTGTAGCCGGAAAAGCAAACCGACCCACGTAGATCCGGCGCCACGGCCCCATCATATGCAAGTTGCGCCGGGAAATTATAGGCGTTGCCCAGACCGCAACCGCCATTGGTCACCAAATCGGTTCCGCGTGCGTTGACATACCCGGTCGTGACCAATGCGCCGGACATTTCAACCGGGGTCAACCCGGCAACGCCAGAGGGGAAGCTGACCTGACCGGTGGCACCATCTGCGACAAGTGCTTGATGGAAACTGCCGCCATCAGCGCTGACTTTGATCTCAAAGTCATCGGACCCGGCGGTCCCCATTTCGGCGCGCCCCGACCAGTTGGTTTGGAACAGCAGGCTGGCTGTGTCGCCAGAACTGGCTTTGTTCACCTTGATCTGGTGGCCATACCCTTCGTGGTTGAGCAGGGTTGCGGGTGCTGATACCGAAAGGCGGTTGGTGGCGTCAGCGGTAGCATTCACCCCAACTTGTGCAAGGTTTTGGGTGCTGGGCGTGATGGTCAGCTCTGCCCAGGAGGAGCCGTCAAAAACGAATTGTCTGGCCACGTCCTCGACCCAGGACTGCCAGCCATTTTGTGCCGAATAAAACGCCCAAGCGTTCTCTTCAAAGGCGGCGACGTGGCCGGATTGGCCGGCCCAAGCCCCGGTGGCCCCGGCAGGCACGATATAGCGCTGCCCATCTGTTGGGGCCGCAGGGGGCGTGGTGTCTGAGGCGCTTTGAACGCTCAGCTGAACAAGCGCGTCCAAACGACGAATCCCATCATTATGGGTTACGTGCTTTTGCGCCTGAGACGATTGGATATACGGAAGAGACAGGTTAGCGGAAAAGGTCATGGCGCCCTCGAATTGCGAAAATCGAGACCATATCGTCACCGGATTATTAACATCCAAGGAAAGGAGCGTGCGCTGAAATTCTTCGATGCAACGCACAGTATGCCCGTATTTTAACGGAAATTACGGCTTTCAGCGGCGACCATGATGCGAAATCAGGCGGGGTTTACAGGTGGGAAAACCACTTCTTTCGTATTTGGCGACCACGGAATGTGTTTTTCCATCACCTGTGTAAACCGCGCACTGGACAGGAATTTGCCCAGCCAATGACTGGTGGCGGGCAGAACCTCGCGATCAAAACGCGGTTTGTCGATCATGGCAAATTGGCGAACAAACGGGAGGATCGCGAGATCTGCCAGCCTTGGCATGGCGCCAAACAACCAAGGATTTTGCGCAAGCCGGGGTTCAAGCTGGGCCAATATTAGCATCGCTTCGGCACGTGTTTTCTCAGGATCAAGTTCAGGATAACGAATGGAATATTTGGTGTGATCCAAAGCTTGCTTAAACGCGCCATCAAAACGCTCGATCAATACAAAACCGTCTTCGGGCATTTGCAGGAGCGCCTCTGGATCCGATTGCGTGAGCGCCCAGATCATAATGTCCAAGCTTTCGTCGATCACCTGATCGGATGTTACAAGGCAAGGCACGGTGGCGCTGGGCGAGACGTTCAAAAACGCTTCGGGTTTGTCACGCAAAACCACTTCGCGCAACGCGACCTGTTGCTGTGCGCTGGCAATGGCCAGTCTCGCGCGGATCGCATAGGGGCAGCGGCGAAAAGAATAAAGGGTTGGCAGCATCGGTGGCGTGCTTTCTTTAGGTTCAAACTGTGAGCCGCGACATAAATATCGCCGAAGTGGTGGGGCATTGCCAAAAGACCAAACCGCCCCACCAATGTCCACCGGCGACGCCCATCACATTGCTATCCCAACCAGTCTTTTCGCAGAATGGCATCCTTTAAGGCGATCAGGTCGCTGCGCAATTGGTCCATTGTGATGGGCCCGCCCAAACAGACCCGAACCGCTTCTTGTGGATCCCCGTTTGTGGTGAAGGCATCGCTTGGCATGATGCCAATTTGGCGATTGGCCATCCGTGCCAGCACTTCGGCTCGACTGGTTCCGCTGGGTAAATTGAGCCAAATATTAAATGCCTCAGGGGCGCCCTTGAACTCGCAGCCCGATAATATCATTTTTGCCAAAGCTTGGCGATCGCGTGCGGCGCCCCGGACAAATTCCTGCAGTGCACGTGCGGTTCCATCTTCGATCCATCGCCCCATCAATGCGACGCTGATGGGCGATGCCATAACATTTGTACTGCGCAAAGCTTGTGAAAACGGCCCCATCCACTCTTGTTTTGGAACGCGCGTATAGGCCAGTCGCAGCCCCGCGCCAAAGCATTTGGACACGCCCGCGATATGCCAGCCCAGGTCTGGTGCCCAATGTGAGATTGGCGGCGGAGCATTGGACGCGACAAAAAAATACGCGTCATCTTCAATAAGCGACAGCCCGTGTTGATTAAGCACATCCGCGATCTCGACCCGCCGGGCATTCGGAATGGTATCCGTGGTTGGGTTTTGCAATGTCGGGTTCAAATACAGGGCTGTGGGGCGGTGTGCATGGATAGCATCGACCAGCGCGTTGGGTGAAATCCCTTGTTCGTCACCGGCGACCCCTATCAGCTGCAAGCCCAAGCGCGCGGCAATGGGACGAATGCCGGGATAGGTGAGCTCTTCGCATAACACGGTGTCGCCATGCTTGGTGAGGGTCATCAAAATCGCATAAAGGCTCGCATGTGTGCCCGATGTAATTGCGAGATGCTCAACCGGGGTGATCACGCCGTTTTGACCCAATAACCGCGCTGCGATTTCGCGATCATGCTGGGTTCCCATGACGGATTGATATCGAAGTAACGGCACCAGATTTGCGGAAATCATCGACAATGCATTCTGCATGCGCGCCATCAACCCCGGGTCATCGGGCTCTGGTGGCATGTTCATCATGGGGTCTTCTTCCAAAGCACGCCTTGGGTCGGGGCGCTCAGGCATATCAGCTTCTGCGCGCACAAAAGTTCCGCGCCCGACAAAGCTTTCGATATAACCACGGCGAATGGCCTCGGCGTAGCCGCGCGAAACTGTGGAAAAATCCACCCCAATGTCTTGCGCAATGCGTCTTTGCGGCGGCAGTCGCTCGCCCGGCGCCAGTATGCCATTTTCAATGTCGGCCTTGATGGCCTTTGCGATTTCCAGATATCGCGGCGTATCTGACGCGATGAGCAAGGGACGCCACTGTTTCATTTTATTGATCCTGACCTAAAGGCCATACCGACCTGTATGCGTGTTTTATGATGTTGCAGGCAATGCATGCAACACCACATGAATGCATGGCATATACTGTCAATAATGATTGCAATCAATCCCGATGCAATTTAACAGGTTCAGGAGCGATGGAGAGCGAGCCATGACTGAGACATCTTTGCCCGATCAAGAAGAGCGCAACTGGAAGCCCGCTGTGGCCAAAGGCCTGCGCCTGAAATGCCCAAACTGTGGCAAAGGCGCTTTGTTGCACAGCTATCTAAAGGTCAATGACGCCTGTGCAAATTGTGGACAAGAGCTGCATCACCAACGCGCGGATGATGGACCTGCCTATCTGACGATCCTCATCGTAGGGCACATTCTGGGGTTTGCCATGCATATTCTATACGCAAATTTTAAACCCGAACCTTTGACCTTTGCGCTGTCCTTGTCTGCGGTCACGGTCGTCAGCTCGCTGCTGCTGTTGCCGCGGATGAAGGGTTTGATGGTGGCGTATCAATGGGCCAAACGAATGCATGGATTTTAAACCCCACCTCGGGGTGACACTCTGAAAAAAACCCGCCCCCGATGCATTGCTCAGAAGGCTGTGGGCTTTATTGCTCTCGGAATGCGCGGGTCATACTGTCCGTGATTGGCTTGGTGATATACTGAATAAATGTCCGCTCAGCGGTCTGGATCATGATCTCAGTCGGCATGCCGGGTGTGGGCGTGAACCCCGGCACCCGCTTTAGTTCCGAAGCCGCGATTGAGACCCGTGCCAAATAGACTTCCTGCACAACCCCACTGGACTTGTCGGGGATCGTATCCGCCGACACATAGTAAACCATGCCGTCCAAAACTGGCGTTGTCCGTTGGTTCAACGCCGTCAGGCGCACCGTTGCGGGCTGGCCCGTTTTGACGCTATCGATTTCGGTGCGCGGCACCTGCACCTCGATGATCAACGGCTGGTCAGACGGCAGGATTTCAGCGATCGCTTTACCGCTTTCAATCACACCACCGACCGTATGATAATGCAATCTTACCACGGTGCCGGCGACGGGTGCGCGCACTTCAGCTCGGGTCAAAATCCCCTGCGCCTTGCGGTTTTTCTCGCGCACACTTTCCAGTTCGGATTGCACGGATTGCAGTTCATCCAAAGCCGCCCGGCGATAATGCCCGACCGTTTGATCAATCTGTGCCTGATATTTTTGGCTGATCTGTTCAAACTCGCTAATCTCAGCTGTGAGGCGCCCAATGCTGCCCTCAGCTTCGGCAATTGCGCGACGAATGGCGGACACCTCTACGCGCCGCACCAGCCCCTTTTCCAGCAGGGTTTCTTTGCTCAGCAAATCCTCTTGCAAGATCTCTAACTGTGTTTGGGTGGCTGTAAGTTGGGTGGAGTAACCGCTGGACCGGATCTGTAAGGCGTCGATATTACGTTCAAGAAGGGCGATGTCATTCCGCAGCCCCTGCACTGCCACATCAAAAGAGATGCGTTGACTGTCGAGGATGGTGGCGACTTCGAAATCAGAGCGCAGGCTATCGACCTCAATCGGGAAGACAAGCCGATCCTCACCATTATACTCTGCAAGAATTCGCGCCTCGCTGGCCTCGAGTCGGATTTTGCGTAGAAACAATTCACGTTGACTGGCCATGGCTGAGGTTTCATCGAGGGTCAGGATAATCTGCCCGGCCACCACAGTTTCCCCCTCACTGACGGCAATGTCTTTGATGATGCCGCCCTCAAGGTGTTGAACAATTTTGTTGCGCCCAGTGGCGACAAAACTGCCCTGTGAAATCACCGCCGCCGCCAACGGCGCACGAAAGGCCCAAAGGCTAAAACCGCCAAAGGAAACCACCATTAGGGTGATGCCAAAGATGATGTGTTTGGTCACGGACCGGGGCACGTCTTCGTACCATTGGATCGGTAAGCTTGCTGTTTGATCAGACATTTTTTGCCCCTCCCTGCTGAAGCTGACCATTCGGTGCGGGTTTTGCGACTTGGCCAGAACGCGACCGTGACGCAAGCTGTTCCAACACCTGTTGGCGTTCGCCAAACAGCGCGATATTGCCGTCAGCCAGCAGCATGATCTTGTCGACAATGGTCAAAAGCGAAGGTTTCTGCGTCACCACAACAACGGTGATGCCGCTTTGTTTGGCTTGCTGGATGGCACGGGCCAGGGCCTGATCACCATGGGTGTCGAGGTTCGAGTTCGGTTCATCCAGAACCAACAATCTCGGATCGCCGAAAAAGGCACGCGCCAGTGCGATACGTTGTTTTTGCCCCCCAGACAACGGGGAGCCATCCGCGGCCACGCGCGTCTCATAACCATGCGGAAGATTGGCAATCATCCCGTGAACATCCGCCAGTTGGGACGCGCGGTGGATTTGTTCATCCGTCGCTTCGGGTTTCATCCGCGCGATGTTTTCTTTGATGGTGCCGGGGAACAGTTGAACATCTTGCGGCAGATACCCAATGCTTTCGCCAAACTGGCGCGGATCCCAATTGCGCAGATCCATTAAATCAAGGCGCACGTTGCCGGAGGTCGGCAGGATCGACCCAACCAGCATTTTGCCAAGGGTGGTTTTGCCTGCCCCGGAATTGCCGATCACGGCAAGCGTCTCGCCGGGTTTCAACTGAAAACTCAGCCCATTCAGGATCACTTGCTTGGTGCCTTGCGGAACGAACAAAAGGCGTTCCACGTCCAGCCGCCCTTGCGGCTTGGGCAGGCGCAGGCGTTCGAATTTAACGGTGGATTGGGTCAGTAGCGCACGGATGCGGCCATAGGCGGCGCGGGATAAAAGAAACCCGTTCCAGCCTTCGATTGCGCCTTCGATTGGCGCCAAAGCTCGGCCCGCGATGATGGATGCGGCGATCACCATCCCGCCGGTGATCTCTTCGTTGATGGCCAAATAGGCCCCCCAACCCAGCATGCCGATTTGCGTCAAAAGCCGCACGCCGCGTGACATTGCGGCGGTGATAATGTTCCGGTCCTGCGCCCTGACTTGTGCTTTCAGCGAGGCGGCCGTGTCTTTGCCCCAGATCGTCACCGCCTCTGGCACCATGGCGAGGGCGTTGATGATCTGCGAATTGCGCGACATGGAATCCAAATGCAAGTTGGCTTTGGATTGGGCGAGGTTGGCCTCTGCAAAGGGCTTGGCGGTGATCTTCTGGTTTATGATCGCAATCACCAGCAGCAGGAGCGCAGTCGCGACAACGATCATCCCCAATTGAGGGTGCACCAGAAAGATCGCAACTATGAAGATAGGGGCAAACGGAAAGTCGAGAAATGAAATCAGGGTGCCTGAGACAAGGAAGGCACGCAGCTGTCCAAGGTCCCCGAGGGTCTGATACTCTCGTCCATTTCCGTGAAGGGATGCATGCGCCGCAGCGCTTAGAATGGGGGCGCCCAACTGGGCGGCCAATTCAACAGCGGTGCGCATGAGGATGAACCGACGAACGGCATCCAAAACGGCTTGCAACAAAACAGCGCCAGCGATGACGATTGTCAACATCACCAGCGTGTCCAGCGAGCGGCTTGTCAAAACCCGGTCCGAAATCTGAAACAGGTATATCGGGATCGCAAGAATAAGGAGGTTGGTGGCGCAGGTCAGTACCATGACAAACGCAAGGTTGTGGCGCACGGCATTGACGCCGTTTTGCAGGCCCCGCGCAAAATCATCGGGGCCAAGGCGTTTGTGAAACCGGGGCCGGGTGGGACCGTCGTCACCACCATCCCCGTCACTTTTTGTTTCCGGGTCTTTGCGAAGAATTGGGCCGGTGTTGCCTTCAATCGGTGGTCCCTCGAGACCGCCAACCTTGCTCTCACTAGGGGACTTCGTCTCATTTATGCGATGAGACGAGGAAAGCAGAAATGAACTGGTACCTTGCTCATCGGTTGCTGTCTGGCCGTCACTGTTGTTGGGACTCGGATCGGCTTCGGCGGTCTTCGAGGGATTCTGGGTGTTCATGACAAATGGTGCTCCTGCTAGAAAGCCATTTTGTTTCAATTGATTAGGCGAGCATTACCTGAAGGCTGTCAGGGGCGCTCGTTGTGGATTCTCCTGTCGTTGGCACGATCATTGGATCAATGCCCTGGTCAAATTCGGATGGGGAAATCATGTCGTCGGCCAGAAAGGCCACCGCTTCTGAGGCGAGGTCGCCCGAGGTCAGGCTGACGCCCAGTGGGTCTGCATCTGTGTCGATCAGCTCCGCTTGGACCAAAATCGCGTCGGAATAGACCTGCCCACCGACATAGACATCACTGTCGATGCCGTAGGTGCCAACAGAGGCGCTGTTGATCAGGGTGTTGTCACCGGTGTTTACCGTTACGGAATCATGTGCCCCTAAGAAATCCTCAAGCGCCACATGCACCTGATCCGCATCCCCAAGGATATTGGTTTGCTTCACCAGATTCATCTGCACCAGATCGCCTTCGATATAGAGTACGCGCAGCAAGCCGACGCCGGAAAAGGCATCCAGCCCTTCAAAACCATCGCCAATCGCGCCGTAACCATCCTGAATGCCGGCAAGAGACGCAGCGAATTCTTCGGACAACATCGAATATTGGTCGATGCCAGAGTTATGAATGGCGGCGAAATTCGCCAGAACATTGCCGCTGGTATGCAGCACACCAGGGGCACCGCCGCTTGCGGTGACACTGTCATTGTCCAGCAAGATATTGGCCTGGGTGATGGCGTTGATATTGATGACCGACCCACCGATCACAATCAGATCATAGCCATACCCAATTTCTAGAAGTTTGGTGGCATTGATGATGCTGTTATCGCCGAGCTGCAGAAACGTGTCCTGCCCGGTAAATGTCACTTCTGCACGATCGGTGTCGGTGACAAAATTAAACTGCTCAATCCAGTTGGTCGCAATCACATCTGCTTGCAATGTGGTCACCACCCAATGGGTCGGAAGATCGCCTGCTTGGGGGGCAAATGGATTGGAAATATGGGTGACTTGGGAAATATTTAGCGCTTGGGTGGCCGCGTTATCCGTTGCTGTCAGCCCTTGGTCCAGGTCTGAGACGATATTGAATTGGCTGATCGCATTGATCGCATAAACATCGCCCATCACCGCCATAGCAGGCGCATCAAGCCAGTTCACGGCAATCACTGTTTCATTCAGCAGCTGGTTGCCACCGGTCAGTACATTATGGCCGTCCGGCACTTCGTAAGGCGAAACCTTGGGGGTCTCTTCTTCTGTGATCAAAGCGGGCGCGTCTGTTTCGACGCCGTTTAGGCCTTTGCCCTGAATGGCGGTTCCGTCTGTCCCGCCCTCGACTTTTTCATTGTCTGCGAGATCCAGCTTTTCGGGCAGCAGATCTGCCAGAACGGGAGCGTCTTCGACCAGTACGCCGTTGACATAGATCCCGCTGACATTTGCGCCAAACTGTATACTGACAACCGCATCTGCGGGTGCATCGGCAAGAACGCCGTCGCTCTGCGCCGCTTCAACCGTGGCTTTCCACTCCTCTGCAATTTGTGTCGCGGTGTTTTCCTCAGTGGGCAGCGTTCCTATATCAAAGCTCTGCAGCTTTCCGGCCAAATGTGCCAAAGTGTAGAGCTCCGTGAGAAATAGCTCTGGATCAAGAAAATCAACGGTGCCATTTCCGACAATCAAATCATTGTCTATCAGAGAGTTGGCTTGAAAGGTGACGATCGCCACAGACCCGGCAGGATCAAGGGTTAGATTGAATTCGGGCGGTTGTGGCGGTGCCAAATTGATTTGGCTTGTGTAGCCCAACGGAATAAGCCCATCAGGAAATGTGGTGGAAAAAAAGGGCCAAACCGGTGCATCACCGAATGAATTGACATGAATATAGTATGGTGCCGCTTGATACGGCTGCGCCATTGGTTCTTTGAATTTATCAACAGGTGCGAATTTCTTGAGCGTATAGGGTGCCTTAAGTTTCACCTTCATCGTCGAGATAACAGAGAAATTGTCATCGCGTGCTTGCTCAGCTTTGAAACGGTCATAGTCATCGCGCAGTCGCGCACGTTCTTCAGAGATTTCAAATAGCCCAATGAAATGGGAAATCATCTCTGTTGTCCAATCAGCAGACATAACAGCCACCCCCCGTGGTTCAATGCCGCCCGATCCTCATAAATTTTTTTTGTTGCGGGCAACGCCCGAAGAAACAGCAGATAAAAAAGCAACTTAAAAAAAAGGAAATCTGGGGCCGCAAAATCCGCGGCCCCAAATGTTATCTTGGCTTATGCGCCGTCGGCATCGTCGCCGATATAGGTCGAGCTCATCGAGCCGCCCACAACGGTCATGTCCACGGTGTTGCCCAGAACGTTGGCCCCCATAACGATGTTCTGGTTGAACGCGGTTTGGCTCATCAGGCCGTCAGCCGAGGCTTCCGAATGACCGGTAACGTAACCGTCGTCACCGTTGTGCGAACCCCATGATCCAGCGCTTGATGCCCCACCGGCACCCGTGCTTGCCATGCCGCCGTTGCCAGCTGCACCACCATAAGCTTCACCTGTGGCCCAGGCATGTCCGCCATAACCGTCACCGGTTGTGCCACCGATTGCCATAGCGTGTCCGCCATCGCCACCGTTGCCGCCATCGCCACCGTTGCCACCTTCAGAGTGGGCACCAGCAGAATAGCCACCAGCCGAGCTTAGAGCTGCTGCCATGGAACCAGCGTCGCCGCCGTTACCACCGTCAGCATCACCACCAGCACCAAGGCCAATTCCGGTTCCGGAACCAAGGCCGATTGCGCCAGCGTCGCCGCCGTCATCGCCGTCGCCACCCATGGCACCTGCGCCACCCAGACCAAGCAGTCCAAGTCCTACGCCGATTGCGCCGGCGTCGCCGCCGTCACCACCGTCACCACCATCGGCAACAGCGCCACCAAGGCCAGCACCCAGACCACCGCCTGCGCCTACGGATCCAGCGTCTCCGCCTTCGCCACCTTCAGCGCCGCTTCCAGCAGCTGCGCCACCAAGGCCAACGCCTGCGCTGATTGCAGCAGAGTTGCCACCATCATCGCCGTCGCCGCCATCGTCGCCGTCACCACCATCTGCGTCTACGTCGTCGATGTCACCACCGTCGCCGCCGCCGGATACTGCCAGTCCGCCAAGGGCAAATCCACCACCAGCGTTACCGCCATTGGCATTTGCGCCCCCGCCACCGGAGCCTCCTTCAGGATCAACATCAATGCCATCGTCGGATGTGGCAGAACCACCATTGACGTTACCAGTGTTGCTGAAGCTGCCGCCAACTTCCGCTTTTTCAAGCGTATCGTTGTCGATCAGGTTGTTGCTCATGGAATTGACGGTTCCGGAATCATTCCCGGCGCCATTCAGCGAGTCATTCAGGATATCATCAACTGACATTTCATTGCCGGGATCATAGCTGAGGTTGCCCTTTGCCATGATGATATCGCCAGTGTAGCTGTGGTCCAGATCGATGTCGGCAAAGTCGTCATCGGTCGGCACATAGCCGTCCAGCCCAACATTCACGTTCACATTGGTTTTCACGTTGGTGTCAACATCAGTGTGATTTACGGCTGAGTTGGTCGCTGAATTGCTGGCCGCATTTGCAGCCGCATTCGACGCCGCGTTATTGGCCCCATTGCTTGCCGCATTGTGGTTGCTGTTGGCATTGTGGTTGCCATTGCCATTCAGGTTGCCATTGGCATTGCCGTTCAGGTTGCCATTGCCGTTCCCATTGCCATTCGCATTATAACTCTCGTTATGGCTGCTTTGGCTTTGATCTTGGCCCTGACCTTGATCTTGTCCTTGACCCTGATCTTGGCCCTGACCCTGACCTTGCAGGTTACCCTGAAGCTGGCCCTGTCCTTGACCCTGTCCTTGGTCCTGATCTTGGTCTTGGCTTTGCTGGCCTAGTGGCCAGTAGAAAAATGGACGATGTCCCATTGTAATATACTCCTGTTGGTCACCGCCGGATTGCCGCTCATTTCAAAAGCAATCATCAGTCGGTGTGTTCGGTTGGAATAAACACGCAAGCCCGTCCGGAAATTGGCATTGGGCCCGCAGTTGTACTCAATCACTCGTTACAAATGTCCCGGTGTAATAGCACTGCAGGATCGCCAACTGGTAATCTGATCATGGTGAATCGTTGGGCTATATGGCCCGTTTGGCAGCAGTGCATCGGGATGATGCGTCGCAGCAGTTGCGACCGGTCAAATGTGGCAAAACCGGGGCGGCGGACCTAGCTGGACAATGTGACTAGCCAGATTTTACGGGTGTGTAGTGGAGTATTAACAATCGGTTAACGGGAACCGGCGGTTACCAATATCACCGACTCAGGGGGGGCCGATCAGCCGAATCGCCCCGAATCGGCGATGAAAAGACAGAAAGGCTAGGGGGAATGTGCCTAAAGATTCAGCGGTTGCGCACCTAAATTATTGATAAACAACAATATACGCCGCAGGGTTGAGTGTTTTATCCAGATCAACTGGATAGGTTCCCCCCTCTGTGACCCGCTCAGAATCTAACCTTCTTGACAAGTTGTGTAGATAATCACATCGTCTAATATGATTACATTCTTTGATTTTTTTATGAATTGGCGGTCGATTTTCGGGCTGCCGCGTATTTTTCACCAGTGGGGGGTTGAGCAGATCATTTAGAGAGGACGTATAATGCTAGGAGGGGACAGGAGCGCACATGCGCATGTTAATGGACCCGAGAGTGGGGCAAACACACCCATAGTTGTTTTTGTTGGGAGTGCCTTGAGTTTCTCGGAGCAAATCGTACGGATCGCAAATGTAGAATTTGACGGGGTCGCGTTTGAGCGATGTGACAGTGTCAAAGATTTGCGGTCTTCTGATAGAATTAATTTTGAAAACATACTGGCGCTGATTTTGGATGAAGCGCTCGCAGACGAGCTACCAGATCTATTGTCAGCTTGCGAACAGACCGCGGACCAATGCCAAATTGTGCTGGGGTATCGTGATATTGGTGCCGCAAACGCCGTGTTGAAAACACTGGATGCAAAAGGTGACCGCTGCGCGATCAGTTACTTGCCAATGAACCAGCAATTCGACATTTGGTTGTCCATCATGCGGTTGCTTTTATGTGGCGGAAAATACATTCCAGAAGAATTGTTGATTGGAATGGGGCAAGCGTCTGGTAAGGGGCCACATGTGTCGGGGCCCAGCGAAACGGATCTGTCGGAATTGACTGACCGCGAACGTGAGGTCTTGGCGTTGGTGTCTGAAGGAAAGCCAAACAAAACCATCGCGACCGAACTGGATTTGTCAGAACACACAATCAAGCTTCATATCCACCATGTGATCACCAAACTTGGGGTGCGTAACAGGACCGAAGCGGCCATCTTTTTCCTCGGAGGGGGGAATGGTGGCGCTGCCGGTGGCGATCCGGCACTCTGCGTATGACTGCGCAGGGGCGCCCCATAGCGTTGGACGATTTGCTCTTGCGGGTCGGTAAATTGAATTATGCTTGGACCAACACGGAAAGCTTGTTGATCCATCTTTTGGCCGGACTGTGCGGGACCGATAAGGAAACGGCAACGGTGATCTTTCTTACGCTGAATACCAGCCGGGCGCGCTTGGATTTGGTCGAACGTCTGGCGAAAATGGATCGGCGCGGGCGGGATGAACATATCCGCATTCTAGAGGTGACCGCGAAGATCAAAAAGCTTGGTGGGCTGCGCAACCGGTTCAACCATTGCATTTATGCATTTGACCCAGACGGGGGCAATCCGCGCACGATCTTAATGCGGATCGCAGACCGAAAACACGACATCCGGATGGGGCAGACAAACGAAATTGATGAGACGGTCTTGTCAGATATCGAAAGCGCCATTGGCGCGCTCTCGCAGATCAATCGTGACATCTGGGACATGGTGCAGGATTTCCATTACCCGAGCTGAGCCGTCAATTGAGGCTGTATTTGCCCCCAAAGGCAAATGCCGCTCGGGCAACCAAAATCAGCTCAGTTGGCGCTTGTTCAATGCCCGTGACAGGACATTTGCAATGATTTTATCCGCGCCGTCCAGCTGACTGACAGGGGGCAATACCGGGCCAGAAAAACCACCCTGTTTCAGGGCTGCCGGGATATCGAGGCGGACATGTTCACCGGGCATGGCGAAAAACGGCAGACAGATTGTTTGCTCCGTCATCTTTGCGGCCACGTCACCCAAAGCAGGATCTTGTTCGATAAACCCAACTTCAATCGGCACACCAGGCAGCTCCTTGCGCAGTCTTTCAGCAAAAAGCTGTGCGGAGGCAGCAGGGGCTGTTCCGTGGGCGGATCCATGGGCCGCCACCAGCAAACTTGGCTGGGTGTTTGCCCCGAATGTGTCTGATAGGGTTTCGGTGATGTTGCGGGCGACAATGCCCGGCAAGGCGGCGTCCAACCCAAAGGGTGGCATCACGGCAACCACTGTATCCAAAGAGGCGCCGCTGATCCGTTTGATCAACGCGGTGCGAACAAACCACCCATCGGCCATGAACAGCGGGTAAATCACCCCGCCATCGACCAGCCGGTTTAACTGTTCTTCCAATCGGCCCGGGGCGGCCAACGTCGCAGATCCAATCACATGATCTGGAATGTCGGCCTGAACCCCGGCAGTGAACTTTGCCAGAATAGCTTCTGCCGGTTCCGGGTCCGAGGGCTGACCATGGGTAACGATCAGCGCCTCAATCGGGGATTGGTCTGTATTAATGGCTTGTGCCTTCGGAGAAGGTGATTTTGTTCCAGACATTATATTTCCCTGAAGGTTTGCGCATGGGCAGTCGTTTGACTATCTCAAGCGTCTTCGCGTCATATACCAGTACTTCGCCGTCATCTTCCCAGACAGAAACCAACGCATAGCGGCCATCTTTTGTGAACTCAACATGCGCCACAGTCGCCCCAGGCACCGGCCGCAGGGTTTTGACGATCTCAAGGGTTTGTTTGTCGATGATGTGCATCGCATCTTTGTTGGGACCAAAGAACACATCCGCCCAGACATAAGGCGAGTTCTCATGGCTGCGCATGAAGAAACCAGGCCCTTCGGTGGTGATCTTTTTCACCGTTTCCCAGCTGTTCATGTCGATCACCGACACCGTTCCATCTTGCAAATGCGGGGTCGCCATCACAGTGCTGTCGCCACGTTTCCATGTGATGCCAGACCCCAAATGCGGCATGCCCGGCAAATCTAGGTCGGCCACTTTTTGACCAATCACCAGATCAATCACCAACCCACCCGTGCCCGCACGCGAGGCGCCCATCACATATTCATAGGTTTGATCAAAGAAGAAATCGTCGAGATAATCCGGCGTGGTAATTTTGCGGATCGGAAAAGGAGTGTCCTGCGCAACAGGCCCTTCGATTTTCCAGTCATGCGCCAAACCGCCTGCGAAAATCCCGAGATCCGGGTGTTTGCTGTAAGAGACTTCCCAAATCTCAGGCACGTCTTTCAACGCCAAGACAAAGCTTTCACGGGGTGGGGCCTGATACACGGCAGACACGCGACTGGGTTTGCCGTTTTTGCCGACGACCTCGTGTACTTCGGCCACGGATAAATCCTTGGTCGACAGAATGGTCAGCGAATTCGGAAGATAATTTGCCACCGCCAACCAATTGCCATCGCCGCTCATCGCGATGTTGCGACTGTTCAAACCGGCCCGCACGCGGCCCACTTGTTTCAACGACCAGATGTCATATTTCTGCACCCAGCCATCGCGTGATACGGTGAAGACATAGCGTCCATCGGGGCTGAACTTCGGCCCACCATGCACCGCAAACGGCGTGGCAAACCGGTCTAGAACTTCGAATGTGTCGCCGTCCAGAACCGACACATGATGGTCACCGGTCTCGACGGCCAGCGTGATGTTCATTGGGTCAGAAGGCCAGATCGGCGCGTCCGCCGCGACATAATCTTCATCCAACACGCGGCTGGCCATAATCTCGTCTTTGCCCCAAGGCGGAATACTGGCTAGTGGGGTTTTCAGATAGGCCGCCAATTCGGCAATCGCCTCATCCGTCAACTCTTCGCTATAGCCGGGCATCTGGGTGGCAACGCGGCCATTTCGGATCACTTCTTCGATTTTTGGCCCACGCATCCGTTTCAGCGTTTCTGGGATCAGCGCTGGGCCGTTGGCCCCCAAACGGTTTTCCAAATGGCAATCGGCGCAATGCTCCAGATAATCCGCACGCGGATCTGAAAAGCCAGCGGAGAGGCTCAGCGCCATTGCGCCAAGCCCCACCAAAAGACTGTGGGTGCGCTTAGAAAAACTCATGTTTCGGGTCATTGCTTTTGCCTCGGAAGGGGGTGGTTTCAAGACGGTCGGCATCGGCCAATCCAATCTCGGCATTTGTAAGGTAACAGGCGGGATCTTCGGCCCATGGATCACCAGTGACCTGCAGCGCACGAATGCGTGTATTGCCACCGCAGATGTCCTTGATCTTGCACGCGCCACAGCGTCCTTTCAGGGGGCGGGGCCGCGTACGCAGGGTGGCGAGCATTTGATCATCGCCGGTCCACAGATCTGAAAACTTGTCGGTTTTCACGTTGCCCACGGTGTAATCGGACCAATATGTGTCAGGGTGAACCTTGCCAAGAAAGTCGATATTCGCGACCCCAAGACCCGAGGAGTTTCCGCCCCAGGCCGCAAGATGCGTCCGCAAATGGGCCACTTTCTCCGCGTCAAACCGCTCCTCTGCCCATTGCAGAAAATAACCCGCATCCGCGTCATTGTTTCCGGTGACAATGTCCAATGGCTTGTCTTCTGACGCGGCTGTCCACGCGCGTTCAAGCAAGAGATCCAACCCCTTACGGGTGCGCAAATGTTCTGCATCTTCGCCGCGGTGCTTGTCGCCCCGACCGGCGTAAACAAGGTGGCTGAGGTAAAACTTATCCACGCCTTCGTCGTCACACAGCTTCAACAAATCTGGCAAATGGTGCTGGGTGCCTTCGGTTAGGCAGAAGCGCAACCCAACCTTCACATCGCGCTTTTTCAGCTCGCGCACACCGCGGAGCGCATCTTCAAATGCGCCGTCCACACCGCGAAACCAATCATTGGTTTTGCCGATGCCGTCGATGGAAATGCCCACATAATTGAACCCAATGTCGGCCACTTTATCCGCCGTATCACCATGGATTTTGGTGCCATTTGTGGACAGGGCCAACACCCGCGTCAGCTTGCGCGCACGTTCCGCCAGCGGGAACATATATTTGCAATCCAGCGGCTCTCCGCCTGACAAGATCAATGCGGGAACCTTGAATTCGCCAAGATCCTCAAGCGTATTCATCGCCTGCTCTTCGGTCAGCTCACCGGGGAAATCCACATCTGCGGATACGGTGTAGCAGTGGCGACACCGCAGGTTACAGCGCCGCGTCAGGTTCCAGATCACCACCGGTTTAACCGGCCCGTCCCCACGGCGCATGCGCACCGGGGTCGGGTTCACAAGCTGGTTCATATATTCGGTCAGGCGGAACATCGCATCACCCCCGTTTGCGGAGCCGCAGCCCCGTCTTTTTCAAAATTCGTGTGGAATAGAGGATGTCTTTCGCGCGCAAAGCATCGCCCAGAATGGCGGTGATCTCGGCGCGTTTTTCTTCAACCTCATCCGATGAGCTGCCATGGATCATGGCAAACAAATTGTATGGCCAGGCGGGCAGGGCGCGGGGCCGTTCATAACAGTGGGTCACATATGGAAGCGCGCCGATTTTGGTGCCAAGCGCAGTTAGATGTTCATCCTCAACATCCCAAACGCTCATCCCATTTGCGGTCATTCCCAGTTTGTAATGGTTTGGGGCGGCGGCGATGCGGCGGATCACACCGCTGTCTTTCATCGCCTCAAACCGGGTCATAACGGTGGCCTCATCCAGCCCTAATTGTTCGGCCAAAGCGGCATAGGGTGCTGGCACCAGCGGAAGGCCAGCTTGCGTCGCTTCGATGATTGCGCGATCTGTGTCGTCGATGCTCATGCGGCCACCCGGAACCCGATATAGAACTCTTGCAATTTGGGAAACTGATGCACTTTCATGCCGGTTTCCGCTTCGATCGCTTCAGCTGTCTGTGCAATTCCTTCGGGCGTTTCACAGGCCAAAACAAACCACATGTTCAATTGATGCTCACGTTCATAATTATGCGCGACTTCGTCATGTGCATTGACTTTTGTCACGGTGGCCTCAAATTTTTCGGCAGGCACCTCCATGGCGCACAGGCAAAAGGCGCCCCCCATGGCGGCGGCGTCGAAAAAGGGCCCAAACCGGGTCAGCACGCCGTTTTCGCGTAAGGTTTTGATCCGCTCTAGTAACGCCTCTTCACTGATTCCCAGCTCGTCCGCGAGCGGTGCAAAGGGGCGCGAAATGCGCGGCAGGTCGTCTTGCAGGCGGTTGATGATCTGGCGGTCAATTGCATCCAAACTCATAAGGACACCTCCGAGGTTTGGCGGTTGGCGATGTGTCGGTGCTGGAAATCATCGCACCGCGTTGCTTGAAGCAACGGGTGGAGAACAGGATTTTCTTGGACACACCCGCAAGTTCTGGAAGGGCCGCAGCCGCATTGATATTCTCATGTGCCGCCTCGCGACTTTGCGAATGAAACATGGTGTAAAGACGGTAAGGCCAGACATCCGCGACAGGGCGGCGTTCATAGCACAGCGTCACCCCTTTTTGCGCGGCCAGCTTAGGCCCGATGTTGGCGATCTGATCTTCAGCCACATCCCAAACGACCATCGCGTTTGAGGTCCAGCCAAGCTTGCGGTGGCGGACAATCACGCCAAGCCGCGAAATAAGACCTGCATCGCTAAGGGTTGTGATGCGCGCCAAGATATCCTGTTCCGAGCGTCCAAGATCGCCCGCGATTTGAGCATAAGGCGTGGCCGTGATCGGCATGCCGTCGCTTAAGACCGACAAGATCTCTTTGTCGCCTTGGGTCAAAACCGAATGGTCCACGGCGCGCGGTGCGGGCATGGTTTGCCCTTCGCCGGTCAGCCGAAAGCCAAGGTCGATGTTAAACGGGCGCATCAGACGTAAATCCAAAACGCGCAGGCCCGTATTGTCGCTGATCCGCGCGAGCGCCGCGTCCACATAGGCACGATCCGGGCCGGTCATGACAAACCACAAGTTCCAGTGATCTTCGCGCAGGTAATTGTGGTTCACCCCAGGTTCTGCGCCGATGATCGCGGCCACTTCTTCGATGCGCCCCTCAGGGGCGGCAACGGCGGCGAGCGTCGAGGCGGACACCGTGTTTGGCGCGCATGTGGCGCCCAGGCGGCTGATCTGACCGTCGGCCGTTAACCGAGAAAGCCGAGACAGAACCTCGTCTTCTGTTATGCCAAGTGCGTCCGCGATCGGTTGAAACGGATGGGATGTGATCGGAAAATCACGTTGCCAACCGTCCAGTAAGGCGCGGTCAATGGGGTCCGAAATCTGTTTCACGGATCAAAGCCCCGTGCGATGCGCACGCGCGGTAAAGAAAATGCCCGACGGGCTGTCCGCGTCAATCTCCCGCAAAAACTCAAAGCTCTGCGTGTCGTAGATTTTGACTTTGTTTTCATCACGCACCGAGATCCAAATCTCATGCCCGCGCGGTGTGAACTCCATATGGAGCACGGCTGGGCCGGGTTTGAACTCGTGAATGATCTCTTTCGTGACGCTGTCGATCACTTGAATAGTGTCGTTCAGCGGGTGGGCAAAGTTCACCCAAACCTGCCGACCGTCCGGGCGCGCCATGGCAAAAACAGGCTGGCCATAGGTTTTGGTGCGGCCGGTTTCTGCGAGCGTGTTCGCGTCGATCCAAAGGACCTCGTGGTGGCCCACGGCGGGCAGAACAAAATCGCTCCCGGTATGCGCCCAACCTTCGAGATGGGGCATTTTGTAAACCGGCATTTCCTCTTGCCCGCGACCATAGTTCGGCAAGACGCGGATCGGTTCCGGCGTCTCGTCCCAAAGGTCGAGCGCGGTCAAACCGTCTTCGCCGAAGAGCCCGGTGATATAGGTTCGGCCGTTTGCGGTGATCAGCGCGTCATAAGGGTTTTTGCCCATGTTTGGGATCTTGGTGATTTGTGGTTCAGCTGTGGACATATCGGCGATCCAGGTCTCGCCCGTGTCCCACATGGTGAACACAAATTTGCGCCCCGGCGCGTCGACCAATCCGATGGTTTTGGACCCAGTTGGCAGATCCAAAACCAGATCGAGCGTGTCGGCGTCAAAGATTTTCACACCACCGGGCTCATAGTTTGAAACGGCGATCAATTCGCCATCATCCGAGATCGCGCCGCCAATGGAATTGCCCGCCTGAACCACGCGATTTGCGATGTTACGTTCCACGATGTCCACTTTGGTCAACCCGCCATCGCGGCCAAACACATAGGCGTAGCGCTCGTCCGAGGAATAAACGATGGAGGCGTGGGACAGATCGCCCAACCCTTCGATCCGGGCCAATGCAGCGCGGTCAGATTGGTCCACCAAAAGCACCGAGCCTTTGGCGCGTTCAATGACCAAACCAAGGTCGCCCGTGGCGATGGTTTTGGTGTCAGCAAAAGCGGCGGTGGCCAGCAAAAGGGAAAGGGCAACGGCAGCGCGGAACGGTTTCATGGCGCATCTCCTGTCAATAAATAGTCAGCAATCCAGCGCGCCTCTTCTTGGGTGATCAAAGGGCGCCAGGGGGGCATTGCGGTGTCGGGGATCCCATCAAGGATCATCATTTCCAGTGTTTCAGCGTCGAAATGAGTGAGCGTTTCGGGGCGAATATCAGGTCCTAATCCACCCTTTAGGGTCAAACCATGGCAAGACCCGCAATCTTGATGCACCAGACGTTTTAACGCATCCGGGTCAATCGGCGGAGCATCCGCAAAAACGGCAGGCACATGCGCCAACGACACAGCCGCAACAACGGACAATTGGGTGAAAAATGCCCGTGTCTTAGCCATGTGCTTTGGCCTGATTAATGACTTCCGCGTCCGCGCCGTAAAGCGAGACGACCTTGCCGATGATAAAGAGTGTCGGGGGTTTCAATCCTGCGTCACGCGCGTCTTTGGCGATGTGATCAAGCGTGGACACCATGCGGCGCTCGTGTTCCGTGGTGGCGCGGGAAATGGCAAAAACGGGGGTGGCGGGATCAAGCCCTTCGGTCATCAGCCCAACCGCAATCTGGCCAATATTGGCCACGCCCATATAGACAACCAATGTGGTCATCGGATCGGCGAGCCGTTTCCAATCCAGATCCAAGGTTTCATCGCGGGCGCGGTGGCCGGTGACATATTGCACGCCGGTGGCAAGGTCGCGGTGGGTCAAAGGAATGCCAGAGATCGCGGCGGAGCCTTGGGCGGCGGTGATGCCCGGCACATATTCGGTGGCCACGCCCGCGGCATGCAAATCTGCGGCCTCTTCAGACCCACGCCCAAAGATCAGCGGGTCGCCACCTTTGATACGCGCAACATTGTGGCCTGCTTTGGCCTCTCGCACCAAAATGGCGTTAATCTCGTCTTGCGGCACGGGGTGATTATGTGCCGATTTTCCGACAAAAATCATCTTTGCGTCCTTGGGGGCCATGGCGATGATTTCGTCTGACACCAATCGGTCATAGACCACCACGTCCGCCTCTTTCAGCAGCCGCACAGCCCTAAGGGTCATCAACTCCGGATCACCCGGGCCTGCACCGATGAGAAATACTTTGCCGGTCATATGTGGTCTCGCTCGTCCTATGGATGGCTGGAAGCCGGGCCCTATCAGGGGATGACACGGCCGCCCAAGGGGGTGAGGGGCGGCGGTGAGAACGGAGCCTTCAAGGAACCGGGCCGGTTATGCACACAGACTTAATCAGTGTGGGCAGGCGTTCCTTGATATAGGTTAAGAGATTTCGGATTTCCCGAGCCTTTATCTATTTAACAGGTGAAAAAGGTGAAATTGCACAGGCTGATGCGGAAAATGGGCACCTCAAATAGCGAAAATTGCCCCGATAAGGGGGCAATCTGTGATGTGTTTGAAAGGGCGAATGCGCGCGCTTACTCGGCTGGGGCGGACATTGTTGCATCCACGGTGACGCGGCCAATCATGTTTTGCGTTTCCCAATGTGGGCCACACAGGATGTCCTGCGGGCCATCGGTGAGAAAGGTGAACTCGATGAATTCCTCAGGAAAGGCGCGGTCGCTTTCCGGTTCACCCGATTCTTTCACAATCACAGAATGGCTGGTGCGTTTGTCGACGTTCACCCAGCGCACGGTTGTCCCCAAGGGCACGGTCAGCTCAGCCGGGCAGAAGTTGTATTTATACATGGTCACAACCGTCACACCCTCTTCGTCAGCAGAAGAATGGCCAAACAATTCGACATAACGTTCTTCGGCTTCACCGCAGAGCTTGGTTTGGTCGACGTCTTTTGCAACTGCGGGCAAGGCTGCACCGCATAGCAGCAGGGCGGCGAAAAGGGGTTTGGGCGATTGCATCACATACCTCCGAATGAAACGGGCCTTCGAATAGAATCAGGCCTTTGAATTGAAAACGGGCCCCACATAATAGTGGGGCCCGGTATACGGCCAGTTAGGGATACTGGCCGACCCTGGGGGGTTACTGTCCCACCACGTTGATAATGGCGTCTGCATTGTCCAATGCAAGGCTGGTGTTCAGCGTTACATGGTGGAACCGCGCAGAGGCGTAATCATCGTGGATGGCAAAGCCGACGGTATAGGTCTTGCCAGCTTCAAGCGCGACATCACCGGGAGCGTTTGTCACCAATGGGCGGGCGAAGGTCACGGTCCATGTCCCAGCCGACAGGCTGGCCGAGGCTGTGATCTCGCCGTCATTCTCAACCCGGCGCTCCAAAAGGTAACCGTTTGAGGAAGAGCCATCCGCATAGACACGCATCAGGTCCATAAAGGTGCCATCCGCAAGCAGTTGCTCAATCTCTTCTGGCGACTTCATTTGATCCCAACCGCCCTGAGCTTTCCCACCGCGACCTTTGATCTCGATCTTGGTGCGGCTTTCGGACAGGTATTTGGTGATCGAACTTTGTGCTTCCAGCTGGGCTGCCACCGCACCATTTGCGGCGATTGCTTCGGCACCCGGATCAAACGGCATATAGGTGTTGTCGGCGTGGCAGGTTGCCCAGCAACCCACTTGATCACCCATTTCAATGCCTGTCCCTGTGATCATCATGGCGACTTTCACTTGGTTGTCGGGGTCCATCTTGCCACCATCAACAAATGGCGCAGGGTTGTGACCGGTATCCGCCCAGCTGAGTTGGACATAGAGGTTGTCCGCATCATGGGCCGCTTTCAAAGTGGCGCCAATAAGGCCGGGTTTGCCGGGGATCGGAGTAGGCTCAAGCTCGGCGCTTTTGCCGCCGCCGCCCGCAACAACTTTACCACCAATGGCTTCCAGTTCTTTTGCGTGACAGGTTGTGCAGGCATCGCCACCTTTGGTCAAAGGACGTGCCCCGCCGTGGGTTTTGCCGTTTTGGACCCATTCAAACGACGCTTGACCAGGGTAGAACAAGGTCAGATCGGTTGAGGGAACAGCGTTCCAATCCACTCCCGGCGCAACATCACCACCCGCGTCACCACCTTCGGTTGCTGCGGGGGCTGTGCCTGCTGCTTTGGCGCGCTCTTCTGCAAGAGCGGCGTCAACTGCGGCAGCAATTCGGGCTTGGGCGACTTCCTGTTCAGCAGCTTTTGCAACTTTGGCGGCTTCTGCTTCTTCAGCCTCTTTCGCCTCGATGCGCGCCAAACTCGCAAGATATTCTTCTGGAATTTCGCGAGAGAAATCTGGGTTTGGTGCTTCAAGGGTTTCTAGATATTCCTCATCAGCACGATCCCGCAGGTCTGAATGGCGATGCCTTTGTGGCAATCAATACAGGTCTGACCGGTTTCCATCGCGTTCATATGCTGTTGACGGGCACGGGGTTTCTGGAATTCCGGCATCATCGATTCAAAATCGTGACAGTTGCGGCATTCGCGGCTGTCTGTGGCCTTCATCCGCTCCCATTCGTTCATCGCCAGATGCAGACGCTTGGCATCAAAACGCTCTGGCGTCGAAATGGACCCGGTCAGTTTGCCCCAAATCTCTTTTGACGCTTTGATCTTGCGGATCATTTTATGCGTCCAGTCTTTTGGCACGTGGCAGTCTGAACAGACCGCCCCCACGCCCGAGCGGTTCACATCGTGAATGGTGCCCTTATATTCTTCATACACATTGTCCTCCATCTCGTGGCACGAGATACAGAAAGGCATTGTGTTTGTTGCTTCCATGGCGGTGTTGAACCCACCCCAGAATATGATACCGGCCACAAAGATGCCGGCGATTGCGGCAACGGGCATCCCAAAAAGGAAGTAGCGTCGCCAAATTGGCTTTTTCGGTTCAGCACCGTTGGTCTGGGTCATATCCCGGCTCCGTCTTGGCTGCGTTTGGCTTGTTCTTGGACACCATGTCAGTGCCATAAGAAGAGGGGCGGGCGTGGTGCCCGCCCCTTTATAGGCTTACCCGTTAGGGCAAAGTCTTGACTTAGGTCACGTGGTTCGAACGGTTGTAGACGTTGAACTTGCCTGTAGGTGCATAAAGACCTTTAACGCGGGCTTTCTCTTCGAGAGTTTCTGCGTCGTAGATTACGATTTCACCGTTTGGCTCAAGGCTGTCCGACAGGTTCCATTTGGAAACCCAAACTTCGGTGCCGTCTGCGTTGAATTCAAAGTGAACCGCAGCAGTACCGGGTGTGTCGGTAACCTGAATGGTTTTCACGATCTCACCGGTTTCTTTCGAAATAACCTGTACCGATTGTTGTACTTCGGGCTCAGGGTGTTTCGTTTGGTCAGCCCAAACATATTTCGAATTCGGGTGGGTCCGTACAAACAAGCCAGCACCGTCGGTTTCAACTTCGTAACAGGTTTTCCACGCGTTGTCGGCATGACCTTCTGGGTCGTTACCCCAAACAGTCACAGTCCCAACACCAAGGTGGGTTGTGCCAGCAACAGGGCCACAATTCGGGTCAACCCAGTTGGCGCCTGGACCGGGGTGCGGCAATGCTGCCACGTCGATCATAGCTTCCAACTTGCGTTCTTTGGTGTCGACAACAACCATTTTGTTCGATGCGTTTGCAGCGATCTGGAAGTAACGACCTGTTGGGTCAAAGAAGCCATCGTGCAGGAATTTGGCCGAGTTGATCTTGTCGATCCGCAGGTTGTCCAGATCGGAGTAATCCACCTGCCACAGTTGGCCGAGTTCTTTTACGGCAACAATCCAGCTGGTTTCATTTGGTGTGGTGTAGATCGCCGCAACACGCGCTTCTTCTACATAGTCACCATCCACGTTCACGCCGCGGGTCGATACAACCTTCAGCGGCTCCATGGTCACAGCATCTGCGATCACGAAATGCGGAGGCCAGTAACCGCCACCAATAACGTATTTACCATCGCCGGATACGGCAACGTCGCGGGCGTCATAGGCAACTTTAACTTCTGAAACCAACATCTTGTCTGGGGTCTGCCAGAGGTCGATTTTGGTCATTTTGCCGTCACGGCCCATGGTGTACCAGAAGCGACCAGGCTGTTCAGGCTCGGTAATCTTGTGGTGCTCAGAGGCTTTGATCACGTGAACCGCATAACCGGTTGGGATGTGCACCAGAACTTCTTTGGTGTCACCGTCAACAACGGCCACTTTACCGGCGTCACGCTCGATGACGACGAAGAAGTTTTCCCAGTTGCGGCCGTGAAGCGGCTCGGTTGGGTAATCAGCTTCTTCAACATAGACCTTGCGGGTCTCTTTCATCTGAGCCAGCGACATTTCTGGCGGTTTTGGCGGATCCATTTGGATATAGGTCGCCATGTCTTTGATCTGCTCTTCGGTCATGATGTCCGAAAAGTTGTTCATCCCGCCTTCAGTACCCCAGGCGATGATTTTTTCCAGACGTTCTTGACCCAGCTTCAGCGTGCCACCTTCGGTGACGGTGCCGTCAGCTGCGGTTTTCTTCCAATGTGGCTCAAGGTTTTTACCAGTGGCGCCTTTGCGCAGCACACCGTGACAACCGGCACATTGTTCAAAATACAACTGTTTAGAAGCATCGAATGCTTCTTCGCTCAGGGTAGGTCCCTCAGCGAATGCTGGCAGAGCGACGCTGCCGAGCAGAAGGGCAAAGCCGAGCCCTAGCGTATGACTTGTTTTCTTGTAGGTGATTCCAAGTGACATGATCACTCTCCATTTGCTTGGTAAGGCACCGAGAAGATGAAGGTCATGGGCCCTGTGCGTCTTGACAAATGTTAATCTGGATGACGAAAAGTTGATCTTTGTCGTGAGCGGCTGAAAAAGACGGCCTGTGTTGCCTATAGTAAGAAGAATAGAAAAAATCGACAAACTGCGACAACTTGACATTCGTTAAGAACACACAAGCGATTCCCCGTCATCGTGCCCCTATCCAAAGTCCGCGCCATTATGCGCATCTTACAGGAGGACCAGATGGGGACAGGGCAAGGCAGCGATATGGATTTTGGCAATCTGCCAATGATCCCGCCTCTTGCCAAGTGTTCACCCACCTTCACATCTGTTCTCAAAACTTCCCGCGATACTTGTTTCGCTTACGATTGCGACCTCCCACATCGTTGCCGTGATATCGAGACATCCAAGTATGATCACGGGTTGGGCGCCGGCCGGCTGCGTCCCTTGTTCGGCCGGCGCCGATATTCCGCACCCCACTTGGGGCGGTTTTGCACGCGCAAACTTTGTACAGGCAAACACCGAACGCGGCCTCTTCGTTTCCGCCCCTGCTGTCTTTGGGTGAGGCCGGCAGAATTTGGAAATGATCATGCGCCACCCGCTCGCGAAGGAACGGTCGAGAGCAACCTGCGCATATTGCCAGTCGTCTGATTGTCCCTTTGGGTCAAAATGAGGCCGCTGCTGATCCTTCGGGGTCGGTAGACGACTGGCCTTGCGTGCCATGCACGCGAACCCGTCCAGATGACCAGATTTGGGGCTTGAAGTTGCGCAACTTCAAGTTGGGCTTGCTTGCGAATTAAAACGCCCTTAGATTGTATCAAACGGTATTTTAGACCATGATCAAATCTCTTAATTTCAAGCTTCGATTGTTGCTGCTTCTGGTCGCATGGCCCGGTGTTCTGGTTGTGGTGTTTCAGGCGTATATTGAGCGTGGGCATGTCTATGACCAAAGCCACTATGAGGCAGAACGCATTGCCGAAAGCCTGGCCAGCACGCAACGGCGGATCATTTATGAAACGCGTGTTTTCCTGCAAGAACTGGCTGTCGCCCCCCCCATCCAAGACCCGTCTGACCCGCATTGCACCGAGTTTCTGCGGCTCAGCCTTCGTCTCGCCAAAACCTATGTCAATCTCGGGGTGCCGTTGGCGGATGGGCGGCTTTTGTGTAATGCCATTCCGCTTGCCGCTCCGGTGAATGTTGCACACCGCCCCTATTTTCAACGCGCACTGACCCAGCGGGTGTTCTCGATGAGCCCCATTCAAACCGATCGTGCCGCCGGGGTTTCCAGCATTAATTTTGCCTATCCGGTGCAAGCGAACGGACCGGAGAACAAGGTTGTTGGCGTTGCTGTGGCCGTTGTCTCGCTCGATTGGTGGAGCAGGAACTTAGCAAAGCGCAACCTGCCGACAGGAACCGTGGCCTATATCGTCGACAGCACCAATAAAATTGCCGCACATTATCCCGCTGACCCGTCGCTGTTTGGGAAATCAAGCGCGGATGTGGGCTTGGAAATTGGTGAGGAGGTCGCCGAGGCAGGTGAAATTCGCACCGGGCCAGATGGGATGAGACGCGTTTATCACAACAAAATTCTGTTCGGCGACGGTGAGGGAAATAATACATCTGTCAGTGTTGGCATCCCAATTGACGCTCAACTCGCAGCCGCCAATTGGCACACTGGATCCCGGTTGGTGTTGGTTCTTATGGGATTGTTTTTGGTCTGGATGTTGGTGCGGCATCTTGCCAATCGTGCAATTCTGAAACCGCTTGATGAACTCACTAAATCCGTAGGGAACCTTGATAATATTACTTGGATCGCGCCCTCTGGGGCCCGTGAAAAGCCGGGTGCGGTGCAAGAGTTTACGTATCTGGGTGACCAGTTCGCCCATGTGAAAACCCATATGAAAGCCGCGGAGAAAGCGGAAAATCAACGACGAGAAGAGCTGGAGGCGGTTCTGAACGCGCTGCCGGATCTTTACTTCCGCATCAACCGGGACCATGTGATCGTCGATTACCACGCGCAAGATGACAGCGATCTGATGATGGATCCGAAAGAATTTATCGGTAAACAAGTGACCGACGTCTTGCCCCCGGATGCGGCACAATTGTTCAAAGAAAACGTCGCCGCGCACCGGAAGACCCGTGAATTGGCAACATGGGAATACACGCTAGAGATTGATGGTTCGACCCAATATTTCGAAGCCCGCGCGTGTCCGATTTATGGAACAGACGAAACGGTTCTGGTGGTCCGGAACATCACCAGCAGAAAACAATCGGAAACCGCGTTACAGCTTTCGGCCATGGTCTATGAAAACAGCTCTGAAGGGATGATTGTCACCGCTGCGGATACCCGAATTCTAACCGTGAATCCCGCCCTTACACGGTTGGCTGGTTATGAGGCACCTGAATTGATTGGACTCACCGCGCGCCAGGTTGTTCAGAAAACAGCGCGCAGCAAACTTGCGTCTGGATTTCGCAAAGCGCGTAAAAGTGGCAAGGGCTGGAATGGCGAAATTCAGGTTCAAAGCCGGGAGGGAGAGACTATCCCGGTCTGGCTCTGCATCAATGCCATTTTTGACGACACCAACGTGGTGCAGCGCTTTGTCATTTTGGTCCGCGATATGACCGAGCAGAAAAAAGCGAATGAAACGATTTGGCGACAGGCGCATTTTGATATGCTGACCGGGCTGCTTAACCGCGCGACCCTGGGGGAATTGCTGGATCTTGAGATTCAGGAAGCCACAGCCGCCAACCGGACCGTCGGGCTTTTGTTCATGGATCTTGATGGGATGAAACAGGTCAATGACCGACTGGGTCACGCAGCGGGTGATTTGGTCCTGTCTCAGGCCGCAACCCGGCTGCGCGTTCTTATGGCCCCCGACGAGACGATGGCCCGCCATGGGGGGGATGAATTCACCGTGGTGCTTGGGCATAAACGCCCGCGCGCGCGTGCGGCTGCCCTGGCCGACGCAATTATCGCAGCCATAGCGCATCCGTTTGAAATTGATGGTGAAATTGTGCATCTGACTGCCAGTGTTGGAATCGCGAGATTTCCAGATGATGCGGGTTCCGCCACGGAGCTTTTGACCGCAGCAGATCAAGCCATGTATGTCGCCAAAGCGTCTGGGCGCAACCGGGCCATGATGTTCAATCCGTCGATAAAACAGGCGGTGAATGAGAAATCAAAACTGATTGGCGCGCTTCAAGAAACGCTGCAAGATCAAAGCTTTGACCTTCACTTCCAACCGATCGTTGACCTGAAAACCAACCAGATTACCAAAGCAGAGGCGCTGTTGCGCTGGAGCCATCCCGAAACGGGGCCGATTTCCCCCTGTCAGTTCATTCCCTTGGCTGAAGAGGTGGGTTTGATCGGGGCAGTCGGCGACTGGGTGTTTGAACATTGCTGCCAGGCCATTCCCTTGCTTCAGTCTCGTTTTGGCGCAGATTTTCAGCTCGGCATGAATGTCTCACCGCTGCAACTGACCCCGCGTGAGGACGCGACGCTGATATGGTTAGATCGGCTTAAGCAGCATGGTGTGGCTGGGCAAAGCCTGATTGTTGAGATCACCGAAAGTGCGCTGCTGGAGGAAAGCGGATTTGTCGTGGAACGACTTGAGGCACTGCAAAATGCGGGCATCCAGCTGGCTTTGGACGATTTTGGCACGGGGTATTCTTCGATGTCCTATTTCCTGCAACACCAGATTGATTACCTGAAAATCGACCGGGAATTTGTCTGCCATCTGCCATCGGCGCCTAAGGCGGCCACCCTGTGCAGGACGATGACGGAACTGGCCCATCGCCTGGGGGTTAAGGTCATTGCAGAAGGGATCGAAACCCCAGAGCAACGGGCGCTCCTCACGGGGATTGGCGCCGACTTTGGGCAGGGGTTTCTTTTGTCCCCGCCCATGTCGATGGCGGATCTTCTGACGTTGTCCAAGGAGGCTGAAAGCCGAAAACGGATCTTAAGTTAGGGCCGCGTGGCATTTTTGCTGACCATCACCAACGGTTTTTCAGCAAATGCGTCAAGGTCGCGCCCGCCTCGTAATAAGCCTCGCGAAGTCCGGCAAGCGGATAGCTATGTTCGGTCACCGGGGCGATGGGAAGGTCAGTGTGGCTTTGCGCCAACACCGCGCGCGCCATCTCTTGCCCAAACACGGTGCCCGGCCCAATTCCGCGCCCGGAATACCCAAATGCCATCAGGGCATTTTGACCAAGATCTTGAATTTTAGGCAAATACTCTGCTGTCATAGCAATGCGCCCGAACCAGGCGTGGGTCATCTTTGTGCCCGCCAATTCTGGAAACATCTGCGCCAGTTTGCGATCCAACCAGCGGCGATGGATACCACCTGCCGGGTGATCCAGCCGCCCCATCCCGCCAATAATCAACCGCCCCTCCTGATCCAAACGCCAGGACGACATGACCATCGCCGTGTCCCAGCAGCCTTCCCCGCCGGGCAAAATTCGACGGCGCTGCTGCGGTGAAAGCGGCGCAGTCGCTGCTTGAAAATAATGTACCGGCACAAGATCGGGCGACGCCAAACCCTTGGATGGCATTGCATAGGCATTGGTGGCCACAATCATCGCAGGTGCCGAAATGCGCCCCTTCGGTGTGGTCACGCACCAGTTTTTTCCGCAATGGGTGATGGCTGTCGCGGGGGAGTGTTCAAACAGCTCCGCGCCCTGCTCCATCGCTGCGCGGGCCAGCCCTTTGGCATAGGCCAGCGGTTGGATGGTTCCGGCGCGTGGGTCAAATATCGCGCCATGCACCCGGTCTGACCCGACCCGCGAAACCGCCTCGTCGCGTGATAGCAATAAGACCGGCGCACCAATGGCACTTAACTGCGCATGGCGGCGTTTCAGATCGTCCATCCCGGCCAAAGCATGGGCGCAATGCAATGTGCCATTGCGCACCGGTTCACAAGCGATGCCATGGTGTGCGATCAGCTGATAAACAAGATCAGGCGCCCCGCCAAGGATCGACGACAGGCGCGCGCCCGCCGCCTTTCCAAGGCGTGCGTTGATGTCTTCGGGCGGCAACCAAAGCCCCGCATTGCTTAGCCCAACATTGCGCCCAGACCCGCCGGCCCCAAACTCGCTCCCCTCAACCAAACAGGTTTTGGCGCCTTGCTGCGCCGCAAATAACGCGGCGGACAATCCCGTATACCCCCCGCCGACAATTACCAAATCGGCCTGCCTGTCCCCGGCCAAAGCCGGGGCACTGACGGGTTCGCGGCAGGTGGCGTGCCACAGGCTGTCGGACAATTCAGATGTCAAATTTGATCCCCTGTGCCAGCGGCAACTCGCGCGAGTAATTGACGGTATTTGTTTGTCGCCGCATATAACCCTTCCATGCGTCCGACCCGCTTTCGCGCCCCCCGCCCGTGTCTTTTTCGCCGCCAAATGCGCCGCCGATTTCAGCGCCAGATGGCCCGATATTGACGTTGGCGATACCACAATCAGAACCCGCCGCCGACAAGAAAAACTCTGTCTCGCGCAGGTCGGTTGAAAAGATGCAAGAGCTCAGCCCCTGCGGAACAGCGTTCTGCACATCAATGGCGTCATTCAGGTTCGAATAGCGCACCACATACAGGATCGGCGCAAAGGTTTCGTGATGCATGATCGCGCTTTGGGTTGGCATCTCGACAATTGCGGGATGCACATAGGCGGCGTTTCCATGACTGTCGGACAGGGCCTGTTCGCCACCATGCACCCGCCCTCCCTCGGCTTTGGCCTGTTCCAAGGACCGTGCCATCGCCTGCATCGCGTCGTCGTCAATCAGTGGCCCGACCAATGTGCCATCGGCCAAAGGATCACCAATTGGCAACCCTTCATAGGCCTTGATCAGGCGCGGAATCAGCGCGTCATAAATGTCCTCATGCACAATCAACCGGCGCAGGCTGGTGCAGCGCTGACCAGCGGTTCCCACCGCCGAAAACACAATCGCGCGCAGGGCCATTTCCAGATCGGCCGAGGGGGCAACGATCATCGCATTGTTGCCGCCAAGCTCCAAAATTGTACGCCCCAGCCGCCCGGCCATATCGCGGGCCACGGCTTGTCCCATTGGAACCGACCCGGTGGCGGAAATAATCGCAACGTCTTTTGAGCCCGTTAAAGCCTGGCCCAGTTCCCGCTCGCCGATCAGCGTTTGGATCAACCCTTTGGGGGCGTCCTCGCCAAACGCGACCACCACCCGATCACAGATTTTTTGTACAGCCAGTGCCGTCAGCGGGGTCTTTTCCGAGGGTTTCCAGATCACCGGATCGCCGCAGACCAAGGCCAGGGCGGCATTCCAGCACCACGGGGCAACCGGGAAATTGAACGCCGTAATGATGCCGCATGTCCCCATCGGGTGCCAGCTTTCACGCATCGCATGGCCGGGGCGCTCAGACGCAATAGTCAGGCCGTAAAGTTGGCGCGACAGGCCCACCGCGAAATCGCAAATGTCGATCATCTCTTGCACTTCGCCCAGGCCTTCTTGGTAAATCTTGCCACATTCCAGCGTGACAAGCCGGCCCAGATTTTCCTTTTCCCGGCGCAGCTCTTCCCCGAGCAGGCGCACCAGCTCTCCGCGACGCGGCGCAGGGACCTGCCGCCAGGATTTAAACGCCTGCTCGGCATCCCTAATCTGGGTCTGTGCATCTTCGACACTATGGACCGCCAGAGCAGCGATTTTGCTGCCATCTACCGGTGTGTGAACCGCAAGATCACCACCGTTCAATTCTGCTTCTGTAAGGCCCGCGGCGGTAAGGATGTCGAGATAATCCATGAGTTTTCCTTTTGGATTGAGGTCGGATGCGCCCAAATATCGTGGCTTCGCGCATGTTTTTCCAAGTGTCTCACCGATTTCTACGTTTTCCTATTGAAACAAAATCCTAGATCCATGAGTTATTATTATATGATAACCTCGCGCCGTTTCCTCCCCTCTATCCCATCCTTGCTTGCTCTGGAGGCAGTGGACCGGCTGGGCAGCGCGTCTGCCGCGGCCGAGGATCTGTCACTGACGCAAAGCGCGATCAGTCGCCAGTTGCGCCAGCTTGAGGATCAAATGGGCGTCGAGTTGATTGCGCGGGATCAGGTGCGCCTTCACCTGACACCTGCCGGGCATGAGTTTGTGAAAGAGGCGCGGTTTGTGCTGACGCGACTGGGGCAAGCGTCGATCAAATTGCGCGCCAACCCGGCTGGCGGCAGCCTTAATCTGTCGATCCTGCCCGCCTTTGGGCTGAACTGGTTGGCACCGCGTTTAAGGAATTTTGTGGCCGCACATCCGGATGTATCGGTCAACCTTCAGACCCATAACCTGCCGTTTGATTTTGGCAGCAGTGGCGCACAGGCGGCCATTCATTATGGTACACGGGATTGGCCGGATGTGGAATATTTGCCGCTGATGCCCAAACATGTTCTGCCCGTTTGCGCCCCGTCTTTATTGTCCCGCCCGGTTCAGGCGCCGGTGGATTTGTTGGCCCACCCTTTGCTGCATCTTGAAACCCATCCCGACAGTTGGGAGCAGTGGTTTGCCCTGAACGGATTGGGCGTCTCAAAGCTCGAAGGGATGCTGTTTGACCAATCGTCGACCATGACCCAAGCCGCCGTGCATGGGCTGGGCATCGCACTTTTGCCAAGCTTTCTGGTTGACCATGAAATCGCGCAAGGCCGTTTGTGTCTTGCGCTGGAGGGCGACGCGAAAACGCTGGGCGAGTATTTTCTGGTCTGGCCTGAAAGCCAGTCAACCTATGGGCCTCTGGGCCAGTTTCGCAAATGGCTGACCGGACAGATCGCCGAATAAGATGCGCTGATCGCGCAGGCCTTGTCACACAGGGTGAGTTCCGCTAACAGCGCGGTTTCCCAATCTAGGATGGCTCAAATGCGCACCCCGATGCTTGCAGTAGACTTTGGAACCTCCAACTCAGCGGCGGCTGTCTATGATGGGCACACGCTTCAGCGGATTGCGATTGAGGATGGGGCTGAGACCCTGCCAACGGCGGTGTTTTTCCCGACAGACGGTGGGGAAATGCGGATCGGCACGGCGGCTGGCGTGGCATTGATTGAGGGGGAAGAGGGGCGCTATATGCGCGCTCTGAAAAGCATTCTGGGTACGGAACTGTTCCATGAAACCCGCCTGATTGGCGGCAAGCGGCGCACCTTGGCCGAAATTGTGACCCGCTTTCTTGTGGTCATAAAAGAGCGGGCCGAGGCGCAAACCGGGCAGGTGTTTACCCATGTCCTCTCCGGGCGCCCGGTGCATTTCCACTCGGCTGATATGGCGCGCGATGCGCAGGCAGAAGAGGATCTGCGCGGTTGCTATCTGGCTGCTGGCTTTGACGAGGTGCGTTTTTTGCCAGAACCGGAAGCCGCCGCACTTGCCAATCACCATTTGGACGACACGGATGAGACCGGTTTGATTGTCGATATCGGCGGGGGGACGTCGGATTTCACGCTGTATCGGATCACGCAAAACCGCATCCACATACTGGCCAGTCACGGGATCCGGCTGGGCGGGACGGATTTTGATCAGGCCGTGTCCATGGCCCATGCCATGCCGCTTTTGGGACGTGGCGGTGAATTGCGGCGCGCCTTTGGTGACGGTCTGTTGCCGGTTCCAAATGCCATCTTCAATGATCTGTCCACCTGGCCCAAAATCCCGTTTCTATATTCGCGTGACACCCAACGCCTTGTTGAGGATTTGGTGAAATTCGCGGTGGATCCAGACCGACTTGGCCGGTTGAAAACTGTGATCGACGATCAGCTGGGGCACGAGCTGGCCTTTGCGACAGAGCGCGGCAAAATCGCTGCCAATGCGGGCGGGCAAAGTGCTGAGATTGAGATGGGGTTCATTGAAAAAGATCTGGCTGCGCGCGTGACCCCCGGTTCGCTCAACGCGGCTTTGATGACGTTTCGAACTCGTCTGCACGAGGCGATTTATGCAACATTGCTAAAGGCTGGGGTCGCACCTGCGCAGATCAATTCCGTTGTGTTGGTGGGCGGGTCCAGCCTGATGAAAATGGTGTCGTCTGAGGCGCAAGACATCTGCCCCTTAGCGCGTCTTAAGCAGACTGAGGCGTTCACAGCGGTTGTGGACGGTCTGGCCCTTGCCACAGCTGATGCGGCAATCGCGTCAGATAGCAATGCTGCTGCATACTAAAGACCATGCCTCGCGGGGCGTTTTCATGTCCTTGGGCGATCTTCAGCGTCACAATACCAACCGAAGTCTGACGTCAATTAAAATGGGCCCCCGCATCCTGCAGAGGCCCAGAAAACTACGGCGCCATCACGGTTACAGGCTGGCGTCCAGCGCTGCGATCACCGCATCGCCCATTTCGCTGGTTGAAACCGGTTTCACCCCGGCCTCATTCAGCAAATCACCGGTGCGTACACCGTCGGCCAGTACTTTTTCAACGGCCGCTTCCAGACGATCGGCCTCAGCGCCCATGTCAAAGCTGTAACGAAGCGCCATCGCAAAGCTGAGGATGCACGCGCAGGGGTTGGCTTTGCCTTGGCCGGTGATGTCCGGGGCCGATCCATGCACGGGTTCATACATCGCTTTCGGGCGGCCATTTGCCATCGGTGCCCCCAACGAGGCCGACGGCAGCATGCCCAAAGACCCGGTCAGCATCGCGGCGCAATCGGACAGGATGTCACCAAACAGGTTGTCGGTGTAAATCACGTCAAACTGCTTGGGCGCGCGCACCAATTGCATCGCACCATTGTCGGCATACATGTGGCTCAGCTCGACCTCTGGATACTCTTTCGACACCTCGGTCACCACGTCACGCCACAGGATGCCCGATTCCATCACATTGGCTTTTTCCATCGAGCACAGGCGCTTGTCCCGTTTCATCGCCAGCTCAAAGGCCGCACGTGCACCGCGTTCAATCTCGGCTTCGGTGTAACGCTGGGTGTTGATGCCGACCCGTTGGCCATCTTCTTCAAAGATGCCGCGCGGCTCGCCGAAATATACGCCCGAGGTCAGCTCGCGCACGATCATAATGTCGAGACCAGCCACCAGTTCTGGCTTCAATGACGAGAAATCCGACAAAGCGTCAAAACATTGCGCGGGGCGCAGGTTGGCAAAAAGGTCCATTTCTTTGCGCAGACGCAAAAGGCCGCGTTCTGGTTTCACTGAGAAATCCAGATCGTCATAAGCAGGGCCGCCCACGGCGCCCAGCAATACCGCGTCCACCTCTTGCGCGCGCGCCATGGTCGCATCCGCCAAAGGAACGCCGTGTTTGTCATAGGCAGCCCCGCCCACAAGGTCCTCGTCCACGTCAAATGTCACGCCGCGTTTGTCGCCGATCCAAGAGATCACTTTGCGCACTTCGGCCATCACTTCGGGGCCGATGCCGTCACCGGCGAGGATGAGGAGGGAGGGGTTTGTCATGTCGCGTATCCTTGCATGTCTTGCACTGCATTTGTCGCTGTTTGGCCTAGCGGTTTGGCGTGCAAGCGTCAAGAAAGACAGGGGGTTTGGCGGCGTATTTCGCGTGTTAATATGCGATATCGACCCAGATCAGATGATGGCGGGATGCGATCTCTGCCGTCTTGGCCATCGGGGCATCGGCAGTGGGCCAAAATACACCCGCGTCTGTCACGTCGGCTGCTGCCCATGGCAGGATGTAACTGGCGCGCAATTTGCCGACGCCGATTGCGCTCCAATCCGCAGTATCGCTGCCTTCGGACCCTTCGGGTGCGGGGTCGATCAGGCGGGGATCACTTAGCAAAGTGATGATGGCATCCTGCCGACCGTCACCATCGTTGGGGTCAATATTGGCTTGCCCGATGATGGTAAAGGGCGGGGGTGGTGCGGGATATGGCAAGGCGCCATCCAATAGATGTGTCCAAAACAACGTCTCATCCGCTCCGCGCTTTCCATTGCGATCCTCAGCCCCGTCAAACGCCGGGGTGGACCCATGATAGGTCAGGAGGTTGAGCGTTTGTCCGCCGGGCAATTCCACCGGGATATCCCAATGCGCCACGCTGCTTAATCGTTGCGCAGCTTGAGCGTTGGCCGAGGGAAAAGGACTGCCATCTGCATGTGTCGGCAACATTGCACCCGGTAAATCGCGCCACAGAAAGTCAGAGAAATCGCGCACTTCACCCAAAGGCAAACGTGACAGCACCGCCATCCCGCCTTGCCCGGTGAAATCGCCATAGCCCTGACTGTCGCGCGGGGTGTTCAGCTTGCCATCCCCATCCAGATCCAAGCCCGATGCCAGACCACTGTTGGGGCGGGCGGCAAAGGCATGTGGCATTTTATGTCCGGCGGCTTCTAAAGCCGTTTGAAAGGCCTGTAGCGTGCGGTTTTCAAGATCATGATCAAAGGCTTGCAGCACCAAAACATCAGGGGCTACATGGGTGATCACATCAATCACCGCCGCAATCTGTTTGTCTTTGCCGTTCAGAATGTCACGCAGCAAAAGCCCCGGACCTTTGCGCGTAAGTTCCACATCAAAGCTGGCCAACCGCAGGGTGTCAGCCTGCGCCAGCCCACCCCATAGGATCGCGGCCAGTAAGGTTAGACAGCGACCAAGGCGTCGTCTTTGTTGGGGCGTGTATTTTTCTGGCGTGCCGTGCTGATCATCGTGGCGACCCGCCCCATGGCGATGCCGCGCATAAACAGGCTGGATGGCAAAAAGGCCCATGCGGTAATTGTCCAGATCATCGTTTGGTTGTTGGCCACGGAAACCGAGCCAAAGAGCGAGGAAGCGGCCTGAATGACCGCGGGTGTCAGGAAGGGTAGCAGAAATCCAAGGGCAATGTTGAACCGCGCGTCGCGTTCCAACCGGGTGACAACATCTCCACCAGCGGTTGGGTCAAAGGTTGGCAAGTTAACCCACACGTTAAACGCGGTGCCCTTGGCCGGCCAGAGGCTGGTGCGCAGCGCCACGACAAAGATGACCAGCGATAGCAGTGAAATCAGATAGGTCATGCCCGCCGCCGTCCGCAACGTGGCGATATCCGCGGTGCTGGCCCCTTCGGGAAGCATCAGCACAATCAGGCGCACAGGGCTGTAGGGAAAGTCGATGGCCTGGCCGATCAACGTGCCCACCACGGTCACAAGCTCGGTTGCGGTGGTGGGATTCGTTTGCCCGCGCGCCACCATCGACAAGCAAAAGAGCATGGCAAACAGGCTGAAAAACCGGATGCGGTTAAAGGGCGGCGCGTCGCGAAACTCGACCAAACCGGGATAGGTGGAGGCATATTCAAACAGCGTCAGCGCACCGGCGCATAGCGCCAGCAAGGCCACAATCTGCGCCGTATCGGTGTTGGTGCCGGGCACCATCAACGATGGCATGATGATCACGGCCACCATTAGAATTGCACGCAAGAATGCGCCTGTCAGTCTAGAAACCACTGCTCTACCCTCAACCTTGGACGGGAGCGATACGATGCCGCGCCCTTGTTCCGATGTTGATCCCCGCCTCATGGCGGTTGCCTCATTAGTCTTTAGGATGCCCTTATAAGCGGGGATCTGCAAGTAATGGGTTAATTTGGCTTCATATTTTAGATTTTTTTAGGGAAAAACTGGTGCTTCATTGCATCATCATTGCAACAAAAATGGGGCAGGCCCAATCGGACCCACCCCATTAATTCTCATCTGCCCAAAGGCAAAGCGGTCTTTAGCCTTGCCTCAGATTTAGGATTAAACCCAAGGACGCGACGCAGAGGCCTGTGCCTCAAAAGCCTCAATCGACGCTTTCTTTTCCATGGTCAGCCCGATGTCATCGAGCCCGTTGAGCAAGCAATGCTTTTTAAACGCATCCACGTCGAATTTCACAACGTCGCCTTCGGATGTTGTGATTTCCTGCGCTTCCAGATCCACGGTCATCCGTGCGTTTGACCCTTTTTCCGCGTCTGCCATCAACAGATCAACCTGTTCTTGCGGCAAGACAATCGGCAGGATGCCGTTCTTGAAGCAGTTGTTGAAAAAGATGTCAGCGAATGAGGTTGAAATCACGCATTTGATGCCGAAATCCGCAATCGCCCAAGGCGCATGTTCGCGCGATGAGCCGCAACCAAAGTTGTCACCGGCCACCAGAATTTCCGCGTCGCGGTACTGGGGTTTGTTCAGCACAAAATCCTCGATTTCGGTGCCATCCCGGTTAAACCGCATCTCATCAAACAAGTTCGCACCAAAGCCGGTGCGTTTGATTGATTTCAGAAACACCTTCGGAATAATCATATCCGTGTCGATGTTCACCAGCGGCATAGGGGCCGCAACACCTTGAAGTTTTTCAAACTTTTCCATCGTCATGGCTCCTTAAATCAAATCACGCACATCGGTCAGACGACCGGTGAGGGCGGCGGCGGCGGCCATGGCAGGCGACACGAGGTGTGTCCGGCCTTTATAACCCTGGCGTCCCTCAAAGTTGCGGTTTGAGGTGGACGCGCAGCGCTCATTCTCAGACAGTTGATCGGGGTTCATCGCCAGACACATGGAACAGCCCGCAAGGCGCCATTCAAAACCGGCCTCTTCAAATATCTTCGACAGACCTTCTTCATCCGCTTGCGCGCGCACAAGGCCTGAACCCGGAACGATCATCGCGCGGATGCCGTCTTTGATCTTTTTGCCTTTCACGATTTCCGCCACGGCGCGCATGTCTTCGATCCGGCCGTTGGTGCAAGAGCCGATAAACACGGTGTCGATCTCAATGTCAGTCAGTTTCTGACCAGCTTCCAGACCCATGTATTCCAGCGCGCGTTTGGCGGCATCCACTTTGCCGCCTTCAAAGCTTTCAGGGGCCGGAACAGATGCAGTGATCGGCAGCACGTCTTCGGGCGAAGTGCCCCAAGTGACGCAAGGTGCGATGTCTTCGCCTTTCAGCGTGACAACCTTGTCGAAATGCGCGCCTTCGTCGGTGAAGAGCGTTTTCCAATAGGCCACAGCCTGATCCCATTGCGCGCCTTTGGGCGCGTGGGGGCGACCCTTGCAATAGTTATAGGTTGTCTCGTCCGGCGCGATCAGACCAGCGCGCGCGCCGCCTTCGATTGCCATGTTACAGACGGTCATGCGACCTTCCATCGACAGATCGCGGATCGCAGACCCGCAATATTCGATCACATAACCCGTGCCGCCACCGGTGCCGGTTTCGCCGATCACCGCCATGGTAATGTCTTTGGCGGTCACGCCGGGCATCAGCTTGCCGGTGATCTCAACCTTCATGTTTTTCGACTTTTGCTGGATCAGCGTTTGGGTCGCCAGAACATGCTCCACCTCGGATGTGCCGATGCCGTGGGCCAACGCGCCGAACGCGCCGTGGGTTGCGGTGTGGCTGTCGCCGCAGACAACGGTCATGCCGGGCAGGGTCCAGCCCTGTTCAGGCCCAACAATGTGCACAATGCCCTGACGCACGTCAGACACCGGATAGTAATGCACGCCAAACTCTTTGGCGTTGGTATCGAGCGCGGCCACCTGAATGCGGCTTTCTTCGGTCATCTGCGCGGGGTCTTCGCGACCCTGAGTGGTCGGCACATTGTGGTCCGGCACCGCGATGGTTTTATCTGGTGCGTGCACCTTGCGGCCCGTCATACGCAGGCCTTCGAATGCCTGTGCGCTGGTCACTTCGTGCACCAGATGGCGGTCGATATACAAAAGGCATGTGCCGTCATCGGCTTCGTGGGCCACATGGGCGTCCCAGATTTTATCATAGAGTGTCTTCGGGGCGGTCATTTGCGCTCTCCGTGGATATCGTTGGTTTGTGATGTGATCAGACAGGGACCATGCGCCCAATGCATAGGCTCATGCTCCGCGCGTTTCAGCGCGGTGGCTTATGGTTGGGCAAGCACGGCTTTGGTGGCGCCGTAAAAGCGCCACGGCAAAAACGCGTGGTCATCCATGTCAAAAATCCGTGTCATGAGGATGAGATACTCCTTTGTACGGCGTGGGGCAAGAGGTTGCGCGCGGGTGGCTGCGTTAGGGGGATGCAAACGGCGTTCTGGCTCTGGACGCGCCGGTATCCGCGTGCAAAACTAAACTCATGGAGCAGGCAGAAAACCGAGATACAATTACAGCCCAACCCCCAGAAGCGCCAATCGAGATTCATGAAACCGTTTTGACATTGCGCGATCAGGTTGTGGCTTTGCTGGATGATGGCGGCAGTTTTTTGCTGAGCCTGACCCAGACCTGGCGCCTGTATCAGGTCGCAATCATCGTTGCCCTGATCGGAATGTCTTGGGCGATAGGACGGATTGCTGAACCGAAATATGCCGACTGGGTGCGCAGCCACGAAGGCTGGTCAAAACGCCGGTTGCGATTTGCGGTTCATGTGCGCCGACGGCTGCCGATGATCATTTTTGTGGTGCTGGCGTGGGCCGTGACGTCAATGATGCGAGAGCTGACATGGCCGTCGCGATCCTATCTGATCGGCGTGGCCTGTACCCTGGCCACCGCTTGGGTGTTTGTCGGGCTCGCCACATTCATTGTTGAAAACCGCGTTCTGCGGCGGACGACAAAATGGGGCATGTGGATCTATGTCACGCTCTATTATCTCGGCTTGACCGACGAGATGTCGCAAGTCTTTGATAATCTTGCAATTTCTATGGGGGACTTCCGCGTCTCCCTGCTCGATATCATCCGTGCGGTGGTAATCACCGCGGCGTTGCTTGCTGTGGCGCGGATCTTTAGCCGAAGTTCGGCAGAGCAGATCCAGAAGAACGAAGACATCTCACCCTCGATGCAGGTTCTGGCGGTGAAGTTCATTCAGCTGCTTTTCTATGGCGCTGCGTTTTTCATCGGGTTGAAAGCGGTCCAGGTGGATTTGACCGGGCTTGCGGTGCTGTCCGGTGCCATCGGTGTGGGCCTTGGTTTCGGTCTGCAGAAAGTGGTGTCAAACCTTGTGTCCGGCGTCATTATCCTTTTGGACAAATCCATCAAACCGGGGGATGTTATTTCGCTGGGGGAAACCTTTGGCTGGATCCAGCAATTGGGCGCGCGTTACGTGTCTGTTGTCACCCGAGATGGTCGCGAATACCTGATCCCGAACGAGGATCTGATCACCGGTCAGGTGGTAAACTGGTCACACACCAATTCCTTTGTGCGGCTCGATATCTTTTTTGGCACCGCCTATTCCAATGACCCGCACAAGGTGCGGCGCATCGCGATTGAGGCGGCCACATCCGTGAACCGCGTGCTCAGCTTTCGCCCGCCGGTCTGCCACATTGTCGGTTTTGGCGATTCGTCCGTGGATTACATCCTGCGCTTCTGGATCGACGATCCCACCGGGGGCCTCACCAATATTCGCGGCAATGTCTATCTGGCGCTTTGGGACGCGTTTAAAGACGCCGGTATCGATATTCCTTTCCCTCAGCGCGAGGTTCGCGTTTTGAAGGACGTTCCAGAAGATTTAGATCTCGAGCAGACATAATCGTCGTTTCGCCCAGGCCGTCCAACCGCTCAAACGGGTCGGATTGCAGTTTTTCGGGCTGCTCAGCCGTGCCATCGAAATCTGGCAGATACAGGCCGGATGTCCAACGCTCTGGCAGTCGATCAATCACTTTGTTCAGTACCCCCACCACGCGAATGGCGCGCTGACGCAACCGTTCCGCCCGTTCGGGATCGCGCGCGCGCAGCTTTTCAAACCGCCGCGCGGCAAATCGTTCAACCTGTTCCTGGCCGACTGAAAGATAGACAATCACGCCCGTCATCACCGTGACAAACAACAGGATCATCGCAACGAGTGGGTAAAATAGGAAGAGTGCAAGGCAGGCCAGAACCGCCATGACCCTTGGGGTCATGGGATGGCGCAAAAGTTGCCATGAGAATTTCGCCAGCAGGCCAAGCGCATCACGGCTTTCCCCGGCAATTTTTCGCGCAAGCGACCGGGGGGCGGTGCGCGGTTCGGACGACGGCACCACTGTCTCTGGCTGAGGGTCCGCGTCCACCCGCTCGGGGCCGGAGTGTTGCAGGATATGCATGCTGTTTTGGGCGGCATTGGGGGCAGAAACCGATCTGTCGTGCACCGAGGCGTCAGGCGCAGGTGTCTTGGCCCCTTCCATCAACGCCCGCACGGCCGCAATGGTTTCATCTGGGGTTTCATCCGGCGCGGCATCTGCTTGCGGGGCGTCTTTGGTCGTCTGGGGCGTCCGTGTTTCGTCCATCTCGGACCTCACCTTTACTGTGTCTTACATCCCCGGATATCGCAATTAGGTGGCAAGAATGTGGCGTGGCCCTTTTGCATCCCTGTTTGGTGATGTATGACCGCCCGTCATTGAGATCGTAACAATTGGGTGTTACGATTCGTCTATGCCCTGTTTTGGGGCGCAATCGGCGCGCAACGGCGCGCCACACTAGGAGGACTATGTCCTGTCTCGCGAAACATTGGCTGGCAACGATGCCGCCGCTCAGCAATCATCAGGGGATGCGGCCATGACCGATACCCCAAAGTTCAGCGTAAGCGAATTGCTTGCGTTTATCCTTAGCACACTTGACGAAGACAAAGCCGAAGATGTGGTTGTGATCGACTTGCAGGGCAAGTCGGAAATGGCCGATCACATGGTGGTCTGTTCGGGCCGCTCGACCCGTCAGGTGTCGGCGATTTCGGAAAAACTGTCTGCCAAGCTGAAAACCGAATTCGGGGTGTTCCCCAAGCTTGAAGGCAAAGATCAGGGCGATTGGGTTCTGCTCGACACCGGCGATGTTATTGTCCATGTGTTCCGCCCCGAAGTGCGCGAGTTTTATCAACTTGAAAAAATGTGGATGGAACCGGGCATGTCGCCTGCTGGGCCGGTAGATATGCCCACAGAAGTGACTGACCAAGAGAGTTAAGTCAGATGCGCGTGCAAATTTGCGCTGTGGGGCGCCTTCGTGGTGGCCCCGAGCGCGATTTGATCGACGACTATCTCACTCGATTTGATCGTACCGGGCGGCCCTTGGGGCTTGGCCCGGCGAAAATCATTGAGGTTGAGGATAAAAAGAGCGGCGGGATGAAACCCGAAGCCGCCCTTTTGGAGCGCTCTATTCCAAAAGGTGCGTTGATTTGCACGCTGGATGAACGCGGCAAACTGATGTCATCCCCTGATTTTGCAAAAATGATCGCCCGCTGGCGCGACGACGGTCGCCAAGACGTGGCCTTTGTGATCGGCGGCGCGGATGGAATTGATCCCAGCTTGCGCGCCCGTGCCGACGCCTCATTGTCTTTCGGCAAAATGGTCTGGCCCCACATGCTGGCCCGCGCCATGCTGACCGAACAGCTTTACCGCGCCGCGTCGATCCTGTCGGGTGGGCCGTATCACCGCGTGTAATCCACCCGCCCCGGCTTATCTTGCCATAGCCGTTGCGAAACACGTCCGTGGGCAATAGATAAAGAGCCAAGCAAACATTCTCCGCGCAAGGACTTCCCATGACCCCGCCCAAAACGACCACTCCTAAACCCGTCGTTCTGTGTATCCTCGATGGTTGGGGGCTGCGAGACAGCCGTGAAAACAATGCGCCCGCTTTGGCCAATACGCCGAACTTTGATCGGCTGATGGCGACATGCCCAAACAACACCCTGATCACCCACGGCCCGGACGTGGGCCTGCCCACCGGGCAAATGGGCAATTCAGAAGTGGGTCACACAAACATTGGCGCTGGCCGTGTGGTGGCGATGGATCTGGGGCAAATTGATCTGGCGATTGAGGATGGATCGTTTTTCGACAACGACGCGTTGGGCGAGTTCATTGCAAAGATGAAAACCTCTGGCGGCACCGCGCATCTGGCCGGGCTGGTCAGCCCTGGCGGCGTGCACAGCCACCAAGATCACATGTTGGCCGCGGCAAAGGCCTTAACGGATGCCGGGCTTAAGGTCGCCATTCACGCAATCACCGACGGACGCGATGTGGCACCGACCTCTGCCCGTGATCAGGTAGCTGTTTTTGAAGCCGCCTTGCCCGAAGGGGCCAGACTGGTCACCGTCATTGGCCGCTATTTCGCGATGGATCGTGACAATCGGTGGGAGCGGGTCTCGCTCGCGTATGAAGCAATGGCGCATGGTCTTGGCACCGCATTCAGCACGGCAAAAGCCGCGATCAGTGCCGCTTACAACATGGACACCACAGATGAATTCATCCGTCCCGTTACCCTTGATGATTACGCCGGGATGAAAGACGGCGACGGGCTGTTTTTTGTCAACTTCCGCGCCGACCGCGCCCGCGAAATCTTGCGCGCCATTGGCGAACCGGGGTTTGCCGAGTTTAAGATCGGCGTGCGCCCCAAGCTGGCCGCGCTTTTGGGCATGGTGCAATATTCCGACGCGCATAACGCCTATATGACCACCTGTTTTCCCAAGCGAAACATCGTGAACACACTGGCGGAATGGGTTGCGAAACACGGGAAATCCCAATTCCACACCGCCGAAACCGAGAAATACCCGCATGTCACATTCTTCCTGAACGGCGGCAAAGAGGCCCCGGTCGAGGGCGAAGTGCGCTATATGGCGGCAAGCCCAAAAGTGGCCACCTATGACCTGCAACCCGAAATGTCCGCCCCCGATGTGACCGAACATTTTGTCGGTGCGATCCACGACGGGTATGACCTGATTGTCACCAATTACGCCAACCCCGATATGGTCGGCCACACCGGCGATCTGGCGGCGGCGATGGCGGCCTGTGAAGCGGTGGACGAAGGTCTGGGTCGCGTGATGGCCGCATTAGATCAGGTCGGCGGGGCGATGATCGTCACCGCAGACCACGGCAATTGCGAAACAATGGTGGACCCCGAAACCGGCGGGCCGCACACCGCGCACACCACCAACCTTGTGCCAGTGATCCTGTTTGGCGGGCCAAAGGATGCGGCGCTGAACTCGGGCCGACTGGCGGATCTTGCCCCGACGTTACTTGAACTGATGAACCTGCCAAAGCCCGATGAAATGACCGGAGTGAGCCTGATCAAGTGAGCTTTCCCCGCCGCCTCCTCGTCATTCTGGCCCTTTGCGTGACAGCGACCCAACCCGCAACACAGGCTGCTGCGCAAGCGGGGCCAACGGCGGATGCGCGCGCGGCGATGATTGCGCTGGAAATGGCGGGGGCGGCCCTTGAGGATGCGCAATCCGCGCGCGACCGCGTTTCGGCGCTGACCCAAACTGTGAAAGCTTATGAAACCGGGCTGGCGGCGCTTCGGGCGGGCCTTCGCCGCGCGTCACAACGCGAGGCCACCATTCAGGGCGCGTTTGAGGCGGAGAGCGAGCGCCTGTCTGAGCTGCTCGGTGTGTTGCAAACCATTGAGCGTGCGCCGGAACCTGCGCTTTTGATCCACCCGGACGGCCCCATTGGCACCGCCCGTTCCGGCATGATCCTGTCAGAATTGGCCCCGGCATTACAACAGCAGGCCGAAACGCTGAAGGCGGGGCTGGAGGAGTTGGCCACCATCCGATCCTTGCAAGAAGGTGCGGTGAACACGTTGAAAACCGGGTTGATGGGCGCGCAAACCGCACGGGCGGAACTGAGCCAAGCGATTGCGTCGCGCACCGAATTGCCGCGCCTTTTTGTGCAGAATGACGCGGCGATGCAGTCGCTGATCGAAAGCTCGGATACTTTGGCGGCCTTTGCCAGTGGGCTTTTGTCTGATCCCGCGACCAATACGGGTTCGGATTTGTCTGATTTCCCGTCGGGGAAAGGGCGGCTGAATATGCCCGTCCTTGGCCGGATTTTACGCGGGTTTAATGATGCGGATGCGGCCGGAATCAAACGCCCAGGATGGGTGGTCGCGGGCCGCCCTCTGGCCTTGGTCTCTACGCCGTGGCCTGCGACAATCCGCTATCTTGGGCCCCTACTGGATTACGGCAATGTCGCTATTTTGGAACCCGGCGACGGGTATCTTCTGGTGCTGGCCGGGCTTGGGCAATTGTTTGGCGAAGTTGGCGAGGTTTTGCCCCAAGGGGCGCCCGTGGGGCTGATGCCCGGCAATCTCGCTTCAAATGAGGCCTCATCCGGGGATGAAATCGGCGAAGATCAAGCGTTTTTGATTGATATTGTGCAAGGAGCTGGCGCGGAGGCGTCGGAAACGCTTTATATAGAGTTGAGAGATAATCAAACACCCGTGGACCCAGCTGACTGGTTCGCAACAGGTAAGGAAGAGTAACGGATGAAAAAATTCGTGATGGCCGCCCTTGGGGGCACCTTTGCAGGCATCGTTTTGACGACCCAGATCGCGGCCCCGCTTTTGGCGCAGGACACCGCAAAAGGGGGCACGGTGTATGAACAGCTGGACCTGTTTGGCGATGTGTTTGAACGTATTCGCGCGCAATATGTCGAGGATGTGGACAGCAAAGAACTGATTGAAGCGGCGATTGATGGCATGCTCAGCTCGCTTGACCCGCATTCCAGCTATTTGTCCGCGGATGATGCGGCTGACATGCGGGTGCAGACCCGTGGGTCATTTGGCGGACTTGGCATTGAGGTGACGCAAGAAGACGGCTTTGTGCGGGTTGTGACCCCAATGGATGGCACCCCCGCAGATAAGGCCGGAATGCAGACCGGCGATTATATCACCCATGTGGATGGCGAAAGCCTGCTGGGGCTGACCCTGGATGACGCGGTTGAATTGATGCGCGGCCCTGTTGGGTCCGAGATCATTGTGACCGTGGTGCGCGAAGGGGTGGACGAACCCTTTGATGTGTCGATCATCCGGGACACCATCAAACTGACCGCCGCCACCGCGCGCACCTTGGGCAACACGGTTGTGCTGCGCGTGACCACATTCAACGACCAAACCTATCCCAACATGTCCGAAGGGCTCGCGCGCGAGGTCGAAGCGCTCGGCGGGTTCGACAAGGTTGACGGCTTTGTACTTGATCTGCGCAATAACCCCGGCGGCTTGCTGACACAGGCGATTGCGGTGTCTGACGCGTTCCTGAACAGCGGCGAGATTGTTTCGACCCGTGGCCGCAACGCAGCAGAAAGCGAACGTGTGAATGCCGAACTTGGTGATCTGGCCGAGGGTAAGCCGATGGTTGTGCTGATCAATGGCGGGTCCGCCTCGGCGTCCGAAATCGTCGCAGGTGCTTTGCAAGACCACCGTCGCGGGATCGTGGTTGGCACCAAAAGCTTCGGCAAAGGCTCGGTCCAAACGGTGATGCCGCTGGCGTCAAACGGTGCGATGCGCCTGACCACGGCGCGCTATTACACGCCGTCAGGTCGCTCGATCCAGGCGCTGGGCGTGTCGCCTGACATTGTGGTGGAACAACCACCACGCCAGCCGGAAACCGATACCGGTGAAGAAGAGGTTAAGAACACCCGGTCAGAGGCTGACCTGCGCGGCAGCCTGAACAATGACAGCCTGACCGACGACGAACGCCGTCAAATCGAAGATGAACGCGAAGCCGCGGAAGAGGCGGCCAAGCTGCGTGGCGATGATTTCCAATTGTCTTATGCGGTGGATCTGATCAAAGGTCTGTCGGCCATCGCGATGGCCCAAAAATAAGCGCGATGATGCCTCCTTAACCGGGGCGTTTCATCTCAGATTTAACAAAAGGCTGCCCTGCGACGGGTGGCCTTTTGCATTTCTGATGTGGGGCGACTAACAAGAGGACAGAACGCTTAAATTGGATGCCCAAATGACCCGCAATATGACCGCTGAAGAGATCGCCAAACTGCCCTATCGCCCCTGTGTGGGAATCATGCTGGCCAATGCCGAAGGCAAGGTTTTTGTTGGCCAACGGTTGGATGCACCAAAGCTTGGCACCAAAACCGCGTGGCAAATGCCGCAAGGTGGTGTGGATGAGGGCGAAGACCCGCGCGACGCCGCCTTGCGTGAGTTGTGGGAAGAAACCGGAGTGACCGCTGATCTGGTCACGGTCGAGGCCGAATTGCCCGATTGGTTGCCCTACGATCTGCCCCATGATGTCGTGCCGAAGATCTGGAAGGGGCGCTATCGCGGACAAAAGCAACGCTGGTTCCTTCTGCGGTTCAACGGCACGGATGCGGATGTGAACATCGCCACCGAACATCCCGAATTTTCTCAATGGGCATGGATGAGCGCAAATGACGTCGCCGAGAACATCGTTCCCTTTAAGCGCGAAATTTATGCTAAGGTGGTGAAAGGGTTCGCACCGAACCTTTGAACGGCCTCTTCAGCTTCAATATTTCGATGTGCATGAATGCCGCCCAAAAACCCAAGAAAGTTATTGATATGCGTGTGTTATCGACGATTCTGATGACCTGTTTTGCCGCCCCTGCGTTTGCCCTGTCCTGTATGCCCTATAATGCCACACAGGCGTTCATTGACGCACAAGCAGCACCCGAGCCCTATTTGGTTGTGGTCGGAACGCTGGAATTTGATGATGAAAACCTGCCAAAAGTGGACTGGGAACATCAAGAAAACGTGAAGCCAGACAATCTGTTTCGCGCCCGCGTAGAGGGTCACAGCCTTGCCAAGCGCGGTTTTGTCCTGCCGTTTCGCGAAGAGATCTCGGTGAATGTGCAATGCTACGGCCCGTGGTGTTCCAGCCTGACCAACGGCGAAACCTATCTGGCGTTTATTCAGCAAACCAAAGACGGCTATCTGCTTGAAACCAACCCTTGTGGCGGCTTCGCGTTTGGGGATCCCAGCGGGGAAATGCTCTATCAAATGAAATCCTGTATGCGCGGCACCGGCTGTGATCCGGAATTGCCCGAACAGTAACCCTGTCTTTTCGACACTTCCCCCGCTTTCCCCCTTCGCATTTGGCGTTTTCCGGCTATAACGCGCCCAAACGCAACGCCGGAGAGCCAAATGTCTTTTGATCGTTCCATCAAGATCGCCCCGTCGATCCTGTCTGCTGACTTCGCCAATTTTGGTCAGGAAATCCAAGCCATCGAGGCCCAAGGCGCCGATTGGGTGCATGTCGACGTGATGGATGGGCATTTTGTGCCGAACCTGACCTTTGGTCCCCCGGCCGTGAAAGCGTTCCGCCCGCATGTGAAAACCTTCATGGACGTGCATCTGATGATCTCGCCGGTGGATCAATATATCGAAGCCTACGCCGAAGCGGGCGCCGATATGATTTCCGCCCATGTCGAGGCCGGCCCGCACATTCACCGCACCCTGCAAGCCATCAAAGCCCAAGGCGTCAAGGCGGGTGTGTGCCTGAACCCCGGCACACCGGTGGACAGCATCGAACATGTGATGGACATGGTGGATATGGTTGTGCTTATGACGGTGAACCCCGGTTTTGGCGGCCAGAAATTCATCCACTCGGGCGTCGAGAAAACCCGCCGCGTGCGTGAAATGATTGGGGATCGCGAGATCCACATTCAGATCGACGGCGGCGTGACCACCGAAACCGCGCCCTTGGTGGCGGCGGCAGGCGCCGACGTGCTGGTTGCGGGTTCTGCCGTGTTCAAAGGCGGTTCCGTTGATAACGCAGACGTCTATGGCGACAACATCCGCGCCATTCGCGCGTCGGTTAAAGCCTGACCCAAAAGAACCTCAAAGACTTCACAAAGGGGTGCCCAAGCGGTGCCCCTTTTTTCTTGTCAAAAATATCCCCGCCGGAGGCTCCAACGGCCTCAACATTATACCCAGATTAAATCCTCTGGATTAACACATGCAAATACGTCTATGTTTCTGCTTAACACGAGAAGCAATGAGGTCCCCATGCTCCGCCACGCCGCCGTTCTGATCGCCCTTTGGGCCACCCCCGCTTTTGCAGATGAAGACATCAAAGACCAATATCCCGGATCGGTCCTTTATGAGAAGCCTGTCGAAGTGATCCCGGATGTGTGGTC
>ATLU01000027.1_pt1 | contig 81395 bp, 86 predicted proteins | sample 178751 | NCBI WGS metagenome assembly ATLU01 (sample SAMN02211837, study PRJNA209200) | bioreactor metagenome | isolation source: day 23 sample from continuous culture bioreactor inoculated with sediment... | place: Germany: Wadden Sea | collected 2011
AGGCTCTGGAGGTGAAATACGTGATGAGGGCGCCACCGGAAAAGGCTCCAAACCCAAGGCGGGTCTGACCGGTTTCTCTGTTTCAAATCTTCGTATTCCAGGGGCGGAACAGCCCTGGGAGCAGGACTTCGGTAAGCCGGACCGTATTGTCTCGGCACTGGATATTCTGCTGGAAGGCCCCATCGGTGGCGCCTCGTTCAATAATGAGTTTGGTCGCCCCAATCTGTGCGGTTATTTTCGTACATTTGAAGAATGTGTGACGGGGCCTGAGGGTGAGGAGCTGCGTGGCTATCACAAACCGATAATGTTGGCGGGTGGTCTGGGTAACATCCGTGAAGAGCATATCGAAAAGCATGATTTTCCCGCGGGTTCACCGTTGATAGTGTTAGGTGGACCGGCCATGCTGATTGGACTGGGTGGGGGTGCTGCGTCATCTATGGCCAGTGGTACCTCAGCTGAGGATCTTGATTTTGCCTCAGTGCAGCGTTCAAACCCTGAAATGGAGCGTCGCTGCCAAGAGGTGATCGATCGCTGTTGGGGGCGCGGTGCGGATAACCCGATTCTGTTTATTCATGATGTGGGTGCCGGCGGTATCTCAAATGCCTTACCTGAACTGGTACATGATGCCGGTCGAGGTGGACGCTTTGAATTGCGTACTGTACCCAATGATGAGCCAGGCATGTCACCGATGGAGATCTGGTGTAACGAGGCGCAAGAACGTTATGTTATGGCGATTGATATCAATCGGCTGGAAGCGTTCAAACAGATCTGTGAGCGTGAGCGTTGTCCTTACGCCATTGTAGGTGAGGCAACGGACGAAGAGCATCTGCTATTGGGTGATGCCCATTTTGATAATAATCCCATCGATATCTCGATGTCGCTGCTGTTCGGTAAGCCGCCCAGAATGCTGCGTGATGTAAAACGACGCACCTTCAAGAAGCCGACACTGGATTTTTCTGCAGTGACACTGGCAGAAGCGGCCCAGCGGGTATTGCGTTTGCCGGCCGTGGCGAATAAAACCTTTCTTATCAGCATTGGTGATCGCTCCATTACAGGTCAGGTGGCTCGGGATCAGATGGTCGGGCCCTGGCAGGTGCCTGTCGCTGATCTGGCAGTAACCCTCTCTGATTATGCCGGCTATACCGGTGAAGCAATGGCACTTGGCGAGCGTACACCGTTGGCCTTGATTGATGCCCCGGCATCCGGTCGCATGGCGATTGGTGAGACAATAACCAATCTGGCGGCCACGTCGATAGAAAAAATCAGTGATATCAAGCTCTCTGCGAACTGGATGGCAGCGGCCGGTCATGTCGGTGAAGATGCTAATCTGTATGCCACGGTCAAGGCGGTGGGTATGGAGCTCTGCCCGGCTTTGGGTATTGCTATCCCTGTTGGTAAGGACTCCATGTCCATGAAAAGTGTCTGGCAACAGGCGAATGAAGAGCGCGCCATGACTGCACCGCTCTCCCTTATTATCACGGGTTTTGCGCCGGTTACAGATGTGCGGCGTACCCTCACGCCACAGTTGAGATGTGATCAGGGTGACACAGATTTGATTCTTGTCGACCTGGGCAAAGGGATGAATCGTCTTGGTGCTTCGGCATTGGCACAGGTCTACCGTCAGGTTGGCCATCAGGGTGCGGACCTGAATGATCCCCATGCCCTGAAACGGTTCTTTTCGGTGATTCAGGATTTAAATCAGGACGATTTGCTGCTGGCCTATCATGATCGTTCTGATGGAGGGCTGTTTACCACCGTGTGCGAGATGGCTTTCGCGGGTCATACCGGCGCCACTATTCAGCTAGATAGTCTGGCGGAAGATGACCTGGCGGTCCTGTTTAATGAAGAACTCGGGGCCGTGATTCAAGTTCGACACACTGATACCGATGCTGTACTAAAACAGTTCCATGATGCCGGCCTGGGTCACCATGCCCATCTACTGGGTACATTGAATGACCAGGATCGGATAATAATCCAGCGTGGCAAGCAGAGTCTGCTGGATATATCGCGCATTGAACTGCAAGAGATCTGGTCGGAGACCACCTTTGCCATGCAGCAACTGCGTGATAATCCGGACTGTGCACAGGAAGAGTTTGATCGCATTGCCGATGCAGCCGATACCGGTGTCCAGGTCAGCCTGACCTTTGATCCGAGTGAAGATGTGGCAGCTCCCATGATCAGTACGGGATCGCGACCCGAAATGGCCATTCTGCGCGAGCAGGGTGTCAATGGTCAGCTGGAGATGGCCAATGCATTCCATCGTGCCGGCTTCGACAGTATTGATGTGCATATGTCCGACATACTCTCCGGTCGAGTAACACTGGATCGCTTCAAGGGGCTGGTCGCCTGTGGCGGTTTCTCATACGGTGACGTATTGGGTGCCGGTGAAGGCTGGGCAAAATCTATCCTGTTCAATCCGCGGGCGAGAGATCAATTCCAGGCCTACTTTGAGCGAGAAGATACCTTCTCTCTGGGTGTCTGCAATGGTTGCCAGATGCTCTCCAATCTGCACGACCTGATACCGGGCGCGGAGAATTGGCCTCATTTTGTACGGAATCGTTCAGAGCAGTTTGAGGCGCGCTTTGTGACTGTTAAGGTTCAGGAGAGTGCATCGATCCTGTTACAGGGTATGGCTGGTTCTGTGTTGCCTATCGCCGTAGCACATGGTGAGGGGCGTGCTGAGTTCCGTGACGCGGATCATCTGGCATCTATCGAACAGCAGGTCGTGATGCAGTATGTCGAAAACAGTGGAGAGATTGCCACGCGCTATCCGGCCAATCCGAATGGTTCACCTCTGGGTATCTCAGGTCTCACCAGTCAGGATGGTCGTGTCACCATCATGATGCCGCATCCTGAGCGTGTGGTACGCACTGTAACCAACTCTTGGTATCCTGATGGTTGGGGTGAAGATGCGCCTTGGTTGAGGCTGTTCCGCAATGCGCGAGTCTGGCTGGGCTAGTGCGTAAAGCCGACACGTTACTTTTGAACTCCAGATCCTGCTGCTGTTCCATGTGTGAATGTCTGCAGGCTTACCTGGGGTACGCACCCGTAGCCTGAGAATGGTCCGTAAATGTCATCAACCCTGAGTGCGGCATTCCGTGCCTCCCTACCGGTCATGTTTGGATACGTGCCACTGGGTATGGCCTTCGGCATTCTGTTTCAGAATCTTGGCTATGATTGGTTCTATGCACCGCTAATGGGTTTGACGGTCTATGCCGGCGCGGCCCAGTTTATGGCGGTTGGCCTGCTGGCGGCACAAGCTTCATTGTTTGAAGTGGCCGTTTCAACTTTTATTCTCAATTCACGTCATATGTTTTTTGGCGTCTCGTTACTGGGGCGCTACCGGGCCAAAGGATTAAAAAAACTCTACCTGATCTTTGGCCTGACGGATGAAACTTACTCGCTGATTACCAGTACCCAACCCCCGGTGGGGCATAACGAGCAAGATTATTATGTGGCGCTGACCGGACTAAATCAGTGTTACTGGGTGACAGGCTGCACGCTTGGGGCTCTGTTTGGTGCGAATGTTCAGTTCGATACCACGGGGATGGATTTTGCGCTGACGGCACTCTTTATGGTGCTGATGCTTGATCAGTGGAAAAAGCTGCGTGAACCCTACCCGTTTGTTGTTGCGCTGATCTGTGGTTTCTCCGCACTGCTATTTTTTCCTGAGCAGATGTTGTTGGTCTCCATCGGACTCTCTATCGCACTGCTATTGGCTCGTAGCCGTTTCTCACAGGTGATGCCATGAGTGAGTTAAGTTATCTGTTGATGGTTTTTTTGGTAATGACGGTAGCCACCTTCATTACTCGCCTGATCCCATTCGTGGCTTTCCGTAATAAAAGTGATCATCCGCTACTGATGTATCTGGGACGTTACATGCCGCCAGCCATCATGACTGTGCTGGTGATTTATAGTCTTAAGTCGGTTGATCTCAGTTCGACACCCTACGGTGTTAATGAACTGTTGGCCCTGTCATTAACAACGCTGCTTCATCTGTGGCGGGGCAACGCCTTACTGAGTATCTTCTCGGGAACTCTGTTTTACATGGCTGCCGTTCAGCTGGGTTGGTTTGTATAATAGAGATAGGTTATGAGCTGGTCTGGCGTTGGAGACTGGCGTGTTGACCTTCCTGCTGTTGGGTGAATTTTACCAGTACCATCCCACAAAATTTTTCTTCATGGTAGACCTCTATACGAAACAGTGTACCACCGGTATCGACGGAGAAACGGCGGGCGATATGGTCGCGCTTAATCTCATATCCTACTTCATTATCAACCCCGTCTTTTGTCCATCCGATAACATTGATTCGGTAACCATCAAGGGGGTTTATGGAAAAACGGTCAGTCACTTCAATAATTGTTCCCAGGTCGACATTGGCGCTGTTGCCATCAACGTGCATATCAAGAGTGCTTAAACTGTTATCGTATTCAAAAAATTGCGGATGGAGAAATGTCAGGTTTCTATTGCCATAGTTCACATGGTAGCCGTTACCCTTGCTGGTAATTGCGACTAACGGATTGCTGGCGGTGAACTCGAGTTGTGAACCCCGTTTAATTGGCAGGTAGTTAATTCGCTTACGTGCTTCGGCTACATCCAATAGCAGGCGGTTTTCATGCAACGCGATTTGAATGTTGTTATCAATTGTCTGTTTTACGATCTGTGGCTCAAGCTGGAACGATCGCTTGAACTCTATACCCAGTCGCTGCATGAAAAATTCAAGTGCATTGAGATGATAATAAACACGTTCATGGGTTGGTAGATTTTTACTGGCCTCAATACCTACTGCCGCTTTGCCATTATTGATGGCGTAATAGGTGAGTGTCTTCTCCATCTCGGCATTGCCACGACGGGTATGGGTGTTCTTTACGTGATAGCGGTGTTCTTCATCTAGCAGTCGCTGATTGACTTGATCTGTTACTTGCCTGGCGAATTCACCGACGTTGGCGTACTTGGGTGTATCCAGTTTTTCCTGGTCGATAATAATGCTTTGTCCCCAGCGGCGGGCATTGTGTTGGGGATCAATATATTTATCTCGATAAAAGCCACTGCCATCGTGCATGTTAAATATGAAGTCGACCTCGGGAGCCCGGATTAGCGACTTGATCCGCTCCACTTCTGAGTAATCAGGGTCAGTTATTTTCATCCGTGCAAACTTACGGTTCATATCACCGTTTACGCCTCGTGAACGACGAATGATACTTTCAAAATTTAGATTGGGTACCACCCAGACGCTTCCTTTAGTGGCCTGATAGTTGGTAACCAGTAGCGACGCGGCATGGAAGCCACCGGGTTCATCACCCTGTATGCCGCCCACCACGAGTACAGTCGGGCCCGGGATGCCGGAATCGATTTTGTGCAGGCTGAACTCAAGTCGGTTGTCTGCCAGAGTGACCTGGGTGGTGAGCACCAGAAAGAGCAGTATCAGTCGTTTCATTTCAGCCTACTTTTATATGCCAGGGCTCAAAGCGAACCCCCAGGCGATTATCGATGGGATAACGAATATCAATATAACCAAGGTCAATTAAGCGTTTGAACTCCTCGGTAGTGGCAAAGGCCTCGGTAAAATTGAGACTACCCCAGCCGGAACGCCCAACATCAAAATCTCCTGTGCCATGAAACGAATACCCGGGGGGAGCCAGTGAGCGTGAGGCGAGTGAGAGATTGCCTTCATGTCGACTCGCCTTGTTCAGGAAGAGTGTCATCTGTTTGACCACGCCGCGGATGCCGGAGGTCAATATGATTCGATCGCCAACAGAGCGCCGAATATCACTGTAAAGTGCCGTCGGCTTACCTCTAAACAGATAATGTCCGGATCCAGGAATTTTCTTTACATCTTTACGACTAATCGATGTAGTGAGCTTATCCATGGTCTTTTCTCCGGTAAAACCATAGATGCCAGCATCTTCATAAAACAGCTGCTCAATTAATTGAGTTTCTCTGGATTCAAAGTGACCAATACGGGAGTAGCGTTTCGAAATCTTTAGTGCATCGTCGAAACTGATAATGTTGAAATTACCATAGCCGACTACGCGCTGAACTCGTTTTAGTCGCTCACTGACCTTGATCAGGGTCAGTTTCATCTGATCATTTGCGCGGTAATCCTGATCGTAGTGTTTGTCTGGGTTTCGAATACGAAAAAGGTAGTCTTTTATTGCTTCACCATCATTGAGCGGGATACCGGCTTGCAAGGGCGGTATTTGGGCTGCAATGCCAGCAACTGCAAGGGACTGGATGAATTGTCTTCTGTTCATTCAGTTGCTCCAGAGCGGCTATGCTGCGCAGCCCATAAAGGCAATTACAGTGAGCAGCATGTGAATTGCTCTGCCTCTTCTATAATGGCTTTACACACTCTCAACCCGTACGGCTAGCACATCACATTTGGCCAAGTGAAGCACTCCATTTGCTGTTGATCCCAGAAGGAGCTGCAAACCGTGTCGGCCGTGACTGCCAAGAATGATCAAATCAGCTTGCTGTTCCTCAGCAACACGCACAATCTCACGTTTTGGCGTTCCAATCTCAACCAGTAAGGATGTATTTTGTAGCTGATGCTCTTTGATCATGGCCTTAAGTTTGGTTTCAGCCTGTTTGGCCAGGCGTTGATCCAGGTCCAGATCTTCAGGTAGCGGAATCTCACCGGTGTACATGGCTCCTGTATATTCAACCACATGCACCAGTGTCATTTTTGCAGATGAAACCCTCTGCTGTTCGATCGCTTTTGTCAGAACCGCTTCAAATTCCTTGGAAAAATCTACAGCTACCAGAATATGTTGATAGTTAGCCATGTTGTTCTCTCCTCTCTCTTCTACCTTCATTATGGGCTGGGTAGGCTTTTTTTTCCAGAGCCATGATTCATGTTGCTGATGTGGGTTAAAGGATTGATTTATTTAAAGGATCAGGTGCCAGTTGTGGTCGTGTATGACAGGCTTGGCAGGTTTGCTCTAATTGCGTATCAACTTGCCTGAAATGAGATTATTCCGTAGTCTCCAGTCACCACTATTTAAGGATTTTGCTATGTGGCGTCGGGTATTGTTGTTCTCTCTGTTGCTGCTACAAACAATCGGTTCCTTACAGGCTGAGGATCAGATCATCCGGATTGGCGTGCTGAGTCACCGGGGTAGTGAGGCTACCTTCGCCATGTGGGATCCAACGGCGACCTATCTTAGCCGAGTAGTACCGAAACACAAGTTCCAGATTGTGCCGCTTGATTTTGCTGAGGTCGATCCGGCCGTAAAATTTGGCCAAGTCGATTTTATCCTGGTTAATCCAAGTATCTATGTCAATCTTGAAGTCCGTTACCGTATATCCCGTATCTCGACGCTCAATAATTTGGCGGGCGATACAGCAAATAATGTCTTTGGGGGCGTTGTCTTTACCCGGCAGGATCGGCACGATATCAATGGCCTTGAAGACTTGAAAGGAAGAAGCCTGATGGCCGTAGATGTCATCTCACTGGGTGGCTTTCAGATGGCTTGGCGGGAGTTACATGCAAAAGGTATTGATCCTTATAAGGATATGGCATCAATTACCTTTGGTGGTATTCATGATGTTGTGGTGCGTGCCGTTAGAGATCGTAAAATTGATGTAGGAATTGTGCGTACAGATATTCTTGAGCGCATGGCGGCTACGAAAGAGATCAACATCCATGATTTCAAAATAATCAATCCTAAGGTCAATCCTGGCTTTCTACTGAGTCGCAGTACGCGGCTCTATCCTGAATGGCCATTCAGTAAGGTATTACACACATCGAATGAATTGGCGCAAAAAGTGGCGGTTGCTCTGCTTAATATGCCGCGGATTCACCCGGCCGCAAAGGCGGGTAACTATGCGGGCTGGACTATCCCGCTGGACTATCAGTCGGTACACGATCTGCTCAAGGATTTACAGCTTCCACCCTATGAATATATCGGGCGCTTTACACTGCTGGACGCTATTAAAAAGTACTGGTACTGGTTATTAGTCACTTCAGTCTTTGTTGTTGTTATGTTGTTCATGACGGCGTGGGTCTCTCGGCTCAATCGGGAGTTGAAGAAAACAAAGCTTCATCTTGAGCGTCAGTATGAACTTATTTTGAACTCGGTGGCTGATGGTATTCTGGGTGTTGATCTGGAAGGAAACACTACCTTTGCCAATCGGTCGATGACGCAGATTACCGGATGGACGTTGGACGACCTGATAGGCAGAAATCAACACGAAATATTACATCATACGCGTGCAGACGGAACCCTGCATCCAGCTGATCAATGCCCTGTCTATGCAACCTGTCACGACCAGATTCCCCGTTTTGTAAATGATGATGTGTTCTGGAAAAGTGATGGAACCAGTTTTCCTGTGGAGTACTCCAGTACGCCAATAAAGAATGAGCGGCTCAAGACAGTTGGTAGTGTGGTGGTGTTTCGTGATATCAGTGATCGTAAACGAATTGATGAGGAGGCGCGCCAGCATCAGGATGATTTGGCCCATGTGGCCCGTCTGAGCACGATGGGTGAGATGGCGTCAGGTATTGCCCATGAGATTAATCAGCCTTTAACAGCTATAGCGACAAATGCGCATGCCTGTATTCGTATGCTTGAAAGTAATACCGGGCAGACGGAGCGTGTGATTGATGTGATGGAACGTATTGGTGCGCAGGCGGCAAGGGCAGGGGAAATTATCCGGCATCTGCGGCAGTTCGTAAAAAAAGAGCAGCCAGAGCTGAGTCTTATTCATATAAATGAAGTAATCAATGAAGTGATAACCCTGTTACGTACTGAGATTCGTAAGGCTGGAGTGAGAATAGATCTAAAATTGGATGAGCAGGCGGGTGCTGTCATGGCGCAACATGTTCAAATTGATCAGGTGATTTTGAATTTGGCCCGCAACGCCATTGAAGCGATGGTGGAAAGTGTGGAAGGTGAGCGAGTGCTGACTATTGCAACCGAGAATATCGAGGAGGGGTATATCCGGGTGACGGTGTCTGATACTGGGGCAGGGTTGGATCCCACCGTAGAAGATCAACTGTTCAATCCATTTGTGACCACTAAATCGAATGGCATGGGGCTTGGTCTTTCTATCAGTCAGGGTATTATTGAAGCACACAAAGGGCGTATTTATTTTAAGCCCGGCACGCAAGAGGGTGCCACGTTTGTATTCCAGTTGCCGACCTACCATAAGCGAGTAGCCGAATAATGAGTGAGAGCACAGTATTTATAGTCGATGATGATCAAGAGGTCAGGGAGGCGCTCCAGCTATTGATGGAGTCAGTAGGTCTCAATGTGGAGTTATTCAGCTCGGCAACATTATTCCTGGAACAGTTTGATGAATCCCGTCCTGGTTGCATCGTCTTGGATGTACGCATGCCCGGGATCAGTGGTCTGGATCTCCAGATGCAGTTGGCCGATAAACCACTCTGCCCACCTATCATCATCATAACCGGTCATGGCGATGTTCCCATGGCAGTTCGTGCTGTACAGGCGGGGGCGGTTGATTTTATTGAGAAGCCTTTTAATGACCAGGCGTTGTTGGATAGTGTTCACCGGGCTTTAGAGCAAGATGCACAGCAGCGAGGCGAAGCGTCTCATATTGCAGATATTCAGCAACGATTGTCTCGTCTCACTCCCAGAGAGCGAGAGGTTTTGGAGTTGGTTGTGCAGGGGTTGAGGAATAAACTGATTGCTTCCGAACTTTCAGTCAGTCAGTCAACCGTTGAAGCCCACAGAGCGAAGGTGATGGACAAGATGGAGGCCAAGACACTGTCAGACCTCATGCGGATGATGCTGACTATTGAGTCTACCTAACTAAAAATCTGCAGTAGTTGACTTTGAAGGTCAGTCCTACGGAAACATTAAATCAATGCCCGTAGTTATTAGTAGATCATAGATTTATGGGGCAATAGCTATTTCCTTGATTATTAGTAATGTTTCTCATTAAGGAAAACCCCTATACCCCCTGCTGTATGTTCCAATTTCCATTCGCTTATTCGATTTCCATAATCAAGTACGTCTGAAAATCTGCCCCGGGATGATTTGGCTAGAGCGACCCTGCCGATAGTCATCATCCCGAGTAAAGCAATAAATTCGGCAGACTGACGACAATACTGACCGGTTGTCCAGTAACAGGATGTGCAGGGAAGCGCACAGGCTAACATCCACTATTGGGCAGGCGGTCAACTTTCAGCATCCGCCAAAGGAGGAGATGATGAGAAAAATGGTCAGACTGGTTTCCACACTGGTCGTCATCACATCAGCAGCATGGCTAACCGCCTGCTCAAATAAACCCGTGACAAAAGAAGCGCCCGCTGCCAAAGCCGATCCTGCTGTCGTTGCAGCAGGCAAGGCGATAGCAACCGGCCGCAGTAAAGGCAATTGTCTCGCGTGTCACATGATTGAAGATGGTGAATCACCCGGCAATATTGGTCCGCCACTGCTCGCAATGCAGGCCCGATTCCCTGACAAGGCCAAGCTGCGAGCCCAGATCTGGGATGCCACCGCTGTCAACTCAGAATCGGCGATGGTTCCCTTCGGGCGCCTAAAGGTTCTTACCGATGACGAGATCGACAAGGTCGTTGAGTATATATGGACCCTGTAGAGACAATGTAAACGCAACTGCTTACTGCTACCGGAAGAGAGACTATGAAAAAGCTACTGATCAGTTTGGCCGTGCTGCTAATAACGGCCGTGTCGGCACAGGCCGGTCCCGAAGAGGATCGTATGGCCTTCATCAAATACTACAAGGGCAAGTTCCCTAACGTACCGATGGAGGAGTACGCCAACGGCGCCTACGCCATCGACCCGGTCGGGCGCGAGAACTGGGAAGCGATCGAAGAGTTCCCACCCTACGAGCCTTTCATTGATCGTGGACAAGTGATGTGGGAGACGCCGTTTGCCAATGGCAAGGGCTACAAGGACTGCTTCCCTGATGGACCAGCCATTGCGCATCACTATCCCCATTGGGATAAAAAACAAAAAATGGTTATGACACTACCGTTGGCACTGAACCAGTGTCGAAAGGCGAATGGTGAGAAGCCACTTAAATATAAGAAAGGTCCGATTAATAATATCCTCTCATATATTGCCTTCCAGTCACGGGGTCAAGTAGTGAATGTTAAGGTACCCATGGATGATCCAGATGCCGTTGCTGCTTATGAAGATGGCAAGAAGTTTTACTTTACCCGTCGCGGTCAGCTCAACTTTTCCTGTGCCAGCTGCCACGTGCAGAACACCGGACTCAAGGTGCGCACCGAGATTCTGAGCCCCTCTGTGGGCCATGTGACCCACTGGCCAACCTACCGGTCCAAGGTCGATTGGAGCACTGTGGGCACACTGCATCGTCGCTTCACCGGCTGCAACAAAAATATCCGTGCCAAGCCGATGAAGGCGCAGGGTCCCGAGTACCGCAACCTGGAGTATTTCCTCAGCTACTTGAGCAATGGTTTGGAGCTGAACGGTCCAGGCGCACGTAAATGAGCCTGCTGGACAAGCACAGAATCAGACAACCAAAAAATCTGGAGAGGACTATGAAGAGTTTACAACGATGGGCCGCCGTAGCGATTGTTCTTGGCCTGCTGGTCGGTAGCACCGCACTGCTGGCCGGTGAGATGAAGGTGGATGCCGCAACAGCCTCCGAGGCAATTGCTCTGGCGGAAGCTGCACAGAAGATAGCTGACTCGGTCAATGGCGAGTGGCGGGATACTGGTAAGTTCATCAAGAACGCCAAGAAGGCAGCCGAGGCTGGCGACTACGCAAAGGCAATCAGGCTGGCCAAAAAGGCCGAAAGCGAGGGCAATCTGGGCTACCAGCAGGCAGTATCGCAGAGTGAGTTGAAGATACCCACCTACTTCAAGGCAATGTACCAGTGACCGATCATCGAAGGAGAAAGACTATGAAATATGGCAAGGTACTCATAAACCTGGCCCTGATCGGTACTCTGGTACTGACGGGTCAGGCACTGGCTGGCCCGAAAGCCAAGATCACACCGGCGATGGAATCACTGGAAGTGATGCATCAGGGGAAGACGGTAACCATCCGACGCATCGATGATGAAAATGCAACCATTCCCAAGGCGTATGCCCGCGTTTCACGCCACTGCCCACCGTTCTGTATCCAGCCGATGCAGCTGGTACCGGGCGTTGATACCGTGGGTGAATTGGAGGTTTTGGGTTACCTGAAGCGGATCAGCAATGGGGACCGTTCCGTCATGCTGGTGGATTCCCGTACATCGGATTGGATCCAGCGCGGCACCATTCCTGGTTCAGTGAATATCCCCTGGGATCGGATCAATATCGATGTCGCGGGCAACTTCGAGATCGAAGCTGAAGCGGAGACCCTGAGCGATATCCTAGTCAACCAGTTTAGTGTTAAGGAGATGGACGGAAAATGGGATTTCCGAAATGCCAAGACGCTGGTGCTGTTTTGCAATGGCATCTGGTGTCCTCAGTCATCCGTGAATATTAAAACTCTCACTAAAATGGGGTACCCGGCCTACAAGCTGAAGTGGTATCGCGGTGGTATGCAGGATTGGGTGAGTGTCGGTCTGACCACGGTTAAACCCTGAGTAATAGAATCAAGACAGGAAACAGTTATGAATAATTTACGTAGATTGATTATCAAGGGTTCGATGGCGGCCGGTACGCTAGGTGTCGCAGTGAGTGCCGGTTTGCTGATGCCAACGACCGTCCTTGCTGCTTGGCCAGCAAAAGCCTTTGGCGCAAAGGATATGACAGAGGGTTTGGCAACCCTGTTGGGTTCAAGTGATATGGCCGAAAGTGCTGATATCAAAATCAAGGCACCGGATATTGCTGAAAACGGTGCAGTGGTGCCAATAACTGTTACGGCAGAGATGGCTGGCGTGGAGTCTATCACGATTGCAGCACCCAACAATCCTGCTCCGCTGGTGGCTAGTTTTGATCTGTTTGACGGGGCACATGGCTATGCATCCACCCGCATAAAAATGGGTAAAAGCGGTGATGTCATCGCGGTAGTCAAGGCAGGTGGCAAACTGTATACGGCGAAAAAAGGTGTCAAGGTGACTATCGGTGGTTGTGGCGGGTAACACCGTCTGATTACGTAAACGAAAAACTATTGACACATATTGAGGTATTGAACATGGCTGCAAAGAGCATAAAGATTCGCGCAAAATTCAAGGATGGTGTAACAACGGTCAAAGCCCTTTTGACGCATCAGATGGAATCGGGTTTTCGTAAAGACTCGAAGACCGGCGGAATGATTCCCGCTCATTACATTCAGGAAGTAGTCTGTGAGGTGGGTGGAAAGGTGTTAATGAATGCCCACTGGAGTGGGGGTGTATCAAAAAACCCCTACATTTCATTTAAATTTGATGGGGGCGAGGGTGAGCAGATGAAGCTGACATGGACTGATAATAAAGGTGAGTCGGATTCAGCTGAAGCCGCTATTGGCTGATTTGTAATAAATGGGAGGTGCGCTGCACCTTGTGCAGCGCAGATACCCCATCGTGCGTCTGTCTGATTCACGGTGGTAGATAACAAAATAATTCAGGTCCGATCCATGTCGTGATCATCTCCTGAGCAAAGGTTTACTCACAATGACACTATCAAGACGAGAGTTTCTGCACCTGATGGGTTTGGCAGGTGCGGCGGGATTGTTGCCAGGCTCGCTCCGTGCTACCAACCAACGACCAACCGATCTTTATGAGCTTCCCCGTTTTGGTAATGTCTGTCTTATGCATATGACAGACTGCCATGCGCAATTGAATCCGGTCTATTTCCGGGAGCCGAATGTCAATATTGGAGTAGGTGGTGCGTTGGGCAAGGCGCCCCATCTGGTGGGTAATGCTTTTCTAAAACATTTTGACGTAACACCGGGAAGTCAGGAAGCGCATGCGTTCAACTATCTGAACTATGATGCTGCAGCGAAGACCTATGGCCGGGTTGGTGGCTTTGCTCATCTTGCCACTCTGGTAAAACGCCTGCGTGCAGAACGGGGCGATGGTAATTCGTTGCTGCTGGATGGTGGTGATACCTGGCAGGGCTCAGGTACAGCGTACTGGAGCCGTGGCAAGGACATGGTAGAAGCGTGCAATCTGTTGGGCGTGGATATCATGACCGGTCACTGGGAGTTCACCTATCAGGATAGAGAAGTGATAGAGAACATCGGTGAGTTTAAGGGTGAATTCATTGCCCAGAATGTGAAGGTGACTGAAGAGGCCCTGTTTGATTACAAGTTCAGTGATTTTGACGGGTTCAATGAAGATGCCGGCACCGCCTTCAAACCCTATACCATGCGCACTGTCAATGGGGTGAGGGTCGCCGTAATTGGCCAGGCCTTCCCGTATACGCCGATTGCCAATCCACAACGTTTTATCCCCGACTGGACTTTCGGCATCCAGGATGAACGGATGCAGGTGATGGTTGATCAGGTGCGTGCTACTGAAAAGCCTGAACTGGTTGTGGTGCTATCGCACAATGGGATGGATGTAGATCTCAAGATGGCAGCACAGGTAACCGGCATTGATGTGATCTTTGGTGGTCATACCCATGATGGCATGCCTGCACCTACAGTCGTTAAAAACAGAACGGGAAAAACGCTGGTGACCAATGCCGGGTCGAACGGAAAATTCCTGGGTGTGATGGATCTGGATGTACGTAACGGCAAGTTGCAAGGCTATCAATATCGTTTAGTGCCTATCTTCTCCAATCTGTTGCCGGCGGATCCAGCCATGCAGGTCTATATTGATCAGGTACGTTCACCCTACAAAACACAGCTTGAAGAGCCCTTGGCGCTTGCCGAAGAGACGCTCTATAGGCGAGGTAACTTCAATGGCACTTTTGATCAGGTGATCTGCGATGCGCTTAATAAAGTAAATGATGCGCAGATATCACTCTCCCCTGGTTTTCGTTGGGGAACAACGGTTATTCCGGGACAAACCATTACCATGGAAAACGTAATGGACCAGACCTGTATCACCTATCCTGAAACCTATCGCAGAGAGATGAGTGGTGCGGATATCAAGGCGATACTGGAAGACGTAGGCGATAATCTGTTTAACCCTGATCCGTATTTCCAACAGGGTGGTGACATGGTGCGAGTGGGGGGTCTGGACTACGTGTGTGACCCTAATCAAACATTCGGAAAACGTATCAGTGAAATGACCCTGGATAACGGCACCAAGATTGAAGCGGGTAAAAAATACATGGTGGCCGGTTGGGCTACAGTAGGCTCTCAGTCGCCTGGGCGACCCATCTGGGATGTGGTTGCTGATTATCTTCGTGATCAGAAGCAGGTGAAGATCACCAAGCTGAACACACCCAAATTAATCGGTATGGCAGGTAATCCCGGTCTGGAAGATTATCCCCCAGCTTAATTACGCCAGCTTCTGAATCGATCAAGGGTCGGAGTCTATCCTGACTTCGACTCTTATCTGATTGTACCAAATCCAGCTGCTACCAAGATGCCCAGCAAAGGTAGACAAAGTAGCCCTGCCAACTCCAGTCGAATGACTGTTTTCATGTTTTTCGGAAGATCCAGTCTATCTGTCTCCTCTCCTTTTCTGTTACGAAAAAAGAACAGCGTCGGATAGAAGGAGATCAGCCCGATGGAAATAAACAGGGTGTACTTGAAATGAAAAATCCAGTTACTCAAATAGTAATCAAGTGGCTTTGCCAGCCACAGCGTCATTGCCAAACCGCTCAACAAAACAATTAGTGCAGAGAGTCCAAACAGGAGATCTGTTTGCATCAGGCCTTTAATCTTGGATCGTTCCATGGTGGGCTGTAGCTGGACGTATTCCAGCAGACAACAGGAAAACAGCGAAAATATGCTAATGAAGTGAATGTATTTGGTAATAATGAAAGCCATGCTTCTCTTCTTTCTGCTGCAGGGTCTGTCAAGCGTACCAGAAGATAACGGCGTTTGAGCGGGGAAGATCAAAGTCAATAATTGACTCCTACCCTTCCCCCCTTCAATATCCTTGCAAGATCAAGTGATCGGATCTCACATTCAATTGACCGGTGAACGCATGAGCCGCCTCTTTATGCAAAAATTCGCTTTTTCGCTTCTATTGCTCACGCTTGCGGCTACTATCCAGCTGGGATCACTGGATCGGTTGGGCCATGAATACACTGAGGCGGGGTTTAAACGTGCTCTGATGGTGTTTGCACTGAGTCGCGGATTGAACGGCGTGATCTCGGTTGCCCAAGGAACAGAAGTGGCCATCGAGCCGGTTGGCATTGGGTTAAACTTCAAACCAGGGGAAATTCTTGATCCGGTTAATGATCTGGTTGAGCGATTTTCATGGGTGATGCTGGCCAGCAGTTCTTCGTTTGGTATTCAGCGTGTGCTTTTGGATGTGATGGCCGCTCCGTTGCTGACCTACATAACCTTTGGTGCTGTTGTTGCGTTGCTGTGGGTGCTCTGGTGGCCGGATCGATCGCTGGTCCGTATGCGTCGGCTATTTTGTCGCTTCGCTTTAATACTGCTGGTCCTGCGCTTTTCTATTGCAGTAATGGCTGTAGTGGGTGAGCGTTTTTATCTCGCTTTTCTTGAGCCGCAGTTCAATCAATCGCAATTGCAACTTGAACAGGCGGCCTCCAATATGGGGGATGCGAACAGTGAATTGCAACCCCCTCTGGCGAACACGGAGGAGCGCTCTCTGCTCGATGAAGCCAGGCGTGTGTATGATACCGCTACACGGGCAATGGATATTGAATCAAGAATGGCTGCGTTTCATCAGGCAGCGGCCAATATCAGCGAGCATGCCATACAGATGATAGTGGTGTTTTTGCTGCAGACAGTGTTCTTCCCGCTATTCTCAATCTGGCTGATTTTGCAGCTGTTGAAGCGATTGATGCGCGCTCGGTTGGAGTGGATAGGGCGTGACCCGCCAGATGGGCGGGCCATGCCTGAATCAGGCTCAGGAGCCGTGTAGCTCGCGGGCCTGTAGGGTGTTTTCCAGCAGTGTTGCTACGGTCATTGGGCCCACGCCGCCGGGAACCGGGGTGATCCAGGCCGCTTGTTGAGATGCCGCGGCAAAATCCACATCACCACAGAGCGAGCCATCATCCAGCCGGTTGATGCCCACATCGATCACCAGTGCACCGGGTTTGATCCACTCACCTTTGACAAAATTAGGGATACCAACCGCTGCAACAACAATATCGGCATTGGCAATCTTCCCCTCTAAATCCTTGGTGCGGCTGTGACAGACGGTGATGGTACAACGGGCCGCTAAAAGCTCCAGCGCCATCGGGCGGCCCACAATATTGGACTGACCGATAATAACTGCATCCAGGCCTTCCAGGCGCTGTCCTGTGCGCTCCAGCATGGTCATCACCCCCTTGGGTGTGCAGGGGCGCATAATCGGCATACGCAGCGCGAGACGGCCTACATTGTAAGGATGGAAACCATCAACATCCTTGGTTGGAAGGATACGCTCGGTAACCGTCTCTTCATCAATCTGCTTGGGGAGCGGCAACTGCACCAGAATACCATCTACATCCTCTCGGGCATTAAGTTCGTCTATCTGGGTCAGCAGGTCTGCTTCGGACGTCTCCACCGGCAGACGACGTAATTCAGAGACAAAACCCACCTCTTCACAGGAACGCTGTTTGTTTCTGACGTAAACCTGGGAAGCTGGATCCTCGCCAACCAGAATAACTACCAGACCGGGTGGGCGTTCACCCGCCTCAATCATGCGTGTGACCTGGGCCTTGATGTCGCTACGAAGATCGGCTGCGATGGCCTTGCCATCAAGGATATTTGCACTCATTTCGTGAGATTCCACTACAGTTTGAAAGGAAGGGGCGCATAATAGCGCGAATAGCGGCTTTTTTCATCGAGTGAAAGCGTCAAGCAGGGAAATTTTTCGTTGACTCATCGCAGATGGCTGCGTATTATTCCGGCCTCTTTCGCGATACGGCGAGGGTCCGGTCATCGGGGTATAGCGCAGTCTGGTAGCGCGCCTGCTTTGGGAGCAGGATGTCGGGAGTTCGAATCTCTCTACCCCGACCATTTTTTTCGATCATGCGCCCGTAGCTCATTTGGATAGAGCATCGGCCTTCTAAGCCGAGGGTAGCAGGTTCGAATCCTGCCGGGCGTGCCAAGTTCTTTACAGTTTATGGTGGGCGTAGCTCAGTTGGTAGAGTCCCGGATTGTGATTCCGGTTGTCGTGGGTTCGAGCCCCATCGTCCACCCCATAAATTTGGGCCATTAGCTCAGCTGGTAGAGCAGTGGACTCTTAATCCATTGGTCGAAGGTTCGAATCCTTCATGGCCCACCAGAATGAAATCAAGGAGTTAGGAGAAATCCCAACTCCTTTGTTTTTTCCCCGGTGCACATCTGGTGCACATTTGAAACGCGACTTTTCCCCAAAAACGGCAAAATAGAGCTGTAATACGGCCTATGCAGTCCCCGTTTCTGAAATGTTCATTTTGGGATATAAAAATATGCTTTTGGCATCGGTCACAAGGTAGGCGGTGCTAGACTTTTAACCCGCCCCTCCCCCTGTTATGTGCATCAAGTCAGACTCGATTTGACAACCCGCTATAGGTAAGTGGTCCAGCAACATAAACTAACCACATCTAAACGAGTTTGATATCACAGCCAGTGATTTCAGTAGCGAGTTAGACTGCTACCGACACAAGCAGACTTTGGAGGTGGTAAAGGGGTGTTTCCGTTTACGGCCAAAAACGCCCAATGGATCATTCAGTTTGTCAGGCAGAAAACATCCAAAAGCAGACAAAAAACCCCGCCGAAGCGGGGTAGTTAAGTTATTTATTTATGCGAATAATTTAAGCTGTTTTTCTTTTGTCGAAAAAACCCAGACCAAGTAAACCTAAGCCCATGAGAGCTAGTGGAGCTGGAACAGGAATTTCACCATTTTGTTCATCCTCAGCAAAATTAACACCAAGTCTAAAAGTAGTACTGTCATTTGGAACGTCATATCGAGCAAACTGAGCAGTATTAGTTGACACCCCACCACTTGAAGCTGAAGGTCCATATGAATACAGCTCTGCTTTCAACCATAAATCATTCGTTCCAAGTAGATTTTCCAAACCTATGATTGTTCCAATATTGGCATACCCTCCGTATGCAACTCCGGCAGCTTCGGCTAAATTAATCCAAGTAATGCCATCTTTAGACCCATATAAAATATTATGACCTTGGCTATAGCTCCAATGAAATATCGGCATAAATATACCCAGCGAAATTTCACTAACTGGATCTGTATACCCCATAGAAGCAAAGTCAAAATGCATGGTCATCACACCTGGAGTTGTTGTTTCATAAGTTGATGCTCCAGTAATAGGCTTCCAATAGCGGGAATATGTTTCGTTTCTAATCTCGAGGTTTTGTGTGCTTTCAATATAAGTTTGAGATGAAGCCAGATTTGGGTCTCCAAATGTATATTCAAATGCATAACCAAATGCATAAACTGGGAGCATCGCAATAGATACTATAAAAGTTAAGAACGTCTTTTTTATACTTAACATGGAGAACCACCTTACTTATTTCTAATAAGTTCTAATTGCATATACCACTTCTCAAATAAGCAAAGTTTAAGCCAGAAAAATTAAAGTTTGTATTTTCAGTGATTTAATATATTCCAATATTCATTGATCATATGTTTTGTAAAATTACCTGACAAAAAGTAGTTGATAATTATCAATCTCACGTTCATTCGCAATGTCCGCTTAATCTCGTTAGCCGACACTAAGCCTATACTCTAATTTCTTAGCCAATTTCTGAGTCACTTGCACCCTTGGCCTGAAGAATAAGTATTTCTTGAGATCCTCAGGCTATGGCTTTCAAATACGGTCTGTATTTCACAGTTAATGCCTGTAAGAACAGTTTCTACTATCGCCTACTTTAGGCTAATCACCCGCGCTATGTTTCCGATATGAAGAAGGGTTTTCGGAGCAATACGCGCGCGCGTTTCAATCCACTCTATGTATCTGACCTAAAGAAGATCAAGTCTGCAGCCTTTAGGGCCGCCGAAAACTCTTGTGGTGTGTACTCCTTCTCCCGTAGGGGTAATTGCAAATGAAGCTGAACTTCCCTTGTATCAAAACTGTGGGTATTCCCCCCATAGGGTAATTGGGTTCACGCCCCACTGATTGTTGTTTGCGCCAACCGACTGCTTCCCTTGCATACGGTCTATCAATCACCACACCACTAAAGCAATCACATGGTAACTATATGGTCCCTTGAAATCAGGGTAGGGTGCAATTCAACAGAGCAACGCTAACGGCGGCTACGCGTTATAAAAAACACTAAGCCCATACTCTAATCTCTTAACCAATTTCTGAGTCACCTGCGCTCTCAGCCTAAAGAATAAGCATGTCTTGAAATTCTCAGGCAATGGCCTTCAAATACGGTCTATATTTCACAGTTAATGCCTGTAAGAACAGCTCCTACTTTCGCCTGCTTTAGGCCAATCACCCCACGCGTACCGCTCCCGTAATTATTTAATCGCTCGGCTGCATACTAAAAAAGCTTTGAATTTGTCAGCTTCTTTTACATCCACAAATACTCCGAAGCAATAACTTATTGATATTATTAGCTGATTGTCTCGTGGCACATATAATGCACTGTTTATAACTAATTAGTTATTAGCTATAAAAATTCAAAGAGGTTTGCAATGAGCATCAAACAACTACTCGCAGCTTTTTCACTATTTGCCCTCACCGCTAGCCAATCCGTTAATGCCCTAGTAATTGACTTGCATAGTGGCAATGGGATTGTTGGCGGTACTGATTCAGAAATTACATTTCTAGCAGGCCCACCTAACAGCGGCTTCACTAGCGCCTTTACTGCTGCAGAGTTTAACTCAGCAAGTACTGGGTCTGCGGCACAAATTATCCGCCCTCATAATGCTTGGCGGACAACTACACAATTTTCAGCAGCAGGTGGCAATTCATCCGCGCTGTGGATTTCAGATAAAAGTACTGGTGCAGGTGAAGGTTCCACAGTACTTTACGCCATCGATTTTAATAATCCTTTTGCAGCAGTATCTAACGCAGTAATGGACTTCTACTGGTCTGTAGATAATACATTGGGTAATACGACAAATGCCGCTGTATTTATCAATGGGATGGCTTTATCTGGTATTGGTGGCGGAGGATTCGGCGCTACTTATTCAAGTTTAAATCTAGATATTTCTCCTTTATTGGTAAGTGGAAATAACACAATCTATATTAACTCCATAGATTTGGGTGGTCCTGCGGGTTTGATTTTTAGTGCTAGACTAGATCTCACTGAGGATACAAGCCAGCAACAAAATGGAACCGTACCGGCTCCTGCCCCGATTGCTTTACTTGGACTTGGCTTAGCAGTTATTGGCTACACACGGCGCAGAATTTCAGCAGCTTAATAATAAATAATTTACTGGCCTAAGCCCTGCTATTAAGCGGGGCATTTTTAATGCCTAAATATAGTCGCTGCTCCCGTAATTGATTAAACGTCCGATTGCTCAGCGATAACATACGGTCTATCAATCACTACAAACCACGGCTATGATGCCGAATAAATAGTCTGTCCTGCCCGCTGATTGATTGAAGTTTCAACTCCATTTCCCCGTTGGGCATTCCTGGAACAAACTCAAGCTCCCGCTTTTTCTGCCGTTAAACTTGTCAATAGGTTTTTTGGCAAGCGAAGCATGGTTGGATCTATCTCAAATAATCAGGCACCAGATCACGAGGATTGCGGCCGTGCGTTGGGAAAGTTTGCGACGATATTACTCATAGTTATATCGTGTATGCCATTGGGTTTTTATGTTCATTGGTTAAATGATCAATACAGCTCAACAATGACACTATCTGAATTGACCCTTGTTGAACTCCTTGTCACAGTTGTCTTATTGCTATTGCCTTTTGTGGTACTTAGACTGCTTCGGGTGAAATGGCAGGCCGAACGGTAGTCACTCTTTTAGCGTATCAATAGGGCAATACCACTGCAGATCAGCAGTAGGCTGATCCCGCGTTTGAATGTCTCCTGACTCACGGTAGTGTGTACCTTTCCACCCAGGTAGATGCCGATCATCATGACGGGCAGTGCCATGGCCAGTAGCTTCAGAAACTCCAGTGTCAATATTCCCGTGTAGAAATAAGCGGCTAACCGGTTGGCGCCATCAAGTAGGAAGAGTGTGGCGAACGTCGCGCGAAACGGCGTTTTCTCCAGTTGCCGCATCTGCAGGTAGACCACATAGAAAGGGCCACCCGTCCCGAAGGCTGTACCGATGAGTCCACCGAGCGTTCCTGCAGGTATGGCCCACCATCGGCTATGCACCTTTGTTGGATTTTTACCCATCAGGCTGTAAAGGGCATAGGCGATAATGAATACCGCTACCGCTTTCAGCAAGAGTTGGGCATCTATAGTCTGTAATAGGAAAATAGCTGCGATCATGCCGATAATGGCAAAGGGCAGCAGGGGCCAGATTTCACGCCACTGTATAACCTGTTTGTCCTTGATCCCCTGGCTGGCAGACGCACAATAATCCAGAGCCACAATGAGTGGTACCGCCACCAATAGAGGGAAAAACAGCAACAGCAAGGGAATGGCAATGAGACCGGATCCAAATCCTGCGATACCACGAACAATGTATGCCACTGAAATAACAGCGAAGGCATAGACGTACTGGGCCAACCCGAGTGCTTCCATATCCTTCCTCTGAGATTATTATTTTCGTACCTCCTTACAGGAGGTTTATGGTTAGGATTTTACATATACAGCATCCATACTACAAACACACCCTCTGGGGTTGCTGTGCTTTAATAGCTGTTTATGGCAGGTGTGCAGTATCTGGATGAATCATTGAGGATGAGTATGGATTACAGGACGCATTATAAAGCTCTTGAGCGTATGTATCTGGCGGCACCAATCAATCAACTCTATCTTCCGACTATTACGGTATCGAAGGGTGAGGCTGAGATCAGCATAGAACTTCAAGCCAGCTACCACCATGCAGCGGGTGCGGTGCATGGGTCGGTCTATTTCAAGATGCTGGATGATGCGGCGTTCTTTGCAGCCAATTCGCTGGAATCTGACTATTTTGTCCTGACCTCCTCTTTTACCACTTATCTGATTCGTCCCGTTTCAAAAGGTCTGATGCGATCAGTTGGCAGAGTGGTGAGTCAAACAAAAAATCAGTTCATTGCAGAATCCGTTGCCTATGATTTCCGGGGCAAAGAGATTGCAAGGGGTAACGGTATCTTCGTTAAGGGCAAGCTGCCCTTGCGCGAGGCGATGGGTTATGGCGACGATTAGAATTCAATGCCCTGTTGTGCCTTGATACCTTGTGAATAGGCATGCTTGATTATTTTCATCTCGGTTACGGTATCTGCAACAGCAATGACCTCGGGTGCGGCGTTTCGCCCGGTCAGGATCAGGTGCATCCAGTCCGGCTTTTCATCCCGGATAAATGACGCGATCTCTTTACCACTGATCCAGTCATACCCACAGCAGTAGTTGATCTCATCCAGTACCACCAGATCATAGTCACCGCTACGTATTTTCTGTTTGCTGAACGCCCAGATTTCCCGGCTGGTCTTTAGATCCTGCTCCGGGTTTTTGGTGTCCCAGGTGAAACCATCACCCATACTGTGCCACTCGATGTTGTCGAACTTTTCAGCTGCACGGCTCTCACCGGTTTTCTACTTTCCCTTGATGTATTGAATCACCAGCACGTTGAAGCCGGAGCCGGCCGCGCGAAAAACCACGCCGAATGCGCTGGATGATTTTCCTTTTCCTTCACCGGTATGTACCAGCGTAATACCGTGCCGCTTCTCTCTTGCTTTCATTATTAGCAGTCTGTGATGTCGTGGGGCCGTAAGTATGGCATGAGCTTAAATAAATAGGTCAAATGGCCCACTGTATACGTGGCATTGAGTGATATGACGGAACTAAAAAATCTATAAATATCATATTGATAGTTATCAATGCTTGTTGCTTCTGCTGCTGGCTAGATTAGCATTAAATAGCTGTTGGCCATGAAGTTACTCATCTCATTATGCGTAAGTCCGATCATTTTTTTATTCTCCTGTTCAGCCTGATTGTGCTGTTTGTCGTTTCCGTTATTGATACCTCACAATATGATCAGGAGGAGATTACGCGATTGGATCGTACACGCGTGCTGGTGAGCCAGCTGGGGCTGTCTGATCCGGCGTTGTTCACCGAGGCCCGCTACACCCGGCATTTGTCCCAGGCTGATCTGCATTCCGCGTTTCAGGACCACCCCATGGCGATGGAGCACTTCCCCAGTGGATCGTTGCTGTTGCCACCGCAACGTGGGTTGAAATAGATGAACTTTATTCGCCGCCAACGCTATCTGGTCGATTACATCCTCTCGTCAATGCTGCGGCGTAAGGGCAAGAATCTGGGATTGATGCTGGTCTATAGCCTGATTGTCTTCATGCTGGCCTCAGTGATGCTGTTTACGCATGCGCTGAAACAGGAGGTGGGTCTGCTGCTGCAGGCGTCACCAGAAATTATTCTGCAACGTATGGTGGCTGGTCGGCATGACTATATTCCGGCGTCCTATCTGGAAAAGATGGGGCGTATTCGTGGAGTGACGGCGCGCAAAGGTCGTCTGTGGGGTTATCTGTATGACCCTTCGGTGAAGGCGAACTATACCCTGATGGTCTCTGAAGAACAGTCGTTAGCTGCAACAGAAATCATCATCGGTAGTGCCATCGCACGGGCACGTGGTGTTGTGCCGGGTGATTACATCAGCTTTCGATCATTTGATGGAGAGACCTACAGTTTCCAGATCAAGTCACTACTCGATCATGAGACTGAGCTCGTCAGTGCCGATCTTGTGTTGTTGAATAACAAGGCCTATCACGCCCTGTTTGGTGTTCCTGATGGGGTCTTCACCGATATCGTTCTGTCAGTCAGTAATCCACGTGAAGTTCCTAAAATTGCTGAGAAGTTGTCGCAGCGGCTGCCTGATACCCGCCCCATTCTGAAGCAAGAGATACAACGTACCTATGATGCCATCTTCTCCTGGCGTCAGGGCATTCTGTTTGTCCTGCTGGCGGGTGCGGTTATGGCGTTTGTTATTTTTGCCTGGGATAAGGCGTCGGGTCTCAGTGCAGAAGAGAAACGTGAGATCGGTATCCTGAAATCGATCGGCTGGGAGACCAGCGATGTTTTGCATATGAAGTTTTGGGAGGGGGCTGTTCTCTCCCTGTTGTCGTTCTTTATCGGTTATCTATTGGCCTATCTGCATGTCTTCTATGCCTCTGCCAGCCTGTTCGAGCCGGTCCTGAAGGGATGGGCTGTCCTGTACCCGCAGTTTCAATTAACCCCGGCCGTCGATGGACTGCAGGTGGCTACCCTGTTTTTCTTTACCGTTTTTCCCTATGTCGTGGCAACTATCATCCCCATCTGGCAGGTGGCGGTTACCGACCCTGATGCCGTGATGAGGTAACCGCCATGAATCGTATAACGCTGAAGGATGTTACCAAGGTATTTAATCAGGGCCGGCCAAATGAGTTCGCTGCTGTACGTGGTGTGTCGATCTCAATAGAGCCGAACAGGGTGACCTGCCTGAAAGGCCCGAGTGGTTCAGGGAAGAGTACGTTACTCTCCATGATTGGTTGTCTGTCGCGCCCCACTTCTGGACGTATTCTGCTGGGTGAAAAGATGATCTCCGGATTGCCGGAACGGTTTCTTACTGACATAAGACGGCACACCTTTGGTTTTATCTTCCAGCAATTCAACCTGATCAGTGGCTTGAGTGTCATCGAGAATGTCATCCTGCCGGCCTACCCATTGGCGCCTGATCATCAAGCGCTTCTGAAGCGGGCGCATGAGTTACTAGACCGTTTTGAACTGGGAGATAAGGCTGAGAGTTCAGTGCAGTGGCTCTCTGGTGGAGAGGCGCAGCGGGCGGCGATCTGTCGTGCGCTGATCAATGATCCACAGATCCTGATTGCTGATGAACCGACAGCAAATCTTGACACCAAACTGTCGCACGCCTTCATGGGGCAGATCGCCCAACTGCGGAAGCTTGGAAAAACCATCCTGATCACCAGTCATGATCCGGTGGTGTTTGATTCGCCGGTGGTTGATACCGTCGTTGAATTACAGGATGGTGCGGTTTTGCAGGGGGCCGTGGATGCTGCTTAATCCGGCCATCATGGCGCTGATCTTGGTCTCGGCGGTGGTGGCATTGATGCTGACCATGGCCACAGGGTTCGCCTTGCAGGTATTGCGGCATTGGGATATCAGCAGCGGTAGTGAACGACAGCTGCGTCTTGAACGACGAACCTATCTGATATCAACACTGATGAGCTGGGCATTTGCAGCAGAAGTGGTTTCGCTGTTGCTGTTTATCTACAACGCAGAGTCAATGTCAGGACAGTTTGTCGGTGCCATGTGTGCAACCGGTGTTCTCAACGTTAATCCCTGGGGATGGCCGACGCTGTTTATGAAGATCGCCGTGTTTTTTTCCGGAGCTGTCTGGCTGACTCTGAATGCACTGGATAATCAGGGATACGACTATCCGCTAACCCGGTTAAAGTACTTGTTGTTGTTGCTGATTATGCCGCTGGTACTGACGGAAGCCTATCTGCAGCTTCGCCACTTCCTTGAGCTTTCTCCTGATGTGATTACCTCCTGTTGTGGATCTCTCTTTTCATCGGATGCCCAAGGTGTTGCGGCAGAGGTAACCGCCGTAGCACCCGCTGTTTCGATGTGGGGCTTTTATCTCTCCGGTGTTGCGGTGATTGCGGTGGGCATTGTCTACTCCCGTGTAAAACGGGGCAGCCTTTTATTTAGCCTGCTCGCGGTGGTCGCCTTTGGCTTTGCGCTGGTCGCAATTATCTCTGTTTTGTCGCCCTATATCTACGAGCATCCACAGCACCACTGTCCTTTTTGCATTCTCAAATCAGGCCACGGTTTTGCAGGTTATCTACTCTATATTCCTCTGTTTTTGGCAACCGCATCCGCACTGGGCGTCGGTGTGGTTGGGCCGTGGCATCGCATGGCAAGTCTCACGTCGGCTGTAAACAGCAAGGGGCGCCAGTTGGCGCATCTTTCTATTGGGCTGTTTGTTCTGTTCTATCTGCTGGCGACCGGTTATGTGATGAGTTCAAACCTGGTGATGCAGGGGGTCTGGTGGTGAAGCGTTATGGCCGTTCAATCTCATGGTGTTTGACGGTTCTCCTGTTGCTGTCTCTGTTGCTGGGATGCGACCAGGCTCCACCGTCGTTGTTAAAGGGAGCGCCGGTACCAGGCTTTCAACTGGAACGGCTTGAGGGCGGCGTTGTTGCCTTTCCATCTGCAGCACATAAAGGGCGCGTGGTGATTATTGATTTCTGGGCAGACTGGTGTGCGCTCTGTCGGGATGAGCTTGTTAATCATGAGCAGCTGATGCGGACATATGGAGATCAGGGCCTGATCGTGTTTGCAATCAATATTGAGCAGGACCAGGCAACAGCCAAGGCATTTATAGCCAGTCTGTCGACGTCTCTCTCCTATGAGGTCCTGCTGGACAGACAGGGTGAGATAGCACGCCGCTATGGTGTGCTTGGACTGCCAGTGACTTATGTGGTCGATAGAGAGGGTAACTTGGCTACCAAGCTGTTAGGTGGCAGCAGGCCAGACCAATTAAGAGAAATAGTGAGTGAGTTGCTCTGACGAATGATAGACAGACCTGAGTGCGGAACAGATCTGCCATTTATGAAACCGCGAAATGATAGAGCGTAAGGAGATATAACATGTGTAAAGAGAAGCTGATTGATCGTCGTGGGATGTTGAAGTTCTTAACGGTTGCCGGTCTTGGTGGACTTGCCAGTAGTGTATCAGCCGGCCCGGGTATTGGTGTGATGGTTCCAGGAAAAGGTTGGGTTAAATCATCAGGTGAAGCCTGTGAAGGTGATGGCACCCCCTTACAGTTTATTCCTAAAACGGCACCCGATAGTAATCCACTGGAAAACGAACTGGAGAAATATCCGCACTGTCCTTATTGTGGTATGAACCGGACCAAGTGGCACCACAGTCGTCATCTGGTTCAGTATGATGATGGTCTTGTGGACGGCACCTGTTCCATTCATTGCCTCTCCATCAGTCTTTCACTCAATTTGGATCGTGGGCCGAAAGCAATCTATGCGGCCGATTTTGGTTCAGAGGCCAAGATCAAACCGCTGGTTGATGTGGAGAAGGCCACCTATCTTATTGGTTCAAAACTGAGTGGTACCATGACAGCTAAAAGCAAGATCGCCTTTGCTTCAGCGGAGAGTGCAAAAAAAGTTCAGGCCGAAAGCGGTGGCGAGCTGGGTTCATTTGATGACGGCATGCGAGCGGCCTATCTGAGTATGGCCGATGATACGATGATGATTCGTAAACGCCGTGCGGAGAAGGTAAAGAAGATGCAGATGAAAATGAAGATGAAAATGGATATGGAAAAAAAGAGTAGCTGATTCTCTTCATAATGATGGATTGCACTGACGCAATCCATCATCGGCTGCTTGAATAATCATGAGGCTTTTATTGTGTTGCGGATGCAGATAAATCGATCGCTCTTTGTTGTTCTACTCTGGCTGGTTTTTTCGGGAGGCGCGATTGCCGGAACGTTGGAATTACCCGCGCCCGAACCGAACGACACTTGCCCGGTGTGCGGTATGTTTGTGGCAAAGTATCCTGCCTGGATTGCCACGGTTCAGTATCAGGATGGCCACCTGCACCATTTTGATGGTGCCAAGGATCTGTTCAAGTATCTGCGTAATCTGCCAAGGTGGGCGCCCGGTCATCGGCTTGAAGATATAAAGGCAATCGGCGTAACCGAGTATTACACCTTAAGCCGAATCGACCTGCATTCGGCCTATTTTGTTATCGGTGCTGATGTGCTCGGTCCCATGGGACATGAGCTGATCCCGTTAGAGAGTGAAGCGGATGCCCAGGAGTTTTTGCAGGACCATAAAGGTGTGCGGATCTTGCGTCACAATGAAGTGACCAACGAACTGTTGGAAGGGCTGGATAAAGGGCAGTTTACAGTAGAATGAAAAAGCCCCGAAAAGTTCGGGGCACTGTACGGAGTCTGCTTGGCTAATCAGGGTAGAGCAGCATACATGCCAGTAACATCATTCATCAGAGCTAGAATCTTATCCAGCATTCGGGCTACCAGGCCCGGTACATATTCATCATTACCCATGCGGTTGCTCAGTTTGTACATGTTCCAGTTCTGATTGACCTGGGTGAGTAGCTCTTTAATCGGCGGGGTGTTTTCGTTTGCGTTGTTCAGCTCCTGCAGGGCCTTTTCAAACTCCTGTGTGGCTGTTTGATAGTCCTGTGTATAGACATCATTTTCAAATTTCCAGCTCATTAACATGTAGAGATTACCCATGCGTTGCGTGAGCATGCGCTGACGTCCGGCGATATTCACCAGATGTCCCTGATTGTTACTGGATTGATCGGCCAGCATGAGAACCACCTGGTGAGCGGCAACCAGTAATTTTTCTGCGCTCTCTCTCAGTGCTTCAGCTTGCTCACGCTGAACAGGGCCAGTAGCAATGGTCTTGACTGGAGTCCACAATTTTTCGACCAGCGCCAGGCCGCGTTGGGTCTCGGGGTCCTGGGTGAATGCCTTGAGTTGCGATAGCTGCAACTCGAACAGGGCGACCGATTCATTAAGGTGTTTGCTGGCGACTCGATAGCGGACATCCTGACCCATCTGTAGATAGGATTTGACAATCCGCTGTGTCAGCATGCGTTGACGGCCCGCTTTGTTGATCGCTTCTGATAGGTTGAAATCAGCCTGGGCCTGGGCAGCAAAGAGGTCGCCTGTCAATAAAAAAAGCCCGCAAAACAGGGTAAGAAAGAGTTTGTTGATCATGGTGGAAACTCCCGCAACACTTGGTCTTCCGAATTAAAGGTATAGTTGCCTCAATCGAAATCAGCAAGGTACGGGAGGCAGATAAGTCGGGCTTAAGCGGCTTTTTGCACAGTAGTTCACTTTTTCGACAGGCGGTTAACTTCCGTGCAGGGTGACACTTCCTATGGCGAAATCACCGCCCTGATTACGTATGGCGAGCTGTTTGAATGGGTAGCGGAACGAGGAGTCTCGTACTTTCACCACGGGTTGCTCATCCAGCAGGACTTCAATCTGACCATTTGGGTCGCGACGCCATTCAATGGCGTGTGTCTGACCGTCGCTAATATTATCAAACTCAACCCTTTCAATCACCCGGGTTTTCCCATTTATGCGACTCAGTAACTCCATGCTTGATTTGTCACCCAACATCAGGATGAGTCGATAGCCAGTGTCGCCGCGACTGCCCTGATAGAGGCTGAACTCCAGTTGACCTGTTTCCTGGGGCGGGTTGTGCACAGAGAACTCCAACTGCAGGGCATAGACCGTTGGGATCTGAAGATCAAGTTGGATCTCGGCGGGCTGGTCTCTCTGTTCTTTGGGTTCTTCTTGGGGTTGCTCTCGCTCCTTGCCGCGCATGGCTTCCTGTAACAGGGCGCCCAACAGGGCCTTACCCAGATCTTTTTTCTCTTCGCGTGCACGTGGGGTGGGGGCTTCCTCCACCTCTGGCTCACTACGGGAGCGCAACCCGAGGCGACCATCGACCCAGAATTGACCGGACATGACATTCCAGGTTGGGTTCTGGTCATAGTTGCCATCGGAAAAGTCTTCATTCAGCAGTTCGTTTCGCCAGGGCCAGTCGTGGCGATTGACCAGATCTTCAAGGTCATTCAACAACCAGCGGTCGGCTGCACGCTGTTTGCGTGCCTTTTCAGTGATCTCCCTGAGTTGGTCGACCAGTGATTGGAGTTGCTGATTGTCAGGTGCGGCTGAGTAGCTGGTGCTGGAAGCGAATAGTAGTGTCAGGCAGGTCACTGCAAGAAAGTGGCGCATCAGAGTCGATCTCCGTTTTTGTGGTTTTACCTATTCTGAGTATAGAGCAGTGATTTTTTCAAGCGAATGGCGACGATACTGCTGCTTGGTGTTAAAATACCCTATTTTTCCTGGCGGAGAAGGCTGAGATGTTCAGTAAAGATATGCAGATCGGTGGGTATGATGATGAGCTCTGGGCGGCGATCCAGTCGGAAGAGATTCGACAGGAAGAGCACGTTGAGCTAATTGCTTCGGAAAACTACACCAGCCCGCGGGTCATGCAGGCACAGGGTAGTGTGCTGACCAACAAGTATGCGGAAGGCTATCCCGGCAAACGTTACTATGGTGGTTGCGAGTTTGTTGATGTGGCCGAACAGCTGGCCATTGACCGTGCCAAGGCGCTGTTTGGGGCCGATTATGCCAATGTGCAGCCTCACTCTGGTTCACAGGCCAATGCCGCTGTCTACATGGCCCTCTGTCAACCCGGCGATACCGTACTGGGTATGAGTTTGGCCCATGGTGGCCACCTGACCCACGGCGCCAAACCCAATTTCTCGGGCAAGAATTACAATGCTATTCAGTACGGTCTGGATCCTGCCACGGGCGAGATCGATTATGCTGAAGTTGAGCGTCTGGCCCGTGAACATAAACCAAAGATGATCGTGGCCGGTTTCTCAGCTTACTCACGCGTCATCGATTGGCAGCGTTTCAGGGCTATCTCCGATGAAGTGGGCGCTTACCTGTTTGTGGATATGGCCCACGTGGCGGGCCTGATCGCAGCAGGACACTATCCCAGTCCTGTGCAGATTGCCGATGTCACCACTACCACGACCCATAAGACCCTGCGTGGCCCTCGCGGTGGTCTGATCCTGGCAAAATCCAATCCAGAGCTTGAGAAAAAACTCAACTCACTGGTCTTTCCCGGTATTCAGGGCGGTCCCCTGATGCATGTGATCGCTGCCAAGGCGGTGGCGTTCAAAGAGGCGATGGAACCTGAATTCAAGGCCTATCAAGCCCAGGTGATCGAAAATGCCCAGGCAATGGCTCAGGTATTTATCGATCGGGGTTACGATGTGGTCTCTGGCGGTACGGATGATCACCTGTTCCTGGTCAGCTTTATTGAGGCGGGTCTTACCGGTAAGGATGTGGATGCCTGGTTGGGAGCAGCCAATATCACGGTGAATATGAATACGGTCCCCAATGATCCCCAGTCACCCTTCGTCACCAGTGGTATCCGTGTCGGTACCCCCGCACTGACCACCCGGGGTGTGGGCGTGGATGAGGCGAAGAACCTCGCTGGCTGGATGTGTGATGTGATTGATTCACACGGCGGCCAGGCAACCATTGATCGTGTGAAAACGCTGGCGCTGGATCTTTGCAAACGCCATCCTGTCTACAGCTGATCTTTCGAGTGCCGGGCTTCGGCCCGGCCCTGATGCCAGGTCCTGAATCATGCGTTGTCCTTTCTGCGGTGCCCAAGATACCAAGGTAGTGGATTCCCGGCTGTTTGGGGAAGGTGATCAGGTGCGCCGCCGGCGCGAGTGCGCTATCTGCAAAGAGCGTTATACCACCTACGAAACTGCCGAACTCAATCTGCCCATGCTGGTCAAGCAGGATGGCAGCCGGGTTCCTTTCGATGGGCGAAAGCTGGCATCGGGTATGTCCCGGGCGTTGGAGAAGCGCCCGGTCAGTGCCGAGCAACTGGATGATGCCATCAGTCATATCCGCCGCAAACTGCTTGCCTATGGTGAGCGGGAAGTCCCGTCAAGACAGATAGGCGAGTGGGTTATGGAAGAGCTCAGAGCGCTGGATCAGGTGGCCTATGTCCGTTTTGCCTCGGTCTATCGCAGTTTTGAAGATGTGAACGCCTTCCGTGAAGAGATCGAACGGCTGGAGAAACAATTGCCCCCCGACGTCCGTCGTCATCAACTCGACCTGCTTAATGGCGATAAAGACGAATGAGCGCGGATGATTACCGCTATATGGCGCGTGCCATTCAGCTGGCCGATCGCGGTCGTTATACCACCCATCCCAATCCCCGTGTCGGCTGTGTACTGGTTAAGAATGACCAGATCGTGGGTGAAGGTTTTCACCGGCGAGCTGGAGAGCCCCACGCAGAACGAAATGCACTGGCCATGGCTGGCGATCAAGCGCGAGGGGCCACCGCCTATGTCACGCTGGAGCCTTGCTGCCATCATGGCAGAACACCGCCCTGCAGTGATGGCCTGATTGAAGCGGGTGTGAGCCGTGTGGTGGTGGCGATTCAAGACCCGAATCCCAGGGTGGCTGGGAAAGGCATTGCCCAACTGCAACAGGCGGGTATCCCGGTGGATCAGGGAGTCATGACCCGAGAGGCGATGGCCTTGAATCCCGGTTTTATCAAACGGATGGTTGCAGGTAAGCCCTTCGTTCGCTGTAAATTGGCGATGAGTCTGGATGGCCGCACGGCCATGGCCAACGGTGAGAGTAAATGGATCACCGGAGATGCCGCGCGGTTGGATGTCCAGCGGTTGCGTGCCCGCAGTGATGCGATTGTCACGGGGATTGGCACGGTACTGGCTGATGACCCTTCCCTGAATGTGCGACTCAGGGCGACAGAATTGCCTGGGGTCGAGTCAGACGATGACCGGTTGCAACCGCTGCGGGTTGTACTGGATCCTGAACTACAGATGCCCGTAACCTCGCGCATGCTTACGCTGCCAGGTAACACGTTGATTGTGACCGCCTCAGAGGATGAAAGGCTGAGGGCTGAGTTACAGAGCGCCGGTACAGAGGTCATTTTGTTGCCCCATCCCAACGGCCATGTGGAGTTATCTGTTCTGCTTGAAACGTTGGCAAATCGCGATATCAACGAGGTATTGATTGAATCTGGGCCGACACTGGCTGGTGCGGCTGTTGCAGCGGGCTGGGTCGATGAGCTTGTTATATATGCCGCCCCTCTGCTGATGGGAAGTGATGCGCGAGGCCTGCTGAATATGCCGGGGCTGGTGGCGATGAAGGATCGTATTGAATTGGAGATCCAGGATCTCCGTATGGTCGGCCAGGATATGCGTATCACAGCGCGTCCTGTTGCTGATTCAACAACAAGGTAGCTGAGATGTTTACAGGTATTATTCAGGCGGTGGGTACGGTCGCAGGAAAAGAGCCGCGGGGGGGCGACCTGAGACTGGTGATCCGCAGTCAGGGACTTGCCATGGGCGATGTCCAACTGGGCGACAGTATTGCCACCAATGGGGTCTGTCTCACGGTTGTCGAACTGACCGGTGAGGGTTATGTGGCCGATGTTTCCCAGGAGACCCTGGAGTACAGCACCCTGTTAGGGTTAAGTGTCGGTGCCCAAGTCAATCTGGAGAAGGCACTGACCCTCAGTACCCCATTAGGTGGACACCTGGTGAGTGGTCATGTGGATGGTGTCGGCACCGTTCTGGAACGTCGGGAAGAGGCCCGTTCCATCCGTTTCCTGATTGAGGCCCCCAAAGCGCTGGCGCGCTATATTGCCCACAAGGGTTCCATCTGTGTTGATGGGGCCAGCCTGACCGTCAATTCAGTGGATGGCAACCGGTTTGATCTGAATATTGTTCCCCATACCCAGCAGGAGACCATCATTGAAGGTTATCGACCAGGTTCTAAGGTGAATCTGGAGGTGGATGTGGTCGCACGCTATCTGGAGCGGCTGTTACTGGGTGAAAAAGCGGCTGAAACCAGCAAAACCGGCTCTGGCGTCAGTATGGCGCTGTTGGCTGAACGGGGTTTTTTGCGCTGAACTGGGTGTCTGTAAGGTGATGAAAACAGGGAATATCAGCAATTGCTGTTTAATTTCTTGGGAGTTGCCCCGGGCTTTGTTACACTTTTCTGCTATTTTTCGGTGCTTTGAGGCACAGTAGTCGTTATGGCATTTAATACAACAGAAGAAATTATCGAAGATATCCGTCAAGGTAAGATGGTTATCATCATGGATGATGAGGATCGCGAGAACGAGGGTGATCTACTGATGGCCGCTGAGGCAGTGACACCAGAGGCGATCAATTTCATGGCCCGTTTTGGACGTGGCCTGATCTGCCTGACCCTGACCAAGGAGCGCTGTCAGCAACTGCGACTGCCCTTGATGGTGGGTGTCAATGAGTCACAGCACGCGACCAATTTTACCGTTTCTATTGAAGCGGCCGAGGGCGTGACCACCGGTATCTCTGCCGCTGATCGCTCCACTACGGTACTCGCTGCGGTGAAAGAGGATGCCATGCCTCAGGATCTGGTTCAGCCAGGCCATATCTTCCCGCTGATGGCTCAGCCAGGTGGGGTGCTGGTGCGTGCCGGACATACGGAAGCGGGTTGTGATCTGGCTCGGTTGGCCGGTTTTAGTCCCGCCTCTGCCATTGTGGAGATCCTCAATGAGGATGGCACCATGGCCCGGCGTCCGGATCTGGAAAAATTTGCCAAAGAGCATGATCTGAAGATAGGCACCATCGCTGATCTGATTCACTACCGTGTCAGTAATGAAAAGACCATTGAGCGGGTCAGCGAGTGTAACTTGCCAACCGAGTACGGTGATTTCCGTCTGGTGGCCTTTCAGGATTGTGTAGACCCTGAACTGCATCTGGCATTGGTTTATGGCGAAGTGGATGCAGCCAAGCCGACGCTGGTTCGCGTGCACATGCAAAATACCCTGTGTGATCTGTTTGCTACCAATCATGCCGGGTGTAGCTGGCCGTTGAAAAACGCCATGAAGCAGATTGCTAAAGAGGGCGCGGGTATTATTGTGGTGTTGAGAAATCATGACACCACTCGGGACATGATTCAGCGGATGCGCGATTTTCAGTATCACGACAGGGATCAGGCTGTACCGGCAAGGGATCCCAAAAGCCACCTGCGGACCTACGGTATCGGTGCTCAGATTATCTGTGATCTGGGTGTGCAGAAGATGCGGGTCCTGAGTGCACCGAAGAGTCTTCATGCCATCTCAGGATTTGATCTGGAGATCGTGGAGTATGTGCCCTGCGAGTAGCAGCAGGACTCAATTGAATAATCCAATCGGGAATAATCCCGCACTATTAGGGTGTAGAAGAGATGGCTATTAAAACCATAGAGGGATCGCTGACCGTACAGAATGCACGTTTCTGCCTGGTCGTTGCACGCTTTAACAGTTTCGTTGTTGAGAGTCTGCTGGACGGTGCTATTGATGCCCTGAAACGACACGGCGCGCATGATGCCGATATCACCATTGTTCGTGTGCCAGGTGCCTTTGAAATGCCACTGGTACTGGAGAAGCTGGCTGCCAAAGGTGAATACGATGGTATCGTGGCATTGGGTGCGGTGATCCGTGGTGGCACCCCGCACTTTGATTTTGTGGCAGGAGAGTGTGTAAAAGGCATGGCCCAGGTCACGCTGAAACACGCCGTGCCTATCGCTTTTGGCGTGCTAACAGTTGATACTATCGAACAGGCCATTGAACGAGCAGGGACCAAGGCCGGAAACAAGGGGGCGGAAGCAGCAATGTCCGCTGTCGAGATGGTCAACATCCTGCGTCAGATAGACTGAATGAGTAATAAGCGAAGCCAATCAAGACATCTTGCTGTTCAAGCCATTTATCAGTGGCAGGTGGCTGGACAGAATATCAAGGATATTCGAAATCAGTTTGTGGCGGATCAATCGGCAAGCAGTTTTGAGCTAGCCTACTTCGAGGCGCTATTGCACGGCGTGCCTGCAAATCTGGGCCAATTGGATGAGTTACTGGGTCCCTTCCTTGATCGTTCGATTGAGAGCGTGGATCCGGTTGAACGGGCGATACTTCGTCTTGGTGCCTTTGAGTTGCAGTATCAGCTGGATGTGCCCTATAAAGTGATCATTAATGAATCCATTGAACTCTCCAAAGTCTTTGGTGCCGAGCAGGGGCATAAGTACGTCAATGGCGTGCTGGATAAGCTGGCCCATCAGGTTCGCAAGTCAGAGATAAAATAGGTTTCCAGTACTTATTATTGTCAGGTGCCCAGATAATTCCTATGGAAAGCGTAGGTTGGGCTGAGCTTGCGAAGCCCAACAGCCGAATGCGCAGTCAACGGTGAAGCTTGGGCTATTCCTTGCGATATAGTTGGGCTTCGCAAGCTCAGCACCAACCTACCGGCGCAAATGCCGAAATGCTCTTAAGAACGGAGTGCTGCTAAACGCTACAAAGGATGCTCCCTGATACGCTATGCCCAGCACCGAATTCCAACTGATCGATCACTACTTTTCCCACCTTGGGATTAATCGCGCCGATGTACTCCTGGGGATTGGTGATGATTGCGCGTTGTTGCAGGTTCCTGAAGGTCAATCGCTCGCGGTCAGTATCGATACCCTGGTAGAAGGTGTTCACTTTTTAGCCGATGTTGACCCTGAATCACTCGGGCATAAGGCACTGGCAGTCAACCTGAGTGACCTGGCTGCTATGGGTGCTGATCCGGCCTGGGTTACTCTGGCACTGACTCTGCCCAAGGTGGATGAGGTGTGGCTGGCCGCCTTCTGTCGAGGTTTTTCTGCCTTGGCCAACCGTTACCATGTGCAGTTAGTGGGTGGGGATACGACCCGTGGCCCCCTTGCCCTCTCGGTGCAGGCGCACGGTTTTGTTGAACCTGCGGTGGCGCTTCGCAGGGATACGGCCAAACCGGGTGATCTGATCTATGTGTCGGGCACATTGGGTGATGCCGGGCTGGCGCTGTTGGTGAATAGCGGTGCCTATGATGCGGGGGATGGTCGGGCCGCCTTGCAGTTACGACTGGACCGGCCTGAACCCAGGGTGAGTCTCGCTCAACGCTTGCGAGATCTGGCGACAGGGGCGATCGACATCTCAGACGGATTGCTGGCTGATCTGGGGCATATTTGTGAACGAAGTGGCGTGGGCGCTGTAGTCAATCTGCCGGATATCCCTCTCTCTGATCCGGTTCGGGCGTATGTTGAAACAGAGCGGGATTGGTCAATACCGCTGAAAGCGGGCGATGATTACGAGCTCTGCCTGATTGTTCCCGCCCAATACCGTGGGGAGGTGGAATCAAGGGCTGCAGACCTGGACGTGGGGTTGACTCTTATTGGCCAGATCGAGGAGGGAGAAGCGATCTGCTGCTTGGACCAGCAGGGTGCGCCGGTTAAGATCGGGTCGGGAGGATATGACCATTTCCAGTCAAGCTAGACCATCACCCAATTGGAAAAATCCGATTCACCTGCTGGCATTTGGATTGGGCTCGGGTGCCGCGCCTGTGGCCCCCGGTACCTTTGGCACACTCGCTGCGATTCCCCTCTATCTAGTGGTTCAATCACTCAGTTCGCTGCACTATCTTTTACTGGTGGCGGGGCTGTTTGTGGTGGGTATCTGGCTATGTGATAAAACCTCCCGTGATCTCGGCGTACATGACCATGGCGGTATTGTCTGGGATGAGTGGGTTGGTTTCCTTCTTACCCTATGGATGGCTCCCCAGGGTTGGTATTGGCTACTGGCTGGCTTTGTCCTGTTTCGTCTGTTCGATATCCTCAAGCCCTGGCCTATTGGCTGGCTGGATCGGCAGGTATCCGGTGGACTGGGTATCATGCTGGATGATTTGCTGGCGGGTCTGTTTGGCTTTTTAGTACTTCAAGCGGCAGTCTATCTGCTAGGCTAAAACGTAAGCTTAACGATCTAGGTGATGGAAGCACCTACATGGAAGGTATCCAATGAGAAGCTATTCGCCGCAAAAAAAATGGTTATACGAACTCTTTGTCCTGATAATTATCGTGACGAGCAATCCTCTCCTGGCTGTGGAAAAAATACGGGTCATGGCCCTGTTTCAGAACAAGGTGATGGTGCAGATTGATGGTAAGCAGCGTTTACTCAAGGCGGGACAAAAGAGCCCGGAAGGGGTGTTATTGGTATCTGCTACGGCGAATCAGGCCATTATTGAGGTCAATGGTGAGCGTGACAGTTACGGCCTGGGTTCTCAGGTGGGCGGTCATTTTGCCAAGCGTGAAATGGCTGAGATCCGGATCCAGGGGGATGATAGAGGCGCTTACAATACCATGGGCAGCATTAATGGCCGCATGACCGAAATGTTGGTTGATACGGGAGCAACCGTGGTTGCGATCAGTGAAGTTGAAGCAAAACGCCTGGGCATTCAATACCGATTAAAAGGTGAAAAAAGCTGGGTTCGCACCGCATCAGGAACAGCCCGCGCACACTCTATTATGCTCGATAAAGTTCAGGTGGGTGGAATCGCTCTGCCTCATGTCGACGCGGTTGTGATTGAGGGAGACAGCCCTCACAAAGTATTGCTGGGGATGAGTTTTCTCAGCCGGGTAAAAATGGAACAGAAGGGCACTTTGATGGTGTTACAACAGAAATTTTAAAAATCTCCCCCATAAAAAAGGGCGCCATTTCGGCGCCCTTTTTTATGGGGGAGATTAAAGCTATTCAGCTTCCTTGTCCCGCTCAATCAGCGCATAGGCTGAGTGGTTATGAATCGATTCGAAGTTCTCCGATTCGACGATGTAAGCACAGTAACGGTCATCTTCATCCAGTTTCCCGGCCACATCCCGCACCATATCTTCGACAAATTTTGGATTGTCGTAGGCACGCTCGGTAACAAACTTCTCATCGGGGCGTTTCAGCAGGCCGTAGAGTTCACAGGAGGCCTGGCTCTCTACCAGATCAATAATTTCTTCGATCCAAACGAAACCGCAGGTTCTGACCTGAACAGTGACATGGGAGCGCTGGTTATGAGCGCCACGGTCAGAGATCTTCTTGGAGCAGGGACAGAGGCTGGTGACTGGAACCTGCACCTTGATATAGGTGGTGGGTTCTCCGTCATGGACTTCACCAATGAAGGTGACGTCATAATCCAGCAGGCTCTGTACGCCTGAAATGGGTGCTGTTTTGTTGATGAAATAGGGGAAATTCATCTCAATGTGACCGGACTTGGCCTCAAGCTTTTCCGCCATCTCGGCCAGCATCACTTTGAAGTTGGAGATGCTGATCTCTTTCTCATGTGAGTTCAGGATCTCGACAAAGCGAGACATGTGGGTGCCCTTGAAATTGTGGGGCAGATTCACATACATATTAAAGTTTGCGATGGTGTGTTGTTCACCATCACTGCGATCCTTCACCCGAACAGGATGACGGATATCTTTAATGCCCACCTTGTTGATGGCGATCTGTCGGGTGTCGATGCTGTTCTGTACGTCAGCAATCTCGGTAGTGGTCGTCACTATCTTAGTCCTCTGCTACAACGGCGCGCACACTATCCAACCTACGCAACCAACGAATATGTTCCAGTCGCAATCTACCCTGTTTCACCTCGGGCGAACACCGGTCATTTACCGGGTTTTCCATTAGTGCTGGGTAATATTAGCAATCAGGGAGACGGGATTATGATCGCTGGTCCAGGTCTGTGCAAGGTTAGCATTGTTTATTGTCAGGCTAATGGCGCTTAATTGCCCTATTAATCAGTTTGTTAGGATGTACAGTAAGTTGGAATCAGCCAAGGCTGACACCGACCCTTTTCAGGCAGAAAAGAGCGAATAATGCGGGTTACTTAATAATTCAGGCCTTCCTGTCGACAATATAGTCAGCCAGCCAGCGCAGTGGATCGGCTCTTTCATCCAGCTCGGCCAGACTGTTGAGTGCATCCTGCCGAAGATTCTGCGCCATCTCCTTGGCGGCTTTCATGCCAATCAGCGAGGGGTAAGTCGGTTTGCCATTGGCTTCATCTTTGCCCTGGGTCTTGCCCAGTGTTTCAGTATCACCCTCCACATCCAGGATATCATCATGTACCTGGAAGGCCAGGCCAATACAGTTGGCGTAGTGCTCCAGGTGCTTTACCTGCTGTGGGTCAGCCTCTGTAGCGGCCAGACAGCCCAGTTTCACACTGGCATGTATCAGGGCACCCGTCTTGTGAATGTGCATATTCTCCAGCTGGGTTAGATCAAGTTGTTCACCCACGGCGGCCAGATCCAACGCCTGCCCGCCTGCCATACCCCGTGAGCCGCTGGCATGGGCCAGTGTCTCGACCATTTTTAAACGTGTCTCTGCACTGAAAGGGTGGGGTTCGGCCCGGCATAGCACTTTAAAAGCGAGGGTTTGCAAGGCGTCACCGGCAAGAATGGCGGTGGCTTCATCAAATGCTTTGTGGCAAGTGGGTCGTCCACGACGCAGATCATCATCATCCATTGCTGGTAGATCGTCATGAATTAATGAATAGGCGTGAATCAGTTCCACAGCACAGGCAGGTCCATCCAGCTGTTCGGCGGGTAGGCCTAAGGCGGCTCCGGCAGCATAAACCAGCATGGGTCGTACACGTTTGCCGCCATTCAGGGTGGCGTAGCGCATCGCTATGTGGAGTCGCTGTGGTTGGATTGTGGCTGCAGGTAATTGCAGTTCCAGGGCACTATCGACCTGTTTTTGACAGTGCTCCAGGTACTGCTTTAGAGCGGAGTTATTTGTCACGTTCGAAAGGTTCCGGTTCAGCGTCTATGCGTTGATCAGAGAGTATCTGTATCTTCTGCTCGGCCTCTGTCAAGGCCTTCTGACAGGTGCGGGTCAGAGAGACACCTCGCTCAAAGGATTTAAGTGACTCTTCGAGAGAGAGGTCACCCTGTTCCAGGGTTTCCACCAGTGATTCCAGTTCGTTCAGGGCCTCTTCAAACGTAGGCGCTTTGGGTTCCTTTTTGGGCACGACGGGACTCTTTGTTGTGATAAATAGGTGAACCTTACCGAGTGGATGGGTAGCGGTCAATTAGCGCTTTTTTAATGAAGCGTACGCTTAATGTGGGTGGTGTTGTGATTATGCCGACTCCACCTCTCGCATAGCATGGGTCGGGCGTGTAAACTTTGGCCCCATCGTGTGTCACTAAGACAGGTTTTTATTACATGAGCAGTAGTTCATACGACGCTTCAGCCATTGAGGTGCTCAGCGGTCTGGAGCCGGTGCGCAAGCGTCCCGGTATGTATACCGATACCACCCGTCCCAATCATCTGGCCCAGGAGGTGATTGACAATAGTGTCGACGAGGCCGTTGCGGGCCATGCTACCACTATTGAAGTAATCCTGTTTAAGGATGGCTCACTTCAGGTTAAAGATGATGGGCGGGGTATGCCGGTTGATATTCATCCGCAACAGGGCTTGCCCGGTGTCGAGGTGATTCTGACCAAACTGCATGCCGGTGGTAAATTCTCCAATAAAAATTACCAGTTCTCTGGTGGTTTGCATGGTGTGGGTGTTTCTGTAGTTAATGCCCTGTCCAAGCACCTGGAGATCTGGGTCAAGCGGAGCGGTGCTGAGTACAACATGGCCTTCGCTGGGGGTAACAAGGCGTCAGATCTTGAAGAGGTCGGGCGTGTTGGCAAGAATAATACCGGCACGCGCTTACGTTTCTGGCCCGATCCAAAATACTTTGATTCCGGTAAGTTCTCTGTTCGCCAATTATTACATGTGCTGCGTGCCAAGGCGGTGCTTTGCCCTGGTTTGAAAGTTCTGTTCCAGGATGAGAACAGCGGTGACAGCTATGAGTGGCATTATGAAGATGGTCTGCAGGATTATCTGCTGGATGCCCTCCAGGGCTTGGAATTGCTTCCAGAGCCACCTTTTATCGGTTCAATGTCCGGTAACTCTGAGGCCGCTGACTGGGCTGTAACCTGGCTGCCTGAAGGTGGCGAAGCTATTACCGAAAGTTACGTCAACCTGATACCTACAGCACAGGGCGGCACTCATGTTAATGGGTTGCGTTCGGGTTTGACTGATGCGGTGAGGGAGTTTTGTGAGTTTCGCAACTTGTTGCCGCGGGGGGTAAAGTTGGCGCCAGAAGATGTCTGGAGTCGTTGTAGCTATATCCTTTCCGTCAAATTGGCTGATCCGCAATTTTCCGGCCAGACCAAGGAACGCCTCTCATCCAGAGAGTGTGCGGCTTTTGTCTCGGGTGTGGTTAAAGATGCCTTCAGTCTCTGGCTGAATCAGCATACGGATGCGGGTGAACGTCTTGCTGATCTGGCGATCAATGCCGCCCAGTCTCGTCTCCGGGCAGGTCGCAAGGTGTTGCGTAAGAAAGTGACCCAGGGGCCCGCATTGCCTGGGAAGTTGGCCGATTGCAGTACATCTGACACGACCCGTAGTGAACTCTTTCTGGTCGAGGGTGATTCAGCTGGGGGATCAGCCAAGCAGGCCAGGGATCGAGAGTTTCAGGCGATTATGCCATTACGGGGCAAGATTCTAAATACCTGGGAAGTGGACTCTGCCGAGGTGTTGGCCTCACAAGAGGTGCATGATATTTCGGTAGCCATCGGTGTCGAACCTGGATCGGATGACCTCGACAAGTTGAGATTTGGAAAAATCTGCATATTGGCCGATGCTGATTCAGATGGAGCGCATATCGCCACTTTGCTTTGCGCACTGTTTTTGCGGCATTTCAGAAAGCTGGTGCAGGAAGGGCATGTCTATGTAGCCATGCCGCCGCTTTACCGAATCGACGTTGGCAAGCAGGTCTTTTATGCACTGGATGATTCAGAACGCCAAGGTGTGCTGGATCGCATTGCTGCAGAGAAACTCAAAGGAAAAGTGAGTGTCCAACGCTTCAAGGGACTGGGCGAGATGAATCCATTGCAGCTTCGGGAAACGACCATCGATCCTGATACCCGTCGCTTGGTGCAACTGACCATTGATGCAGGTGATGACACCAACAGTATGATGGATATGTTGCTGGCAAAAAAACGGGCATCAGATCGTAAGAGCTGGTTACAACAGAAAGGTGATCTGGCAGAGGTTTAATACCGTGCGAGAAAACACACAGGCTACTCAAGGCGCATTAATGGAATCATTCAAAATATATCTAGTCGCACTCTTGCTTATGTTAGGGGGGAGTGTTGCTTGCGCTGCTGACAGCGGCAACCCCATAACGTCGAACAAGGGGGATAGTAGTTTCTATAATCCCCATGACTCATTCAATCCGAACGTGGAAGAGTATGTATGGGAAGAGCAGAAGACAGAACTTCCGTCATTTCCGGAAGATGAAAACCTGGTTGAATTTCAGGTCACACGTCCCAATGCGGCCTTCAGCTATTATATTGATGCCAATTCACTGAGCTATACCAAGGCAGATGGTATTGTGCGTTATATTGTGGTGATAAAATCCAAAGCAGGCGCAAAAAATGTGGCGTTTGAAGGGATGCGCTGCTCTACCAAAGAGTTCAAGACATATGCTTTTGGCAATGGCAAAGGTAAGTTAGTAAAACCTAGAAAGTTTGAATGGAAGTCAATAATCAAGAATAACTATACCCGCTACCGTAAAGATCTGGCCGATTTTTACTTCTGCAATACAGATCTTTTAAATTTAACCGCCGAAAAGATAATCACTGAAATCAAATACGGTGGTGTAAAAGCTCCGGAGGCTGGATTTCGCTGAAAAGCTGTTTTTATAAAGCGAACTGCTCATAGAGGTGCATCGCAAAGGTTGCACAGACAATCATTGCGAGAGCAAACCGTGTATTGAGCCTGAGTAGTGTTACAGCGCGGATGTTATAGCGCCCCTGAATCATTAGATGCAATCCAGATAAGGGCGTGGTAGAAACGCCGATTGCCCAGGTCATCAGAAAGGTGATGCCCAGCAGATTTGGATCCACACCCAGTGGTGAGAAAATACCACCAGCGGTTGCGATACTGATGACAGGATGGATACCCAGTACCGAGACTGAAACCATCACCAGTAGTAACAGGCTCGCCTCGTTGGCACCAAACTGCTCGATTTCGAAGCGCATATTCGTGGCTTGAATGGTCGCCGCAATTCCGGCTGAAAGAACGCCTGCCGATAGAAATAACATCAATTCACCTGACATCCTGGGCAGCCCTATGTTGATGTGCTGCACATAGGCTGCAAGCCCCGATTTTCCATGTTGCAGAAAAAGTAGTATTAACGTCAGGGTAAGTGCCAAAAGCGAGATCAATGTAAGTATGGGGATGTTTGGCCAGATATGGTGGCTTAGCATCAGCAGCACCGCCAGCAAACCCGGTATCCAGAGTGCCGTAAACTGCATAGGGTAGCCGTGAAAATCAGCCGCCCTTCCTTTTCGTGTTAATTCCCAGCCGGTCAACAGCAGGGCGAAGAGGGCGATCGGTATTCCAGTCAATGACAGTGTGGTCAGCTGTGCGCCGGGGGCATTGGAGAGGGCGATACCCATGGCCGCAAAAAAGGGTGACCAGCAGGCGGCCATGGCAAAGCCGCGGGAGAGCACGCAGGCCTGTGTGGGGGTCATAGGGCGGTTGGCCGATAGACGATCGCCGATAATGACGATGGATGACATGTTGATAACCGAACCGAACAGGTGTACGCCAAACAGGGTACGCCAGAGAGGCTTGCTTCCCATAGGCAGGGCTTCATCACAAATCACAGGTTGGGTTACCAGGCGTAAAAAGCTGACAGCTGCCAGCATGGCCAGCATGGCTTGGTTAGTACTGACCGCACTCTCACTGGCTAGGCCGGTATCGGCTAAATAGCCCCAGAGCAGCCCCACTGTTCCGATGGTCAGCATGGCCACGACCTGAATCCGCTGGATCGCATTTATAGTGTGTATCAACGTCAAGGCGGCCAGCCAGCCAAATAAGCCGGCCAGGTAGCGTGGTACATCCGGGTAGAGTCCATGAGTGATAGATAGCAGAATCATGCACATCAAGATCGGACCGCTGGCCTCTGTTAATAACCACTGTTGTATACGGGCCAAAAAAGCGCTCCTGCCGGGTAATATGGCCCTGATTTCAGAGGGTCATAGGTTGATGATGGTAGCGGTATCTTCTCCTTGTTGAGCTGTATTTAATGCTCTAAGGAAAACCAGTAAATAGGCGTGTAATAACAGCTAAGTAGGGTGTGCGTCTAGCAAATCGCACAAAAAAATCAACCGGACTCAAACTTGACAAGGGAACTCTCTGGTACCATGCTCATTTAAACGTTCGTTTTAGAGAGTTTTTCCATGTCAGTACATGAACAGGCCGCAGAATATAGCTTGGGTGAAGAGATTGCCCATGCGATCACTCACGGCATAGGAATACCACTCAGCATTGCCGGTTTGGTGGTCTTGGTGACATTTTCTGCGCTCTATGGAAATGCCTGGCATATCACCAGCACCAGTATCTACGGTGCCACGCTGATTCTCTGTTATACCGCATCGACCCTCTACCATAGTATTCCTCATCCCAAGGCCAAGCGGATATTGCAGCAGATTGATCATGCGACTATTTTCTTATTAATTGCAGGTACCTATACGCCGTTTACGTTGGTGAATATGCGTGAAAGTTGGGGCTGGTGGCTGTTTGGTACGGTATGGAGTATTGCCATTCTGGGTATGATCTTTGAGCTGTTTACCCAGCAGCGCTATAAAAAAGTCTCCTTGGGCCTCTATCTGGGGCTGGGTTGGCTTGCCCTGGTAGCAATAAAACCAATGCTGGAAACGGTGGGTGCCGGTGGTCTGACCCTGCTGGTTCTTGGCGGCCTGTTCTACTCACTGGGTGTTATTTTCTATGTCTGGGAGCGGCTGGCCTACAATCATGCGGTCTGGCATCTGTTTGTGCTGGGCGGCAGCATTTCACACTTTTTCTCCATTCTATTCTATGTAGTGCCAGATGCTGGCTAATGACCAGTGTCTAGTTCTGTGCTACTTAAGGTAAATTGCACAACTGACGCTCTCTCCTGCAGACTTCCTGTGACATCTGCTGATGCATTTCGTATGATCCTCCTCCGTATGTGATTACTAACAACTGGGTTGTCGGGTTATATGAGTAGCGGAATGGATCATAGTCTGGAAGGCATCGAACAGATGCCATTGAAAGAGTTCACTGAAAAGGCGTATCTGGATTACTCCATGTACGTCATCCTTGATCGGGCGTTGCCTTTCATCGGCGATGGGCTGAAACCGGTTCAGCGGCGCATCATCTATGCCATGTCAGAGTTGGGCCTTTCTGCAGGCTCAAAGCACAAGAAATCAGCGCGTACCGTGGGTGACGTGCTGGGTAAATTCCACCCCCATGGCGATTCAGCTTGTTACGAAGCGATGGTGCTGATGGCCCAGTCGTTCTCCTATCGTTATCCATTAGTGGATGGGCAGGGTAACTGGGGCTCACCGGATGACCCCAAGTCTTTCGCGGCCATGCGTTATACCGAGGCCCGTTTAACACCCTACGCTCAAGTGTTGCTGGCCGAGCTGGGCAAAGGGACGGTTGACTGGAATCCCAACTTTGATGGCACGATGAAAGAACCGGCCATGCTGCCGGCCCGCCTGCCCAATCTGTTGCTCAATGGCACTACAGGCATTGCCGTTGGCATGGCGACGGATGTACCGCCGCATAATCTGCGAGAGGTGGCGAGTGCCTGTATCCGTTTGCTGGAGAGCCCCAAATCCACTCTGGAAGAGTTGCTGGAGCATATCAAGGGGCCGGATTATCCCACCGAGGCGGAGATCATCACCCCAAGGGATGAGTTACTGAAAGTCTATAACACTGGGGGTGGCAGTATCCGAATGCGTGCCCGTTACGAGCGGGAGCAGGGCGATGTGGTGATTACCGCACTGCCTCACCAAGTCTCTGGCGCGAAGATTCTGGAGCAGATTGCCGCGCAGATGCAGGCCAAGAAATTGCCGATGGTGGAGGATCTGCGGGATGAGTCGGATCATGAAAACCCGACCCGTCTGGTGATTGTACCGCGCTCCAATCGTGTGGATGTAAAACGCCTGATGTCTCATCTGTTCGCTACCACCGATCTGGAGCGTACCTATCGCGTGAACATGAACGTGATTGGTCTGGATGGGCGGCCACAGGTGAAAAACCTGTTAGAACTGCTCAAAGAGTGGATTCAGTTCCGCTTTGAGACGGTTCGTCGCCGTCTTGATTATCGTCTGGGTAAGGTACGGGATCGTCTGCATCTGTTGGATGGCCTGCTGGTCGCTTTTCTCAATCTGGATGAGGTGATACGGATTATCCGCTCAGAGGATGAACCCAAGCCTGTCCTGATGCAGCGGTTTGATCTGACCGAGTTGCAGGCAGACTACATTCTGGACACCAAGCTGCGGCAGCTTGCCCGCCTGGAAGAGATGAAGATCCGGGCTGAGCAGGATGAGTTGGCCTCTGAACAGGAGTGGCTGGAGAAGACCCTTGGCTCAAAGCAGCGTATGACCACCCTGATCCGTAAAGAGATCCAGGAAGATGCGGAAAAGTATGGCGATGACCGGCGATCGCCGATCGTGGCGCGGGATGCGGCCGAGGCGCTGGCCGAGACCGACCTGACGCCGAGTGAGCCGGTCACCGTGATACTGTCCGAAAAAGGCTGGGCGCGTGCGGCAAAGGGGCATGATATTGATCCGATCAGTCTCAGTTATAAAGCAGGTGACAGTTACCTGGATTCGGCTCGTTTGCGAAGCAATCAGGCGGCCGTGTTTATTGATACCACCGGGCGCAGCTATTCAGTGCAGGCGCACACCCTGCCTTCGGCAAGAAGTCAGGGCGAACCATTGACTGGCCGCCTCTCACCCGCCAGCGGTGCAACCTTCAGTGTCGTGTTGGGGGGTGAACCGGAGCAATGGTATCTGGTGGCTTCCGATGCGGGCTATGGTTTTCTGGTGCAATTCAAAGATTTACATGCCAAGAACAAGGCGGGCAAGGCCTTGTTGACCCTGCCTAAAGGGGCGAAGGTACTGCATCCTGTACCGGTTATTGATCGCCAGAAGGATAAGGTGGTAGCGATCACTAATGAGGGAAGAATGCTGGTTTTCCCGGTCTTTGAGCTGCCAGCACTGAGCCGTGGTAAGGGCAACAAGATTATTGGTATTCCGGGTAAACGGGTGGAAAACCGTGAAGAGTTTGTGGTGGCCGTGGCCAGTGTGCCGGAAGGGGGGCGCTTGACGGCTCACTCTGGTAAGCGGTTTATCACTCTGAAGGAGAGTGATCTGGAGCATTATCAGGGAGAGCGCGGCCGCAGGGGGAGCAAACTGCCACGTGGCTTCCAGCGCGTGGAACGGATAGAAGTAGAGAGCTAGAATAGCGCTTGATCTATAGCGAAAAATTACTCGGGTGTATGGGAGGTGTCAGTGTCGGCTGGCACTTCCAGCAATGCCTGCAGCCGTTTATCAACCGCTTCAGTTAATGATTCCCTGAGGGTTGCAGCTATCTCCTCGCGCATACGATCGGCAATTGATGTGCTGGTCTGTTCAATTAAAACCTGCATCTCCTGTCGAATCTCTGTAATCAATTCTTTCCTGATCATTTCCTTATCAGGCAGCTCTGAATCAGTCAGGTTCGTTGCCTCATCTTCAGGGAAGAGGAGATCCTGCTGAAGGTGATTTTCAATCGCTTCCGGTTGCAGTGCTTCCGGGTCAACAATTTCATTCAGTATAGGGATGCCGTACCGATCCAGCGGAATAGGCGGATCATCTTTTTCAGGTTCAGTGCTGAGGAAGCTTGTCGGCCAGTCGTCTGTCATCGATCAATAGTGTGTGAGTTAAGTGTGTAACCGCGATCACGGTAGGTACGGTAGCGTGCTCGCCCTTCATCACGCAGATCAGGATCTTTGTCTATCAGTTCGGCAACGCGGGCGAAGCGACTGAAAAAAGGCGGTACAGTCGTGGCTAGGTTGATCAGCACATCATGCTCATCACCAGCCTGCTCCGCATGCCCAATCAGTATGGGCGTGAGTGCACTGTCCGTTTCAGCTAATAGTCCATGTGGAATAAAGCTCTCTTCACGTTGTGTCCAGAGCAATTTATCCAGGTAGCGGGATTCACTGTCAGAGTTGGTGTGCAGATAGATGCGGTGACCCTGCTGCCAAGCCTTGTCGGCAATACGGCAGGCGAGTTGGAAGCGGTCACCCTGTGCCTTGTCTCCCAGGATATAAAAGTCGACCTGGGTCATTTTACCCAGCCCGCCCGTTTTAACAGGAACTGAGAGAGTAGTGAAACGGGCCGGCCGGTAGCGCCTTTCTGGTCACCGCTTCGCCAGGCCGTCCCGGCGATATCCAGATGGGCCCATTTGTATTTTTTTGCATATCGGGAAAGGAAGCAGGCAGCGGTAATGGTGCCTGCGCCTTTACCGCCGATATTGGCCATATCTGCAAAATTGCTTTTGAGTTGTTCCTGGTAGTCGTCCCAGAGAGGCAACTGCCAAGCCCGGTCGCTTGCCCGTTTGCCGGCATCCAGTAGCTCATCGGCAAGTTTTTCATCGTTACTTAACAGGCCGGATGCATGGGCACCCAAGGCAATAATGCAGGCACCCGTGAGGGTGGCTACATCGACCACGGCTGCTGGATTGAAGCGCTCGGCATAGGTGAGTGCATCACAAAGGATAAGTCGGCCTTCAGCATCCGTATTGAGTATCTCGATGGTCTGGCCTGACATGCTGGTGACGATATCGCCCGGTTTGTTGGCGGCCCCATCCGGCAGATTTTCGGAAGAAGGAACAATGACAATCAAATTGATCGGTAGTGCCATTTTTACACAGGCTGCCAGTGCGCCGATGACACTGGCACCGCCGCACATGTCGTACTTCATCTCATCCATACCTGCAGCGGTTTTGAGTGAAATGCCTCCGGCATCAAAAGTGAGGCCCTTGCCGACCAAAACCACGGGCTTACTCTTGGGTTTGCCGCCGTTGTACTCCATCACAATCAGCTTGGCGGGTTCCCGGCTGCCGCGTGATACGGAAAGCAGTGAGCCCATGCCGAGCGCCTGCATCTGTTTCTCTTCCAGAACGGATACTTTTAATTTTGTTGATTGTCGCCCAACCTGTTTGGCTTGATTCGCGAGATAGCTGGGGGTGCAGATATTGCCTGGTAGATTGGACAGATCCTTCGCGATTCTGATGCCGTTGGCTATGGCTTTCCCTTCTAAAATCGCACGTGTAACGGGTTGAGTTTTTTTCTGCGCCCCAATATTCAGGTGAAGTTTCTTCAGTGGACGTTTAGGCGGTGTTGCCTGGCTTTTGCACTGATCAAATCGGTAAAGTTGATCTTCGGTGGTGATAATCGTTTCCCGAAGCTGTTGTGCCAGATCTACATCAGCAATGCTAATAGCATTGAGGGCATTGGTCGCCTCAATAACACTGTTTTCATTAATAAGTTTGATTGCGCCCGCCCAGGCTGTAAGGTAGATCTTCAGTGTGAGCTCTTTCTCTGCGCCCAGGCCGAGAAGCAAAACCCGCTCTGCCTGAATGCCGGGTACATGATAAAGCATCAGGCTCTGACCTGTTTCCCCATCCATATCGCCCTTTTTCAGTATCTGACTGAGATGGCCTTTGCTGGCCTTATCAACAGCCGCTGCTGGCTGACTTAGTCGGCGTTTTGTGTACACGCCAAGTACAAGGCATGCGGTACGTTGGCTGGATGGATCGCCTGATTTCAGATGGTATTCCATAGCATCCTCTGAATGGTTATAGATTGCGGTTGTTAATGAGTTTGTCGGGTCGCAAACGCTCTTGGTTTGCCCGTAGCACGGTCAGGATGTACTATCCTTCGCGAACCTTGTTAAGGTTAGCGCCGTGGTGATTGTAAACACGCCAATCATCATACCCGCTACAGGTTAGTATATTTAGGGTAGTAGTCTACAAGAATTGTGACTGTTTACCACTGATGCTGGATGGGGTTGTTGTTCCGTTTGGCGGTTACTCTGATTGAACACAAGTTATGCTACCCATTATTGATCGCTATATTCTCAGGGAAGTGACCAAGTCATTCCTGGCCATCATGACCGTTTTGATGCTTATCGTGGTCAGTCAAAGCTATATCCGTATCTTGCAGGACGCCGTTTCCGGCACGATTACCAATGAGGTGATGACACGTCTGCTGGGCCTTGAAGTTTTGCAGGTGCTGGGTCCTGTAACCCCGCCCACCTTTTTTTTCGCCATTCTCTACACCCTTGGAAGAATGTACCGGGACAGTGAAATGACTGCCTTGGCTGCGGGTGGTGTCGGGCTGCGTCGTATCTATAAGGCGTTTGCTCTGGCAGCGATACCGGTAGCGTTGATTGTTGCCTGGTTTACTCTTGATCTCGTTCCCTGGGTGAATGCCAATAAGGCTGAAATCATGGAGCAGCAGAAAGATGAGTCGGCTGAGTTGGGTATGGCGGTTGCTGGGAGATTCAATGAATTCAGCAAGGGCGGTCTGGTCTTTTACGTTGAGAAGATGAGTGACGATAAGCAGCGTATGCGGAATGTCTTTGTTCAAAATCGGCAACACGGAAAACTGGGTCTGATTACTGCGGCCGAGGGTCATCAGTATACCGAGCCGGATACCGGTGACCAGTATCTGGTATTGAGTCGGGGGCATCGTTATGAAGGTACACCCGGTGACAATGAGTATTCAGTGGGGAATTTTGCCAAATATGCCATTCTGATTGATCAGAAAAGCCAACAGGCTGAGGTGATACCCACCAAAGCCATTCCAACTCAACAGTTGATCGGCTCCGATGATATACGCATGAAGGCCGAGCTGGAGTATCGTCTGATGTTCCCTGTGGCGGTGTTGGTGTTCACTATTCTTAGTGTGCCTTTAAGTAAATCGATGCCGCGTGAGGGCATTTATGGTCGTCTGTTACTTGCTCTGCTCTTCTATGTGCTGTTTCTGAACCTTCAGGCTATATCGGGAAATTGGATGATTGCCGGCGCAACGCCCTCTTGGCTCGGGCGCTGGTGGGTACACCCCTTTATGCTGATGCTCGGTGCGGCAGTCATGCTGTATAAATCACCTCGTATGTATCATGTTCTGCGGGGTCGTTTTCGGAGCAATCTCACATGAGGGTGCTTGATCGTTATATCGGAATTAATGTAATACTGAGTATCCTCATCACGCTGGTCATTTTGGTTGTACTGGTTGGCTTCGTGACACTGATGGATGAATTGGGTGCCGTAGGCACAGGCGACTATACTACGGCAGATGCCTTCTTTTATGTGCTTCTGATTCTACCACGGCGTGCCTATGAGGTGTTTCCCATGGCGGTGCTGCTTGGGAGTCTGGTGGGGCTGGGTGGTCTGGCAAATAATTCTGAACTGATAGCGATGCGGGCGGCGGGTGTCTCTCTGGCGCGAATTATTGGCTCTGTGCTAAAGGCTGGCATGGTGGCTATGTTCGTGGTGCTGCTGATTGGCGAAGCGATTGCGCCCAATACGGAGCAATATGCAGAACGGATGCGTGCCAGCAAGATGAGTCAACAGATCACCCTGAAATCAGAGTATGGTTTCTGGGCGCGGGATGGGGAATCCTTTGTGAATATCCGGCAGATTCTGCCGGGATCTCAGCTCAAAGATATCTATATCTACGAATTTTCCCAAGAGCGGGAGCTATTGGTTTCCACTTATGCCGCCTTTGCGCAATACCAGGATGAACACTGGTCGCTACGTGACATACACCAGACCCGTTTTTTGGCTGACCGGGTTGAGAGTCGAAATTTGGAAGAAGCGACCTGGGACTCCCTGCTCAATCCTAATATTTTGAATGTGGTTGTTGTCCGACCGACGATGTTGCCCGTTTGGGGGCTTTATCAGTACATCGATTTTATGCATGAAAACGGTCAGGAGGCGACTACCTATGAAGTCGCTTTCTGGAGCAAGGTAATCATGCCGCTGGTTACGCTGGTGATGGTCTTTCTGGCGGTGCCCTTCGTGTTTGGTGTTTTGCGATCTGTGGGGATAGGACAGCGGATATTTGCCGGCTCACTTTTAGGTCTTGCCTTCTTTCTTTTAAATAAAGTCCTGGGGCATATGGCGGTGGTTTATTCACTGAATGCCCTGTTTGCAGCCGCTGTGCCCGGGCTACTGTTTTTGGCGATTGGGTTCTGGTTCGTGCGCCGAATACACTAGTCCGTTTTTTTTTGCGAGAATGACCAGGCGTGTTCCAGATAGATGGTCGTGCCAGGCCAGGTTATTGCGATCAAATAAAATCCAGAGATAACCCAGGCCCAATGGTAACCAGGAAAGCAACGAATAACAGAGTCGCTTCAGGGCATCAGGCCACTGCAATGGTGCGCCGTCAGCTCTTATTACGCGTAAGCGCCATGACCGCATACCAAGGGTTTGTCCCCCTTTTATCCAGAACAGTAGAAAGAAGAGCGGGGGTACAGCGGCCAGCCAGATTCTGAACAGAGGATTTGCAGAGAGAGCGCTGGAAGCGGATTCCCCTAACAAAAGCCCAACGGGAAGCGTTATGACCATCGATGCCAGTAGCAGGAGACCAAAAATCAGTAGTGAATCGTAGACCATGGCTGCCAGTCGCCTGGCCAGCCCAGGGGTTGCGGCCTGAGAAATATCAGTTTTATTATTGTCAGTCATCACTTTACGGCTAAATAACGAGTGAAAAAGAGATCTAATTCTGGTTTTTGCGGTTCGTCACAATAGTGCAGAATATATGGTCTATAGTATGGAAAAGTCATCGCGTTGCCTATTATCGATAGACAGCGGGGTGTCGTTTACTTTGCCAGAGGCATTCAAACTGTGGATCATCGCAACTCTCCACGTCGGCCGGTGACGCTGTATACCATGCTCAACTACCCCAGTCTGGGGTTGGTTAGAGGCTGTATCCGCGATGTCGGTATGGGCGGTATGTTTGTCGATATCGGACGTATACAGTTGCCGGTAAATGCCACACTGGAAGTTTCATTGATGTTCGGCTCGTCCCCTATGAAGACACCGCTGCAGGTTGAGGCCATCGTGGTGCGCTGTGCCGAACAGGGGGTTGGGTTGATGTTCGATGAGGTGGATAGTGAAATACGCTATGCCTTGAGTCATATCGTGTTTGGTGCGACAGGTATGAGTGAAAGCGACGGTTGTTCGGAATTTCTCCACTAAGTTAAAACCCCCTTTTGTTGCTTAATCTGTAAACCTTTCTCATTATCCAAGGCATTGTAATAGCTGGATATCACGGCATAATGTACGTTTGATTATGATCCTGTCGCTGGACGGCTAAATTAAGCCAGTAACCGGAGATAGGCCAACGGGACACTTGGTCTAGAGTGTCTGAATTCATCAAATCATGCCGTTACCTCTTAAGCGACCACAAAAACTCTCTTTGCCAAGAAGAATACCGATGCCGTTGATGTCGGTAATTATTGGTGTTTTCTGTGGGCTGGTGGTATGGGCAATGTTGGATCAAGTACAGCCTCAGGCCCTACGGAGTATTTTTTTAGAGGAGTTGGAAACCCGACTTAATCAGCAGGCACGGGAAACTCTGATCCGGTTTGATAATTATGTGCTGGCACATACTTCAACGGCACGCCTGTTGGCGAATCATCGCCAACTGGCAAATTACCTTGAACCGATATACTGGTACAAAGGTGATCGAGACGAGCCCCGGTATTATCGTTCAACCCCGCCCTGGTTGCCCAGTTCCACACTCTGGCAGTCACTTGTCAGGCCAAGTCATATTTTGTTGCTTGATAGTGATCAAAGAACCCGTGAAATCTATCAGCTTGGCGAACGTAATCTACCCGTCGAGTTGGAAGGCACCAATGAATTGCTGCTGAGTGAACGGCGGGTACAGGCAAGCCTGACTACACTAGGGGATAGACCTTATCTGCTGATTTCAGAGACGGCTGAAGATGCTACGGGTACAGAGATGGGGTCGTTGATGCTGGTGGCCCCTATCGACGAGCAGTTTCTAGCAGCGTCCCAACAGGGGGTCTCTCCTACTGGCGTCTTGGTGGGTATTCTGGATGCTGATGAACAGCGATTTCTTGCCAGCAGTGATCCTTCCAGGCTGGGCTCCCAAAAGTATTTGCCTGAGGTAGAGGCCAGCTATTCAGTGACCGCACAGTCTTTCTCCGAATATGACGGCTCAACACTGAATCTGCAGTTTGCTACGCTGGTGCCCCACACGGTGGTTGAGGAGATGAGGGATCGAGTGGCTGGCCTGGAGCGTCGTCAGAGGCTGGTGGCAGCCTTCACCTTTGTCAGTGTATTTACCCTGGTCTTTTATCTTTTGTCGGAGCGGCTGAACAGAATTTTGCGGCGTGTTTCGCGCTTTTCACAACGTGCCCTGGGTTCCAAGCAGCCGGTGATTGAGCGGGGTAATCAGCTGTTTGTGCTTGAGGACTGGATACATCAGTTCATCCAGTTGGTACGAGAGACGCGTGAAGAGATGCGCCAGCAACATGAGACGGAGATGCATGAGTCAGAAATGCTCAAGCAGGCAATCATGGAAACCGCACTGGATTCGATTATTACCATTGATCGTCAGGGCGTGATTATTGAATTTAATCCCACTGCTGAACAAACCCTCGGGCATAGTCGTGATCAGGCGCTTGGAAAAGTTTTTGTGGAGCTGATTTTTAATCAGCAGAACCAACCTCAGTTTTTACGTTTGATGGATGATGTATTGAGCTCCCGTGATCAGCATCCGGATGAGATGCGTCATGAGATGACGGCTATCAAGCGTGGTGGTGCGGCCTTCCCTGTGGAGTTGGCAATTAAGCCCATACGGTTGAAAAATCGGCTGGCCTTTACCATCTATATGCACGATATATCCAATCGCCGGCGGATTGAATTAGAGATTCGTAGCCTGGCGAAGTTTGCCTCAGAGAGTCCCAATCCCATTCTACGCGTTAATCGCCGTGGGGTTATTATTTTTGCCAACAATGCCAGTGAACAATTGCTTGGTTACTGGGGGTGTGAACGAGCCCAGACCCTACCGCTCTATTGGTGCAACAGGGTGAGCGATATTTTACGCAGTGGGCGTGACTGGCAGAGCCAGGTAACTAACAATGATCAAGTGTTTTCTCTGCTGTTGACACCGGTGGTTGATCTTGGCTATGTGAATATATACGGACGTGATATTACTGTTGAACTTGAAGCCGAAAGACAAGCGCGAGAGCACCAGCAGGAGCTTATCTATGTGTCCCGCCTCAGTACCATGGGCGAGATGGCGACGGGATTAGCCCATGAATTGAATCAACCGCTTTCTGCAATTGCCAATTATGCGAATGGATCGGTGCGACGTCTGCAGGCAAGTGGTCGGGAGTCAGAAGATATTCTCTATGCCTTGGGCCAGATCAGTGCCCAGGCGGACCGTGCCGGAGAGATAATCAAGCGACTTCGGGCACTGGTGGGTAAGCAGGCACCCGTTAGGCGCGTGGCGGATATTAATGATGTGATACGTGAGGTCTGCTCATTTGTAGAGTTTGAGGCACGCAAAACAGGTGTTGAGATAGAGCAGCAACTCAGTCTCAACCCGTTAACGACGAAAATCGATGTGGTTCAGATTGAGCAGGTACTGCTCAATCTGCTAAGAAACGCCCTTGATGCCTTGCTGGAGATACCGGAAGATGAGCGAAGCCTGGTGATTCAGAGCCAGTGCAATGAGGGTGGTCAGGTATTGATTCAGGTGTTGGATTCTGGAGCCGGAATAGATAAGAAAGACCAGGCGCGGTTATTCGAACCATTCTTTACGACCAAGGAGAGTGGTATGGGGATGGGCCTGGTGATTAGTCGGACCATTATCGAAGACCACAACGGGAGTATAAGTGCCCAAACGAGAGCTGAGGGCGGAACATGCTTTAGCGTCTTATTGCCAAGCGACAGGAAAAATGATGAACAATAATGCCACTGTATTTGTAGTAGATGACGATCTGGCGATGCGTAATTCGCTGAAATGGCTGATAGAGACGGTGGGGATAAAAGTGGAAACCTATGCCTCGGCTGAGGAGTTTATCAAGTCTTATTATCCTGGGAGGGCCGGCTGTCTGTTACTGGATGTGCGGATGCCAGGTATGAGTGGTCTGGAGCTGCAAGAGTATTTCAACGAGCAAGGTATTAAGATCCCGGTGATTATAATTACCGGTCATGGTGACGTACCGATGTCGGTCCGTGCAATGAAGGCAGGTGCTGTTGATTTTATCGAAAAGCCATTCAATGATGAGTTGCTGTTGGAGAGTATCCGCAATGCTCTGGATCTCGATCAGGATCGGCGAACCATCCAGGCCGAGCGGGCAGAAATAGCCGCACGCCTGGCCCAGCTCACACCTCGCGAACATGAGGTGATGGAGATGGTCACCAATGGTAAGGCCAATAAGGAGATAGCCAGTTCGTTGGGTGTAAGCGCCAAGACCGTAGAGGCTCACCGTGCACGGGTTATGGAGAAGATGGAGGCCCCTTCACTTGCCGGGCTGGTGAAAATGGTGATTGCTGCCAACCTTTACGGCGATCATTGAGTCGTAAAGTGCTGAATGCCAAGTTGGTGTAGCTTACTCAGTTGATAGCTTGGCGGGACATGTCTGTTGTAAAAACGAGGGATCAATTAAGCCAGTTTGGCTGATAGTAAACTATGATTTAACCGGTGCATTGGGTGAGGTTGGGATCAAGGCGATTTCGTCGCCATCATCAATGCGGGTGAAAGGTTCAGAAAACTGCTTGTTTACGGTTACCTGAAAACTTGCTTCCTGAAACAGGTGAGCTTGGTCACGATTGCGTCTTCGCAGCCATTCAATAAGGCTATTAACATCAATGACTGTTGCCGGGATGTCTATTGTTTCAGACTCTTTTTGCAGCTGCTTTACCAGGTAGGTGAAGTAGAGCAGTTTTATTCTGCGTGGGGTGTCGCCCGCCTCGCTACCGCCCGTCTCATAGCCCATCTCTTGCAATCGGTTTTGATAAGCCTGCCAGTTCTGCTTCTGGTTTATGCCGAGATCGTAGAGGGTGTCCCAGGAGTAGATGCTGGTATCATGTCCATCATCAAAAGAGAGGCGTAAACCGTACTGGCCCTGAGGTTCAATTTCGGTGATATTCACGGACTCTTTGCCAGCAACTGGTTTATCCAGTGTTCGAACCTCTTTTGCCTTGGCAAAGACCCGAAGATATTCGCAAGGCAGTTGAAATTTGGCGCCATCAGAAAATTCAATCACCAGCAGTCGTGATTTGCTGTGCAGATTGATGGCTGTTGGAGATCGATCCGTGCTTTTCTCGTTCATGGTACTACTCTTGATCAGAAACTGGTTTATCAGGTCCGCATTGGGCTGTCAGGAGGCTTAACCTACAACATCCAGGAATCTGCACCTGAATTTAACGCCGCGGGCTTCAGCCATCTCACGACAGGCTTCAATATCCACGCCTTCCAGGCCGTCAATAGCACTGGCGGTGACGTCCTTGATGTATTTTGGTGCTTCTGTGACAAAATCCAACATCTGCTCATAAGAACCAGCCAGACCAGGTTGGCAGTGTTTGTCATAGACCTCAGCGTTCTGGGCGTTGAGGGAGATAGAGAGTGCGTCCACACACTCGGCCATTTCAGGCAGTACATTCCTTTTATTCGTCAGATTAGCTAATCCGTCGGTATTAACTCGAACACTACCGCCGTTCGCTTTGATGTATTTTGCTACTTCAAGCAGGACTTTAAGGCGAAGTGTTGGTTCGCCATAGCCACAGAAGACTACCTCTTTGTATTTGGCGGGATCATCAATCGCCGCAATGATTTCATCCGCTGAGGGGCGATGGTTGAGGGTTAAATCATATTCATGCACCTGCAGTATGCCCTGCGTTTTGGGGCAGAATGCGCATTCCAGGGTGCAGCGGTCGGTAATGTTCAAGTAGAGGCTATCGCCTATTACATAACTGAGCTGTTGATTTGCCACGGATATTCAACTGTTGGTACGAAAAGTAGGGATCATACACTACCCCTCTTTAGGTAAGAAGGGTTGCTAAACGCTTAGACTATCTTTTTTGGCTGAGTTCATTGCAGAGTCGTTGAGCCAGGCTTTTGAATTGGCTAAAACCATGTTTATCAAGAAATTCCGGGTCTGATCTGTCTGCGTAGAGTATGCCCAGGGGATGGTTGTTGATGAAAAGTGAGCTCATGTAAAAGCCTCGGGTGTCCAGTGCTGATCGGCTTTGTTCGCTGAATAAGGGCGTGAGTTTGCCTTGATTTTCTCTATTCAGCCAGATTCCCTGGGGTTTTTTCATCATCAGGGTAAACAGATGACGTTCACCCATCGGGTGACTGAATTGCCGTAAGGGAGAGTTTTTCTCTGCGCCCACAATAAATTTTGTCTTTAGCTGAGTTTTGTCGGATGTGAGCATGGCAAACATGACACGATCTACCCCGGTGCTTTCTCTGAGATCTCTAAAGAGTTGTGATATACGTTCTTGTAATGGGCTGGTTATCTTCTTGGTAATGGCGTTTGCGCCTGATGCAGGTGCCGGCTGCTTTACGATGGGAGTTGTGTCGGCGTCAACCCTGAGTGCTGTTGCCTTGTCGCCCTGTAATTGGGTGTGGGTGGTGTCTGTTTTTTCAGGTTGTGATGCATCAGGTGCCTTGGTGTCAGCTGGCTCTGGAGTGATAACAGGCGCAGGTCTCGGTTTCAGTAATTCATAGGCTGTCAGTGGAAGAGGGAGTCCATGCAGATTACGGGCAGCCCCAGCTGCTAATGAATGGATAGAGGCGTTGCCTTGGTCAAGCTCTTGTTTAAGCAGTTCTGCTGCCAATACGATCAGTTCTTCAGTCTCTTCAGAATGCCAGCTAGACGCGCTCTCTCTCGCCAGGGCGGACGCCAGCATGACGGTAAGTGAGCGAATTTTAAAGGCCCCTGACGGGATCCATGATTCAATCAGTAGTTCAGGCAATTTCCACTGTTCAGCCAGACACAAGCTCAGCTGGCTTAGTTCAAACCCAAGTAGGGTTTGTTCGGCTGTTTTGGCTGTCATGCCTCGTCTCTGTAGTGCAATAATCTGTGACATCTCTTGTTGATTATGACTCCAGAGCATCATCTCACCCAGCTCATGCAATAGTGCTGCAATGGCCATCTCTTCCGAATTTTGCAGCTTTAACAGCCGGCCCCAATTTAGGGCATACCAGGCGGCATGGGCCGCTCGTGAATAGCAGGCATACAGGGCTGTCCGGGCCTCGCCTTTGAGTTGTTCGTTCAGTACAGGCAGTTGATTGCTGGCTCTTGTCATCGGTTCTATACCAAGGAGAGAGATAGCATGGGCCAGATTGGTAATTGGCTCCTTGGGTGGGTGAGAATGTGTACTGAATGCCCGGTAGATCGCAAGGGTAAAGCCGGGGTCCCGTGAGATGACTCGTTGCAGGTCGGCGTTGTTGGCGTTTGGGCTATTAAACAGTTGTGGCACCCGTTTGCATGTCAGGGCCATTGCGGGTAGTGCTTTTGCGCTGAGACGATCTGTCCAGCTGCGAATCGGGTTGGCCATTCCTGCTTACTTCCTTACTTGCCAATAGGTTCTTGGATGAGGGTATGATCACTTTTGAATCGGCTGATGTGGCGTTATCTTAAGACGATAATGATAGGGTCAGGAAAATTTGTTGATGGAGTCTCACTGCGTTAAGGAGTGGTTGTGATGAACACGGAAAGCTGTGGCAGTGATTGTAACAGGGTTCTTTTGTTACATGGGATTTGGATGACTGGATTTGAGATGGGACGACTTAAATCCTCATTGTCGGATCAAGGATTTACTGTCGATGTCTTCAGGTATCCCTCAATAACCGGCACGCCCGTCGAAAATGCCCAGAAACTTGACCGGTACATACGGCAGAAAAAATACTCATGTCTGCATCTGGTAGCACATAGCCTGGGTGGCCTTGTACTGCTCAATCTGTTTGATCAGTTTCCCAGTCAGCCGCCCGGCCGGGTCGTCCTGCTGGGTTCTCCGGTTCAGGGAAGTAAAGTGGCGCGTCGGCTGGTCGCCCAACCCTGGACGCGTATGTTAATTGGTCAGGCGGGAGAGCGTGGGCTGGTTGACGGAGCACCGCCATGGAGAGGGGAGAGGGCGCTGGGGGTGATTGCCGGGACAAGTGGTCTTGGAGTTGGTCGCCTGCTGGGCAGGTTGTCGGGGGAGAGTGATGGTACTGTTCTGGTTAGTGAGACTCGAATCGACCGTGCTACTGAGACCCGCTTTCACCCGGCCGGGCATATGGGTTTGCTGTTTTCTTCCAGGGTAGCCACTGATGTCGCTGAATTTCTGAGGAAGGGTTGTTTTCCAGATCAGGTTATCCGATGAGTATGTGTAACAGGGTGGATTGTGACAGAAATACCTACCCCGTTATTTCTGCATCTGGCTAGGAATGGTAAACTCCCGCCAGATCATAGTGTGAGAGGAATACGATGGCAGGACACAGCAAATGGGCCAATATTAAGCATAAGAAAGCGGCCAACGATAAGAAACGGGGTAAAATCTGGACAAAATTATTGCGAGAAGTAACGGTAGCTGCCAAAGCGGGTGGTGGGGAAATTGATGCGAATCCCCGGTTACGTCTGGCGGTAGATAAGGCCAATGGTGCCAATGTGCCTCGTGATACCATTGAGCGCGCTATCAAACGTGGTGCGGGTGGTGATGATACCGATAACTACGATGAACTGCGTTATGAGGGATATGGCCCGGGTGGCGCGGCTGTTATTGTTGATTGCATGACTGATAATCGTAATCGAACAGCTTCAGAAGTACGTCACGCCTTTACCAAGTTTGGTGGCAATCTGGGTACGGATGGATCCGTAGCCTATATGTTCAGCAAGCAAGGTATAATCAGTTTTGCACCGGGTGCGGATGAAGACGCCATCATGGAAGCGGCGTTGGAGGCAGGCGCTGAAGATGTGGTCTCCAATGATGATGGCTCCATTGATATTACCACTACGCCTGAGGATTTCTCTGATGTGAATGAGGCCATAGAGGCTTCCGGCTTATCCCCAGATAATGCTGAAGTGACATTCAGTGCCGCTACAGTGGCAGAGCTGGATCAGGATGCGGCCGAAACACTGTTGAAAATGGTTGATTTACTGGAAGATCTGGATGATGTGCAGGATGTTTACACCAATGCTGATATTTCAGATGAGATTTTGGAAGCCTTGAGTTGAGCAGCGTCTAACCCATGCAAAACGGATTCAATCATCAACGTTAAAAATCATAGCGTCCCTAGGACTGAAAGCCTGCAGACCAAACGCCGAATTTTAGGCATTGATCCGGGGTCACGTATTACCGGGTATGGCATCATAGAGAGTGATGGCATCCGTAGTAGCCATATCACCAGTGGTTGTATCCGAATAGCTGAAGAAGCCTTTCCGCAAAGGCTGGGGGAGATTTTTCGTCAGCTCACTGATCTGGTAGCAGAATATCAGCCTACAGAAATGGCTATCGAACAGGTCTTTATGGCCAAGAATGCCTCATCGGCACTAAAGCTCGGGCAGGCAAGGGGGGCGGCGATCTGTGCCTGTGTGGTTGCTGGATTGCCGGTGTCTGAGTATGCACCCAGGGCCATCAAACAGGCCGTGGTCGGATCAGGTAGTGCCGATAAGGACCAGGTTCAACACATGATTAAACACCTACTGCAACTGAATGAGCGGCTCTCGCCTGATCAGTCTGACGCACTGGCGGTAGCCATTAGTCATGCCCATGCCAACAGCACACTTCAGCTGTTGGCCCGCTCCAACCGGGGAGGGTGGGGACGATGATTGGTCGTTTGCGGGGTGAGCTGGTCTACAAGCAACCCCCTTATTTGATGGTGGATGTAAACGGTGTTGGCTACGAGTTGGAAGCGCCTATGTCCACTTTTTATGATCTACCACTCCAGGGTGGGCAGGTGACACTCTTTACCCATCTGGCCATACGTGATGATGCTCACGTGTTGTATGGCTTTGGCAGTGATTCTGAGCGGGCACTGTTTCGTACACTGCTTAAGGTAAGCGGTGTCGGGGCTAAAATGGCATTGGCCATACTCTCTGGAATGAGTGCGGATGAGTTTTCGCTCTGTATACAGCGGGATGACACCGCCGCACTGGTGCGTCTGCCGGGTATTGGTAAGAAAACGGCTGAGCGCTTGATTGTGGAGATGCGTGATCGGCTGGACAAGATAGAGCCCGTCTCTGGTGTCTCGCTGCCAAAAGCACGAACCATGGGCGGGAGTGTGGAAACGCCTGAATCTGATGCGATGGGTGCGCTGATTGCCCTTGGCTATAAGCCAAATGATGCCAGTCGTATGGTGCGCTCGGTTGAGTGTGAGAATCTCTCGAGTGAAGAGATTATTCGATTGGCCCTAAGAGCCACGGTGACAAAATAGCCATGAGTGATAATGCCCGAATTATCAGTCCAGAAGCAGAATCGGATGATGCTGCGCTGGATCGAGCGATTCGTCCCCGTTATCTGGTTGATTACGTGGGGCAGCCCGTTGTCCGTGAACAGATGGATATCTTCATCCCGGCAGCAAAAGCTCGCGGTGAAGCGCTTGATCATGTACTCATCTTTGGTCCGCCCGGTCTGGGCAAAACCACCCTGGCCCATATTATCGCCAATGAGATGGGTGTGAATCTGCGACAAACGTCTGGTCCCGTTTTGGAGAAGCCGGGCGACTTGGCCGCTTTGTTGACTAATCTAGAGCCACACGATGTACTCTTTGTCGATGAGATTCATCGGCTCAGCCCGGTTGTTGAAGAGGTGCTGTATCCTGCAATGGAGGATTATCAGCTCGATATTATGATTGGCGAAGGGCCAGCCGCCCGGTCAATCAAGCTGGACCTACCTCCCTTTACATTGGTTGGTGCTACTACCCGCGCCGGACTATTGACCTCTCCCTTACGTGATCGATTTGGTATTGTTCAGCGTCTGGAATTTTATTCAGACGCGGACTTGACCCATATCGTCAAACGTTCGGCAGGTATTCTGAATATTGAGACGGATATTGCAGGGGCCGCTGAGATAGCCTGTCGCTCCCGGGGTACACCGCGTATTGCCAATCGTCTGTTACGCCGAGTGAGAGATTATGCCCAGGTAAAGGCACAGGGGCAGGTTACCGTTGAGGTCGCTGATAGTGCGCTGAGCATGCTGAAGGTGGATGGAAGTGGTTTCGATATAATGGATCGAAAACTGCTGAGCGCCATCATCAACAAGTTTGACGGCGGGCCCGTCGGCGTCGACAGTCTGGCGGCGGCAATCGGTGAGGAGAGGGGAACCATTGAAGACGTTCTGGAACCCTTTTTGATCCAGCAAGGATTTATGATGCGTACGCCGCGTGGTCGAGTGGCGACCAATGCGGCCTATCTGCATTTTGGCATTGACCCAAAAAAGAACGATGAAGACGGAAACTCAAACAGTCTATTTTAGTCATAGACACGTTGAACGGTTGTTGTGAGTCTGTTTTTGAACTGTTTCTTGAAGAAAACCACAAAAATAGTCATTTATTATTGAATTGTGACACTCATGAAGGAATTTCTCTGGCCTGTAAGGGTCTACTACGAAGACACGGATTCGGGTGGTGTGGTCTACTATGCCAACTACCTCAAATTTATGGAGCGTGGGCGTACGGAATGGCTCAGAGAGCTTGGATTTGAACAGGATGAACTTCGTGAAAAAGAGGGTATTTTGTTCGCCGTTCGCAAGGTTGAGGTCGATTATCGATCCCCCGCCCGTTTTAATGACAAGTTACAAGTAAGTGCGCGAATTATATCAAGGGGAAAAGCCAGTTTGACCTTTCAGCAAGAAATAACAGCGGACGCTGATGGTCGTCTGCTATGCAGTGGCATCATAAAGATTGCCTGTATCGGTGCCGAGAGCTTTCGTCCCACCCCTATTCCTCATGCCCTTTTATCGGTGATTATTGATGGCGTCTGATCTCTCTTTTATTTCGTTGGTTGCGGCTGCCAGTCCACTGGTCCAGTTGGTCATGGCGGTTTTGATGCTCGCTTCAATCATCTCGTGGACCATGATTTTTGATCGAGCGCGGGTACTTAAAAGAGCGCGACAGGCGGCGGATCGGTTTGAAAAGCGCTTTTGGTCTGGTGGCGACCTGGGTGAACTCTACCGCGCAGTCGATAATGAAAACGGTGATGCGACCGGTATGGCGAACATTTTCCATGCCGGTTTTCGTGAATTTGCCCGCTTGAAGAAGAACCCCGATATTGAGCCTATGGCGGTTGTGGAGGGGGCTCGGCGTACCATGCATGTGGCGATGAACCGGGAGATGGATGGGCTGGAAAACAATCTCTCTTTTCTGGCTACAGTAGGATCGACCAGCCCATATGTTGGACTGTTTGGTACGGTCTGGGGAATCATGAACTCTTTCCACGCCCTGGGTAATGTAAAGCAGGCAACGCTTTCCCTGGTGGCTCCGGGCATAGCGGAGGCGCTAATTGCTACAGCAATGGGTCTATTTGCGGCTATACCAGCTGTCGTGGCTTATAACCGTTATTCAAATGATGTAGAGCGTTTAAACGGTCGTTATGAAGATTTTCTGGATGAGTTTACTACGATCCTTCAGCGCCAGGCCCATGTTCAATAAAATGCCCTTTAAGAGCAAATTGCTATGAGCCGGCATAAAAAAAGTCGGCGCCCGATGTCAGAGATCAATGTGGTCCCTTACATTGATGTGATGTTGGTTCTTCTGGTGATTTTTATGATTACCGCACCACTACTCACCCAGGGCGTTAAAGTGGATCTTCCTCAGGCGGATTCTGAACCCCTGCCTGCTGAAGTGGATGATCCGGTGGTGGTCTCTGTCAATGCGGCTGGTGATCTGTTTATCGATATAGGGGAGGGTAAGGATGACCCGGTTGACCCTGATACGCTTGTGACAAGGATTGCTGCAGTACTGGCCTATAAGCCGAAAACCCCGATTATGGTTAAGGGGGATCGCAATGTTGATTATGGCCAGGTTGTGAAGGCAATGGTATTAATTCAACAGGCTGGTGCACCCAATGTGGGGCTGATTACCGAGACGCCCGAGCGTTAATCTGACGATGTTACAGATTCTTAAACGAAATCCGATGGCGGCGATTATTGCCGTGGTAATGCACCTGTTGATCATACTGTTTATGGTAGTAGGGGTTGATTGGCTGGAGAAGCCGAAGCAGCCTAAATCTACTGTAGAGGTGGTGCAGGCCCGCGTAATTGATCAGGATAAGATCCGTGAACAGGTTCAGAAACTTAAACAGGATGATAAACGCAAGCAGGATGAGCAGTTGTCAGCGCGTAAAAAAGAGGAGCAGCGGCTGGCTGAGCTGAAAGAGAAGCAACAGGCCGAGAAGAACAGGCTGGCTGAGCTGGAGAAACAGCGACAGACCGAGGAGAAAAAACGGCAGGTAGCCAAGAAAGAGCGCCTGGAAGAAGAGGCGCGCCTGCAGAAGGCTGAAAATCAACGTAAAGAGTCTGAAAAGAAGCAAAAGCTCGAAGAGCAACGCCGCAAAGAGCAGGAAGCCAAACGCATAGCAGAAGAAAAAGCGCAAAAAAAGATCGAAGACAAGCGGATAGCGGAAGAGAAACAGCGTAAAGAGGCCGAAGCAAAAAAAGCGGCTCAAGAAAAGAAGCAAAAGGCTGAGGCGGAAAAAAAACGCAAGGCTGAGCTGGAGCGTAAACGAAAAGAAGCTGAACAGAAGCGGCAGGCTGAAGCAGCTCAGAAGGCAAGGGAAGACGAATTACTGGCAGCGATGGAAGAGGAGCGAAATGACAGAGAGGTTAGTCGTCATATAAACCAAATAACCCAGAAAGTGGTACGTTCCTGGCTGCGCCCAGCGGGAATCAGTGATGGTCTTAAATGCACCTTACGTGTCCGTTTGGCTCCCGGTGGAACTGTTTTGGCCGTGAGCGTCACAAGCAGTAGCGGTAATGGGGCATTTGATCGCTCAGCAACGGCGGCAGTTTATAAAGCAGAGCCCCTGCCGGTGCCAACAGGAGCACTGTTTGAGCGGTTCCGTGATATTAATTTTGAATTTGATCCAAATAGATAATGACTATGATGAAACGAATAATAAGTCTGATGTTGCTGTTGTTCTGTGCCTCCCAGGCAACCAGTGCAGCGCCACTCACTATTGAGATTACCGAGGGGGCAGAGGGCGCACTCCCTATTGCCGTGGTACCGTTTGGCTGGGCCGGGCCCGGGGCCATGGATATCGGGGCAGAGATCGCTGAAATTGTCCGCAGTGATCTGCAGCGAAGCGGCCGATTTGCCAGTCTGCCAGTGAAAGATATGCTGGCCCGCCCACAGTCCGATGCTGATGTAGAGTTTCGTGATTGGAAAGTGCTGGGAATGGATAATCTGGTAGTAGGTCAAGTTCGACCCAATGGCCAAGGCGGTTTCCTGATTCGCTTTCAGCTCTTCGACGTATTTAAAGGGGAGCAATTAACCGGCTATAACTTCCCAACCACTAACCGGGATATCCGCTCAACCGCCCATAAAATTGCCGATATCATCTATGAAAAGTTGACCGGACAGCCGGGTGCTTTTGATACCCGTATCGCCTATGTTGTCTCATCCAACAAAGCGGATGGTACTCAGGAGGTCTCACTCAAGGTGGCTGATGCGGATGGATTTGATCCACAAACCATTGTCACCTCTTCTGAACCCTTGATGTCACCCTCCTGGTCACCCGATGGGCGAAAGCTGGCTTATGTCTCATTCGAAAAGAAAAAGGCCTCGATCTATATTCAAGAGGTGTTTACCGGCCGCCGCCAAAAGGTAGCTTCTTTCAAGGGGATTAACGGTGCACCGGCCTGGTCACCGGATGGTCGCAAATTGGCACTGACACTATCGAAGGATGGTAATCCCGAGATCTATGTACTCAATATTAACAAAAATAGCCTCAATCGACTGACCAACCACTATGCCATTGATACAGAACCATCCTGGTCACCGGATGGTCGCTTTATAATATTTACCTCTGATCGAGGCGGAAAACCTCAGGTTTATAGGGTGCCGGCTTTTGGCGGCAAGGTAACGCGGGTTACTTTCGAAGGCAGTTATAATGCCCGTGCTTCCTATGCGCCCGATGGTGAAAACATCGCGTTTGTTACGCGCCAGGGCGGTGATTTTCGAATTGCCGTTATGAGTCTGTCAAATAATGCCTTACAGGTATTGAGTGACGGGCGGCTGGATGAATCTCCCAGTTTCGCCCCCAATGGCAGCATGATAATTTACGCCACCAAGATTAATGGCAAAGGTGAATTGGCGGCTGTCTCAGTAGACGGTCGTATACGGCAGCGTCTGGCCCTTCAGGAAGGGGATGTCAGAGAGCCGGTCTGGTCACCTTATACAAAAACCAACAGGAGAAACCAATGAAACTGAGTACGCTGAAGTTTGCCCCCGTTCTGGCCTTGTCGTTGTTGCTGGCAGGTTGTGCCGGAATGCCTGGGATGTCAGGCAGCGATACCAATGAGGGAGCCCCTGTATCAGATGCAGGAGCGGGTGATGGTAGTAGTGATGGCGCCCAGACTTCCGGAATGTCCGAAGGTGCTGCCTGGACTGGTAGTCCGTTGGAGAACCCGGACAGCCTGCTCTTTACCAAGGTGATCTATTTTGATTATGACAGTGACCAGGTCCGCGCAGACTATAGAGATGCCGTACTAGCGCACGGTGACTATTTGGCAGCGAATCCGGCCGTTACTGCAACGGTTGAAGGTCATGCTGATGAGCGGGGTTCCCGTGAATATAACATCGCTTTGGGTGAGCGTCGGGCAAATGGCATCAAACGGCTGCTCATGGCACAGGGTGCTGCCGAAAACCAGATTATTACTATCAGCTATGGTGAGGAACGCCCTGCCGCAATGGGTTCTGATGAGACATCTTGGGAACTCAATCGTCGCGCTGAATTTGTTTACTGATAATGATTTCATCTGCCGGACAAAGGTCCGGTAGACGGGAATGTATGGGAGAAGTGATGTATTCCAACTACTCGCTAGGTGCTTTGCTCGCATTGATTCTGACGGTCCTGCTGAATCCGGCGCTGGCCCAACAGAGGGCGGTAAAACTGACGCCAGAGCAGGAACAGACACGTAAGATCGAGCTGCTAGAGCGGAAATTATCGGCTATGTCTGATCTCGTATTACAGGTCGATACGCTTCAGCGTGAAGTGCAACAGTTGCGTGGTGAAATAGAAGTACAGAATCATGCCATGGATGCTTTGAAAAAGCGCCAACGTGAGCTTTATCTTGATGTGGATCAGCGTCTCAATCAGTTGTCGCACGGTAGCTCTTCTGTATCGTCTACAAGACCGCAGACTCTTCCTGCTGATGCCGTTACCCCTGATCAGGTAACTGAATCTGCGCCGGTAATGGACAGTAATCCTACGCCTGTTCAGGATAATGCGGTTGCCACGACATCACCTGATCCAACACCCGCAACCCAACCTGCTATAGCCGCCCCGATCGATACGGTGGCCGAAGAGGCGGCCTACAAGGCGGCTTTTGGCCTGCTTATGCAGCGGCGTTATCCTGAAGCGCGCCAAGCTTTCCAGGATTTTCTTGGTCGCTATCGGGAAGGCAGTTATGCCGATAATGCGCAATACTGGCTGGCAGAAGCGAGCTATGTGACGCGGGATTTTGATCGTGCATTAGCCGATTTTCAGACCGTACTTACGGAATACCCCAATAGCAGCAAAGTCCCAGACGCCATGCTAAAAAGCAGTTTTATCCATTACGAGAAGAAGCAGTGGACTGAGTCTCGGGATCTACTGCAGAGACTGGTTACTCTCTATCCCAGTTCTACAGCCAGTCGCTTAGCGACGAAGCGGCTGGATCGTCTACAGGCAGAAGGACACTAGACGGTTTGGTTTATACTGCCACGACTATGTGGTCATGCCAGGTTACTAGCATATGGCGCAGTTGCGCATAACTGAAATCTTTTACTCTTTGCAGGGCGAGTCAAATACTGTGGGTTTACCCACGGTATTTGTGCGTCTGACAGGCTGCCCATTGCGCTGTGGTTACTGTGATACGACTTATGCGTTTAAAGGTGGCGAGTGGATGAATCAAAAGGCCGTATTGGCTCAGGTTGCTGCCTATCGGCCACAGTATGTGACTGTCACAGGAGGGGAGCCACTAGCTCAAGAGGCTTGTCTGGATCTGCTGACAGCGCTATGTGATTCTGGGTATAAGGTATCGCTGGAAACCAGTGGCGCTATGAGTATCGCCCAGGTTGATCTTCGCGTGGTCAATGTGATGGATCTGAAGACACCGGGTTCAGGCGAGATGACGAAAAATCACTGGGCTAATATTGAACGGCTTAAGCCTTCAGATCAGGTCAAGTTTGTGATTTGCGATGAAGCGGATTACCGCTGGTCCTGTGAACAGGTAGATAAAGGGCAGCTTACCGATCGCTGCGAAGTGTTGTTTTCACCTGCGCTGGGTTTGCAGGATGCCACGGAACTGGCGGAATGGATATTGCGGGACAGGTTACCGGTCAGGTTCCAGATTCAACTGCATAAATACCTCTGGGGCGATGCCTCAGGTAAATGAACATCTTTACTCGATAGACAGATTTAACATGAAAAAAGCGGTCATACTCCTCTCTGGTGGTCTTGATTCGGCCACCGTTCTGGCGATAGCCCGTGATCAGGGTTATGAGTGCTACGCTTTAAGCCTTTCTTATGGTCAACGACACTCCGTAGAGCTTGAGGCGGCAGACCGTGTTGCCAAGGGACTAGGCGTGGTGGCACACAAGGTTATTCCACTCTCCCTTGATTCCTTTGGGGGGTCGGCTCTCACTGATAACGCTATTGCTGTGCCAGAGGAGCAGGGTGAAGGGATCCCCGTCACTTATGTTCCGGCGCGAAATACAATATTCTTATCCCTTGCACTTGGATGGGCTGAAGTACTCGGTGCACGGGACCTGTTTCTTGGGGTCAATGCCGTTGACTATTCTGGATATCCTGATTGTCGGCCAGAATTTATCGAGGCCTTTGAGGTGCTGGCTAATTTAGCGACCAAGGCTGGAGTTGAGGGTGAGCGATTCACCATTCATGCCCCACTGATTAACCTGACAAAGGCTGAAATTATCCAGCAAGGACAAAGTCTTGGTGTTGATTATGGGCTGACGATCTCCTGCTATCAGGCCACTGTAGATGGTGTTGCCTGTGGTGTGTGTGATTCCTGTCGGCTCAGGGCAGAGGGGTTTCGCGTTGCAGGCGTAACTGATCCGACGCACTATCTGAAACGTTAGGAATATTCCTCAAAAGATGCCTTTGTACCTATACTGTTGTCGCTGATTTCAATAATGGCAGCCTTATCAAGCTTGTGATAATCTCGTTTCGATTATAATCATTTAATAATAATCAAATACGACATTTGATAGGTGGGAGGCGCTTATGAATCTGGAAATCACCACGCAGGTGATGCTGTGGGGCGGTGCACTGGCTTTTATACTGGGAGCCATCGCAAATAAGACCAATTTTTGTACCATGGGCGCAGTATCAGACTGGGTCAATATGGGGGATACCGGCAGAATGCGGGCCTGGTTTATGGCGGTCGCAGTTGCGATAATCGGTGTCTCGTTGTTTGAAGCCATGTCAGTTTTCGATACCTCTACTTCCCGCGTACCCTATCGTAGTAGTGTTTTCTTCTGGCCCCGTTACCTGCTGGGTGGCTTGCTGTTTGGGGTTGGTATGACACTCGCCTCTGGCTGCGGTAATAAAAATCTCATTCGGATTGGAGGAGGAAATCTCAAATCTATCTTTGTAGTTTTGGTGGCTGGTGCTATGGCCTACGTCATGACACGCACAGATTTCTATGGTGTGGTCTTCCACAGCTGGATGGAGCCTATTAGCCCTAACCTGGCAGCAGCCGATATACCCGACCAGACCATTGGTAGCCTTTTGGGGGTATTCGTTGGTCAGGAGTCTGCCGCTTCACTTAACCTCTATATCGGTCTTGCATTTGCAATTGTGCTATTGGGGATAATCTTTCGTTCTAAAGATTTCAGGAGCAGTCTCGATCTTGTATTAGGCGGTCTGGTTGTCGGGCTGGTTGTGTTGGGTGGCTGGTATATTACAGGGGGGCCGATGGGCGCTGCCTGGATGGAAGCGGTGGAGTTTATGGATACGCCTCCGCCAAGCACGGGTACCCAGTCCTATACCTTTATCAACCCCATGGGGGAGACACTGAGCTATCTTGCTGCGCCAGGAAATTTCAGACTGATAACGTTTGGCGTGGTGTCCCTGTTTGGTGTGATACTTGGGTCGTTTGCCTATGCGTTAGTTAGCCGCAGTTTCAGGATTGAATGGTTTGTCAATCTCACCGATTTCATCAATCACATAATCGGTGCCGTGTTAATGGGCATCGGTGGTGTTCTGGCGATGGGTTGTACCATTGGCCAGGGTGTAACGGGTGTGTCGACACTCGCAGTGGGTTCGTTTCTGGCTATGGGGGCAATTATTTTGGGTAGTGCGCTAACTATGAAAGTGCAGTACTACAAGCTGGTCTATGAAGAGGAAGCCAGCTTTTTGAAGGCGTTGCTGACTGGTTTGGTCGATCTCAAGTTACTCCCTGAGAGCCTAAGAAAACTGGAAGCTGTTTGAACATGTGATTACCCGTTGACTGAGTCCTCGGGTAATGTATAATTCCGCGCTTCTTTGGGGCCGTTAGCTCAGTCGGTAGAGCAGTGGATTTTTAATCCATTGGTCGAAGGTTCGAATCCTTCACGGCCCACCATTATTTAACGGTGTGTACCGAGTACATCGGTTACACATTATACCGGAGAGATAGGTAACACTTCGGTCATGAAAGGGTTGAGCGCAGGCTCAACCCTTTCTTCGTTTTCATCGAAAAATCCTAAGTCATATTGCATAAAGCTGACAAGCCAAATTTTGTCGCTGACCTCACGAATACCCACATATTGACCGGCGAATACCGTACTGAGATTCATTTTCCGACGGCCGATGCAGATACGTCCACATTTCGTGATTTTTACAGTGCGATCATGGAAAGGGTATTCAGGTACCTCGGAAATGCGATATTCACGGGTGGAAGGTGTATACAGCTCACCGGGGTACTTCATGCTCAGGGCCTGATGGGGGCGCTGGTTATTGTATACCTCCAAAAATTGGTCAACTCGTTCTTGCTGCTGAAGAAAATTGAACTCAGGCGGCTTTGTGGCCTCCTTCTTCAGTGTTAAATGCATGCGTTCATGCCGCCCATTCTGCTGGGGTTTTCCCGGCTGAATCCGCTCGATAGCAATGCCCAGGCGCAACCACCAGACAGAGAGTCGACTCAGACCAAAAAGCGCATTGGGAGAGGCGAAAGGCACGCCGTTATCGGTGCGGATAGCCCCTGGTAAGCCAAATTGTTTAAAGGTTCGTTCAAAGACAGGGAAAGCCGCCGCTTCCTTGGTGGATTCCAAACCTTCGCAGGCGAGTAGGTAGCGTGAGGCGTAATCTGTCATAGTGAGCGGATAGCAATAACGGTGATTGCCTAACTGGAATTCGCCCTTGAAATCGGCACACCAGAGTCCATTGGGGGATTTGCTGTCGCTTAGCGAGGTGCCTTGAACCTTTGGGTGGCGCCGCTTTCGGCGTCTGACCATGCCGTGTCGATCAAGCACGGCATGGACCGTACTCTTGGCGGGTGGCCGAATCATGGGATAAAGGCGAACCCGTTTCTCGCGTATTTTAGGAGCGCCCCAACTCTTATGTTCCTTTTTGACTTTGAGGATGGCGCGTTCAATTTGGAAAGGCAGTTTATTAGCATGTCGATAGGGGCGCTTGTTCTGGTCTTCCAGGCCGGCTAAGCCCTCATTTTTATAGCGATTGAATAGCTTATAACCCGTTTTACGGGAAATGCCGAACTCTCGGCAAAGGGGAGCCATCTTTTCACCGTCAAGCAGACGGGCAACAAATCTAAGGCGTTCTTCCATACGGTTACACTCTTTCCAGGGCATTTGAGATTCCTCCCAAATACCGTTATGTGTAACCTATGTCTCTGGTATTGGCTGTAACCTATGTGTCAGGTAGCACAAACGAAGCCCGGACCTAGCGTCCGGGTTTTCTGTTTTTCAATACCCCAATTCGAACCTTCGACTTCAAATAGCGGTTTCAACAGCCGAGTGATCCTTCACGGCCCACCATTATTAAAGTCCGTAGCTTGCCTCAGAGTGTCGAATGATAAATACCACTAACTGATCATCGGGATGAACGATAAATGTTATTCTACATAGTAATTCACATTTTCAGCATAACTGGCTGTTTTTACTATAATGTAAAAGTGGTTTGGTACCTTGGGATTCGTTGTGACTGTGGAAAAACACCAGACAGATTCAGTTCTTATTGTTGAACCGGCGAAACTATTTCAGGAAATGATCCAGCAGCAGCTGGATATCGCGGGATTGCATGGGTTATTTGTAGATTCGCTGGATGCTGCCTTACTGCTGGAAAACGTGGATGATTTCAAACTGGTCTGTTTTGCGGAACAGCTTGATACAGAACTATCCGTCCTGGCATTGAACCGGCTTCGATCGAAATTGAACGATTCCATGCCCATACTTTTGATTACGGCCTCCAGTGAGTCGGGTGTGGTGAAGCAGGCACTACTTGCGGGTGCAACCGAAGTAATCAACCGTAGCCGGTTGCAAGAGATGCAAATCTATTTTGCGGATGTGGCTAAGAAAACCAGCAGGGCCCGTAGTCGATCTGCAAGAATTCTTTATGTTGAAGTCTCTGACGCCGTTGCCGGGATGACCCAGGCGGTACTCAAATCTGAAGGTTATGATGTTGTCTGTTTTAATTGTGCTGAAGATGCCGTCACACTATTCGTTAAGCAGACTTTTGATCTGGTAATTACGGATATTCTATTGGAAGGGCCGATGACTGGTATCGGTTTAATCCGACATATCCGCAGTCTGCCACCACCCGACAATCAGATCCCTATTCTCGCTGTTTCGGGTCTTGATAGAGCAAGCCAGAAAATCGAGGCCTTACGACAGGGCGCAACGGAATTTATCGAGAAGCCGGTTTTAAACGAAGAGTTGATTGTTCGTGTCAGAAATCTACTGAAGGCTAAGAGCTTGCAAGACAAGGTTACTGAGCAGGAACAGATGCTTAGAACGATGGCTGTCACTGACCCGCTAACGGGATTGTTTAATCGCCACTATCTGGCTGATATTGCCACACGGCGTATTAAAGAGGCACAAAGGAAAAACACACCACTAAGCGTGATCGTCTTGGATATTGATTTATTTAAAAAGATTAATGATATATATGGTCACCTGATTGGTGATGCCGTATTGAAACGTATCGGTAAACTGTTACTGACTTCCTGTCGCGATGAAGATTTTGGCGTTCGTTTTGGTGGTGAAGAATTTATTCTGGTCTTACCTGCTTGCAGATTATCGGATGCGCTGAAAAGAGCAGAAGAGATACGATTAAAAATTGAGCACCTTAAACCTGAGGGGTTGACTGTTACAGGCAGCTTTGGTGTAGCGGCACTGGGTGCTGGTGAGCATAACTGCTCCTTCAGTGAGCTTTTCAATGCGGCTGACCAGGCGGTTTATGAATCGAAGCAGAATGGTAGAAATAGAGTCTCCAAAGCAGGGTAATAGATTAAAATTCCACCTCTACATCTAAACCCAAAGACAGGAGAAAACTTCCTGGTTTTCGTCAATTATTTGTATCTCACGAGAGCGGTTTTGAATAATTCCCTCTTCCTGCAATTTTGATAAAGCACGACTGAGTGATTCAGGTCGTAGCCCCAAGTGTATCGCAATATCGCCTTTAGTCATTGGGAGTGTGACTACCCGGTCTCCATTTGCTTTGATGGTGCCTTTGCGCTGATACAGGTCGTTTAAGAAGAGCAGGAAGCGTTTGTCAGCACTCAGGTAGCGTCCCCGTACTATTGTGCTGTTGGTATAGCGAATGCGCTTGCCAAGCAACTCTAGGATCTCATGTTGCAGCTTTGGGATCTCAATGCAGAGGGATTCGATTTTGTCGAACGGTAATTCACATATCCAGGTGGTTTCAAGTGCTACCGCATCGTTTTGGTAGTGGGTGTCGCCAATAGCCTCAATTCCAATCAACTCACCATCGAAGTAAAATCCATGTATCAGTGGGGTGCCATCATCCAGTGATGAGGCTACTTTTACTGAACCAGACTCAATGGCAAAAATTGATTTGAATGATTCTTCCATGCGGAAGATAGTTTCACCTGCCTGAAAAGGACCGCGACTTTTAATTAGGCTGGAAATACTTTCAGACTGTGTTTTATCGAGTCCATCACCGATACACTTCTTTGGCAGATCGCATGTGTTACAGTCACGATCTGTATTGACCAGATGCAGGCCACAATTACTGCTTTTCCGTTGCGCCATTTCTCAACCCTTCCTACGAACAACTGTTGTCTTCTTCATTTTGCAGGATAATCATATCGAATGGCAGCTTTATTACATCCTTTTTCTATTTAAGGGATTTCCTTTGGGATTTGGTATTATTTATAGGGTTATTGCCTGGCTTAATGGTGTGGCAGTTGGTTCCATATTTAACGGGCTGCAAACAATCTGTATTGTGGAAGGGCCGGTTGATTTTCAGGGAGCTCATTGAGATTGTTTATTTGGGTTCGAACGCTATTCAATTCTTTCTCGGCAGTTAAAATGCGCTGTTTTTTTATCGCAGCATAAATTAACCCGCCTGGCAGGGCAGCAATCAGGACCGCATCCGTTGCAGTAAAACGGTTGCTATCAATTATGTTGTTCAAGTTGGACTGGCGCTCTTGCAGTTGATGATTCAGGCGGCTGACTTCCCGCTGTAACTGGTCCTGATCGATTGTGGGTAGTGAAAAGAGAAGGCCATGTGAGCCATATTCAACGGTTCTTGTGCCTTGCCAGTTAGTATTATCTCTATCAATGTCCTGTGCCATTACCGTTGTTGACAGTGAGCATAGGACTAGCAGAAATAAAAGTTGAAAACGTATATTGGCTAGTAGATCTAACGTGTGCATGAACATGACTAAAACCCTCAAGTAGCAAAACAGTGGAGGTCATCATTCAGGTTTCGGCGAGTTTATATAGAATAAGACCGTGTTGCTGTTAAGGTTTACTTTAGGTTTGAATAACGGCTGTTGGCGTGAACTGGATCATGGTGGGTGCGGTTAATTTTCAAACTGTGATCAACCGATAGGGTGGACAGTGCGCCATGCCATGCAAGAGTGTGACAAGCCAGTCAGCGGCATAAGTACCGCTTCACATCAGCCGGTTATGAAACAGATACTGATGCTGGCGCACCGTAAGGAAATCAGTTATTGATAGTTTTCTCATTCCTCTTGTTGCAAGCCCGCTCTCCTTTACAGCTGGGACGGTTTTTTGTGCTGAGTAGGAAGACTGAAATAATGACAAACAGTCCTATAGCGGCCAATGTAAGGTTGTCGAAGATCATGGTGTCGTACCTCGCTTATACAGCATTAGAGGTTGGTGTATTACTAATATAGTAGACGCCCATTATTACAAAATGTTTAATCAATCTTTTCTATTGCATCGATAATTATTATTTATGACTCTTCGCGAGTCATTAACTAAAGTAGAGGACTATTTTTATGTTTAAGCCGTGCTGCCTGTGTGTGATCTTACTGATGAGCTTGCCGTTGGCGGCAGAGACCCCCCCCCAAGTTATGGGCTATGGGGTGAAGAGTTGCGATTATTACAATCGTACCTATGCGGGTTGGCAGGCAGGACAAGAGGAACATATTGCTGAATATATTCATTATCGTGATTGGCTGACCGGGCTGGTCACCGGCTTGTCGTTGGCCACTGGCATGGATGTTTTGAAGGGGGTGGATGAGAAAGGCGCGATGAGGAGAATTCAGCTTTATTGTGACGAACACCCCTCCGATGATTTTTTTACGGCATCAATGGACCTGATTCGGTTGTTGAGTAGTCTCAAATAGGTGGAAGCTTGAATAAACGTTGAGCGTTTTGTGTGGTGGTCGCCTCCAGCTCAGTTTGAGCAATACCTTTCAGTGAACAGATGGCTTTAATGATGGTTGGCAGATAGGCGGGTTCATTCCTTTCACCATGATGTGTTGAATCGGGTTGATCCGGCGCATCTGTTTCAAGGAGTAGCGCAGACAACGGTAGCCACTTTATTAATGCATGTAAACGATGGGCACGGCTGTAGGTCACCGGACCACCAAAGCCAAGCATTAATCCCCTATCAATCAATCTTTCTGCTTGCTGCTGGCTGCCAGAAAAACTATGCATTACGCCGGTTACTGTTGGAAATTGGCGTAATGTATTGATTACCTGTTCAACCGACTTCCTGGCGTGAATGATGACAGGTAGCTGGAACTGGGAAGCCAACTCGAGATGGGCCTCAAAAAACCATTGCTGTTCACGCTTATCATGATCTGGGATGTAAAAATCCAGACCACACTCACCAATGGCTATCGGTTTATCCTGTACTAACCACTCATGTAGCTTAGCTACATGTGCTCGGCTATGCTGAGGCATGAACATGGGATGCAGACCGTATGCGGGTAACAGTCGGTGAAACCGTTGACTCAGTAGTTGCAGTTTGGTCCAGCCAGAGGCTTGAATTGACGGTACGATTATCTGTTGAATACCAACGTCGTGCGCGCGATCGATGACTGCCTTGAGATCATGCTCGAATCGTGGATCGTCCAGATGGGCGTGAGTATCGATAAATGCCATGTCTCTTAGTATAAACAATCCGGCAACGCTTCGGGATGCATCGATCGAAAATGGCTGGCATAGTTAATGATCTGAGGGACGCTGTTTTAGCTGTCCGATTAATGCATTGTTTTCAGCACGTAAAGTAGGTGAAGGTGGTTATGAAAGTTGTCTCATTTAATACCAATGGCATTCGGGTTCGTGAGCATCAGCTGGAGCGATTGAAGGCACTGTATGATCCCGATGTGATCGGTATTCAGGAGACAAAAGTACAGGACGATGAGTTTCCGCTTGAGATGATTGAAGCCCTAGGCTATCAGGCGCGTTATTTTGGACAGAAAGGACACTATGGTGTCGCGCTGCTATCCAAAAAAGAGCCTGTTTCGTTACAGAAGGGATATCCATTTGATGAGCCGGATGCTCAGAGACGGATAATCTGTGGTGAGTATGAAAGTGAATCGGGTAAGCGGGTAAAGATCATCAATGGCTATTTTCCGCAGGGAGATAGTCGGGATCATGCCACTAAATTTCCGGCAAAGCGTCAGTTCTATAGTGACCTGATGCGTTATCTGCGCGAACACTGTGATGCTGGTAAGCAACTGCTCGTTATCGGTGATATGAATATAGCGCGGCTGGATATCGATATCGGCATAGGCGCAGACAACGCAAAGCGGTGGTTGAAGAATGGAAAGTGCAGCTTTCTGCCTGAAGAACGGGCATGGATGGATGAGCTGCTCGGTTGGGGGTTGAGTGATACCTATCGCGAGCACTACCCTGATTCTGAGGCAAATTTCAGCTGGTTTGATTATCGTAGCAAGGGGTTTGATAGGGAACCAAAGCACGGCCTGAGGATTGACCTTATCCTGGCGAGTGCCGCGTTACAAAACTGCTGCACAGGCGCTGGAATTGCCTATGATATAAGAGGGATGGAGAGGCCTTCCGATCACTGTCCGATTTGGGCAGAATTCGCGGTTTAATCGGCTATGGAATCACAGACACTGTTTCTGAATGAGTGGGAAAAAGACGGGCTGGAGGCGATTAAAGGGGCCTTCCGGTTGACGGATAAGGCGCTTGCAGAGTTTGATATTCTGTTGGCTTCCTACTCCCGGGATGCTTTCTCTGGCGAAGCATTTGTGCTATTTCGCCAGGGTAACGCCCTGTATGAAGTGAATGCCAGCCATGACTCTGGTATCTGCATGGATGGGCAATGGGAGCCCGAAGAGACGCTACTAAAGGCGTTAGAGTTCCGCCTGGAAAAGGGTCGGCTGGGGTTAAGTACAGAAGGCGATAACCTGTTTGCCAATGAACTCAGGTTTTTGTTGGCGGAGTTGAGAGCCAGCGGATTTAGCTAATATTAATTAAAGGCCTATTCTTCTGAATAGGCCTTCGACCATACGCTGTATCCTCTCCAGTATTTGCCGGTGCAAGGGCGTGGCGAACAACCAACTTAGTGCCAACAGCCCGAGGCTAACTGCTCCAACGATCTCATCGGTCACCCAATGGGCCCCACTCATCAGTCGTGGCAGGGTGAACAGGACCATAAACAGCAAGGCCAGCAGACCATGGATTTTGGGTAGATAGACCAGTGCAAATCCGGCACAGAGCAGCAGCACCAAGCCGTGATCACCAGGGAAGCTGTCGGATGAGATATCTTTTGTGGGAATATCAGGCACCAGTTGCGTCAAACGGAGTGCGTCAGCGAATACGGCAGTGGCGCTGGGTCGCACAATGGGGAGTTCTTTGCTGATTAAGAGCATTACCAGCAGTGTCAGGAACATAAATGCGCCTACGGCGATGTAGTGCTTGATTCGCGATCGGTCACGCAATAGGGCTTGATGGGCAAATAGCATTAACATGGCAGCGGCAGCAGCCAGATCAAATAGCCGATTATTGGCGATGGCCCAGAGTCGTTGCCATGTCTCATTCCAACTCAACGAATGGTTCATAGCCCAGAAAAGCTGTTCATCCAGTGCCAACCATAGTGTGCGGGTGGGTTCAAATAGCCAGCTTAGTATCAGCAAAAATGCCAACAGATTTGCGGAAATAAGAAAGGCGGGACGCCAGTCGCTGTTGGTTGTCAAGATTGTGTCCCCGTCAATTGGGTGGCTAGCAGACTGTCGCCGGATTCGGCAAGTTGTTGCAGGCGAACCGGGATAATCTGGTTTTCCAGATTCCCTTCTGGTGTGTGGTTGAGCTGTACCCGCAAGAAGTTTGGAGTATAACCGTTCCAGCCATCTTCGGGTGTAGTGGGTGCGCTCTCGATCAGGACCGGAAACTCTCTGCCGATATAGCGTTGTAATA
>ATLU01000028.1_pt1 | contig 80551 bp, 86 predicted proteins | sample 178751 | NCBI WGS metagenome assembly ATLU01 (sample SAMN02211837, study PRJNA209200) | bioreactor metagenome | isolation source: day 23 sample from continuous culture bioreactor inoculated with sediment... | place: Germany: Wadden Sea | collected 2011
GTAGACCGCAACCGTCTTCTTGCCCATCTCGTTGCAGGCCCGAAGTATGCGAATGGCGATCTCGCCCCGGTTGGCAACCAAAATCTTCTCAAAGTCCGGCATGCGTCTCTCCCTGACCTGTCGGATTATTATTCCGACGGACGGTAGGCGATGCTGCAGCGCGGCGCAAGCCGGGGATGCGTCGGGTTAAGGACGTGAAGCGACAAGCGATGCATTCCGGCGGTTCGGTGCCATGGCTTCGGGTCGGGGTAGGAGCAGGGCGGAGGCTATTCGCCCTGAGGAACCTGGCGGTTGGTGAGCTGGATTTCATCCAGGACGAGCGACAGCAGAAAACCGAAGGCAGCCAGGACGGCAGCGATGAGGAAGATCGGATGGATCGAGGTCGCCACGGCCTCGCCAATCATCGCCTTTGCGCTTTCGGGAAGTCCCGCGAGCGCTTGCGGGCCCAGTTCAAGCCCGACCCCGCCGCCCAGGGCATCACCCGCACCCGCGACCTGCGTGGCCATGCGGCTGGCAAAAAGCGCACCGAAGCCGGCGACGGCGACCGAGCCGCCGACCTGACGGAACATCAGCCCGGAGGCGGTGGCGGTGCCCAGTAGACGCCGCTCCACGGCGTTTTGCACCGAGGTGGTAAGCACCGGGAAAATCGCGCCAAGGCCGAGACCCACGACCAGCAGGCGCGCGGAAAACTCAAGCGTGGTGGTGTCAGGGCGCAACCCGGTCAGGAGCAGGAAGCCTATCGACAGCGCGGCCATGCCGAAGATCGGCAGGATGCGGTAGCGTCCGGTGCGGCCCATGAACTGACCCGAGAAGATGGATGACACAAGGATGCCGGCGGTCATCGGGATGAGCATGAGGCCCGATATGGTCGGAGAGACGCCTTGCGACAGTTGAAGGTAGATCGGCAGGAAGGTGATCCCGCCGAACATCGCGGCGCCCGTGACCATCGACATGCCAGAGGTCACCCAGAACACGTTGATCTTGAACAGCCCCAAGGGAAGGATCGGCTCCGGCGAGCGGCGCTCGACCTGGAGGAAGGCGAACGCGCCCATGATGGCCAGCGCGGCGAGTCCGATGATCTGCACCGAGTCCCAGGCAAAGGTCGCTCCGCCCAGGGAGGTTGCCAGCGTGATCGAGGCCAGCGTGACGGAGAGCGCGGCGGCCCCCGCCCAGTCGATGACGTGCTTGGTGCGGTTGCCGGTGGGTTCGAAGGCGCTGGCAAAGCCGACGACGGCGAGGATGCCGATCGGTACATTGATGTAGAAAATCCAGTGCCAGGAGAACTGCTCGACGAAATAGCCGCCAATGAGCGGCCCGATCACCGAGGAGATCGAGAAGGTGGCGGCGAAGATGCCCTGGGTCTTGCCACGATCCTTTGGCGGGATCACGTCACCGATGACGGAGAGCGCCAGCACGAAGAGACCGCCGCCGCCCAGCCCCTGAAGCGCGCGGCTGGCAATGAGCCAGGTCATGCTTTGGGCCGCACCCGCCAGTGCGGAGCCGAGGAGGAACAGGCCGACCGAGACGAAAACGGTATTTCGTCTGCCGTAGAGGTCGCCGAGCTTGCCATAGAGCGGCGCCGCGATGGTGGAGGCGAGGATATAGGCCGTCACCACCCACGAGAGGTGCTCAAGGCCGCCGAGGTCGGCAACGATGGTCGGCAGTGCCGTAGAGACAATGGTCTGGTCGAGGGCCGCAAGGAACAGGAGCGCCCCGATGGACAGGATGATGGTGCGGATGCGGGCCGGGGCGACCCCGGCCGTGGCGTCCTCGTCCGGACGCGGCGCGGTATCTGACAGTGCCATTCTACGGATTCCTTTTCGTTGCAGATGATCTAGGTGGCACGAAACTATGTGTCAATGGCATGTAAGTGTGTTAAGCAGACACTTGACCAGTTCATGTATGCACGCCATGTGTACGCTATGTGCACAGAAAGAATACCGCCCAGATCGCCGGTTTTGGACGCTGCCGACCGACCTGAAGAGACCAAGCAGGCGCTCCAGAGCATCGACGCTTCGATGTTTCGCTGGCACCGCGCCCTGGTCAAAGGCGAGGTGACGCGCAGCTTTCTGGACCGCGCCGGATTGGACCTCGAAACCGCGCAATTCCAGGGGTTGATGGCAGTCATGCGGATCTCACGCGGGGTCGGGCGCGATGCGCCGGAGGCCCCGACGGTGGGCGTGGTGGCCGAGGACATGGCGATCGACCCTTCCCGCGCCAGCCGCATATGTTCTGCTTTGATTACAAAGGGATACCTTCGACGCGAGGCGATGCAGGACGACGGGCGCAAATCCATTCTGGTGCTGACAGACATGGGGCGGGAGACCTTCTCGCGCATCTGGGCGTTGAAGTGGGAAGAGACTCTGGACGGCTTTTCCGACTGGTCGGACGAGGACATTGCGACCTTCGACCGGCTCCTGTCGGCCTTTGTCACGCAGCGGCTTGCCGACTAGTCGCGCCGTGGGCCGCGAATTGAACCCGGCGGCTTTGCCCCTACATTAGGCGCATGGAGCAAAAGTACGAAAACGTCCTGACCCAATACGACCCGGCCACGCAAGAGCGCATGGTGCGGGATGGGTTCCTGTCGAAGATCAAGACGGTCGCGCGCCGCGTGCCCTTCACCCGTGACGCGCTTGCGGCCTATTTCGCGATGCTCGATCCGAAGGTCTCGGCCGTCACCCGTGCCGCCGTGGTCGCGCCCTTGGCGTATTTCGTCATCCCGACAGACCTGATCCCGGACTTTCTCGTGGGACTTGGCTTCACAGATGATGCCTTGGTTTTTTGGGCGGCGCTCAAATCGCTTCAGGGCAAGCTGACCGATGAGCATTTCGCAAAGGCGGATGCGGTCCTGGAGACGGAACACGCCTGATCCCGGTCAGGCTTTCACCTTCACTGGCATCTGTGCGACCCCCCGCAACCCGATCCGCTTGAGCATCGGCACCTGGTCGGCAGGCCGGGTCAGGTGGATATCCGGGTAGCGTGCGAACATGCGATTCACCGCGACGGTGGCCTCGGCGCGTGCCAGTTGGGTGCCGAGGCACATATGCACGCCGATCCCGAAATCGAGGTGCTTGTTCGGTTTGCGATCGGCTTTGAACTCGGTCGCTCCGTCGAACTTGTTCGGATCCCGGTTGGCGCCGATCAGAAGCGGCACGACGCGGTCGCCGCGCTCCAGCGTCCGCCCCCCAAGCTCCACGGTCTTGGTGGCGTGGAACATGTTGGTGAACATGACGGGGGAGTGAAACCGCAGCACTTCCTCGATGAATAGCGGCACTTGTGCGGGATCGGCTTGCAGCCGGTCGGCCAGCGCGCGATCCTGCAACAGCGTCATGAAGCAATTGCCGATCAGGTGCGTCGTCGTGTCGAAGCCGCCGATGAAAATCGCGGTGACCATGGCCAGAAGCTCGTCATCCGAGAGCTTGTCTTTGCCGTCACGGATTTCCACGAGCTCCTTGATCAGACCGGGCCGCCCGGTGCGCCGCACCTCGTCGAAGTCGGCGCGAAAATACTTGTTCGACTTGTAAAGACCAGGCAGGGCCTTGAACACGGTGAGGGGGGAGGAGACGCGCCCCAAAGGCTCCATCCAGCGGCTGATCTTGGGGCGATCCTCCTCGGGGATGCCGAGCAGTTCGCAGATCACCAGCATGGGCAGGCGGCGGTTGAAATTCTCGACCAGGTCGACCTCCCGGTCGGTGGGCAGATCGTCGATCAACTTGTCGGTCAGCCGCTCGATCGCGGGCTTCATCGCTTCGATCCCGCGCGAGGAAAACGCCCCGATCACGAGCCGGCGCAGGCGTGACAGGTCTTCGCCGTCCATCAATGTCACGTTGCGAAACAGCGGGTGGATGAAGCGGGGGAACCACCAGTAATTCTCTTCCAGCGACTTGCCGCCCGCATTGGCCGGATTGCGCACGAAGCTTTCCGCATCGGTCAGGAGCGCGCGGGCGGTGTCGAAATCGGTGGTGACCCAGGCATTGCCGATGATCGGCAGCTTCATCCGCACCAACTGCCCCTGAGACCGGAGCAACGCCAGGCCATCATCCGGGGCGCGCAGGAAGTCGGGCGAATGGAGGTCGACGGTGTCTTTCATGGAACGTGGCTCCCTAATGCGAAGCGTTCACCCTGTTTGGTGTCATGTTTTCGCGGGAGGGGGAAGGGGGGAGGTGTGTTCTTGCCTGTTTGCTGCTCGCAGCAAACAGGTTCGCGCCCGACCCGCCCCCAGGGCGGGCGCGAGCGCCCACCCTCGTGCCGGGCGCGAACCTGAGATCAGGCTCGCGGGCGTAGATATGAAAAGGGCGGCTTGTGCCGCCCTTTGGCGGGCCGACGCCCGCCCCGCGATAGACCTGTAAGCCGGTCTCAAAACCGGCCCCACCTCACCGCGAGAATTTCTTATACTTCAAGCGCTTAGGCTTAAGCGCATCCGGACCCAGTCGCCGTTTCTTGTCTTCTTCGTAGTCCTCGAAGTTGCCTTCGAACCACTCCACATGGGCCTCGCCTTCAAACGCAAGGATATGCGTGCAGATGCGGTCGAGGAAGAAGCGGTCGTGGGAAATGACCACGGCGCAGCCTGCGAAATCCACGAGCGCGTCTTCCAAGGCACGCAGCGTTTCCACGTCGAGGTCGTTGGTCGGCTCGTCAAGCAGGATGACGTTACCGCCGGATTTCAGGAGCTTGGCCATGTGGACGCGGTTGCGTTCACCGCCCGACAGGAGGCCCACTTTCTTCTGCTGGTCGCCGCCCTTGAAGTTGAACGCGCCGCAGTAGGCGCGGGAGTTCATCTGGGCGTCGCCGAGGTCGATCACTTCGGCCCCGCCGGAAATCTCTTCCCACACGGTCTTGTCGGGGTCGAGCGCGTCGCGGCTCTGATCGACGTAGGAGAGGTCCACGGTGTCGCCGAACTCAATGGTGCCTTCGTCGGGCTGTTCCTGCCCGGTGATCATGCGAAACAGCGTGGATTTACCCGCGCCGTTGGGGCCGATCACGCCGACGATGCCGCCCGGCGGGAGCGAGAAGGACAGGTCTTCGATCAGGAGCTTGTCACCCATGGCTTTTTTCAGCCCCTCGACCTCGATCACCTTCTGCCCGAGGCGGGGGCCGCGCGGGATGACGATCTGCGCGTTGGAGATCCGCTCGCGCTCGGACTGGCCGGCAAGCTCGTTGTAGCGCTCGATCCGGGCCTTTTGCTTGGATTGGCGGGCCTTGGCGCCCTGGCGCATCCAGTCAAGTTCGCGTTGCAGGGTCTTCTGGCGCGATTTGTCCTCTTTCGCCTCGTGCTCCAGCCGCTTGGCCTTCTGTTCCAGCCAAGCCGAATAATTGCCCTCGTAGGGAATGCCGCGACCGCGGTCGAGTTCCAGGATCCAGCCGGTGATATCGTCGAGGAAATAGCGGTCGTGGGTGACGATCAGGATCGTGCCCTTGTAGTCGATCAGGTGTTGCTGGAGCCACGCGATGGTTTCCGCGTCCAGGTGGTTGGTCGGCTCGTCGAGGAGCAGCATGTCGGGCGCTTCGAGCAGCAGTTTGCACAGCGCCACGCGGCGGCGTTCACCGCCCGAGAGCGAGGCGACATTGGCATCGTCCGGCGGACAGCGCAGCGCCTCCATCGAGACGTCGACCTGCGCGTCGAGATCCCAGAGGTTCTCGCTGTCGATCTGGTCCTGAAGCTGGGCCATCTCGTCGGCGGTTTCGTCCGAGTAATTCATGGCGAGCTCGTTGTAGCGGTCGAGGATCGCCTGTTTGCCTGCGACGCCTTGCATCACGTTTTCACGCACCGTGAGGTCGTCGTCCAGCTCCGGTTCCTGGCTCAGGTAACCGACCTTGGCGCCCTCGGCGGCCCAGGCTTCGCCGGTGAAATCCTTGTCCTGACCGGCCATGATGCGCATGAGCGTCGATTTACCTGCGCCGTTCACGCCCACGACGCCGATTTTCACGCCGGGGAGGAAAGACAGGCGGATGTTTTCAAAGCACTTTTTGCCACCGGGGTAGGTCTTGGACACGCCGTCCATGTGGTAGACGTATTGATAGCTGGCCATAAGGTCCTCACGAGATCAGGGTTTGCGACTGTCTAATGGGGCAGAGGGTCAGTGGCAACGGGATAGGGCGGGTCAAAGCCGTCTGCGGTAGGCCTTGTAACGCGCGCCGATGTCACGCTCTTCGAACCCGGCTTTGAGCAGGAGGTCGCGGGCGGCGACGTTGCGGGGCCAGAGCATGGCCATGGCAACGGTGGTGCGGCGCGGACGGTTGGCGAGAACGGTGTCGAGAAGCGTGCGACCCAACCCGTGCCCCTGATGCTGGGGCAGGACCGCAAGGTCGTCGATACCAAGGCGACGCCCCTTGAGCGGGCCGCCGGTCACGGAGATCGCCGCGTAGCCTGCGAACTGCCCACGTCTCTCGGCGACAACGATGGCGCGGCTGTCGTCGGGGTGGGTGACCGAAGCGGTGTATGTTTCGATGAACGGGGCCGTGTCGAAGCCTTCCTCGCGGGTGCGATGCTCCTGCCATGTCAGGTAGTGGAGCGTTTCGATCCGGGGGATGTCGCGTGCCGTGGCCGGACGGATGAAATGGGTCGTGTCTTGCATGTCGTCACTTATGCAGATGGGCAACATCACGACAATTCATCTTTGTCATGTCACTTTGGTTTTGCGCAGACGCCCGCTTGCGCTAGCAATGGATCACTCGCAGGGACTCGCCTTGTGGGAAGTGGAGACCAATCATGATCCATTTTTGCCGAGCATATCAACTCTGGGGCACCACCCCGTAAGCGCGGCTGCGTCATGATTATTTGACCCGAAGGCCGCCCTGTCAGCGGCCTTTTTCATGTCTTGATATAGGTTTAACGATTGGGCGGCTTTCCGACGACGAAAGGAAAGCCCCATGGTCTACACGTCCAATTCAACTCTCAGGCCAACCCCGAAGCGGGTGATCCGCCTGGGCCGGATCATCTTCGCCATTGCGCCCGCTGCGCCGCGGATCAAAGCGCGGCGGCGGCCGAAGACGCTCGCCATGTCAGTGCCGCCGTACCTTCATCGCGACGTCGGCCTGCCGCCTGCCGCCAAGGCAAGCCGTATGCCGCCGGACGTGGTTGGGAGAACGATGATGTGAGCGTGGGCCGCGCGGGGACTGGTGTCTCCGGGCGGTCCGCTACAGGTGTTTTTCGAAGAACACGTCCGGGTAGGGATCGTCGTTGAAGCGGTCGATCTCGGTCCAGCCGAGCCGGTGATAGAGGGCGACGGCTTCGGGAAGCTGGCTGTTGGTGTCAAGGCGCAGGACGGTGTGCCCGAGGTCGCGAGCCGTAGCTTCGATACGCTCCATGAACCGGGTGGCGAGTTTCAGTCCGCGCGCGGATGGCGCGACCCAGAGGCGTTTGACTTCGCCCCAGTCTCCATGGCCCTTCAGCCCGCAACATCCTATGGGCAGCCCGTCCGACAGCGCGACGTAGAACGTGCCTTGCGGTCGGATCATCGTCGTCGCCTCCGGGTCTTTGGAGAGATGAACCTCGAAACCGGTTCTTAAGCGCTGGGCCAGTTCGCCGTAGTAGTTTTCCAAGCACCAGACGGCGGTGTCATCTCGGGGGTCAACCTCCTCGAAGGTGATAGCATGTTGGCCGAGGGCCGAGGCGATGAGGTCCATGGCGTCGAGCAGGGCCGTTGCGTTGGGGTGGTTGCACAGGAGCCGTTGGGCGCGCGTGTTCGAGAGAGTTTCGTAGGCGTCGAACTCCGTCTGTCCCCGCGCTGTCAGCTCCGCAACCCGACGCCGTGCATCCGCCGGGTCGGGACGGGTGACGAGCAATCCTTCGTCCTCCAGCCCGCGCAAGAGACGGCTCATCTGGCCGCTGTCGAGACCGAGGTAATCCCGGATTGCGCCGACCTCGGAGATCCCGCGCCCGATCGCATTCAGAACCCGGGCCGCGCCAAGAGGGCGGCCGCGGCCAAGAAAGCTCTGGTCGAGCACGCCGGATTCACGGGTGACGGTTCGGTGGAAGCGGCGGATGCGGGAGATGTCGGTGGGGCGCATTGTCAGACTCTGGTCAGGTAATTTTCCTGACATTGGTCAGATAATTTCGGCGCCGTCAACCCATATGCAAAACCGATTGACAGGGGACGCGCCCAGAGGTCAATCAAGCGCGATGCGTCACGACATGCCATATGCGCGCCCCGGTGCGACCATCGGGCTTCTGGGAGGATCCTTCGATCCGGCCCACGAAGGCCATGCTCATATCACGCGCGAGGCAATGAAACGTCTCGGGCTCGATGGGGTCTGGTGGCTTGTCTCGCCCGGTAACCCGTTGAAAGAGCACGGGCCGCAGCCAATCGAGACCCGCATCGCCCATGCCCGCGACGTCATGGATCACCCGCGCGTCACGATCACCGGGATCGAAGAACAACTGGGCACGCGTTTCACGGCTGAGACGCTTGAAGCCCTGTTCCGTCACTACCCGCGGGTGAATTTCGTTTGGCTGATGGGCGCGGATAATCTTGCCACCTTCGACCGCTGGGAGCGTTGGGACTGGATCATGGAGGCCCTGCCGGTCGCGGTGATCGCGCGTCCCGGAGAACGCGTGGCGGCGCGAACATCGACTGCGGCACGGATCTATCGCGACCGCCGGGTGCCGGGACGCGAGGCGGCGCGGATCACGCAGATGGAAGCCCCCGCGTGGAGCCTGATCAACGTTCCAATGCGTCCGCACAGTTCCTCGGCCATCCGGGCCGAAGGGGCCTGGTCTACGCCCTAGTCGGCGAAGGGGGGCGACCCGACCCTTCCCCGGACCTCAAATCACGCATTGTTTCTGAAAATGCCCTTGTCTGGAAGCGAGACGGCAGGTTTACTTCCTGCCATGAGCGGGGGTGTTTCCAGACGCGCATTTCTGAGCGGGGCCTTGTCGGCCGTTGCGGGCACGGCGATGGCCGAGGCGCCGCTTCGGTCGCTGTTTCCGCAGCCGCGCAGGGCCATCGCCGCGCCTGCGGTTGCAGCCGTTTCCTCCACCCGCAGGGCGCCCGGCGTCAACGCTTTGATCGAACAGGCCAAACTGGGCGGCCAGGTCGGGTTCGCGGTGGCGGATGCGCGCACCGGATTGATTCTGGAGAGCAAGAACGCGGGCCTGTCGATGCCGCCGGCGAGCACGGCCAAGGCCGTGACGGCGCTCTACGGGTTCGATAGCCTCGGTGCGAACAAGGCCTTTGCCACGCAGATCGTGGTGACCGGCCCTGTTTCAGGCGGCAAGGTGCAGGGCGATCTGATCCTGCTCGGCACCGGCGATCCGACCTTGGACACAGACGCGCTTGCGGCCATGGCGCAGCAGCTCAAGGCAAAGGGTGTGAGCGGGATCGCGGGCCGGTTTTACGTCTACGGCGGGGCGCTGCCCTACGTGAAGTCGATCGACCCGACGCAGCCCGACCACGTCGGTTACAATCCGGCGGTTTCCGGTTTGAACCTCAATTACAACCGGGTGCATTTCCAATGGACCCGCGCGGAGTCGGGTTACCAGGTCGAGATGGACGGACGCTCGGAGCGATACCGACCGGCGGTCAACATGGCCACCATGAAGGTCGTGAACAGGCAGCTTCCGGTCTACACCTACAAGGCGCGCGGAATGGTGGATGAATGGACGGTCGCCCAAGACGCCTTGGGCAACGGCGGGTCGCGCTGGCTACCCGTGCGCCGGCCGGATCTCTATGCGGGCGAGGTGTTTCAGGCGGTGGCGCGCGTGTCGGGCGTGACCCTGCCTGCGCCGAAACCTTTGACGGGAACGCCGCGCGGCACCCCCATCGTCCAACACAATTCGTCGAGCCTCAGCGCGATCACGCGCGACATGCTGAAATGGTCGACCAATCTGACCGCGGAGGTCGTCGGTCTGAGCGCGTCCCGCGCACGTGGGCAAAACGTGGGCAGCCTCAGTGCGTCGGCGCAGGCTATGAGTGCCTGGATGAAGGCCGGGTTCGGGGCGAACAGCGCGGCCTTCAAGGATCATTCGGGCCTGTCCGACCGGAACCAGATCGCCGCGCAGGATATGGTGAAGATGCTTGTGAAAGCAGGGGCCGGGTCTCCGCTTCATGCACATATGAAAACGATCACGCCGAAAGATACCGAGGGCGCGAACAACCCCAATGCCGCCCACAAGATCAACGCCAAGACCGGAACGCTGAACTTCGTGTCGAGCCTGGCGGGCTACGTGAGCGCGCCGGACGGAAACGTGCTCGCTTTCGCGATTTTCACTGGCGACGTCGCGCGTCGCCGCGCACTTTCCCAAGGCGAAATGGAGCGGCCACGGGGCGGTCGCGCATGGACCGGGCGGTCACGCTTTTTGCAGCATCAGCTCATCAATCGGTGGGTCAGCGTTTACGGCGCTTGAGGCGCGATCGAGGACGGGATCGTGCTCCAGTCTGTGGTCGATCAGCCAGACTGGGTGGTGGCCAAAGCTTTCCCTGCCATTGGAAACGTCAGGTAGATCAAAAAAGCTGGTTGTGATTTCTGCGCCTGGCACCGTCGTTGGCTGCGTGGTGCCAGAGCCATTCAGGCCCCGGCATTTGGTTCAATCCCGCGCCGGAATGTTCACGGCTTTCTCGGAAGCCGGACGGCTGCTGCACCGCTCCAGCCAGGCCCAGACGTTCTTGCGCTCTTTCAAGCCGACAAGCTCGACGGCCGCATAGTGGGTCGTCATCACGCGCACCCAGGGCCAGACGGCGATGTCTGCAATGGTGTAATCACTGCCCATGATGAAATCGCGACCTTCAAGCCGCGCTTCAAGAATGTCAAGCAGGCGCTTGGATTCATTGAGGTAGCGGTCTCTGGCGGTCTTGTCCTCCATGTCCTTCCCGCCAAATGCGTGGAAGAAGCCGAACTGGCCGAACATCGGGCCGACACCGCCCATTTGCCACATGAGCCACTGGATCGTCTCGTAGCGTTCACGCGGGTCGGCCGACAGGAACTTACCGGTCTTGTCCGCGAGGTAAATCAGGATCGCGCCGGTTTCCCACAGCCCCATGGGAGCGCCGCCGGGTCCATCCGGGTCGATGATCGCCGGGATCTTGTTGTTCGGGTTGAGCGACAGGAATTCCGTCGTGAACTGGTCGTCTTCCATGATGTTCACGAGATGCGGTTCATAGGCGAGGCCGGTTTCCTCCAGCATCGCGGAGACCTTGATCCCGTTCGGGGTCGGCAGCGAGTAAAGCTGGATCGCTTTCGGGTCGGTGGCGGGCCATCGTTTGGTGATGTCGAATTGGTCGAGCATGAAAAATCCTTTTGGGGGCGGAAAGCGTCCGTGTCGAAGTTGTATGGGTGAAATCAGAGCGTCATATGCCGCGCCCGCGCCCCGCGTTCGATCGCGGCGGCGTGCAGGCGATCAATGTTCAGCTCGTAACGGATTTCTTCGAGGATACGGAGTTCCGCGTCACGCAGCGTGACGTCGGCCGCGGCCACATCGCAGGCCATGGCGTATGCGGTTTCAAACAGGTGTTCGGGCAGATTTTCCCGCACCAGGCCGAAGAGTGCATCCAGGCCATCCTCTTCGCTCATCATGGCGAATACCGAACTGGACACATCCTTGATCCGGTCGGCGTCATAGCTCGCAAACACCGGAAGGTGGTTCACGATCTCTTCGATCCGAAGGAGCTCGGCGGTTTCGACGCGGCCATCAGAGATGGACACCGCCATCATCACGGCGATCAGGCTATCTTGTGGTGTGAACGAGTGGGGAAGGTCGGGCACTTTGGCCTCCGTTTGCGTTATTGTTGCATTGCAGAATATTGACCGGACCCTTTGGCTTCAATAGGTAGGCCACTTATTCGGCGCACAGCCCCTGTTTGCGAGAGAGACCATGTCCGACATCCGTGACGCAGCGATGACATCCAAAGCCTGGCCTTTTGAGGAGGCGCGCCGGCTGCTCAAACGCTATGAAAAGGGTGCGCCTGAAAAGGGTTACGTGCTTTTCGAGACGGGGTATGGCCCCTCGGGCCTGCCGCATATCGGCACCTTCGGCGAGGTCATGCGCACGACCATGATCCGCCGCGCCTTCGAGACGATCAGTGACATTCCGACGCGGCTGATCTGCTTTTCCGACGATCTCGACGGAATGCGCAAGGTGCCGGAGAACGTGCCGCAGCAAGAGCTGATGTATGCAAATATCCAAAAGCCGCTGACCTCGGTCCCCGATCCGTTCGGTGAATACGAGAGCTTTGGCCACCACAACAACGCCATGCTACGCCGGTTCCTCGACACTTTCGGGTTCGAGTACGAATTCTATTCGGCGACCGAGTTTTACGCGTCGGGCAAGTTCGACGAAGTGCTTCTGCGGGCCTGCGAAAAGTATGATGACCTGATGGCGATCATGCTGAAATCGCTCCGTGAAGAGCGTCAGCAGACCTATTCCATCTTCCTCCCGATCCATCCGGAGACGGGCCGGGTGCTTTATGTCCCGATGAAAGAGGTGAACGCCAAGGACGGCACCATCACCTTCGACGACGAAGACGGCAAGGAATGGACGTTGCCGGTTACGGGCGGGAACGTGAAGCTTCAGTGGAAGCCGGACTTCGGTGCGCGCTGGGCCGCGCTGGGGGTGGATTTTGAAATGTATGGCAAGGACCACTCCTCCAACACGCCGATTTACGACGGTATTTGCCGCAAGCTGGGCGCGCGTCCGCCGGAGCATTTCGTCTATGAGCTGTTCCTTGACGACAAGGGCGAGAAAATCTCGAAGTCCAAAGGTAACGGGCTGACCATTGACGAGTGGCTGACCTACGCCTCGACCGAGAGTTTGGCCTACTTCATGTACCAGAAGCCGAAGACGGCAAAGCGGATGCATTTCGACGTCATTCCGCGCGCGATGGATGAATACCATCAGCAGCTTCAGGCCTATTCCAAGCAGACGCTGGAGCAACAGATCGCGAACCCCGTGCATCACATTCACAACGGCGATGTGCCCGAGAGCATGATGGTCGTGAACTACTCCATGCTCCTGAACCTCGCCTCGGTGGCTTCGGCGCATGACAAGTCGGTGCTCTGGGGCTTCATCCGGAACTACGCGCCCGAGGCGACGCCGGAGACACATCCGGACCTCGATGCAGCTGCCGGGTTCGCGGTGAAATATTACGAAGACTTCGTGGCGCCGACGAAAACCTACCGACTACCGACCGATCTGGAGCGTGAGGCGCTGGCCGATCTGCGGGATAAACTTGCTATAATTAGAGAAATAAACGAAACTTGGGACTTCCCTACGGATGCAGAGACGCTGCAAAGCGTGGTCTTCGCGTGCGGCCGCGAACGGTTCGATCCGATGCGCGATTGGTTCAAGGCGCTTTACCAGGTGCTCCTGGGGGCCGATCAGGGGCCGCGTTTCGGGTCTTTCATCGCGCTCTACGGTGTGGATGAGACGGTCGCGCTCATCGACAAGGCGTTGGCGGGTGATCTCGTCGGCTGAGGATTTCGCCGCCGCGGGAGTTTGCGCAGCGATCGGCGGCGGGGGCGCTGCCCGTCGCCAGTGTCTCTCGGACCAATGGCGCGACAATGACGACCCCCGGCCTATTTCAGGCACGATGAACGGGCGTCAGGTGATCCAGAGGCGGATCACCCACGCCACCGCGCCTACGCTTGCGACGCTCCCCAGATAAAGCGCCGCGAACCATGCGAGCCGTTTGAGCGGTTTGCGCCGTGCCATCAATGGTATCCGTCATCCGGGTCGATCTTGCCCCGGAACACCCAGTAGGCATAGGCGGTGTAGGCGAGGATGATCGGGATCAGAACGCCGGCACCGACCAGCATGAATATCTGGCTCGCACGGGGGGCGGCGGCTTCGTAGATCGTGACCTCGGTTGGCACGATGTAGGGATACATCGTCAGGCCCAGACCGGCAAAGGTCACGATAAACAGGCCAAGCGCGGCGAAGAACGGCCAATGGTCGTGCCGGTGCACCACGAGCGCACGAAAAAGCACGAAGGCGAGACCTAGCACCACCAGCGCCACCGCTACGGCCCAGAGCGTATGCCAGCCGTCGAACCAGCGATAGAAATAACCCTCTTGCAGGAACGGCGACCAGAGCGAAACTGCGCCAATGAACCCGACGGTCGCGATCGCCAGCGGCCACGCTCGTTTGCGCATCCGTTCCTGAAGACCGCCTTCGGTTTTCATGACGAGCCAGGTGGCCCCCAGAAGCATGTAGCCGACGACGACCGCAAGGCCCACGAAGAGTGAGAAGGGGGTGAGCCAATCCCACCAGCCGCCAGCATAGGCGCGGCCGCTTTCGCTGATTTCGATGCCCTGGAGAAGCCCGCCAAGGGTCACACCCTGCGCAAAGGCCGCGAGGAACGAGCCGGTTATGAAGGCGAGATCCCAGATCCAGCGGCCCGTCTTGGCCTTCCAGCGAAACTCGAAGGAGACGCCGCGCAGGATCAGCGCAAGAAGCATGACCATGATCGGGGCGTAAAGCGCGGGCAGGATGAGCGAATAGGCGAGCGGGAAGGCAGCAAAGAGCCCGCCACCGCCAAGCACCAGCCAGGTTTCATTGCCGTCCCACACCGGGGCGACCGAGTTCATCATCACGTCGCGGTCCTCGCGCTTTCGCTCTGCCGCGAACAGGATGCCGAGGCCAAGGTCGAACCCGTCGAGCACCACGTAGACCAGAACCGCGAAGGCGATGATGAAGGCCCAGATGGTGGTCAGGTCGAAGGACATATCGCTTACGATAGGCATATCAGAATTCCTCCGCCTTCTGGGGGTTTGGCGTGATGCCGGCCGTGCGGATCGGACCCTCTCGGTTGTCTGTCATGCGCGGTTCGCTGTCTTCTGGCGCGCGCGACATGAGCCGCAGGATGTAGAAGGTGCCTGCGCCGAAAACGAGGAAATAGACCACGACGAAGGCAACGAGCGACGCCCCGACGGCAGGCGCATCCAATGGAGCGGCGCTGTCTGCGGTGCGCAGGAGGCCGTAGACCGTGAAGGGTTGGCGGCCAACCTCGGTGGTGATCCAGCCTGCGAGCACGGCGATCAGACCGGACGGCCCCATCGCGACAGCCGCCCGGTGCAGCCACGGCAGATCGTAAAGCTTGCCGCGCCACCGGGCCCAGAGCGACCAGGCGCCAAGCCCCAGCATGGCAAAACCGACGGCGACCATGATGCGGAAAGACCAGAAGACGATGCCGACCGGCGGCTGATCCTCGTCCGGGATCGTGTCCAGCCCGTCGAGCGGTTCGTTCAGTCCGTGTTTCAAGATCAGTGACGAAAGCTTCGGGATGCCCACCGCGTAGTCGAGCCGCTGCTCTTCGTCGTTCGGTATGCCGAAAAGATAGAGCGGCGCGCCGTCCGGGTGGCTTTCATAATGCCCTTCCATCGCCATGACCTTGGCCGGTTGGTGTTCCAACGTGTTCAGGCCGTGCACATCGCCCAGGAAGATCTGGATCGGCGCGACGATGGCGGCCATCCACATGGCCATGGAAAACATCGTTCGGTTGGCCGGGCTGGCGGGTTCGCCACGCCTGCGGTGCTTGAGGAGGTGGAAGGCCCCGACGCCGCCCACAATGAAGGCGGTGGTAAGGTAGGCCGCCGTGACCGTATGGGCCAAGCGATAGGGAAAGGACGGGTTGAAGATGATCTGCCAGAAGTCCTCGGGCAGGAATTGCCCGGTTCCCGGGTCGATGGAAAAGCCGACGGGCGTGTGCATCCAGCTGTTTACCGACAGGATCCAGAAGGCCGAGATGAACGTGCCTATGGCCACCATCGCGGTTGCAGCCATGTGAAGTCCGGGGCCGACGCGGTCACGACCGAAAAGCATGATCCCGAGGAAGCCCGCTTCCAGGAAAAAGGCCGACAGCACTTCGTAGGCCATGGGGGCGCCGATCACGGGGCCTGCCTTGTCGGAGAACACGGACCAGTTGGTGCCGAATTGGTAGGACATGACGATGCCCGATACCACGCCCATCGCGAAGGCCAGGGCGAAGACCTTCACCCAGTAGCGGAAGAGATCAAGGTAGCGGTGCTCCCTGGTCCAGAGCCACAGTGCGTTCAACACTGCGAGGTAGGAGGCCAAGCCGATCGTGAAGGCGGGAAACAGGAAGTGGAACGAGACGGTGAAAGCAAATTGGATACGGGCCAGGATAATGGCGTCGAATGAACCAAGCATGAAGCGCTCCCTCTATTGCGGCCGCTTACGTCATAGTATGGGCGACAAAGCCCCGAGGCGGTATGTGTCGGCTTGTCGCAAAACCCAGATATTTCATACACCTTTTTGTGGCCGACGTTTGAAAAAGGGCCTTACCACCCAACACCGGACACTGTTTCGGGTTCCGCGGCAGGGTACGGTCGCTCATTTTTGGCGGGGTTTTTGAAACTAATCCCGCTGCCCCTGCGTAGCTCCACCACATAGGGAGACATGCCATGAAGCAAATCATTCTTGCCGTCGCGCTGTCTCTGGCTGCTGTCCTGCCGGGCGTGTCGCCCGCGGAGGACGCCAATGAGACCGCCATTCAAGGCGTCATATCCAGCCAGTTCAGCGCTTTCCTCGAAAAAGACGTGGACGCCGCGTGGTCCTACGCCTCGCCCCTGATCCAGAACATGTTCCGCACGCCCGAGAACTTCGGCCGCATGGTCGAAAATGGCTATCCGATGGTATACGCGCCCAGCGAAACCCGGTTTCTGGAGCTTCGCGACGTGGACGGTGCGCTATGGCAGAAGGTGCGCGTGCGCGATATGTCCGGTCAGTATCACCTGCTGGACTACAAGATGGTCGAAACGGATGGTGGGTGGCTCATCGACGCGGTGCAGTTCATCAAGTCGGTCGGCCTTGGCGTATGAGCTATTGACCTGATCGGTGGATCGTCGTGTTCTGCGGCATGATCACGGGATACGAACCCCTCGACACGCCGAAAGCCATCGCAGACGACATCTGGATCGTCGACGGTCCTGCGATCCGGTTTTACGGGATGCCGTTTTCCACGCGGGCGACGATTTTGCGCCTTGAAAACGGAGAGCTTTGGGTGCACTCGCCGACCCGTCTCAGCAGTGCCCTGGCCGCGCGCATTGCGAGCCTTGGGACCGTCGCGCAACTGGTTGCGCCGAACTGGATTCACTATGCCTATGTTCATGAATGGAAAGACGCTTGGCTGGATGCGCAGACCTGGGCCGCGCCCGGCGTGGCCGAGCGCGCGGCCAAACACGGCGCGCCTTCCGATTTCGACCACCTGCTGACGCAAGATACACCTGCGGAGTGGGCGGGTCAGATCGACCAGATGATCGTGCGGGGGTCCGAGGTGCATCGGGAGGCCGTGTTTTTCCACCGGGCGAGCAAGACGTTGATCCTCACTGATCTGATCGAGAACTTCGAGAAGAAGAATCTTCCTTGGTGGATGCGCCTGATCGTGCCGCTTGTCGGGGTCGTGGACCCGGATGGAAAAATGCCGCGCGACATGCGGATGACCTTTGCGAAGGGCAAGGATTCCTTGCGCGAGGATGTGGAGCGCATGATCGCCTGGGCGCCAGAGCGGATCATCCTTGCCCATGGTCGCTGGTACGAACGCGACGCCGTCGCGGAACTCGAACGCGCGTTTCGCTGGGTGCTCTGACGCGGGCGAGCACCGTACGCTGCCCTCAAGGCCCTTTAATCACGATCTTCTACCCCTTTCCCTATCCGGGCCGATCCTGTCCTGCGCTGTTTGCGCAGCCCTCGTGCCCGCCTGCGGATCACGGAAAGGGAATTTCATGAATATCTCGATCACCGAGGGCATCAACCTGATGCCACCCCAGTTCGTCGATGGTCTCGCCGTTTGGTCGAGCGAAAACGGCACCGCCGGTTCGGCGACCTATGACGGGGCGGCCAACGCGGCCTATGTGCCGTCGGACCAGGACTTCGGCGGCTGCCTGGAGCTTCTGAAGACCGATGCCACGCAGAAATTGCGCTGGATGGGGCAGACACCGATCCTGCCGGGAACTTACCTGCGCATTACCGCGCGGGTAAAAGCGATGAGCGGGATCTTCCCGGACGTGCGGATCGCCGGCTACGCGATGGATGGATCGGACAACCATGTCGGCGGGCTGACCGAAGTCGGGTCGAGCGTGTCGCTCGACACCTATGGAAAGGTGGTCGAGGTCACGGCCATCGTCGGCACGGGCAACCGGGACGGGGTCGATATGATCTGGGGCGCCGGGCCGGTTTACGGGCATTTCGGCGTAGATCTCGTTGGGTCGTCGGGCGGTATCCTGCGGATCGACGACCTGATCATCGAAGACGTCACATCGGCCTTCCTGCGCGATATGCTCGACGTAGTGGACGTGCGTGATTTCGGGGCAGTGGGGGATGGATCGACCGATGATCGTCCCGCCTTCGCGGCGGCGGACACCGCCGCAGATGGGCGCACGGTGATCGTGCCGGAGGGGAGCTATTACATCGGCTCCTCCCTGACCATCCAGAACAAGATCCGGTTCGAAGGCACGGTAACCATGCCGGCCGCCGCTCGCCTCGCGCTCATTCGGAATTTCGACCTGCCGACATATGCAGACGCTTTTGACGACGAGGTAACCGGGTTCAAGAAGGGCTTTCAGGCCCTGATGAATTTCTCCGACCACGACAGCTTTGATCTCGGGGGGCGGTCCATTGAACTGACCGAACCCATCGACATGCAGGACGCTTTGAACGACTCGAACACGTTCCTGATCCGGCGGGTGATACGGAACGGTGTGTTTTATGCGCTGAACAGCGGGAATTGGGACCCCGAGGTTGCGACGTCCCAGGCGACCTACAACCCGAACAATCCGGAACAATTGACCAACGTCACCAACGCATCGCAGATCCAGCCGGGGTCCGAGATCGCGGGCAACGGTGTCGGGCGTGAGGTATACGTCAAATCGGTCAACGTGGCGGCGCAGACGGTTACGCTGACACAAGGGCTTTATGGCCCGAACACGACGCAGAGTTACACGTTCACACGTTACAAATACATGCTCGACTTCATGAAGTTCGAGAACCTGCGACGGCTGGTGTTCGACGCCGTCGAGTTCCAGATGAACGGCTACACCAACGGCATCCTGATGGCGAAGGAGGGGGAGAACTGGCAGTTCAAGGACTGTTTCTTCATCAAGCCGAAGGTGAAGGGCATTACGTCCGCTGGCCGGTCCTGTCAGGATTTGCATCTTGATCGCTGCCAGTTCATCTCGTCCGAACAGGGGCTTGCGGCAACGGACCGGGTGTCGGTCGGGTTCAACGTCAATTCCAACGACACCAAGATCCGGGATAATCGGTTTCAGCGAATGGGGCTGTCTGCGATTTTGAACGGGACCGGGCACCTGGTCCTCGGTAACCACATCTTTCAGGGCGACGATTCCTCGAACGCGCCACGGTTGGCGGGTCTTGTCCTCACGTATGAACCCGCGATGACGGTGATCACCGGCAACTACATCGACAACTGCTCTATCGAATGGACCAACGAGCACGACCCCAACCCGACTTTCGGCTCGGAATACGGGTTCGGCAATCTCACGATCACCGGCAATATCTTCTATTGCTCAAATGCGATCTCAAGCTTCCGGTTCATCCGCGTAAAACCCTACGGGTCGGGGCATTTCATCTCCGGCCTGCACGTGAACGAGAATACCTTCAACGGTGGCTCGGGCATCGACCGGGTGGAGGAATGGGATACCTCGTTCGCCTCCCCCGACAAGTGGCGGTTCCGAAACATCACCTTCGAGCGGAACAATTTCACGGCTGTCAGCCAGCGCACGATCAGCCCGGTTACGCTGGAGTTCAACCAGAGCTCGAACGCGAGCACCTGGACTCTCGATGTCTCCGCCTACCTGCCGTTTGGCGGCAATGCCCGCACGGTGGCGTCCGTGACGCCCGAGGGGGAGATCAGGGACGCTGCGAATAATCGCGTGACCGCGTTTCCCTATGCGCTCCCGAACGCGGGACCGAGCGGCAACTACGTTCAAGTCGTCTGGCCGAGCGCCTGCCGCGGCACGGTGCAGGTGGTGGCGCGGGTCGACAAGCCGATCTGAGCGGACCTTCCCATATGACCCGCGAAACGCCCCGGAGCCATCCGGGGCGTTGTTGTTTCCAGTCAAGGCGCGATGCGCGTCGGGACAGTATGATCGCCGGGCAAAGGCAGGAGAGTTCTACGCCCGACACCGCGCCCACACCCCCCCGGTCGAGAAAACGTCTGCGAAGGAGACCGACACCTCCGCCCCGACGCCGATGGAAGAGACCGAGCTTGAGCGCATGTTCGTGCGCTCCGGTATCCGTCTGTTCAAAACTGGTTCTCGGTCACGCAGGATAAAGCAGGATAAACAGGTGCGCCGGTTCAAGGCGCGGGAAACCGATCCTTTGGAGCGGTGGAACCTGTCCCCCGTGGACAAGGCTTCACAGGGTATCCACTGCGCAGATCACATCCTTGGGCTCAGCCTGTATCCGGATCACAGGGGGGATGATCCCGGCACGGCTGACAAGGGCGGGATAGCAAGGCTGCTTGCGGTCTCATTGTTCTGAAAGGCGGGCTTTCGCCTGCGCGGTGAGGCGAGGTTTTCCATCGCTTGGCGGGCGCGGCCAGGACGGCTATTGTTTCGGAAAACGAAACCCAAATTTCGGGGGCAGGCATGAGCCAGACCATCAATTTTTCACGCCGCGCGGCTGTCGCAAGCCTCGGGGCGGCGACCCTGCTCGCGGGTTGCGGACGTGGGCCGATCGGCGCGGCACTGGCCGGACCGTCTGATCCGGCCCCGGCCCGCCCGTCGTCAGTGGTAACCGACAACGCGGGTTTCGACAGCTTCGTCGCGAGCTTCAAGAACCGGGCCGAAGGGCAGGGCTACCCGCGCACGCTCCTCGACCGGGCGTTTCGCGGCGCGGGCTACATGCCCGACGTGATCGCGAAGGACCGCAAACAGACCGAGTTTACGCGGACGCTCGAAGACTACCTCGCCATTGCGGCGAGTGATGAGCGGGTGAAGAACGGGCGCGCGGTATTTCAACGCTACAGTTCGACCTTCTCGAAGATCGAAGCGCGCTTCGGCGTGGACGCCAAGGTCGTTGCGGCGATCTGGGGGATGGAGAGCAGCTACGGCGTGCGCCGAGGGTCCGAACCGATCGTGAGCGCCATGGCGACGCTGGCCTATGACGGGCGCCGTCGCGACTTTTTCACCAAACAGCTTTACGCCGTTCTGAAAATCCTGCGGGCAGGGGACACGACGCCCGAGAACATGCGTGGCTCCTGGGCCGGTGCGATGGGTCATACACAATTCATGCCGACGTCCTATCTTGCCTATGCGGTGGATTTCACTGGCGACGGACGCCGCGACATCTGGGCGGACGATCCGACCGACGCACTTGCCTCGGCGGCAAACTACCTCAAGACCTTTAGTTGGACGAAAGGCCAGCCCTGGGGCGTGGAGGTGAAACTGCCTGGCGGCTTCGACCTGTCGAAAGCCGGGTTCTCGATCAAACGCAGCCCGGCCGATTGGGCGGCGATGGGCGTGCGCGACATGAACGGGGGAAGGGTGCCAAACCACGGCGCGGCGCGGGTGATCACGCCGGCGGGTGGTGGCGGACCGGCCTTCATGGTCTTTTCCAACTTCGACGTTATCAAGCGCTACAACAACGCGACCTCTTACGCGATTGGTGTCGGTCACCTGGGCGACCGGATCGCAGGCGGCGGTCCCATCCGGGGCAGCTTTGGGCCGGACCCGCAGGGGCTGACGCTTGAGGATCGCAAGGACATTCAGAACCGATTGACTCGCAAGGGGTTTGACACCGATGGGGCCGACGGTGTCATCGGGGCCAAGTCCGAAGCAGCGATCCGGGCTTATGAAGCGGCCAATGGCTTGCCGTCCACGGGTCTTGCGACAAAGGCGCTCTTGATCCATCTGGGCGGGCGCCCGCGCGGCTAGAGCTCGTCGCGAAAAAGTGGGAGCCGGTTTTTCGCGTCTCGGACGTGCTCTATAACCCGGCCGGTGACCGGTGGTCGCAGCCTCTCGCCAAATCATGGCCCTCGTGTCAGGCTCCGCTCAGCGGCATTCTACGGTTGCCGGGAGGCAAACAATACGGAGAAGAGACCAAGGATATGTGGAACGAACGCTTCGCGACGGAAGACTACGTTTTTGGCAAGTCACCCAGTCAGTTCCTAGTGGCGCAGGCCAAGCATCTGGAAGGAGCCGAGACGGCACTCGCCATTGCGGATGGAGAAGGGCGCAATTCCCTGTTTCTCGCGAAGCAGGGTCTGGACGTCACGGCGATGGAAGCCAGTCCAAACGCGCTCGCCAAAGCAAGAAAGCTTGCGGACGAGGAGGGCGTCTCGCTGACGCTGCAGGAGGCGGACATCTTTGCCTATCCATGGGAGGCTAGGCTATATGACCGGGTCGTCGGCGTGTTTTTCCAGTTCATGGGGCCGGACCTGCGCGCCCGAGTGATCGAGGGCATGAAAGCCGCGACCGCGCCCGGTGGTCTGGTGATGATCCACGGCTACACGCCCAAGCAGTTGGACTTTGGCACCGGCGGGCCGAAAGCCGTCGAAAATCTCTACACGCCGGAAATCCTCTCCGACGCCTTCGCCGATTGGGAGATCCTTCGGTTGGAAGACTACGAGGTCGATCTGGACGAGGGCGAGGGCCATTCGGGCCGCTCAGCCGTGATTGATCTGATCGCACGAAAACCCGCGTAACGTCACGGCTTTTCGGCGCTCACGTCCCGTGGCATGAGAGGCCATGAGCCGTATCGCGAAATACCTCCCCCATGCCCGTGCGCACCTTGTGCTGGGCTTGCCCTTGATCGGCAGCCAATTGGCCCAGGTGGCAATCACCACGGCCGATACGCTGATGATGGGGTGGTACGATGTGACCGCGCTCGCGGCTCTCGTGCTCTCCGCGAACCTGTTTATCTTCTTGCTGCTGCTCGGGTCCGGGTTCGCATGGGCCGTCATGCCGCTGGTCGCCGAAGCCCATGAGGCAGGGGACGAAACCCGGCTCCGACGCGCGACCCGCATGGGTATGTGGCTCTCGGTGCTCGCCGCTCTCGTATTCTACCCGGTTTTCTGGTTCTCCGCGCCGCTTCTGCGGGGACTCGGGCAAGCGCCGCACCTTGCCGAGATGGCGCAGACCTACCTGCGGATCGCCGGGCTGGGGATGCTGCCCGCGCTGTTGATGAACGTCTTGCGTTCCTACCTTTCCGGGCTGGAGCATACCCGCGTGCAGTTCTGGATTATCACCGGCGGTGCACTGGTGAATATCCTGCTCAACTGGCTCTTGATCTTCGGCAATCTCGGGCTGCCGGAACTCGGGCTCTCCGGCGCTGCCATCGCCTCGGCGAGCGTCAACTTCTTGGCCTTCGCGGCGCTCGCGGCCTTCGCGCTCTGGCGGTTTCCGCATCACGGGCTGTTCGACCGGCTCTGGCGGCCTGACTGGGGGGCTTTTGCGCAGGTCTTCCGCATGGGCTGGCAAATCGCGCTGACGACCGTGTCCGAGGTCGGGCTGTTCAACCTGTCCGCTATCATCATGGGCTGGATCGGCACGCTGGCGCTCGCAGCCCACGGCATCGCGCTTCAGATCGCGACGATCACCTTCATGGTGCAACTCGGCCTGTCCCAAGCTGCCACGGTCCGGGCAGGACGGGCGCTGGGGCGCAGGGATGGCGCGGCGCTGCGGGACGGGGCGGTTGCCGTCTGGGGGCTTGGTTTGGGCTTCGCGCTGGCCTCGGTCGCGCTGTTTCTATTGTTTCCTGACCTGCTCGTCGGTGCCTTCGTCGATCCCGACGACCCGCTGCGCGATGACATCCTTCGCATTGGCCGCGTGCTTCTCGTCATGGCCGCGCTATTCCAGCTGGTCGATGCGGCGCAGGTGATCGGAATTTCGCTCCTGCGCGGGCTGCAAGACACGCGCGTGCCGCTGATGATCGCCGCGATCAGTTACTGGGGGATCGGCGCACCGGCGAGCTACCTGATCGGCGTCACTTTCGGTGTGGGCGCGGTCGGGGTCTGGGTCGGGTTGGTCCTGGGCCTGGCTTGCGCGGCCGTGGGGCTGACGCTTCGGTTCCGGCACATTGCCGCGACCGTCTGAAGGTCAGTCGCCCTTCATCAGGCGCTCGGCCTTCTTGCGCACCAGAAGCGTGCGCAGGTCGTGCATCGCCATGAGCAGGCTGTCGGTTACCATTTCAAGCTGATCGTCCTCGGCCTTGGTCTGCACCCAATGCGCGGTGTGATTAAGCGTATCAACCGAGCGCAGAATGTCGTCGATCTCCCGGGTGGCGAGAAGTTCGCGCCGTTTGTCCATCCAGTCCTGAATGGCGTTCATATCCGCATTGGAGAGGGTGCGCTTGCCATGCGGTTTCACGTCGCCGTTGCGGATATTCACCACCGCGATCTGATCCATTTCGATCCGGCGATGGCGGTTTTGCGTGTCCACTTTGAACACGAACGCCCCATTTTCGCGGACGCGGAAATAATATTCGGGCAGTTCGGTGGACATGGCGCTCGTTTTGTTTCTCGTTACCGCACACTGATAACCAAATTAACCAATTGGTGCCAGTCAATCGACTAGTTACTCCTACGTCAACAGTTCGGTTTCACGTCAGGGTGGCGCAGAATTGCTGAATGCGTTCGCAGGCTTGGGTCAACTGGTCCTCCGAGGTCGCATAGCTCACGCGGAAATTCGGGCTTACACCGAAGGCGGCGCCAAAAACCACGGCAACGCCGGTTTCCTCAAGAAGCTTGGTGCAGAATACCTCGTCGGTTTCGATCACGGTGCCGTCGGGCGTCGACTTGCCGATACAGCCCGCGATGGACGGGTAAACGTAAAACGCGCCTTCCGGCGTCGGGCAATTGATCCCGTCTGCGGCGTTGAGCATCCTGACCACCAGGTCGCGGCGGCGCTGGAACAGTTTCGCGTTCCGGGCCAGGAACTCTTGCGGGCCGTTGAGCGCTTCCACGGCGGCCCATTGGCTGATCGTGCAAGGGTTCGAGGTTGACTGCGACTGGATTTTTCGCATGGCCGCGATCAGGTGTTCGGGACCGCCCGCGTAGCCGATCCGCCAGCCGGTCATGGCATAGGCTTTGGACACACCGTTCACGGTGAGAGTTCGATCGTAGAGCGCGGGCTCTACCTGGGCCGGGGAATAGAATGTGAAATCGTCGAACACGAGGTGTTCGTACATATCGTCCGACATGATCCAGACATGCGGATGTTTCACCAGAACGTCGGTCAGCGCCTTCAATTCGGCCTTGGAATACCCGGCCCCGGTCGGATTTGACGGCGAATTGAAGATCAGCCATTTCGTTTTCGGCGTGATCGCGGCTTCCAACTGTTCCGGTGTCATCTTGAACGCGCTGTCGATGCCGCATTCCACTGTCACCGGCTCGCCGCCAGACAGCAGCACCATATCCGGATAGCTGACCCAATAGGGTGCCGGAATGATGACCTCGTCTCCGGGGTTCAGCGTGGCCATTAGTGCGTTGAAGAGGATTTGTTTGCCGCCGGTGCCGATGCTGATCTGCTTGGGCGTGTAGGTCAGCCCGTTTTCGCGCGCGAACTTGTCGCAGATGGCTTGTTTCAGCTCCGGCATCCCGTCGGGCGCGGTGTATTTCGTCTTGCCCGCGTCCATCGCGGCCTTTGCGGCGTCCTTGATGTGCTCCGGCGTGTCGAAATCGGGCTCGCCCGCGCCAAGCCCGATCACGTCACGCCCCGCAGCCTTCAACTCCTGCGCCAATGTCGTCACGGCGATGGTTGGAGAGGGTTTCACACGGTCGAGTGTCGCGGAAAGGAAAGCCATGGTCGCATCCCCGTTTGAAGTCAGGTTCGGCTTGTCTTAGGCTTCAGGGGAAACACGTTCAAGCGCCATCCGGCGCGCACGGAGGCTTTGGAGGCATTATGGACGACAATTGGTATTCCGATGAGGCAGCGACCTTCGGTGATCGTCTGGCGGCTGCGCGCGATGCGGTTGGGCTTAGCCAGAAAGAGCTGGCAAAGAGGATTGGGGTGAAGACCAAGACGCTGGCGGCGTGGGAGAACGACATTACCGAACCGCGCGCGAACCGTCTCCAGCTTATGTCCGGTTTGCTTAACGTCTCGCTCGGTTGGCTTCTCACCGGCGAAGGCGATGGTGTGGAGCCGCCGGCCGAGGATACGTCCATGGCGGATGCACAGGCGCTCGTCCTTGAACTTCGCGAAATACGCGGTGATATGACGGATGCGATGCAGCGTCTCGCGCGACTGGAGAAGGCGCTGCGCCACGTGACGCGAGAAAGAAACGAATGATCGAAACCACGGACCCCCGGTTGAAACGTCTGTCGATGCGCTCCTGGCGGCGCGGGATCAAGGAGATGGACATCATCCTTGGGCATTACAGCGACGATCGGCTGGTGGGTTTGGACGAGGAAACGCTGACACTCTACGATGCGCTCCTGTCGGAAAACGATCAGGACCTTTACCAGTGGGTGTCGGGCCAGGCTTCGCCACCGCAACGATTCGCGGGCCTGATCTCGGAAATCGCGGATCATACGGCCACGCGCCGCCACTGAAATTTGTCGTGCTGTTTAACCGAATATTCTGATTTTTGTTGGAAATCTGTCCTCACCGAGCGGTAAGGACGGAGGTCGGTATGAGCATTCATGGCCCGTTTTCGGGCGGAAACGAGGCGGGGTTCATGCCCCAGTACCTTGACGCCTTGTCGATGGTGGAGCGGCTCCATCGGCTTCTCCTCGATGTGATCAAGGATGAATTCGAGAGGTTGGGCGTGTTGGAAATCAACGCGGTGCAGGCGCTCTTGCTGTTCAACATCGGAGACAACGAGGTGACCGCGGGCGAGTTAAAATCTCGCGGCTATTACCAGGGGTCGAATGTTTCCTATAACCTGAAAAAGCTGGTCGACATGGGGTTCATGCACCATCAACGGTCCGAGATCGACCGTCGCTCGGTGCGGGTGCGGCTGACCGAAAAGGGGCGCTATATCCGGGACGTGGTGGCGGAGCTTTTCGAACGTCACGCCAAGGGACTGGAAGAGCGCAAGGTGCTCTCGCTCGATGGGATCGAAGAAATCAATTCCTCGCTCAAGCGCGTCGAGCGTTATTGGAGCGACCAGATCCGCTATATCTATTGATCGAGCGCGCCGATGGCCAAGGCTTCGATTTCGCGCAGGAGTTTCTTCTCCATCGCGCGGGCGTAGTCGTCAAACCCGTCGGCGACCTCGACAAAAGCGTCCGGGCCCCGGATCACCCGGTTCTTGAAATATTCGACGAGGTCATCGTCTCCGGGGCCGGCGCCCATGGAATCGATGGTCAGAATGACGAGCCCGTTGACCGTCACGTCCGCGAGCGGGCCAAAGTCATCGAGATCCTGGGGGCGCGGTCCCGTGTTCGATTTTCCGTCGCCAGAAATGTCGAGCGTCGCTTTCCAGCAGGCCGGCCCCTGCGACAAGGCCCGCGCGCCGGTCGCCATCGCGGTGCCAAGCGCGGTCGAGGGTGGGGCGGGGCTTCTGTTGGTGGATGCGAGGAGTCGGGCGACACCGGTCAGCCTGTCCCGGTCGGTCATCAGCGTCCAGGGCACCAAGACGTTTTGGAACTCTGGACCCGACCATTCAAAAACATGGATTGCAATCGGCGCGGCCCCGCCGGCAAGGATCGCCTCCGCGACCTTCGGCGAGGTCAGCGCTTCAGCCAATCCATCGAGTTGCAGGCGATACTCTTTCGCATCCACCGACCCCGAGACATCCAGTGCAAGGACCAGCGCCTGCCGGCAGGCCTCCTGTGCCTGTGCCGTGGTCGCCAGCCCCACCAACAGAAGCGCAAAGTTAAAAGCGCGACTGAAGACTGAGACCGCCCGACAGGCTTTGCTGCGAATAGAGCGAAACATTGGAAAAGCTCCGGTTGGCCTGAAGGGTCACGACGGGCGCGAACCCCATGTATGAGAGGTTTCGAAGCTCGGCCGAGGCGGTAACCCCAAACATGTGATCCTGTCGCCCCACGGTCGTGTAAGGCGAAAACCCATAGTCCTTATAGCCGTAAGACGCGCCGAGGGTGAAGATCGCCCCACCGATGGGCTCGTCGAAGGCATAGGTCAACGACAACTCGGACCTCCCGTAAACCTGCACTGGGTTCGATGAATGGCTCTTGGTGTAGCCGATCTCGCCAGACAGCGTATCGCCCCACGGCAACCCCAGGTCATAGCGGGCACTGATTTTCCCAATTGTCTCGTGGGCTTGTCCGGCCCGTGCGTTGAACACCCGGTCTGCACGCGCCGAAAGCGTCAGGCGGTCTCGACCGTCTGCCAGTGCCAACCCGAGCGCCAGGCCTGCGCCGAACGTGTCGGATAATTTCGTGCCGCCATACCAGTGCCGCCCGGCCTGTCCCGAAAACGTGAGCGCCGTTCCTCGGGCGTGCAGCATCTGCACATGCTGCCCGACCACGGTCGCCGCGTAGTAATCGAAGTCATGCCCGGTGACGCCCGGGGCTGCTGCCTTGGACCGGGCGTCGAGCCAATTCATCCGGCCCACTACCTCCAGGCCGATGTGGCTCTGCGAATTTGTCGTTCGAGAAAACCGGTATTGCACGGCGGCCGTCGCCTCCGCGGAAAATCCACTCAAGGCGCGGGCGGTCGGGGACAGAACGAAGGGCAGGCCCTGAATCGAGATGATCCGCTCGGACGAGCCATTGTTGACGTTGGAATTGGGCGCGCCCCCGATCGAGAATTGAAACGCCCAGGGGTTTTCCCGGCGCGCGTGCTGATAGGCCCGCACGACCTGCGCCACCTCTGCGTCGGTCTGCGTGTGCTGAACTGCCCGCCGCAGCCAGTATTGCGCAAGTGTATGGTTCCCGTCCTGCCCTGCCAGGTCGGCGAGGATCATGGCTGAGGCGTAGTGCGCGGGCTGCACGTCGGCGGCGCGATAGGCCGCCAGCGCCGATTGTCGGGCCGCCCTCGGTCTGCCGGTCGCCGCCTCCGCCCGTGCGCGGATCAACAACGCGTCGATATGGTCCGGGTCTTCGACGAGAACGGCGTTCGCCATGGCAAGTGCGCGGGCCGGGTCCTGTTCGGCCAACCGCGACGCTTCGGTGAGATCGGCCGCGGCCGGCAGGGACAGGCCAAGCAAGACAGCCCCTGCGCATAACATGCGAGAGGCTCCGGTCCGCGCCAGAACGCGTCCAAGGGTCCGCCAATATGGGGTCATTCTGCTCGACCGCCTTTTTCTTTTGAGAAAGCCAGCCCGACGCTTTCAAGTCAAGGCGGATGGGACTTTTCTCAAGCCTGCTTCTATGCCAAAACGCTCAACAGATCGTCTTGGGGGGCAGAGATGCAACAATATCTTGATGGGCTGCGCACCATTCTGAACAAAGGGGTGGAGACCACGGACCGCACGGGCACCGGCACCACGTCCTATTTCGGAATGCAGATGCGCTATGACCTCGCGGATGGTTTCCCGCTCGTCACCACGAAGAAGCTGCACCTGCGCTCCATCATCCACGAGCTTTTGTGGTTTCTCGCCGGCGATACCAACATCAAGTACCTGAATGACAACGGCGTTTCGATCTGGGACGAGTGGGCCGATGAAAACGGCGATCTTGGCCCGGTTTACGGTCACCAATGGCGCCACTTTCCGAAGATCGAGAAAGCCGGCGACGATGGCGAGGCGCGGGCGCTATTGGGCGAGGTTGACCAGATCGCCGACCTCGTAGAGATGATCCGGAAAAGCCCGGACAGTCGGCGTCTCATCGTGTCGGCGTGGAACCCCGGGGACGTGCCGCATATGGCGCTGCCGCCCTGTCACACCCTGTGGCAGGTGAAAATCCTCGGCGGCAAGCTCCACCTCCAGCTCTATCAACGCTCCGCCGATATGTTCCTGGGCGTGCCCTTCAACATCGCTTCCTATGCCTTGCTGCTCGTCATGCTCGCCCATGTCACGGGCTATGAGCCGGGCACCTTCGTGCACACGTTGGGCGATGCGCATATCTATTCGAACCACATGGATCAGGTGCGCGAGCAATTGTCGCGCGACCCGCGTCCCCTGCCGCAGATCGAATTGACCCGCGATGTGCCCTCGCTGTTTGATTTCAAATACGAGGATTTCGCCTTCCCTGGCTATGACCCGCACGCCGCGATCAAAGCGCCGGTGGCCGTGTGATGCTGACACTGATCGTCGCACGGGCGCGGGGCGGGGCCATCGGCCGGGACGGAGATATCCCCTGGCACGCCCCAGAAGACCTCAAGATGTTTCAGCGCGAAACCAAGGGCGGCGCGATCATCATGGGGCGAAAGACCTGGGAAAGCCTGCCGGTCAAGCCACTGAAAGATCGGCTGAATATCGTCGTCTCGCGCGATAGCGGCCTTGCAGAAAATGTCGTCGGCGATGTTGATGCTGCAGTTGCGCTCGCCCGCGACCAGGGCTGGCACCGGGTCTACGGAATTGGCGGAGCGGGGATCTATGACGCTCTGCTTGAGAAGGCCGACAGGTTGATGGTGACCGAGGTTGCGCTCGATATTCCCGATGCCGATGCTTTCTTCCCGGCCTTCGAGGAAAGCGACTGGCGCGAAGTGTCACGGCAAGTGTTGCGCGATGACAACCCGTCCTGCGAATTGCGCGAATTGATCCGAATATGAGATCACATTTAAGGCCCACTGCATTGATCGGTTGGTTTCGTCTCGGTAGCCTTTGACCATGGGATACGTGAGAATGGGGAGCGCGGTCTTGATGACCGTGGGGATGCTTTCACTCGGTAGCGGGCCAGTGGTGGGCTTGGGCGCATGGGACTGCGCCCGTGTCGAAAACGCCGTGGTTCAGGCCGAACGAGAGCAGGAAGCGATGATGTCGCAACGGTTCGTCGTGGCACCCGATGGCCGGGTCGAGATCGTCAAGATTCACATCGAAGAACCCTATACCCCGACCACGGTTTACGAACGGATCGTGGACGAGGTGTTGGTGCGGCTTGGGTTGCGCAAACGCACGCCGGATGTCGTGGAGAGCAAAGAGCGCATCCAACGAACCGCGCTTGAGACATGGGCGATGTCGCCCGCGCGGGAGAACACAGGTCTCGAATTGCCGACGTGCTGAACGATTTGAGTCATCTGGTTTGGAAAAAGCGACGTAAACTCTGAAACATATCAGAGGTGCGCAATGCAGATCGTTTTTCTTTACCTGGTGACCGCGGTGCTGTTTCTCGGCATCGACGCCATCATGCTGAACAAGGTGATGAAGCCCTTGTTCGAGCAACATTTGGGTGATTGGCTGCAACTGCCAATCCGTATCGCCCCGGCGGCCGTGTTCTATCTTTTCTACGTTGCCGGCCTGATCTGGCTGGTGTCATGGCCCGCGCTGAAGAACGGCGCCCCGACCCAGGCGTTGATCGGCGGGGCGGTGATCGGAGCGATGGCCTACGGCACATATGAATTCACCAACTACGCCACGTTGAAGCTTTGGTCGCCGCAGATGGTCGCGACCGACGTGATCTGGGGCACGGTGCTGACCGGATTCACCGCCTGGGCCGGGGTCATGGTGGTGCGGGCTTTCTCAAGCTGACCCATTTTGGCCCGACCGAAACAACAAACCCCCGCGGACGACCGTGGGGGTTTCTCTTGATGGTGCGAGGATCGTTTAGATCGCTTTGATGTCGCCGGCGCTCTCGCGGCCATCGCGGCCGGGGATCATCTCGTATTCTACCTTCTGGTTGTCGCTCAGCCCGGTCAGCCCGGCGCGCTCAACAGCGGAAATGTGCACGAACACATCCTTGCCGCCATCGTCCGGCGCGATGAAGCCGTAGCCTTTGGTGGTGTTGAACCATTTCACGGTGCCAGTGGCCATTCCGTATCTCCTTCAGTCTTGCCGCCCACGGTATTGTGGCGGGGTGGTGCAGCCAGTGGTCTTCAGCTGCGCTCGAAGGAGCGGTCGTCTGGAAGTCCTAGTGTCACAGGATTAGAGTGGCTCAAACAGGCCAAAAGGCAAGAAAACTTTTTGTAAATGGGGGAGCGGATGCGGGTCTACGGGATCAAGAATTGCGACACGGTCAGAAAGGCGCTGAAGGAGCTCGACAAGGCCGGGCTGGCGCCGGAATTAGTGGATATTCGAGCGACACCCTTGCAAGAAACTGAGTTTCAACGGTTTTTTGAAACCTTCGGGGACGCGCTCATCAACAAGCGCTCGACCACTTGGCGCGGGTTGAGCGACGAAGAGCGGGACGGCGACCCGGTTCGGCTGCTCTCCGCGCATCCGACCTTGATGAAACGTCCCGTCGTGGAGGCGGGCGGGGAAATGACCCTCGGTTGGGACGCCACGGCCAAGGCGGCCTGGCTCTAACCGATCCGTCGGGCGATCAGCCGATCCAGTGAGAGCGGGCCTGCGCCATGGAACACCGGAACACACAGCAATGCGATCCAGAGGAGCCGCTGGTCGGCGATCAGGCTGTCCGGGACCCGGTCGAACCATGCGCCAAGCGTCTCCGGCTGACCCAGCGCACCATGGCCCCAAAGGTCTGTCGCCGTTTGCACCAGCACGAAGCCGATCATGCCGAGCGCAGCGGGGCGCGTGGCAAGGCCCAGGATCAAAAGCGCGGGGAGCAGGAACTCGGCGGCGGTGCCTGCCGCAACCACCAGCGCGTGAAACGGTCCAAGGGCCGAGACGTCATAGCTTACCGCCTCCATCGCCTTCGGGAAAATCTGGGCGTAGCCGTTGAGCGACAACCCAAAGCCGTCGATCTTTGTCAGGCCCGAAGCCCAGTAATAACCGGCGAGGACTGCGGCGAACGTGAACCGGGCAAGGGTTGCGAGCGTTGGCGGAGCAAATCGGTCGATCTGGGCGATGAAGGATCGGAGCATCTGGGTCATGACAGGGCCTCTACTGCGGTGATGGATTTTCGCAGCATCAGCCGCGTGAGGATGGGGGCGAGGTCCGGGAGATTACGGGCGGCGATGGCCAGCGGTTCGGTCGCGAGACGGGTCACGAAACCCGCCTCCTCTGCCGACACAGGCTCTGCGACCGGGTCCCAGTCGGGCCGCGTGATCAGAACGCTCTGCGCACCGGCCAGCCGCGCGGGCTTGGACCGGTCGAGGTTCGCGCGCCAGATGTCGTAGATCGGCCAGGACGACCGAACGACAGAGACCGCCGGGGCGAGATGCAGCTTTGCCTCCGCGAGATCGGGGCGTTCGAACTCGGAGGCCTCCACTGGCATCACGTCAGCTGCGTGATAGGCTTGGCGCAATGCGTATTCCAACCGTGCCATATCCGCGAGGTAGGGGACGCTTGCGGCCGGCGGGAAACCCGCGATGAAGTCGGAAAAACTGTCGCCGTAGCGCACCACGCAGGGCGAGGTCGGCGGGTGCTCGCGGACATATTCCGTCGCCAGCCCCGCGAAAAACGCTTCACCGACCAGACGATGGATCACCGGGAAGCCATCCCGGAGTGCATTGACCAACGAGGACATGACGTTGTTTCGGTAAACGTCGAACCGGCGGGTCGGGGGCGTTGCGCCGGGGCCCTTGAGGCCCTTGGGCATTCGGGCCGGGGCCAGGAGGCTCTCTGCCCAGGTCATGCGCGCACTCCGGCCAGAACCCGCGCGGCGCGGAACGCTTCCGCCTCCAGCATGTCCCAATCTGGCACATTGGTGTCCCATTCGATCAGCGTCGGTTTCGGGCCCATCCGGGCGATGGTTTCGGTGTAAAGCGTCCAGACCGGATCGACCACTTCGCTGCCGTGCGCGTCGATCAAAAGCGGCATTCCGTCGAGGTCTTCGTCCTCATCATGCCCGCCCAGATGCACTTCGCCCACAGCGGTCAGCGGAAAGCGCGACAGGTATTCGCGCGGGTCGCGGGCCTGGTTGGTGCAGGACACGAAGACGTTGTTGATATCGAGCAGGAGTCCGCATCCCGTGCGTCGCACGAGTTCGGTGAGGAAATCGGTTTCTTCCATGTCGGTTTCGTCGAAACCGACATAAACCGAGGGGTTTTCAAGCAGAAGTCTGCGCCCCAGGACCTCCTGCACCTCGTCGATATGGTCAGCAACACGGGCAAGGGTTTCGGCTGTGTAGGGCAGGGGAAGAAGATCGTTGAAATAGGTGCCGCCGTGCGACGACCATGCGAGATGTTCGGAAAAGGACGCAGGGTTCAGCCAGCCGACAAGGTGCTTCAGCCGTGCGAGGTGGTCCTGGTCGAGCGGGTCGGCGCCGCCGATCGACAACCCCACGCCATGCACCGAGATCGGGAAGCGTTCGGACAGGGCGCGCAATTGGGCGAGCGGTCGTCCACCGTCCCCCATGTAGTTTTCCGCGTGGATTTCCAGCCAGTTCACCGCGCCGGGATCTGCCAGGATGTCGGTATAGTGTTGCGGTTTGAAGCCGACCCCCGCGGCCTTCGGCAAATGTCCTCGTGTCATGTCCAGCATCTGTCCCTCCCGTCGAATTAAAGCGTCCCGCGTTATACCTGAGACAGGGATGAGGCGGGGCGCAGCGCCTAAAATGAGCGTTGCGCGCATTCCACCAAGAACCGGTTGGTCCGATGTTTGGCGGAACGCATTAGGTGCAGGGAACCTGCGCTCCCCGCACCGATGGATCAGCTTTTCGGCAGATCGCGGTCGAGCGGCTCCAGCGAGCCCATGCGCTCCATGTCGTCCATGGTCATCGAGGCGTCGATGGTCATTTCTTCGCAGGTGCCCGCCGGGACCAGCGTCCAGGCGTTGCCCTGATAATCGACGCTTGACGTGCCAGCACAGGTCGTGCCCGGACCGGCCTGGCAGCCATTTTCGCCGGCCTTGGCGACGCCGTAGCATTTCTCCATTTCCTGGGCGTGGGCGGTGCCCGCGAGCGACATCAGGGCGGTGGCCATAGCGCCTGCGACGGCGGTGTTGGTGAGTTTCATTGGTTTAATTCCTCCAGTTCGAATTCATGTCCCGTCCATTTGAACGGTAGGGAATTGCTAGCGGGAGGACGCGGTCACACACCACTCACGGGGCCGTGCAGCGCGTGGGTGTGAGCCTCGTGTAACAAACGGTTTCGTGAGTTTGACGTGAACGGGGCGGCCCAATGGACCGCCCCGTTCAAATGATTTCAATGGGTTGGCTCAGGTGAGGTCGGGTGCGGTCGCCTCAGTGGAGAGTTCGGATACCACGTCATCGAGCGAGACGACGCGTGTCTGTTTCTCGCCCAAACGGCGCAGTGTAACAGTTCGCTCTTCGACTTCTTTCATGCCGATGGCCAAAATGACCGGAACCTTGCCGACCGAGTGCTCGCGCACCTTGTAATTGATCTTCTCGTTGCGGATGTCGGCCTCGGCGCGCACGCCCTTGGCCTTCAACGCCGCGACCACCTCGTGGACGTAGTCATCCGCGTCCGACACGATGGAGGCAACGACCACCTGGCGCGGTGCGATCCAGAACGGAAGCTTGCCCGCGTGCTCTTCGATCAGGATACCGATGAAGCGTTCAAAAGAGCCGAGCGTGGCCCGGTGGAGCATCACTGGGCGGTGCTTGGCCCCGTCTTCGCCGATATAGGTCGCGTCCAGCCGTTCGGGCAGCACGAAGTCCACCTGAAGCGTCCCGCACTGCCAGTCCCGCCCGATGGCGTCGGTCAGCACGAACTCCAGCTTCGGTCCATAGAACGCGCCTTCGCCGGGGTTCAACTCCACGTCGTTCGTCACTTTGTGGGTGGCATCCAGAAGCGCCTTCTCGGCGCGGTCCCAGATTTCGTCCGACCCGGCGCGGGTCTCGGGCCGGTCGGAGAACTTGATCTTGTAGGTCGGGAAGCCGAGGTCCTTGTAAACCCGCGACAGGAAGTTGATGAACACTTCCGTCTCTTCCGCGATCTGGTCCTCGGTGCAGAAGATATGCGCATCATCCTGCGTGAACCCGCGCACCCGCATGATCCCGTGCAGGGCGCCCGAGGGTTCATAGCGATTGCAGGACCCGAATTCGGCCATGCGCAGCGGCAGGTCACGGTAGCTTTTCAGACCCTGGTTGAAGATCTGGACGTGACAGGGGCAGTTCATCGGCTTCAGCGCGTTAATCGACTTTTCCCGCGCGTGTTCTTCGTCCACTTCGACGATGAACATGTTGTCTTGGTACTTTTCCCAGTGCCCCGAGGCTTCCCACAGCTTGCGGTCCACGACCTGCGGCGTGTTCACCTCCACATAGCCTCCCGCCCGCTGCTGGCGGCGCATGTAGTCCTGAAGCTCGGTGTAGATGGTCCAGCCGTTCGGATGCCAGAACACCTGGCCCGGTGCTTCCTCCTGCATGTGAAACAGGTCCATCTCGCGACCCAGGCGGCGGTGATCGCGTTTCTCGGCTTCTTCGAGGAAGTGGAGGTATTTCTTAAGCCCGTCGCGGTTCTGGAACGCCACGCCGTAGATCCGTTGCAGCATGGGACGGTCGCTGTCGCCCCGCCAATAGGCCCCGGCTACTTTCATCAGCTTGAAGGCATCCGCGGGGACCTGCCCGGTATGTTGCAGATGCGGCCCGCGGCACAGGTCCTGCCATTCGCCGTGCCAATACATGCGGATCGGCTGACCGTCGTCGGGGATCATGTTGACCAATTCGACCTTGTAGGGCTCACCGTTGTCTTCGTAATGCTTGATCGCGTCTTCGCGGCTCCACACCTCGGTGCGCACGGCATCGCGGGCGTTGATGATCTCTTTCATCTTCGCCTCGATCGCACCCAGGTCCTCGGGCGTGAACGGCTCTTCGCGGTCGAAGTCGTAATACCAGCCGTTTTCGATGACCGGGCCGATGGTCACTTTCACGTCCGGCCAGATTTCCTGAACGGCCCGCGCCATGATATGGGCGAGGTCGTGACGGATCAGTTCCAGCGCGGGGCCTTCGTCTTTCATCGTGTGAATGGCGATCTCCGCGCTGTCTTCGATGGGCCATTGAAGGTCCCAATGCGCGCCGTTCACAGTGGCGGAAATGGCTTTCTTGGCCAGCGAGTTCGAGATACCGGCAGCGACATCGGCGGGAGTGATCCCAGCGTCGAAATCGCGCGTATTGCCATCGGGAAAGGTAAGGGAAATCTGGCTCATGGCCGTCTCCTCGTCGGTTTGGCGCCCACGGAACGCCCGGTTGCGGGTTATGGTAAGGCCTGTAGCCTTATGCAGGGGCGGTTTGGCCTCGTGGAACGATCAAGTCAAGTCGTGCGTTCCAAATGTAAATAAGTGAGTGATGGAGAACACGGGTGACGGACGAGACGGTGGTGGAAGAGGCCTTCGAAAATCTGGCAGGCGAACCGGAAACAAAAGCCGAAGCGCGCAATGGTCTTCGCCATATGGCGTCGCTGACCATGACCAAAGTCGCCGATGGGCTGATCGACCCGAAACTCGTTCTGTCCTATCTCCTCAATGCGCTGGGCGCGCCCGTTTTTCTGGTCTCCGCTCTCGTGCCGATCCGCGAAGCGGGTGCGCTTTTGCCGCAAATTCTACTGGCGACCCGTCTGGAACGAATGAAGGCGCGTCGGTTCATGTGGGTCGCGGGCTCCGTGGGGCAGGGGGTGGCCGCCGCCGCAATCGCCTTGGCTGCCGTCACGCTGGAAGGGGTGGCGGCAGGCTGGGCCTTCGTTGGCGCAATCGCCCTGTTGGCGTTAAGCCGTGCGGCTGCCTCGGTCAGCTACAAGGACGTGCTTGGCAAGACCGTGGGCAAAAGCCGGCGCGGTGCCGTGACCGGGTTCGCAGGCTCCGCCTCCGCCGCCTTGGTCTTTGTCTACGCACTGCTTCTGGTTTCGGGGCTCGTCGAAGGCACCGTGGTGCTCGCCATCGCCATCGCGCTTGCCGCTGTCCTCTGGGGAATGGCCGCAATCCTGTTCTCGACGCTCGAAGAGCCGCCATCGGATCCAAACGGTGAAAACAAGGGTCTGCGCATGTTCGGTCTGCTGCGCGAGGACAAGACGTTCGCGCGCTTCGTCGCGGCGCGCGGCTTTCTGACTGTCACGTCGCTCGCTCCCCCGTATTTCGTGCTGCTTGCGGGCGATAATGAAAGCGGGTTGGGCACGTTGGGTGCGCTCGTCATCGCGTCCTCTGCTGCGTCGTTCCTGTCGTCCTATGCCTGGGGCCGGTTCTCGGACAAATCGTCCCGGCTCGTGCTTGCCACCGCCGGTTTGGTTGCCGCCGCTGCGATGGCGCTTGCCATCATGCTGCATCTCGTCGGGCTTTCCGCGACGATCTGGGCGATCCCGGCCGCGCTATTCCTCCTGATGATCGCCTACCACGGCGTGCGCCAGGGCCGCTCCACCTACCTCGTGGACATGTCGCCGGAAGACAGCCGTGCCGTCTATGCCGCGACTGCTAACACGCTGATCGGCGGGCTTCTCCTGGTGTCTGGTGCTTTTGGTGGGGTGCTGTCGTTCATTGGTCCGGTTGCTGCCCTGACCGGCTTTGCGATCCTCGCCGTGACCGGCGGCCTGATCGCGCTTGGGCTGGAAGAAGCCGAAGCCAATTGACCCCCTTTCCAAGCCCGGATTACTCAGGCAGGATCAAGCCGTTAGGGCAGACATAGGGGCAGGTCGTGGGCGACGCGCGTTACATTGAAACCGCCAATGGGCGGCGCATTGCATACCATAAAACCGAAGGTGCCGGCCCAGGGATCGTCTTTCTCGGCGGGTTCATGTCCGACATGGAAGGCACAAAGGCGCTCCACCTGGAAAGCTGGGCCAAGGCGCGGGGGCGTGCATTTCTCAGGTTCGATTACTCCGGTCATGGTCAAAGCTCCGGCGCCTTTACCGATGGCACCATCGGGGCCTGGGCCGATGATGCACGAGAGGCGATCGAGACGCTTACGGAAGGCCAGCAGATCGCTATTGGTTCTTCGATGGGCGGTTGGATTAGTGCAATTCTGATCCGCCATATTCCCGAAAAGTTCTGTGGATTTGTTGGAATTGCCGCAGCGCCGGATTTCACGGAAGACAGCATGTGGCGCGACTTTTCGGAAGGCGAACGCGCGCAGCTTATGAAAGAGGGGCTGGTTCATCTGCCCTCGGACTACGGCGATCCCTATCCGATCACGAAGCAGTTGATCGAGGACGGTCGCAAGAACCTCGTTCTGCGAAGCCCGCTTGTCATGCCGTTTCCCGTGCGTCTGCTTCAGGGCACCGCGGACGAGGATGTGGAGCGGCAAGTCGCGCTCGATTTCCTCGATCACATCGACAGCCCTGACCTCCGCCTGACCTTCGTTGACGGCGCGGATCATCGCTTTTCGTCGCCGGAATGCCTCGACCTCGTCACCGCCGCGCTGGGCGAGATACTGGCATGAAGGAGCCCGTTCTCCTCGTTCCCGGCATGATGAGCGACGCGAGGGCGTTCGGGCCCCAGATCGCGCACCTCTCCACCAATCACGTCGTCCAGATTGCCAACGTTTCCACCGGCATTTCGATCCGGGAAATCGCGGCTGAAGTCATCCACAACGCACCACCGCGTTTCGCGCTTTGCGGGTTGGCGATGGGCGGCATGGTGGCGATGGAGATCCTGCGCCGGGTGCCGGAACGGGTGACACGCCTGTGTCTGATCTCGACGTCTCCGCATATGGAAACGCCGGACCAAGCGGTCTGGCGCGAGCCCCAGATCGTCAAGGCCCAGGCCGGGCGTCTGGACGAGGCGATGGAGGATATGCTGCGCGCCGACAATTTCGCGCCGGGCCCGAACCGGAGCGCCACCATCACAACGATCAACGCCATGGGACAGGATCAGGGACCGGACGTTTTCATCCGCCAGTCGCGGGCGCTCCAACGGCGACCTGACGCGCAAAAGGTGCTGTCGCGCGCGCAAGTCCCGACGCTCGTCATGTGTGGCGCACACGACCGGATCACGCCGGTCAAACGCCATAGCTTCATGGCAGAGCTGATTCCCTGGGCGGAATTGGTGGTGATCGACGACGCGGGTCACATGCCGACGCTGGAAACGCCGGAGAAGGCCAACATCGCCCTTGCAGCCTGGATGGAACTCCCGCTCGTCTTGCGCTGAGCGAAGCACCCGAAATCATCGCGATGATTTCGAACCGGACTTATCGCGATAAGTCCGGCCGCGAGTCAGACCGCCTTGAGCTTCGGCGCAGCCGTCTTGCCCTTTTTCTTCGCCGCCTGCGCAGCATGCCGCCCGTCGTTCTGGTCCATGAACTCAAGAACAAGTGGCCGGATGTTATTGCGCCATGAGCTACCGGCAAAGATACCGTAGTGACCGGCGCCCTCTTCGAGGTGATGGGCCTTCTTGTCGTCGGGCAACCCGGTGCAAAGATCGAGTGCGGCGAGGCATTGACCGGGGGCCGAGATGTCGTCCTTGGAGCCTTCGACGGTCTTGACGGCGACATCGGTGATCTTGCCGATATCGACCAAGTGCCCGCCGACCACGAATTCATTGCGCGCAATCTCGCGCGTCTTGAAGATGCGCTCCACGGTCGAAAGGTAGAATTCGGCGGTCATATCCATGACGGCGAGGTATTCGTCGTAAAACTTGTTGTGCTTGTCATGGTCCGAAGCTTCGCCTTTGGACACCCTCAGGATCTGGTCGGCAAAGGCTTTCGAGTGTGTCTCGGCGTTCATCGCCATGAAGGAGGTGAGCTGCTGCAGGCCCGGATAGACCAGCCGCCCGACGCCGCGATACTTCACGCCCACGCTTTGGATCACGGTCTGCTCCAGGTGGTCCATGGAATAGCGGTCGCCGAAATCGGTCACATCGGTCGGCGCGGCGCCCGGATCTATCGGGCCACCGATGAGCGTTAGCGTATTGGGCTGCGCTTCGGGGTCCAGCTCTGCGAGGTATGCGGTCGCGGCAAGCGTCAGCGGCGCGGGCTGACACACGGCGACCACGTTGATGTCCGGGCCGAGGGCCCGCATGAAATCGACAAGGTAGAGCGTATAGTCTTCGATATCGAATTTGCCTTCGGACACCGGAATGTCGCGGGCATTATGCCAATCGGTGATATAGACGTCGCAATCGGGAAGGAGCGAGGCGACTGTCGACCGCAGAAGCGTAGCATAATGGCCAGACATCGGCGCGACCAATAGCACGCGGCGTTGCTGCTCTTCACGACCGATCACCTTGAACTGGATGAGATTGCCGAAGGGTTTTTCGACCAGGGTTTCTATCTCGACCGAGTGGTCGCGACCGTCCGAGCCGACAACCGTGTCGATGCCCCAGTCAGGACGCGACATCATCCGGTCCATCGAGCGTTCGGTGACTTCGCCCCAGGCGGCGAGGAGCGAGAAGAACGGGTTTGGAATGGCGGCGGCGGAAGGGTAGCTGCCAATGGCCTTTGCGGTCGCACCAAGCCACTGGTTGGTGTTCCTCATGGTCTCCATGAAGTCGTACATCGGCAAATAACGCATACTCTATCCCTTCGAACCGTGCCTCGCGCCTTGCTATATCAGGGGATGTGCCATTAGGCTCGACACCCGGAGGACGCGATGCGCGAATGCTGCATCTGCAAAACGATAGGGTGGATTGTTGTCCATGGCAACTAACGATATCAAATCCAAGGAGGACCGCGAGAAGCTCGAGGCAAATCTCAAGCGGATCGAGGAGCTGTCTCACAGGTTCACCAACGCCCTTGGAAAAAAGCAACCGACGCGCCAATCCCTTCAGGCACCGAACCCCGAGCTCTACGCCAAGGCAGCCACCGCGTACTGGTCGGAGATGATGCAAACGCCGGGGAAATTCCTTGAAGCGCAGGTCGAGTACTGGGGAAAGACGCTGCAACATGCGGTCGATGCCCAGCACGCGTTGATGACCAAAGGCACGGTGCCCGAGGACGAAACGCCGGACGATCCGCGGTTCAAGAACCCGCTGTGGCGCACGCATCCCTATTTCAACTATCTCAAGCAACAATACCTGACGACGGCCAAGGCGATGTCCGACGCCGTCGAGGACCTGGACGCGATCGAGGATCACGACCGCGACCGGGTTCGCTATTTCACGCAACAGATGGTCGATATGATGGCGCCGACGAATTTCCTCGCCACCAACCCAGATGCGTTGGAACGGGCGGTTGAGACCGAAGGGCAGTCGCTGATCGACGGGCTTGAGAACATGATCCGCGACCTGGAGCGCAACAATGGCGAGCTGATCGTGACGCTCTCGGACCCGGATGCCTTCACTGTTGGCGAAAACATCGCCACCACCGAAGGGTCGGTCGTCTACCGCAACCGGATGCTGGAACTGATCCAGTACAAACCGACGACCGAAGAAGTCTATGAACGGCCTCTCGTCATCTTCCCTCCGTGGATCAACAAGTTCTACATTCTCGACCTGAAGCCGCAAAACAGCCTGATCAAGTGGATCGTCGACCAGGGGTTCACGCTTTATGTCGTGTCATGGGTAAACCCCGACACCTCCTATGCCGATGTCGGTTTGGAAAACTACGTCGAAGAGGGCTTTCTCGAGGCCATAGACGAGGTCCGCAAGATGAGTGGGCAGGACAAGATCAACGTCGTCGGGTACTGTATTGCAGGCACGACCTTGGCGCTGACACTCAGCCTGATGGCCAAGCGGAAAGAGAAAAAGGTCAACTCGGCCACATTCTTTACCGCCCTGACGGATTTTTCCGACCGAGGCGAAGTCGGGGTCTTTCTCGAAGATGATTTCGTCGATGGGATCGCAGAGGAATGCGAAGACAACGGGATCATGTCGTCACTCTACATGGCGCGCACGTTCAGTTTCCTGCGCGCAAACGATCTGATCTACACACCCGCAATCCGGTCCTACATGCTTGGCACACCGCCACCGGCGTTCGACCTCCTGCATTGGAACGGCGATAGCACGAACCTGCCCGGCAAGATGGCCATCCAATACCTGCGCGGCCTGTGCCAAGGTGACCAGTTCGCGGGGGAGGCTGAGGGCTTCCCGCTTCTGGGTGAACGGCTCAAGATCTCGGACGTGAACGTCCCGCTCTGCGCGGTGGCCTGCGAGACCGACCATATCGCAGCCTGGCGGTCATCCTATTCCGGCATCCGAAAGATGGGATCGAAAGATAAGACCTTCATTCTCTCGGAAAGCGGCCATATCGCGGGGATCGTGAACCCGCCGTCGAAAAAGAAATACGGCCATTACCTCAACCCGGAATGGCCCGACACGCCTGACGCGTGGCTGGAGGGGGCCGAGCGGCACGATGGCACGTGGTGGTTTTACTGGGCGAAGTGGCTGGCCAGGAAATCCGGCAAGAAAATCCCGGCGCGGACCGTGGGTGATTCTGATCATCCAGAGCTTGCTCCGGCGCCTGGAACCTATGTGAAGGCGCGCCCCAACGTCTGAAGTGCTTTGGGGCGCGATGAACAAATCCCTGATAAGTAACCAAGAATTTCCTAAGGGTGACCTTGGGTAAAATCTTTTATGCTGCAATGCAGAAAAAACTTGAAATGCTGCACTGCAGCATGCATATTGTTTGCAGACGCAGAAACGCCGAACAGATCGCGTGAGCGAACGAATTCCCCGCCGCAAGGGCGGAAAACTGACTGAATGGAGATATAAAATGGCTAATACCCCCGACTACACCAAGATGGTCCAAGAAATGATGGGCGCATTCCCGATGGATATGTCTGCGATGGAAGGCATGATGAAATCTTCCGCTGACATGAGCGAGAAGTTCTCGAAGGTCGCAATCGAAGCCGCCGACAAATCGACCGAGCTTTCCACCAAGTGGACCAAAGACACGCTGGGCAAGATGGGCGAGATGACCACCGCCAAGACCGATCCGGCCGACTACACCAAGGCCATGACCGACTTCGCGTCGACCCAGGCTGAAGCTGCCGCTGAATACATGTCGGCCTTCGCTGAAGTCGCCAAGAAAGTCCAGATGGACACCGTCGAGCTGATGCTTGCCGCTGGCAAGGACATGGGCGACGAAGCTTCCGCAGCGATGAAAAAGGCCACCGACGAGGTGACCAAGTCGACCAAGAAAGCTGCGAAAGTCTAAGGCTTTCTGAGCCGTCCACCTCCTCCCGGACGGTAAAGACCACTGGGCGGCCCTGATAAGGGGCCGCCCTTTTTCCTGTGCAATAGAGCTTTGCATTTGCAGAGCCTTGCTTTTCGTTTCTGCACTGGCGTAGTCTTTTTTCTGCACCGGCAAAAACAGACGCCGGGCAGATTTGGGAGGACCACCGTGGCCGACAAAACCGAACCGCTTCTCATCAAGCGCTATGCGAGCCGCAGATTGTACAACACCGAAACGTCCGACTATGTGACGCTCGACGATATTGCCGGGTTCATCGCCGAAGGGCGCGAGGTTCAGATCGTCGATCTGAAATCCGGTGACGACCTGACCCGACAGTACCTGCTTCAGATTATCGCCGAACACGAGAGCCGGGGCGAAAGCGTGTTGCCCGTCGACGTGCTGACCGATCTGGTCCGCAGCTACACGACGCAGGCGCAAAGCGTGGTGCCCCAGTTCCTTGCCGCTTCTTTCGAAATGCTCCGCGAGGGGCAGTCGAAGATGATGGAGAACATGAACACCATACCCAACCCGATGGTTCAGATGCCCGGGTTCGAGGCGCTTCAGGCGCAACAGCAGGCGTTCATGCAAGCCATGATGTCGGGCTGGCCCGCCGGTTCCTCTGGCCCGATGCCCGAAGGGGAAGCCGAGGCGGAGAAGCCCGCCGAGAAGGACGAGGACCTGGACGAGATCAAACGGCAACTTGCCGAATTGCAAAGCAAGCTGTCCGGAATGAAATAAGCCGTCGCGCCGTCGCGCGCACTGGCTCCAGCCACAAATCGAGGCGGACGTGGTCGAAACAGCGGGACGCATAACGCTCTGGGGCGTCGAGGTGTTCGCGGCCATCGCGGACGAGCGGTCAATCTCCGCCGCCGCCCGCCGCTTGGGGGCGAGCCCATCGAGCGTCAGCCAACAATTGACCAATCTGGAAACCGCTGTTGGCACGGCCCTGATCGACCGGTCCGCGCGCCCCTTGACCTGCACGCCGGCCGGCGTGCTGTTTCGCCGCCGCGCGCTTACGATCCTGAACGAAGCAGAGCAGGCCCGCGCCGAACTCGCGGCCGCCGACATGACCCGGCTCAGCCGTTTCCGTCTTGGTATGATCGAAGATTTCGACGCTGACGTGACGCCTGCACTTCTCACCGACCTGGCCGAACACTGGCCTCGCACCCAGTTTCTGCTTGAAACCGGGGCGTCCCATCGGCTTCTCGATCAACTGGACGCCCGCGCGCTCGACGTGGTCGTGACCGCGGACCTCGGCGTTGCGGTGGAGGGCGTCGAGGTGCATCCGCTGCTGGAAGAGCCCTTTGTGGCCGCGGTGCCGCGGGGGCAGGCTGGCACATTGGATGCGCTGCGGGATCTACCGCTGATCCAGTACTCCTCGCGCCACTTCATGGGTCGCCAGATTGCGGCCCACCTGGCACGAGAAGACCTGCGCCCGAGCCATCGGTTCGAACTCGACAGCTACCACGCGATTCTCGCGATGGTGGCACGCGGGGCAGGGTGGACGATACTCACCCCGCTTGGTGTCGCCCGAGCGAGACGGTTCGCAGGCGAAGTGGAGATCGTCGAACTGCCCCTGTCCGGGTTTTCCCGGCGCATCATCCTGTCGGCTCGCCGTGGCGTGTTGGGGGGGCTGCCTGCCGATGTGGCCGAGCAGATCAAGGCCGGGTTGCGCGAGTTCGTGGTCGCGCCATCCGTCGCGGCGCTGCCCTGGCTGGAGCCGACATTGAAGGTGCTTTGAGCGCTGTAAATGGTTAACGCGCTGAGGTTTTTTGTGGTGTGTGCCGTGAAAAAACGTTTGACATCATATTCTTAAGTGAAATCCAGTTTTCCAGTTTTCCAGTTTTCCAGTTTTCCAGTTTTCCAGTTTTTGCTCGATGTGCGCCCAGTGCAGCGTGAAACAAAAAGGCCGCCCGAAGGCGACCCTTTCCTATAGCTTGCGGTGCACTTACTCGGCGGCGACCGAGGCCCTCCGCTTCACGTCAAGGGCGGCGGCAATCAACGCCTCGGCGATGAAATCCAATTCCGGTTCTTTCAGGCGGACCGGCAGGCGGGTGTCGCAGGCCCGCATGAGCATCTTGTCGGTGCCCGGCAACGCGCCCTGGTCTTCGATGAATTCCCAATTCCAATGGGCCCGCGCATTGTCTGTATGCATGCCAAAGACCTGCACCGACACGCCGCGCGCCTTGGCGGCGTCCATGAAGGCGCGGGTGTCTTCGTCTGACATGTTCACGAGGTTGAACTGGATCGAATCCGGTGCCCGGGTCTCTGGCCCCAGCGGGGCGGGCACGTCGATCCACGGCGAGGTGTTGAGCTTCGCTGCGACGTAGTCGTGGTTGCGCAGACCGTCGGTCACCCGGCGCTCAAGCTCCGGGATCTGGGGCCGGATCACGGCGGCGGAGAGGTTCGACAGGCGCTGGTTGTAAAGCGGCAGCTTGTTCTGCCAGCGGGCAAAAGCATCGGCCAGCTCGGTCGAGTTCTGACCATCCGGCGTCTTGTGCTTCTTCCAATTGTGCTCGTAAGCGCCGGACATGATCACGGCGCGGGCGATGATGTCGGGGTCGTCGGAGATCAAGACTCCGCCTTCGCCCGCATTGAGCATCTTGTAGGACTGGAACGAGAAGCAGCCGATCTTGCCGATGGTGCCGATCTTCTTGCCGTGCCAGAGCGTTCCGAGCGAATGCGCCGCGTCCTCGACCACCGGGATGCCCTTGGCGTCGCAAAGCGCCATGATGGCGTCCATGTCCGAGGTGTGGCCGCGCATGTGGCTGATGATGACCGCGCCGATCTCATCCGTCAGTTTGCGTTCGAAATCCGCCATGTCGATGCGGTAGTTGTCCATGACATCCACGAGCACCGGTTTGCAGTCGGCGTGCACGACCGAAGACGGCACGGCGGCGAAGGTAAAGGCCGGGATCAGCACCTTGGTGTCGCGGGGCAGGTCCAGCGCTTTGAGCGACAGGAACAGGGCTGCCGAGCACGACGACACGGCCAGTGCGTATTTGACGCCCATCATATCGGCGAATTCCCGCTCCAGGAGCGCGACGGGCGCATCCTGCGGTGCGGTGTAGCGGAACAGGTCGCCCGATTGCAGCAGGCGGTCGATCTCGGCGCGGGCGCCTTCGGGGATCGGTTCGGCGTCATATACGTTCGGTGCGAGTGTCATCGGCTATCCTTTCGGGTTTCCCGAATATCATATTCGGGAAAACTGTAACAGCGCCGTGACGATTAAGAAACAGAAAAGAAAAGACGCAGCCGGGCCGCGTCTTGTTTTGCTGAGTTTATGAGACTGTGAGTCGGTTTTAGACGTTCAGAAGAAGGTGCTCACGTTCCCACGGCGAGATCACCGAGAGGAACTCCTGATACTCCGTCCGCTTCACGATGGAGTAGACGCGGGCGAATTCCGGCCCCAGCACCTCGTGCATGTCCGTCGCCTCGTCGAAGATGTCGAGTGCGGACCAGAGATCGTGCGGGATCTCTTCCTCTGCGTCATAGGCATCCCCTTTGAACTGGGCTTCGGCGCGCACCTCTTTCGTCATGCCGAGATAGCCCGCGGCCAGCGACACGGCCATGGCGAGATAGGGGTTCGCGTCCATGCCGGTCAGGCGGTTTTCCACGCGGCGGGCCTGCGGACCGGAGAGGGGCACGCGGATGCCGGTGGTCCGGTTATCGCGTCCCCAGGCGAGGTTGATGGGCGCGGCGTTGTCCCGCACGTAGCGGCGGTAGCTGTTCACGTAAGGCGCCATCACGGCGATCACCGAGGGAAGATACTTCTGCAATCCTCCAAGAAAGGTAAAGAAGGCGTCCGTATCGCCGCCCTGCGGTCCGGAGAAGATGTTCTTGCCGGTTTCGCGGTCCACGACCGAGTGGTGGATATGCATGGCGCTCCCCGGTTCGGCGGCGATGGGTTTGGCCATGAAGGTTGCAAAGCAATCGTGGCGCAGCGCGGCCTCACGGATCAGGCGTTTGAAGTAGAAAACCTCGTCGGCCAGAAGCAGCGGGTCGCCATGCTGGAGGTTGATTTCCAACTGCCCCGCGCCGCCTTCCTGGGTGATGCCGTCAATTTCGAACCCCTGCAATTCGGCGAAATCGTAGATGTCGTCAATGACCGGCCCGAACTCGTCCACCGCGGTCATGGAGTAGGCCTGGCGCGCGGCGGCGGGGCGGCCGGAACGGCCCATCATTGGTTCGATCTGTTTCGCCGGGTCGATGTTGCGGGCGACGAGATAGAATTCCATCTCGGGCGCGACGACCGGTTCCCAGCCTTGTTTGCGATAAAGTTCGATCACGCGTTTGAGCACGTTGCGCGGCGAAAACGGGATTGGCTCGCCGTTGCGGTCATAGGCGTCGTGAATGACCTGCAACGTGATGTCGGCGGTCCAGGGCGCGGCGGTTGTCGTCGACATGTCGGGCTTCAGGATCATGTCCCGTTCGATGAAGCCTTCGTCCCCGGCCGCTTCGCCCCAGTCGCCGGTAATGGTCTGATAATAAATCGAATCCGGGAGGTGGAAGTAGTCCTGCCGCGCGAACTTGGTGGCCGGAACCGCCTTGCCGCGCGCGATGCCGGGGAGGTCCGAGATGATGCATTCCACCTCGTCCAGACGTTTGCCGTCGAGATAGGCCTTGGCGGCTTCGGGGAGGGTGGCGGTCCAGTCTTTCTTGGCCATCACTTGGCTCCTTTCTTGAGGAAACCGGCCATGCGGGCGGCCATCTCGGCGTTGTCAGTGGGGCTGGTGAGGGTGGCGCGGGCTTGGTCGACAAGCTCGGTCGGAACGGCGTCCGAGCGGTGTTCGATGAGGCCCGCGACGACCGCGCGGTCGAATTCCGGGTGCGGTTGCACGGTCAGGATCGACTTGCCCACCACCATGGCGGCGTTCTTGCAGAAGTCCGATTGGGCGATGGCAACGCCTTCGGGCGGCAGTTCGACGACCTGGTCCTGATGCCATGCGTTGAGGTTGAGCTTCGCATCGCCGAAGTCGTATGCCTGACGCCCGACAGACCAGCCGCCGCGGAATTTTTCCACTTTTCCCCCAAGGGCTTGCGCGATGATCTGGTGACCGAAACAGATGCCCAGCAGGGGCCGCTTCGACGCCGCGATATCGCGGATGAGGGTTTCGAGAGGCGGGATCCAGTCGTGGTCCTCATAGGCCCCGTGGCGCGAACCGGTGATGATCCAGCCCTCCTCGGCCTCCGCGCCGTCGGGGAAGAGGCCGTCGACAACATCGTAGGTGATGAAGTCGAAGTCTTCGCCCGCGAAGAGGCGTTTGAACATGTCCGAATAGTCGCCCGTTTCGGGGCGAATGGCCTCGGGCGCGTGCCCGGTCTGAAGGATGCCGATGCGCATGGATCACCAATTTGATCAAATCTTGAGGCGACCCTAGCGGAGCGTGGATTGGGCGGCAAGACGGGAAGCGCAAGGAGCGCTTAACGTCTGAAATGCACCGGATTTCGTCGTGCACCGGGCGTACACAACCTGTGCACAGGTTGTGCATACGATTGTGCAGACGATTGTGCAGACGGTCGGTACGGCACGATGTTACCGGAGCGTGCGCCGGGGGCGGGATTTGGAAAGGTCAGCGGATCAACTGGCGCGGACGAAAGCGGATTTTCTGCCGCCGCTCGGCCGGCAGGTGGCGGGTCAAATGCGCGTTGACCAGGCCGAAGACCCCGATCACCGAGAGGGTCAGCAGGATGAAGAAACCCGCGAGGATCGGGTAGGGGACGAAGGGGTTGAAGGTCTTGTCCGCGAAGTAGTTCGCGTAATAGAGCGCGTCGCCCCGTTGCTGCCAGGCCGGGAAGCCCGAGAAGAAGACCAGGGTCGTGGCATGGAACAGAAAGATCGCCTCGTTCGTATAGGCAGGCCAGGCCAGCCGCAGCATCGTCGGAAAGGTGATCCGCCGGAACCGGTGCCACCCGGTGATCCCGTAGGCATCGGCGGCTTCCAGGTCGCCTTTGGGGATCGACTTCAGCGCCCCGAAGAAGATCTCGCCCGCGTAGGCCGAGGTGTTCAGGAACAGAACGATCGCCGCGCCGAGCCAGGCCGATGTGAACAGGTCAAACGCCGGGTGCACGGATTTCAGCGAGAGGAAGGCGAAATAGGCGAAGAAGAACTGGATGAAGAGCGGTGAGCCCCGGAACAGGAAGATGAACCATTCGGAAGCTTTGCGCGCCAGCGGGTTTTTCGAGGCTTTTCCCATCGCCACGCTGATCGACAGGAAGAACCCCGCCGCAAGCGCCACCAGCCCGAAGTAGATGTTCCAGATCATGCCCGACCCGATCAGCGTCACCTGCTGGCAGAGCGTGAAATCGGAGCGGGGCAGGAGCCGTTCGCCGATCCCGACGGAGCGCAGGCCGTAATCCGCGATGGTCTCCCAGCAGCTCATGCGGGCGCCTTTCGTTGCGCTTCGCCGCCCGCGGTGGCCTGGCCAAGCGTGAGCCGACCCATGAGACGGTCCAGCACGATCTCGGAGATGCGGGTGAGCAAGAGGTAGAAGACGAGCAGTGCGCCGAAGTAGAACATGCGCCAGTCGCCGTGCGGGTAGTCGGAGAAGCGGGCATTCTTCGACCCGCCAAGTTCCCGCGCCCAATAGACGATGTCCTCGACGCCAAGCAGGAACAAAAGCGGGGTCGCCTTGATGAGGATCATCCAGAGGTTCGAAAGGCCGGGCAGGGCATAGACCCACATCTGCGGGACAAGGATGCGCCAGAAGGTCTGGCGCGGGGAGAAGCCATAGGCCTCGGCGGTTTCCAACTGCGGGCGCGGCACCGACCGCATCGCCCCGAAGAGCACGTTGGCCGCGAAAGCCCCGAACACGATGGCGAAGGTCAGGACCGCGAGCGTGAAACCATAGGTTTCATGCACCCATTGCGGCGAGGTCGAGAGCGGCATTTTCGCCGCGTCGCAGACCACGAAATCGCTCCCCTGCCGCACCGGCATATCCCAGTCCGGACATTTCGCTTGGTGCCGCAGGTATTCGACCGCCTGGTCCAGCGCGATTACGAAGAACAGGAAGAACGCGATATCCGGCACGCCCCGAACGATGGAGGTATAGAGTTTGCCGAAGAGCGAGAAGGGAGGGAATGTCGACCGGGCTGCCATGGCGCCCACGAAACCGAAGGCCAGGGACACGGGGGCCGTCACGGCCAGAAGCGCGAGGACCACGCCAAACGACTGATAGAACAGCAAATGTTTGCCGTTCGTCAGGTAACACGAAAGCCATGTCAGGCCCGTCAGCGTTTCGGGGTCAGCGCAATATTCAAACATCTGGGAAAAGGGCGCGGGAGTGTCCCGCGCCCCGATCAGCCCTTAGTAGGGGCCGGTCATGCCGTCGAACCACTTCTCGATGAGCGTGTTCACGGTGCCGTCTTCTTTCAGCGCGGTGATCGCGTCGTTGAGCGTGGCTTTCAGCTCTTCGTCCGACTCGCGCACGCCAATGCCGATGCCGTCGCCCAGCATCACGTCGTCACCCGCGAACATCAGCTCGCCGTCTTCCGCCACGATGGGGTCGAGAAAGGCCTTGTCGGCCAGAACCGCGTCGGCCTCGCCCGATTTCAGCGCCGCGATGGTTTCATCGGGGGTCGCGAATTCCACCAGCGTCGCGCCGTCCATGGAGGCGACATGGCTGGCCTGGATGGTGCCGGTCTGCGCGGCGATCACGCCGGTGCCGTCAAAGGCGTCGGACATCGCGGCAAAGGCCGAGGGGTCCGGCGGGAAATAGGCCTGGGTGAAGTCGATGACCTCGTCACGTTCGTCGGTGATCGACATGCCCGCGATGATGGTGTCGTAGTTGCCGGAGACGAGGTTCGGGATGATCGAATCCCAGTCGTTCGTGACCCACTCGCAGGTCAGACCGGCGGTTTCGCAGATCGCGTCGCCGAGGTCTTTCTCGAAACCGTCCACCTCGCCGTCGTCGTTGAGGAAGTTATACGGAGGGTAGGCGCCCTCGGTCCCCATGCGGACGGTCATGGAGTGGCTTTCGGCCATGGCCATGCCCGCGGTCAGCGCGAGCGCGGCAGTGGTCAGGATCAGTTTTTTCATATGTTGAGCTCCCTTGGTTGGTTATGCCGGAACGCTGTGGGACAGAAATCCCCTGAGCCGTTCCGATTTTGGATTGCCGAAGAGGGCGTCTGGCGTCCCTTCTTCTTCGATCTTTCCTTGATGGAGGAAAATCACATGGTCGGCAACGTCGGCGGCCATGCGCATGTCATGGGTGACGACGATCATGGTGCGGCCCTCGGCGGCGAGATCCTTGATCACGCGCACCACCTCCTGCTCCAGCTCCGGGTCGAGCGCGGAGGTCGGCTCATCGAACAAAAGCGCCTGCGGCTCCATGCAGAGCGCCCGCGCGATGGCGGCGCGCTGTTGCTGGCCGCCCGAAAGCTGCGCGGGCCAGGCGTCGCATTTGTCCCCGATCCCCACCTTGTCGAGATAGGCGCGGGCCGAGGTCTCGACCTCGTCGCGCGGGCGGCCCAGCACGGTGAGCGGCGCCTCCATCACGTTTTCCAGGATGGTCATGTGGGACCAGAGGTTGAAGCTCTGGAACACCATGGACAGGTTGGTGCGCACCCGCGTCACCTGTTTCGCATCGGCCGGGCGGCGGTTCGCACCTTCGCCTTTCCACCTGATGGGTTCGCCGTCGAAAAGGATGTCGCCGGACTGGCTGTCTTCCAACAGGTTGCAGCAGCGCAGCAGCGTGGATTTCCCGGAGCCTGATGAGCCGATCAGCGAAATCGCGTGGCCCGTGGGCGCGGACAGGCTGACACCCTTGAGAACCTCCAGGCTCCCGAAGCTCTTGTGCAGGTTTCGTATTTCGATGACTGGTGGTTCTGTCTCGGTCACGGAATTTGATCACATTGGTTCCGGGGACCGAGTAAGGCGCAAGATCGACCATATTGCAATGGCCGATTGTTTGACGCCGGGTCAGGACAGGCCCGGACTTTCGCGTGCAGCCCGGTGGCTGGGCAGGGCGCTCAGCCTTCCGCCTTTTTCCGGGCAATGTGAGAATCGCGGTCGTTGATCCCGAGGAATTTCGCGATGAGCCGCATCAGCGCGTTTTCTTCGTCCGCCCGGTCGCCATCGGCCAGAACCACCTGCCAGGCGGCTTCGATGACCGACATGCGATCCTCGTGGGGTACGGCGTTCTTGATCGCCTCGGTAAAGCGCACGGTGTCGGGCGCCTCGCTCTCCAGCGTTTCCGCATTGCTCATCAGGTCATCGGCCAGACCTTCGGCCAGATCGTACCGCTGGGCCACGATGTCGCGGATCTGCGCCTTCTCGGAGGCGGCATAGTCGCCATCGGAGCGCGCTATACGCACGAGCAGGGCGGTGAGCGCCACGCGGGCGTCGGTGTCGGGCATCTGCTCGGGCTCGGAAGAGAGCAGGTTTTTCAAAAGACGATCAAACATGACGACTAAATAGGCGCGCCGTCACAAAGGTTCCAGCCATCTTTGCCTTCATCGTGCCTCAAATATCCTCGGGGGAGGTTCGGAGGGGGCAGACAGCCCCCTCTGATCAAGTCGGGGGAGGTTTGGAGGGGGCAGGTAGCCCCCTCCAATCGGTCGGATTGGCGCAGCCAATCCGAAATCAACCCTCGTAACCCTCGATGATCACCAAGTCGCCCTCGCTCACCGGATCGCGCAGCGCCTTGGCCGCCTGGTATTCGTCGCTCTGGTAGCAATCGAGCGCGGCCTGGTAGCTGGGGAATTCGATTACCACGTTGCGCGAACGCGAGGAGCCTTCCTTGGTCTGGTAGGTCCCGCCGCGCACGAGGAACTTCGCGCCATACTTGGCGAAGGGCACGGCGTTGGCGGCCACGTAGGTCATGTAAACGTCAAGATCGTGCACATCGACACGGGCGATCCAGTATCCCTTGGCCATCAGACCAGCCGATCCTGTTCGATCGCCGCGCGCACGAAGTCGGCAAAGAGCGGCGCGGGGGCGAAGGGTTTCGATTTCAGCTCGGGGTGATACTGCACGCCGATGAACCACGGGTGGTCTTTCCACTCCACGATCTCGGGGAGCCGTCCGTCGGGCGACATGCCGGAGAAGACCAGCCCCTTGTCCTCAAGCTCTTCACGATACTTGATGTCGACCTCGTAGCGGTGGCGGTGACGTTCCTCGATCTGGGTGCTGCCATAGACCCCGGCCACCTTGGAGCCGTCCTTGAGGGTCGCGGAATAGGCGCCCAGTCGCATGGTGCCGCCCTTGTCGTCGGAGACCTTGCGCTTCACGGTGTAATTGCCCTGCACCCATTCCTTGAGGTGGTAAACCACCGGCGTGAAGCGCTTTTTCCCGGACTCATGGTCGAACTCCTCGGACCCCGCGTTGCTGATCCCCGCCACGTTGCGGGCCGCCTCGATCACGGCCATCTGCATCCCGAGACAAATCCCGAGGTAGGGCACCTTGTGTTCGCGGGCAAACTGCGCGGCGCGGATCTTGCCTTCGGTGCCGCGTTCGCCGAAGCCGCCGGGCACGAGGATGGCGTTGAAACCGTCGAGGTAGGGCGCGGGGTCTTCTTTTTCGAAAATCTCCGCGTCCACCCATTCGGTCGTGACCTTCACCCGGTTGGCCATGCCGCCGTGGGTGAGCGCTTCCTTGATGGACTTGTAGGCGTCTTCGAGCTGGACGTACTTGCCGACGATGGCGACCTTTACCTCGCCCTCGGCGTTGTGGATGCGGTCTTCCACGTCTTCCCAGCGGGTCATGTTCGGGGCGGGGGCCGGGCTGATCTGGAAGGCGTCCAGCACCGCCTGGTCGAGTCCGACCTTATGATAGGCCATGGGGGCTTCGTAGATCGACTTCAGGTCATAGGCGGGAATGACGCTGTCCGGGCGCACGTTGCAAAACAGCGCGATCTTGGCGCGTTCTTTTTCCGGGATCGGGTGCTCGGCGCGGCAGACGAGCACGTCGGGCGCGATGCCGATGGAGCGCAGTTCCTTCACGGAGTGCTGGGTCGGCTTGGTTTTCAGCTCGCCCGAGGCTGCGAGGTAGGGCAGGAGCGTGAGGTGCATGAAGATGCACTGGCCACGTGGGCGTTCCTGGCTGAATTGGCGGATCGCTTCGAAGAAGGGCAGGGCCTCGATATCGCCGACGGTGCCGCCGATTTCGCAGAGCATGAAGTCGACCTCGTCGTCGCCGATCTCGATGAAGTCCTTGATTTCGTTGGTGACGTGCGGGATCACCTGGATGGTCTTGCCGAGGTAGTCGCCGCGGCGCTCTTTCTCCAGCACGTTGGTGTAGATGCGACCCGAGGAGACCGAATCCGTCGCCCGTGCCGCGACGCCGGTGAAGCGTTCGTAGTGGCCCAGGTCGAGGTCGGTTTCCGCGCCATCGTCGGTCACGAAAACCTCGCCATGCTCGAAGGGCGACATCGTGCCGGGGTCGACGTTCAGGTAAGGGTCAAGTTTGCGCAGCCGGACCGAAAATCCACGCGCCTGCAACAGCGCGCCCAGAGCGGCGGAGGTCAGGCCTTTCCCCAAAGAGGAAACCACACCGCCGGTGATGAAGATATATCGTGCCATGTTATGGGCTGCTCCCGTGATTAGTCTGTGCTGGTCTGCGGGTCAGGCGAACGCGACCGTCCGACAAAAGCCGATTACCACGGGATTTCGGGATAACCGATTCCCGGCCAAAAGACAAGCTGACCGCAAGATGATGTGGCGGATTTTTCCGCCGCCTCAATGGGTTGTTATGGTTGGGAAAGAGCCCCGCGCGCGGCGGGGCCTTCTTGGCGTTGGGGCCGCGCGTCTACTCGGCGCGCGGCGGTGCGGCCGGGGCATCCGTTGCCGGAGCTGTCCCGGTGGCCGGTTCTTGCGACGGCATCATGTCGGTGACGTCGGGGGCGACCGGAGCGACCGGAGCCGCGCTATCGTCCGTGCTTTCTGCCGCCGGGGCGATCAGGTCGGTGACCGAGCTGTCACGGGAGTTCGAGGCCGAGATGATGGTCAGGGCCAGCGAGGCGCCGAGGAAGGCGATTCCGAGGATCCACGTCAGCTTGGAGAGCGCCGTGGCCGCGCCGCGTGCGCTCATCACGCCGCCGCCACCGCCGCCGCCCATGCCAAGCCCGCCCCCTTCGGAGCGTTGCAACAGCACGACCGCAATCAGCGCGAGCGCGAGCAGAAGAAGGACGACGAGTAGGACGTTTTCCATGGGGGCCCCGGTGGTTCGTGTTAGATGGGGCTATCTAGGACCATGTGCCCTGCGCTGCAACCCAAAAGGCCCATTGGGCCGGCAACAGTGTGCCCGCGCCCGCTCATACCGGCGCGACGCGATCCCGTCCGAACGGAGAATTGGCATAGTCGCAGGCGATCTTTAGGTTTCATCCAGGTTTTCGCGGTAGGAAGGGCCTGTTTCGGGCCGCCATGGTCCGCTGTCTCAGGGTCTGTGATGCGACGTGTATTGAAGAGTGGATGGTTCCTGATCGGGGCAGGAAGCGTGGCGCTTTGGGGCGCTGTCCTGGTCCTTGTCGGGCTCAAGGTTCTTGGCGCGGTCGATCTGCCGTGGTGGTGGGTGCCCGCCATCGTCGCTGTCCCGAGCGGTGTGCTGGTGCCTGTCGCCCTGGTTCTGTGGGTCTGGCCGCGTCACGCGGGCCGGGGGCGTCGTGACCTAGTCCGCCAAAGACACCACGCCGGGGCGTCGCAGGGCGGTCGAGGACGCGAGGAGAACGAGGATCGCGAGGAGAATGAAGCCGACCGACACCAGCGGCAGGGGGGCAAGACCGAAGGCGGCTTCGACCCGGCCCGCAACAAAGGAACCGCCACTCATCCCGATGTAGAGCGACGAGGTGTTCAGCGCGAGGATCAGGCCCGCGCGACCCGGCTCCATCCCGATCATGCGTTGCTGTTGGGCGGGGAAGAACAGTGACAGCATCGACGACCAGACGATCAGCGCGAGCGTGGCCGGGACCAGGAGCGGTGGCATGAGGTAGAGCGCCAGAAGCGCGAATGAAAACACCACGAGCGAGAGCGTCATGGTGCGCTCGGCCGGCCAGACGCGGGTGACGAAACGGGCAAGGTAGTTCCCGCCGACGCCCGCCAGCCCATAGAGCAGCATGGCAATGGATGTCTGGGTCGGTGTCGCTCCGATCCTTTCGAAATAGATCAGGGTGATCATGGTGAATGTCGTAAAGAGACCGGTGAGCGTGATGATCGGCACCAGAAGCCCGGTGAGATTGTGGGGGCGAAGAAGAGTCTGGGCAAAGGCCCGCAGCGTCAGCCGCTCGCCCGCGCCGGTTTCCGGCACGCGCCACGCGGTCAGGGCCGCGAAGGCCAGTTGCGACAGGCCGAAGACCACGAAGGTCGTGCGCCAGCCAAGGGTCGCGCCCATCCATGTTGCAAGGGGCGCGACCACGGCGGAGGCGATGGTCATGCCGCCGAAGATCACGGCCAGAGCCTGACCCTGGCGCCGGGTTTCGACGAGGCTTGCGCCCAGAGCCGAAGCCACGGGGCTGGCCACCGAGCCGCCGAAAGCCGATATAAGCCGGCCGGCGAGGGTGATTTCATAGGTCGGGGCAAGGCCCGAGACGATCATGCCCAACCCCAGGATCGCCAGCCCCCACACCACCAGCTGTTTGCGCGGCAGGTGCCCCACGAGCACTTGCAACAAAGGGGCGCCCAAGGCCGATCCGAACGCGTAGACCGCGACCACCATACCGGCCTCGGCCCGCGTCACGCCAAGGGAGGGGGCGACGTCGGGCAGAGTGCCGATGGCCACGAACATGGCGGCCCCGACCGAAAACATGGTCAGGGACAGCAGGTTCAGGGCGAGTTTCGTGGACCGGTCCATGGGAGCCTTGGGCGCTGAGTGTGGAGGAGGCTTCAGTTTACGAGCAGGTCGCTATAGTTTCGATCTATCTTTCATTATGTGAGGTATCCAAATGCCTGATGCCAACCGAGCCGACCTGAACCTTCTGCGGGCACTCGCGGTGCTGATCGAAGAGGGCAACGTGACGCGGGCGGCGGCGCGGCTCGGGGTGAGCCAGCCTGCGATGTCGGCGCAGCTTGCGCGGCTGCGCGACCTGTTCGACGATCCGCTCATGGTGCCTTCTGACACCGGGCGCGGCATGGTACCGACGCCGCGCGCCGTGGCGCTGCGCGAGCCGCTCGATGCGGTGTTCGCGCGTGTGAACACGGTTCTGGAGGCGCCAGAGGCTTTCGATCCGATGCGGGCCAGGCGGGCGTTCACCATCGCGGCCTCGGACAACGGCACGGTGGTTCTGGGCATGGCGCTTTTCGCCGAGCTTGCCCAGATGGGCGCGACGGGCATCCACCTGGCCTTCGTACCGCTGGACCGCACGCGGTTACGTGGGCAGTTCGAGGCGGGCGAGGTGGACATGATGATCGCGCTGCTCGACGTGGTGCCGCAGGGGTTGAAAACCCGGGTGCTGACCGGCGACCGGCAGGTGATCGTGCAACGCAAGGGTCATCCGCGCGGGACCGGGCCCTTCGATCTCGCGCAATACTGCCGTTGGCCGCACGTCATTATCGCAACCGATGGCGCCTGGCGCACGGTGGTCGATGACGAGCTTGACGCGGCCAATGCCAAACGCGAAGTGGCGCTGACCGTGCCGCAGTTCATGCTGGCCCTGAACGCGGTATCGGAAAGCGACCTCTTCGCCCTGATCCCGGCGCGGCTGGCGAAACGGTTTTCCGACCGGGTCGACATGTTCGATCTGCCTTTCCCGTCGAAGCCCTTTTCGCTTCAGGCCGCTTGGCACCCGCGCAGTCACACTGACCCGGGCCACCGCTGGTTGCGCGAGACCCTGGGGCGTGTCGCCGGGCGGACGTGACCTTGATCGCCGACGGATGCGGTTTCGCCTTTCAACCGAAGGCGGGCTTGGTTATACGGGCGCGGGTTTTTCCAGAAAGGTTCTGACATGGCCAACGTCGTCGTCGTGGGCGCCCAGTGGGGCGATGAGGGAAAAGGCAAGATCGTGGACTGGCTCTCTGAGCGGGCCGATGTGATCTGCCGGTTTCAAGGTGGCCATAACGCGGGCCATACGCTTGTCATCGACGGCAACGTCTACAAGCTGCACGCGCTGCCCTCCGGCGTGGTGCGCGGCGGCAAGCTTAGCGTGATCGGAAACGGCGTGGTGCTCGACCCCTGGCACCTGTTGAACGAGATCGAGACGATCCGCGGGCAAGGCGTGGAAATCACGCCCGAGACGCTGATGATCGCCGAGAACACGCCGCTGATCCTGCCGCTGCACGGCGAGTTGGACCGGGCGCGCGAAGAGGCCGCGTCCAAGGGCACCAAGATCGGGACCACGGGGCGCGGCATTGGCCCGGCCTACGAGGACAAGGTTGGGCGCCGTGTGATCCGGGTTGCCGACCTGGCCGATCCGGCGACGTTGGAGGCCCGCGTGGACCGTGCGCTTCAACACCACAACCCGCTGCGCAAGGGTCTGGGTGTCGAAGCGATCGACCGTGACAAGCTGATCGCGGACCTGACCGAGATCGCGCCCCAAATTCTCGAATATGCCGCCCCGGTCTGGAAAGTGCTCGCGGAGAAGCGCAAGGCGGGCAAACGGATCCTGTTCGAAGGGGCGCAGGGTGCGCTGCTCGATATCGACTTCGGCACCTATCCCTTCGTAACCTCGTCGAACGTGATCGCGGGGCAGGCGGCGACAGGTGTCGGCATGGGGCCGGGGTCCATCGACTATGTTCTCGGTATCGTCAAAGCCTATACCACCCGCGTGGGCGAGGGGCCGTTCCCGACGGAGCTTTTCGACGATGACGGGCAACGGCTCGGTGAACGCGGGCACGAGTTTGGCACCACCACCGGGCGTCAGCGCCGCTGCGGATGGTTCGACGCCGCCCTCGTGCGCCAGACCTGCGCGATTTCCGGGATCAACGGCATTTGCCTGACCAAGCTCGATGTGCTCGACGGCTTCGAGACGCTGAAAATCTGCGTCGGCTACGATCTGGACGGCAAGCGGCTCGACTACCTGCCCACGGCGGCGGACGAGCAGGCGCGCTGCGTGCCGATCTACGAAGAGATGCCGGGATGGAGCGAGTCGACCGAGGGCGCGCGCTCCTGGGCCGATCTTCCGGCGGCGGCGATCAAGTACGTGCGCCGGGTCGAAGAGTTGATCGAATGTCCCGTGGCGCTCCTGTCGACCAGCCCCGAGCGCGAGGATACGATCCTCGTCACTGATCCCTTCGCCGATTGATCCCGTAAACCCCACCAAAGGAGAGGCCCATGGCCCTGTCGACGAAAGCCAGGAAGCGCTGGTCCCTGGTGGTGCTGCTGATCGGCCTGCCGATCTGGATCATCATCGCGGTGAACCTCGCCGATCTCGTGTCGCGCGATAACGTGCTGGTCGAATTGATCGTCTTTATCGTTTTGGGCGTGGTGTGGATCTTCCCGTTCAAGGGATTGTTCACCGGGGTCGCGGCCAAGCAGCCCGACAAGGACGACAGCGAATAACGAAAAACGGCGGCGTGACCGGGTCACACCGCCGTTTTCCTGAGCGCGCTGATGAGCTTACTCGTAATACAGGCTGTCCTCGGTGAGTACGAACTGGCCGCGCTCGATCTTCTTGATCTGGCCGGCGTGAAGCAGGGTGCCGAGTGAGCGCAGGGCGTCTTCGCGGTCGGCGTCCTTCACGATTCCGAGGGCGAGCGACAGGATTTGCGGACGGGTCGCCCAGGGGCGACCGACTTCCTGCGTGACAAAGGCCGTGGCGGCCTCCAGCGCATCCTCGATCCCTTCGACCCCGAGGTCGGCGGCAAAGGCGCGGAACCCGGTCGTCATGTCCTGGCTGGCATTCTCGGCCTTGTCCTCTTCGTCCATGACCGGCTGTGGCGCGGCGCCGGATTTGGCGACCCGGCGCGGGCGCACCGGCTGCACCGGGCGGCTGGGTTCGGGGCGTTCGCGGGTCTCCTCGACCTCATCCACGCGCTGTTCCGAGACCAGCACCAACGGGGCGAGGCGGCGTTTCGGCGCGTCGGCCTGCGTGGCCGGGCGGCGCGGGCGCACCACGCGGGCGAGATCGTCGCGGTACACGTCGTCGGTCTTGAGCGAGGCAGCGTCCATGCTGTCAAAAGCGTCCTCGACCTTTTCCGCGTCGGCACGCTTCGCCTGAACGGCAGCTTTCAGATGCTGAATGGCCGACCGGCGGCGCGAGCTCTCGCCAGTGGCGAGCTGGTTGTTGGTCTTTTCCAGGATACGGTCGATGGCGCGGTCGGTTTCCCCGATGTCCACATCGTCGAACGCCGTGCGGGCCCCCGGTTTTTTCGGCTGCTTGATGCGGTCGTCCGGTTCTTCTTCGGGGTCGATGGGGAGCGCGTCGAATTCGGTCTCTTCGGGGGTGTCCTCCGCTTCGGCCTCTGCACCGTCGTCCTGGGTGTCGTCGTCCTGCGAGTCCTCGTCGTCATCCAGTCGTGCACGGGCCTGTCCGGCATCAAAGTTGCCGATGTCCGCTTCGACTTCGCCCTTTGCGAGCGCCTCGCGCGATTCCTTTTCGACGCGGGCCAGTTCGGCGGCGAGCGCCGCTTCTTCTTCCGGGTCGAGAGAGCTGTCGCCGGGGACGGTGAAACTCTCGTCGTCCTCGTCGGTGGCGAAAATATCGGTGCCCTTGGCGGCGTCGGCGTCGTCCTCGGTCGTGTCAGCGGGCGCTTCGTCGGCGCCGAGACGACGGACCCGGATCACACGCGCGACCGGGCGGCGCGGCTCTTTGGGTGCCTCTTCGGTTTCCGTTTCGGCGGTTGCGTCGTCCTCCTCGGTCGTGTCCTCGGCGGTCTCCTCTTCGGTGTCCGCCGTGTCGACCTCGTCCTCGTCACGGATGAACCGGGTCAGACCTGCGGCGAGCGCATCGTCATCGTCCGCGTCGTCCCCGGTCCCTTGGTCGTCGTCAAAGGCGTTGCCGGCATCGTCCGAGCCGCCAAAATCGCGCGATTCGTCGGCGACCTTTCCCAAAAGGGTCGAGATGTCTTCGTCGTCATCGTCGTCGGCCACATCCTCGGAGGCCTGGTCCGCGTCGACCTCGTCTTCTGCCTCGGCCAGCATGGCCTTCTCAAAAATGTCGTCGATATCGCCGTCGCCATTGGCGCCCGAGAAGTAATCCTCCGCATGTTCGTCCTCGGAGTAATCGTCCTCGTCGGCGGTGACCTTGGGCTTCTTCGTGCGGGTGTTGTCGACCACGGCGCGAATCCGGCGGATCTTGTCGGAGGTGGTCCCGACAGTGCGCGTCTCGGCCTCGTCCTCGCGCTTGGCCCGGTCTTCGGCTTCGGCGGCCTCGCGGCGGCGGGCATCTTCGGCTTCCGCCTCGGCGCGGCGCTGTTCGGCTTCCGCTTCCGCCGCCTTGCGTTTTTCTTCGCGCTCTGCCTCTTCCTTGGCTTTTTGCTCGGCCACCTCTGCTTCTGCCTTGCGGGCCGCCTCTTCGGCGGCTTCACGGGCGGCCTCCTCTTCGGCCTGGCGCGCGGCCGCGGCCTCCGCCTCGGCGATACGCGCGGCCTCGGCTTCGGCAGCCTCTGCGGCGATGCGGGCCTCTTCGGCCTGGCGCTCGGTCTCAGCGGCCTGACGTTCGGCTTCTTCCTCGGCGGCTTTCAGTTTCGCGGCATGGTCCGGGTCGGCAGAAGGCGCGGTTTCGGAGGTGTCGGTGAGCAGCCCGACAGCCTGTGCTTCTTCTTCCTCGGTGGCCTGGCGCAGAACCACGCCGTTCTCGCTGACGCGCGCCTCGACGCGGCGCTTGATCTCGCGCTCGGCAATCTGGTGCAGCATCTCGGCGTCAGGGGTGGGCGGTTCGGCACCGAAATAGCGGTCGTCCGCCGCAAGGTCCCGAAAATACTCCGCAATCGACTTCATCGTCGAGAACGGGTCATCGAATCCTTCCAGCGTGCAGCTAAAGGTCCCGTAGGATACAGTGAGAATCCTGCTCGAATTCACCATGTCTCTTTCGCTTTCTCCCCCGATCCAGCAAGAGTGGGTTTACCATGGCACCCATCGAAAAATTGCACAAAAGCACGAAATTGGCGGTATTTTTTCGCGTCCGAAATGTGGATAGTTTCCCGAATGGATACAATAGAACCTGATCCCCCGATTATTGCACGTTTTTCGGAAACAGTCTTGCTGATGGGCGGAGGCGCGCTGTCACGGGCCAGTGTTTCCGATCTGCTCACGCGCGCGCCGAATCTGGTGGCCTGCGACGGCGCGGCGCGCGATGCCTTGGAAATGGGGCTGATGCCGCAGGCTGTCATGGGAGATATGGACAGTCTGGACGGCGAGACAAGAGCGCGGCTCGACCCGGCCATTATCCATGAAATTCCCGATCAGGACACCACCGACTTCGACAAGGCGCTGCGCTCCATCGAGGCACCGCTGATTCTGGGCGTCGGGTTCATGGGGCTGCGGCTGGATCACGAATTGGCCTGTTACAACGCCCTGGTGCGACACCCGGGCGTGCGCTGCATCCTGGTGGGGGAGCATGACATCTGTTTTCACCTGCCCGCAGCCGCGACGCTTGCGCTGGACGTGCCCGTGGGCAGCCGCGTGTCGCTCTTCCCCATGGCCGAGCTCCATATGACGGTGACGGGATTGCGCTGGTCCTTCGACAAGTTGCGCCTGGCGCCCTGGGCGCGGGTTGGAACCTCGAACGAGGCGGTCGGACTGGTGCGGATTTCGACAGATCGCGACGGGTTGCTCGTCATCCTGCCGCGCGCGCTGCTCGATAAGGCGATTGCCGCCCTGGCGCGGCTCTGACCTTTCATCGTGCCGAAAATATCCCCGCCGGAGGCATGAAAGTGCCGCGCCTTGGCGCGGCCCACGGCGGCCCGGCGTCAGCCGGGGCGCAAAACCTCGGATCAATCCGGCCGCGTGAGCACGAAGCTGGCCGCGCCGATCAGCGCGAGCCCTTGCAGGATGAGCGCCCAGGTCGGGACCGCCAGCGCCAGTGACAGGCCGAAGATCGCGGCCATCATCGTAACCGCCAGCGCCTTCGCTTTCCGCGAAATCGCCCCGCGCTCTTCCCAGTCGTGGATCGGCGGTCCCAGGTGCGCATGATCCACCAACCAGGCCCGCGCCCGGGGGCTGGCCTTGCCGAAGGCATATGCGGCGACGATGAGGAAAGGGGTCGTGGGCAGGCCGGGCAGCACCACACCGATCAGCGCGAGCGCCACCGCGCCCCAGCCCAAGAAGAGAAACCCGATCCGTTGCATGTCGTGATCCTAGTGCCGTCGTCTTACCGTCGTCTTACCAAAGTCTCAGCGTTTCCCGTCCGGTCCGGGGCCTGCACGGTTACATTCCTCTCTCGCACCTTGGGCGGGCTTTCAATATAAAGCGTGGGAATCTGCCTCATTTTCAGGATTGCTGCCATGTCCGAGAACCTCTCGCCCATAGATACCGCCAAATTTGTCGCCTCCAAACGCGCTGTCGATTTCATCGAGGACGGGATGCGCGTGGGCTTGGGCACAGGGTCCACGGCGGCCTGGATGGTGCGCTGCCTTGGCGAACGGGTGCGCGAGGAGGGGTTGAAGATCTCGGGCGTGCCGACATCGACCCGCACGGCGGAACTGGCGCGCCAGGTGGGCATCAAGGTCGTCTCCCTGGACGAGGCGCGCTGGCTCGACGTGACCATCGACGGGGCGGACGAATTCGACGGTGACCTGAACCTGATCAAGGGCGGCGGCGGCGCGCATCTCCAGGAAAAGATCGTGGCGACCGCGTCGGACATGATGATCGTGATCACGGACCCGTCCAAGAAGGTCGACACGCTGGGGGCCTTCCCGCTCCCCGTCGAAGTGATCCCCTTCGGGTGGCAGACCTCCAAGGCGCTGATCGAAGAGACGCTGGCCTCGCTCGATGTGCTGGGGCAATCCTCCTCGTTGCGTATGAACGGTGACGCGCCCTTTATCACGGACGAGGGCAACCACATCATCGACCTGCACCTGCAACGCATCGGCAACCCGCGCCAGCTCTCCATGGTTCTCAACCAGATCCCCGGCGTCGTGGAGAACGGGCTATTCATCGACATCTGCGACAAGGTCGTGATCGGACATCAGGACGGCAAGGTCGAGGTGATCGACATCAACGATGGCACGCATGACGAGAGCATGATCGAGTTTGCCGAGGCCGAAAACCTGTTCTCGGATATCTGACCCATGACCGAGCGTGTGTTCCCGGTGCAGCCCAAAACGCGGCGTATCATCCTGTTGAATGTGGTCCTGCGCGTGATCGCCGTGGCTGTCGCGGTCTACATCGCCCTGGACGGCGGCGGCGGCATCTGGTGGCTTCTGGCCGCGATGATGGCGGTCCTGGCGGCGTTTTCCCTGATGTCGCTGACCCAGCGCAAATACGTGGCCAAGGTGGATGACGGCGGTGTGACCGTGGCGCTCACCACCGGCAAGGAAATGCACGCGCCCTGGTCCACGATCGAGGGTCATACCATCGACCCGGCTCGCCGGATTGGCGCGATCTTGCAGGAGGCTGAAACAGGTGGCGGCCGGGTGCGGGTCTTGCCGGTTTCGGTGCGCGCCATGGGGGCGGCAGAGGCCGAAGAGCTGATCGCCTTGATGAAAGAGCGGCTGCCAAAACTGGAATACCGCGTGCCGAGCGCGCGACCGGGCAAGAAATCCGGCAAGAAATAAGGACGAGATATGAGCAGCTTCGACTATGATCTTTTCGTGATCGGTGGCGGGTCCGGCGGGGTGCGCGCCGGGCGCGTGGCCGCCGAAACGGGGGCCAAGGTGGCGCTGGCGGAAGAGTTTCGCATGGGCGGCACCTGCGTGATCCGGGGCTGCGTGCCGAAGAAACTGATGGTTTTCGCGTCCAAGTTCGGACCCATGCCCGGCGAGGCGCGGGACTTCGGGTGGGAGATGGAAGACGGCAGCTTCGACTGGCTCAAGTTTCGCCCCAAGCTCCATGCGGAGCTGACCCGGCTGGAAAACATCTACCGGACCAACTTGGCGCGTCCCGGCACCGATATTTACGACGCCCGCGCGACGGTCAAGGATGCCCATACGGTGGAGTTGTCCAACGGGCGCACCTACACGGCCAAGCATATCCTGGTGGCGACGGGCGGCTATCCCTTCGTGCCCGATCTGCCGGGAGCGGAGCTTGGCATTACCTCGAACGAGATTTTCCAACTCGACCATCTGCCCGAGAAGATCCTGATCGTTGGCGGCGGCTATATCGCCTGTGAATTTGCCTGTATTCTAAACGGGTTGGGTAAGCACGTGACGCTCTGGCACCGTGGCCCGCAGGTTCTGCGCGGCTTCGACGACGAGGTGCGGGGGCATATCTCTGACCTGATGGTGCAGCAGGGCATCGACGTGCGCGTCGGGGTGACGCCCGAGAGTTTAGAGAAAACCGAGGACGGGCGCATCCGCGCGCATGGCACCGAAGACCACAAATGCATGGTGAACGAGGTGCTCTGGGCGACGGGTCGCAAGCCGAACACCAACGGGATGGGTCTGGAAGAGGTCGGCGTGAAACTGTCCGAGAGCGGCGCGGTTGAAGTAGACGAGTATGGCCAGACCTCGGTGCCCTCGATCTATGCGGTCGGCGACGTGACCGACCGCATCCAGCTGACCCCGGTTGCGATCCGCGAAGGCATGGCCTTCGTCGAGACCGTTTTCAAAGGCAACCCGACCAAGCCGGATCACGAACTTGTTGCCAGCGCGGTGTTCACTCACCCGGAATATGGCACCGTGGGCCTGACCGAAGAGGACGCCCGCGAGCGGGAGAAGATCGACGTCTACTGTGCCGCCTTCCGTCCGATGCAGAAAAGCTTCATCGACCGGCAGGAAAAGGCGCTCTTCAAATTGATCGTTTCCCAGGAAACCCAGAAGGTTCTTGGGTGTCACGTTGTCGCGGACGGGGCCGGGGAAATGATCCAGTTCGCTGCCGTCGCCATAAAGATGGGTGCGACGAAAGCCGATTTCGACGCGGCGGTGGCGGTTCACCCGACCATGGCCGAGGAAGTCGTGCTGATGAGAACCCCGACGCGGTCCGATTGATCGGCGCGCATCGGGTTGAAATTAACAGAACGCGCCGCCACGTATTGGCGGACAGTTGTTGGAGGAAATGACACATATGGCCAGCGATAGCGGCGGACCTTGGGGCGGCGGCGGTGGAAACCGCGGCGGTCAGGGTGGAAATGACGACCGAAACAATGACCGAAACAACGGGCAGCGGGGCAGTGGCCCCCGGCGTCCGGGTCAGGGGCAAGGAAGTGTTCCCGAAATCGACGACCTGGTGCGCAAGGGGCAAGAGCAGCTTCGCGTCCTGATGGGCGGAAAGGGCAACCGGGGCAACAATGGCTCTGGCGACGGTTCTGGTGGCGGTGGTCCGCGGTTCTCGCGCGGCACGCTCGGGATCGCGGTGCTGGCGGTCGTTGCGCTTTGGCTTTTTGCCAGCTTTTACCGCGTGGACACGTCCGAACAATCGGTCGAGCTTCTCTTCGGTGAACGATACAAGGTGGGCACCGAGGGTTTGAACTTTGCCCCGTGGCCTGTCGTCACGAAAGAGATTTTCCCCGTCACCCGAGAGAACACCGAGGACATCGGTGTCGGGACGGAAGACGGTCTGATGCTCACCGGCGACGAAAACATCGTCGACATTGATTACCAGGTGGTTTGGAATATCGGCAACGTGGAGGCTTTCGTCTTCAACCTCGCCGACCCGGTGAACACGATTCGCGCCGTGTCGGAATCGGCCATGCGCGAGATTGTCGGTCGTTCGACATTGGCGCCGATCCTGAACCGGGACCGTGCTGCGATCGCGCAGGAGTTGGAGGAACTGATCCAATCCACGCTCGACAGCTACAACTCGGGCGTGAATGTCGTTCGTGTCAACTTCGACCGCGCCGACCCGCCACGTGAGGTGATCGACAGCTTCCGTGAAGTGCAGGCGGCGGAACAGACGCGTGATACATTGCAGTCGCAGGCCGATGCCTATGCCAACCAGGTGATCGCCGGCGCACGTGGTGAAGCGGCCCAGATCCTGGAAGAAGCCGAAGGGTACCGCGCCCGCGTGGTGAACGAGGCCGAAGGTGAGGCGCAACGCTTCGTCTCGGTTTACGCGGAATACGATAAGGCCCCCGAGGTGACCCGCAAGCGTCTCTACCTTGAAACGCTGGAGCGCGTCTTGGGTGACGTGGACAAGATCATCATCGACGAAGGCGCCGCAGGCGATCAGGGCGTCGTGCCTTACCTGCCACTCAACGAACTGCGTGGGACGTCCAACCGGACCACCTCCACGACGACGGGAGGGTCGAACTGATGCGGAAATCCTATATATTCCTCGGTCTTCTGGCCGCTATTGTCTTCATTGGCCTGAACTCGTTCTACATCGTGGACGAACGCGAAAAAGCGCTGCGCCTCTGGTTTGGTGAGGTGACGGCAGAGATCGGTGATCCCGGCCTCTACTTCAAGGTGCCGGTGCTCCACGAGATCGCCAAGTACGACGACCGGATCCTCGCACTTGATACCGAGCCGCTCGAAGTGACCCCGGCGGATGACCGTCGTCTGGTCGTTGACGCCTTTTCGCGGTGGCGGATCAGCGATGCGACCCAGTTCCGCCGGGCCGTGGGTGCCTCGGGCATCAACGGGGCGCGGCAACGACTGGAGCGAATCCTGAACGCCCAGATTCGTGAAGTGCTGGGGTCTGTGACCTCTGACGAAATCCTGTCGGTGGATCGCGTTTCGCTGATGAACCGCATTCGCAACCAGTCGCGGTCCGAAGCGAATGCGCTGGGCGTGGAAGTTGTCGATGTGCGGATCAAGCGCGCCGACCTGCCGGAGCAGAACCTGGAAGCGACCTACGAACGGATGCGCGCGGAGCGCGAGCGTGAGGCAGCGGACGAGATTGCACGCGGTCGGGAAGCGGCGCAGCGTCTGCGCGCCCAAGCCGACCGGACCGTGATTGAAACCACCTCAGAGGCGCAGAAGCAGGCCGACGTCATTCGCGGTGAAGCAGATGCGACCCGAAACGCGATCTTCGCCGAGGCCTTTGGACGCGACCCGGAGTTCTTTGCCTTCTATCGGTCCATGCGTGCCTATGAGCGGTCGCTCAAGGGCGAAAACTCGACGCTGGTGATTTCGCCGGACAGCGAGTTCTTCAACTACCTGGAGAGCGCCCAATCCGCAGCAGGAACGCCGACGAGCGCCCAGACGCGGTCCGAGAACCAGGCGGGCGAGACCGGCCAGTAAGGCCGTGCCGTCTTGAAAAGAATGAGAGGCCCCCGGTTCCGCCGGGGGCCTTTTTCATAGGGCGTGCGCGTGTAACCGCGCAATTACGCCATCGTGACGGAATTTGGGAAGGATTGCGTTGCAGTTCTTTCGTCCTATCTTGAAGATAGACCCAACAGAGATTTGAGGCTCACGGAGGACCCCCAGTGAAGGCGCAGGCGCAGAGCATATCCCGACCGAACCCGAAATACCTTGCGACGCTGTTCGCGGTCATGGCCGCGATGGTGCTGGCGTTTGCGAGTGCCGCAAACGCGCAGACGCGACCGACGACCTTTGCCGATCTCGCCGAGAAAGTCAGCCCGTCGGTGGTCAACATCACGACCGCGACGGTGGTGAGCCAGGACACCGGGCCGCAGCCGATGGTGCCGGAAGGCTCGCCGTTCGAGGATTTTTTCCGTGATTTTCTGGACCGCAACGGTCAGGGCGATCAGCCGCGCTCGCGCCGGTCCTCGGCGCTCGGGTCAGGCTTCGTGATCTCCGAGGACGGGTACATCGTGACAAACAACCACGTCATCGACGGCGCGGACGAGGTGGTGATCGAGTTCTATGGCGACCGGGGCGAGTTGGAGGCGACCGTGATCGGCACCGACCCCAACACCGACATCGCGCTCTTGAAGGTCGAAACGGACGAGCCGCTGCCCTATGTCAGCTTCGGCGACTCGGATGCGATCCGGGTCGGCGATTGGGTCTTGGCCATGGGCAATCCGCTCGGTCAGGGCTTCTCGATCTCGGCCGGTATCATCTCGGCGCGCGGGCGGGAGCTTCAGGGCACCTACGACGATTTCCTTCAGACCGACGCAGCGATCAACCGGGGCAACTCGGGCGGTCCGCTCTTCAACATGAAAGGTGACGTGGTCGGGGTGAACACGGCGATCCTGTCGCCCAACGGCGGGTCCATCGGGATCGGTTTCGCCATGGCGTCGAACGTCGTCTCCAAGGTCGTCGATCAGTTGCAGGAGTTCGGTGAAACACGTCGCGGCTGGCTTGGCGTCCGCATCCAGGACGTGACCGAGGATGTGGCCGAGGCCATGGGGCTGGACAATACCAAGGGGGCGCTGGTGACGGATGTGCCGGAAGGCCCCGCGAAGGAAGCCGGGATGCTCTCGGGCGACCTGATCCTGAGCTTCGCCGGTGAATCGGTCGAGAACACCCGCGAATTGGTGCGGATTGTCGGCAACTCCGGCGTGGGCGAAACCGTGCGCGTGGTGGTCCTGCGGGACGGCCAGACCAAGACGCTTCGCGTGACGCTGGGACGCCGCGAGGATGCGCTGGCCAATGACGAAAGCGACGAGAGCGCCCCGGACGACGTGACGCCGGAAGCGACGGAGAAAACCATTCTTGGCCTGACATTGTCGGAGATGACTGATGAGCTTCGCGCCGAGCTTGGGCTGGATGCGGGGACCGAAGGCCTGGTCGTCTTGGACGTGGATGCCGCATCGGTGGCCGCCGAGAAGGGGCTTGCCCCCGGGGACGTGATTACCGAAGCGGGCCAGGAACGGCTCAGCACCATTGCCGATCTGGAAGACCGGATCGAAGCGACACGGGACGGCGGGCGCCAATCGCTCCTGCTTCTGGTGCGGCGTGGCGGTGATCCGCGCTTCGTGGCGCTGCCCGTCGAAGACTGACGAAACGAAAAAAGCCCCGCGAAAGCGGGGCTTTGATCCGGGGCTGCCTGCGGGCGGCCCTTTTTCGTGCGGGCGGGGGGTTAGCCCCGGCCCAGGACATCACCCCGGTGAACGCCGATGTCGTCCAGCTGGCTGTCGGACAGGCGACCCAGCATGGTGCTCGTGCGGCGGCTCAGGTTGCGGCGCTCGATGTTGGTGATGAGATCGGTGACGAACCGAACAGCACGCGACGCGTGTCCGGCGATTTCGATGGCGATGGTGTCGTTGGCCATTTGCGTGCTCCTTGCAAAAAAAATGGGCGTTTTGATAACGATCGATTTTCGGCAGATAGCGATGGCCATGGCGTTGCACAATTGCAAAAAATGCATGGCTCCCGTGTCCAAAACGCAATAATTCGTCGCGTCGAACCAATTATTATGCGGCTGTTAATCTTCGCCGCCTTCGGGTGTCGGGAAGTGGTATTTGAGAGTCGCTTTTACGCAGCGATCCTTAGGAGATGCTTTATCGGTGCGATGTGATTTTTTTATTTCTCCTTTGAGATGTTCGCGTTTCGTGCTACTTCGTCCCGAAACGAGAACAAAAGGGCAGTGGGATGCGAATATTGGGCATCGACCCGGGGCTTCGGAACCTTGGTTGGGGCGTGATCGACGCCGAAGGCAACCGGATGAGCCATGTGGCCAACGGCGTGTGCCATGGCACCGGGGAGACGCTGGCCGAGCGACTTCTGGCGCTTCATTCTGCGCTCACGGCCGTCTTGGCCATGTATCTCCCCGATCAGGCAGCCATCGAACAGACCTTCGTGAACAAGGACGGGGCGGGCACGCTGAAACTCGGCCAGGCGCGCGGCGTTGCCATGCTGGTGCCCGCGCAGGCGGGGTTGCCCATCGGGGAATACGCGCCGAACCAGATCAAGAAAACCGTGGTCGGTGTCGGCCATGCGGACAAGAAGCAGGTGGACCACATGGTGCGCCTTCAGCTTCCCGGCGCGAAGGTGGAAAGCCCGGATGCGGCGGACGCGCTGGCGATTGCGCTGTGTCACGCCTACCTCGGACGCGCGGGTGACAAGCTGGCCCATGCCGTGGGCCGCGCCATGGTCGCGCCTTCGACGGTGAAGCGAGGCGTGGCATGATCGGGAAGGTGTCCGGGCGGATCGACTACAAGGGCGATGATCACGTGCTGATCGACGTGCGCGGTGTGGGCTACGTGGTGCATGTGTCGGACCGCACGCTCGCGGGGCTTCCGGGGCCGGGCGCGGCGGTGGCGCTTTATACCGACATGATCGTGCGCGAAGACCTGATGCAGCTTCACGGCTTCACCTCGCTCGTCGAAAAGGAATGGTTTCGCCTGCTCATGGGCGTGCAGGGTGTGGGGGCCAAGGCCGCGACCGCGATCCTCGGCGCGCTTGGGCCGGACGGCGTGAGCCGCGCCATCGCCTTGGGCGACTGGAATGCGATCAAGGCTGCCAAGGGCATCGGCCCCAAGACGGCGCAGCGCGTGGTGATGGAGTTGAAGGACAAGGCGCCGACGGTCATGGCGATGGGGGCGGCAACCCCGGTCGACACACCCGACGATGTTCTGGTCGAAACCGACACGACGCCTGTTGCGTCGACTCCGAAACCCGCCGCCAAGACGGCAAACAACGCCCAGCAGGAAGCGCTCTCGGCACTCGGCAATCTTGGTTACCAGCCGGGCGAGGCAGCGAGCGCCGTGGCGACCGCGATGGGCGAGGCACCGGACCTCGACACCTCGGGGCTGATCCGCGCGGCCTTGAAGCTCTTGGCACCGAAAGGGTAGGGAGGATGGAACGCCGTGCGCCCGCGCAGGCGACATCGCTTGAGGCCAGATGATGGAACCCGACCCCACCCTTCGCCCGGAGGCTCAGCCCGAGGATGTGGACCGCGCCCTGCGGCCGCAGACGTTGGGCGATTTCATCGGCCAGGCCGAGGCGCGGGCGAACCTGCGGGTTTTCATCGAAAGCGCCAAGCGGCGTGGCGAGGCGATGGACCACGCGCTGTTTCACGGCCCGCCGGGGCTGGGCAAGACCACGCTGGCGCAGATCATGGCGCGCGAGCTGGGCGTGAACTTCCGCATGACCTCGGGGCCGGTGCTGGCCAAGGCGGGTGATCTGGCCGCGATCCTGACCAACCTGGAATCGCGCGACGTGCTGTTCATCGACGAAATTCATCGGCTGAACCCGGTGGTGGAGGAAGTGCTCTATCCCGCGATGGAGGATTTCGAGCTGGATCTCGTGATCGGAGAGGGGCCTGCGGCGCGCACTGTGCGGATCGAGTTGCAGCCTTTCACGCTGGTCGGGGCGACCACGCGGCTCGGGCTTCTGACCTCGCCGCTGCGCGACCGGTTCGGCATCCCCACGCGCCTGCAATTCTACACGGTCGAGGAGTTGCACCAGATCGTCACCAAGAACGCGATCAAGCTGGGCGCACCCGCTGATGATGATGGCGCGCTGGAGATTGCGCGCCGTGCGCGAGGCACGCCCCGGATCGCCGGGCGGCTGCTCCGCCGGGTCGTGGACTTTGCCGTGGTTGACGGTGACGGAACCATCACGCGGGCCATCGCGGACATGGCGCTGACCCGGCTTGGGGTCGATCATCTCGGGCTGGACGGGGCGGATCGGCGCTACCTGACCCTGATGGCCGAGCATTACCAGGGCGGGCCGGTCGGCATCGAAACGCTCGCCGCTGCGCTGTCGGAAAGCCGAGACGCGCTGGAAGAGGTGATCGAGCCGTTCCTTTTGCAGCAAGGCCTGATCCAGCGCACGCCCCGTGGTCGGATGCTGGGGCAGAAGGCCTGGAGCCATCTTGGCCTGCCCGCGCCCCGAACGCCGGGGCAGGGAACGCTCTTCGAGGATTGACGGCAGCCCCTGCGCGGCCCACCTATGGGTGAGACACGCGAGGACCAAATGCCCATCAAGAACCGTTTTGCCGAATTGCACGCCGAGATCACCGAATGGCGCCGCGATATCCATGCCAACCCCGAGTTGATGTTCGACACCCACCGCACCGCAGCGCTGGTGGCCGAGAAGCTGCGCGCCTTCGGGTGTGACGAGGTGGTGGAGGGGATCGGGCGCACCGGTATCGTGGGCGTGATCCGGGGGCGCGAGACCGCGTCGGGCAAGACCATCGGGCTGCGCGCCGACATGGACGCGCTGCCGATCAAGGAAGCCACGGGGCTTGACTATGCCAGCCAGACCGAGGGCAAGATGCACGCCTGCGGGCATGACGGACATACGTCGATGCTTCTGGGGGCCGCGAAATACCTGTCGGAGACGCGAAATTTCGATGGCACCTGCGTGGTGATCTTCCAGCCTGCCGAAGAAGGCGGCGGCGGCGGGCGCGAGATGGTGGAAGACGGGTTGATGGAGCGTTTCGGGATCGAAGAGGTTTTCGGGATGCACAACTGGCCGGGACTGCCGGTGGGTAGTTTCGCGATCCGCGAGGGCGGCTTTTTTGCCGCGACAGACCAGTTCGATATCACCATCGAAGGCAAGGGCGGTCATGCCGCGAAGCCGCACGAGGGGATCGACCCTTCGGTCGTGGCGGCCCATATCGTGCTGGCCCTACAAAGCATCGCGAGCCGCAACATCGACCCGGTGCATCCGGTGGTCGTGTCCGTGACAACGATGCAGACCGAGGGCGTGAGTTACAACGTCATCCCCCAGCGCGTGCACATCAAGGGCACGATCCGCACCCATGACGAACATGTGCGTGAAACGGCGGCGCGGCGGATGCGCGAAATCGCCGAGCACACGGCGGTGGCCCATGGGGCGCGGGCGGACGTGGAGTATTTCCCCGGCTACCCGGTGATGGTGAACGCGCCCGAGCAGACCGCGTTTGCCGCCGAGGTGGCCGAGAAGGTGACCGGGCAACCGACACCGGATCACGACCCGATCATGGGCGGCGAAGATTTCGCCTATCTCGCGAATGCCCGTCCGGGGGCCTATATCCTCGTCGGCAACGGCGACACCGCGCCGGTGCACCACCCGGAATACAACTTCGAGGACGAGGCGATCCCGGCGGGCTGTAGCTGGTGGGCCGAGATCGTGGAAAGCCGGATGCCGGTGGCTTGAGGCTGCCAAAAGGTGTGCGGCTGCGCCGCACGCATTATTATTTGATTGCGTGAGCTTCAGGCTCACCAGGGTGAGCTTCAGGCTCACCAAAGCGAAAGTTCTTTCGCGTCGCATCCGCCATCGCCTGAGCCTCGGGCTGCCATCCCGTCCGCCGCCGCTCAAGAGTAATAGCCGTATCCAACGGAGACTGCGTCTCCGCCGGAGCCTCGGCGATTACTCTGGATCGTCGTCGGTCGGGATGGCCGCGCGGTCTCAGGCGACGGCGGCTCCGAAGCGAAAGATCTCGAACGGTGGGGGTTAGCCGCCGGTGTGGGACATGTGGCGCGACACCTGGCCGTCAGCGCGTTGGCGCGAGTAGTCGAAGTCGTGTCCCTTGGGTTTGTGCGTGATGGCTTCGCGGATCGCGGCCACGAGGGGTTCGTCGTTGCCCGGATGCGCGCGCAGTGGTGTGCGCAGGTCGGCCTGATCCTCTTGGCCCAAGCACATGAACAGATCGCCGGTGCAGGTCAGGCGCACACGGTTACAGCTTTCGCAGAAATTATGGGTGAGCGGCGTGATGAAGCCGATCTTCTGGCCGGTCTCGTCGAGCCGCACGTAGCGGGCCGGGCCGCCCGAGCGCTCGGTCAGCGGTGTGATCGTGTAGCGTTCGGCGAGGCGTTCGCGAAGGTCGGTGAGCGGCCAGTATTGGTCCAGCCGGTTCTCGTTGCCGATATCGCCCATCGGCATGACCTCGATCCAGGTCATGTCCATGTCACGGGCAGCGACCCATTCGGTCATCTCGAAAAGCTCGTCCTCGTTGAAGCCCTTGAGCGCCACGGCATTGAGTTTCACCCGCATCCCGGCCTTCTGCGCCGCGTCGATGCCGCGCAGGACCTTGTCCAGATCGCCGCGCCGCGTGATCTCGCGGAACTTGTCGGCTTTCAGCGTGTCGATGGAGATGTTGATCCGACGCACGCCACACGCGGCAAGGTCATCGGCGAAACGGTCGAGTTGCGAGCCGTTGGTGGTCAGGGTCAATTCGTCCAAAGCGCCGCTGTCGAGGTGGCGCGACATGGCGCGGAAGTATTCCATGATGTCGCGACGCACCAGGGGCTCGCCCCCGGTGATGCGCAGTTTCTTTACGCCGAGGCCGATGAAGGCGGTCGAGACCCGGTCCAGCTCCTCCAGCGTCAGAAGCTCCTTTTTCGGAAGGAACGTCATGTTCTCCGCCATGCAGTAGGTGCAGCGGAAATCACAGCGGTCGGTGACCGACAACCGAAGATAGGTGATCGGGCGTTGGAACGGGTCGATGAGCGGTGCGTTGGCCATGGAAGGAACCTAAGGATGCCGATGGTCCGGGGCAAGCCGTTACATGATGGACGAGGGCGCCGGGTTGTCCTAGCCTTGAGACATGAGATACGTTGTTCTGCTTGCCAGTCTTGCACTTACCGCCTGTGCCGAAAACCCGTTTCAGCCCGAGAGTGCCGAAACTGTGAACGCGGTGGCGCGGGTGACCGCCATGGCACCGCCGCCCCCCGCGACCGCGACGACCGAGGAATCCTTCGATACCACGAGTGCGGAGGACCGCGCGGCGGCCTCAGAGGTCAAGGAACCTGCCGGCGAGCGGAACCTGGGCACCACGGTCGCCTCACTGGGTTCGCCGACCGATCCGGGGTTCTGGATCGAAACGCCGCTTGTGAAGGTGGCAGGCAAGGGCCGCGTGGTGGCCGAGAACGGCAAATCCGTCAACGTCGACCTGCGCCCCATCGACGGCGCGGCGACGGCGGGGAGCCGCCTTTCGCTTCCCGCGCTCAGGCTCCTGGAGGTCGGGTTGACCGGGCTTCACAGGGTGACGGTGTTCGCCGAATAGGCGGGGCCGGAGGTGCTTGCAGGTCTCCTTTGGGCGCGCTACCCAACCGGAAAAAGGAGCCGCCATGACGCCTGACGAGATTGAAGCCCTGTTCACCCGCAAAGGGTCCTATGCTTTCGCCCGCTGGAACCGCCCGCTGGCCCCGGTGGTCTTTGGTGTCGAGGACGACACGCTGGCCACCATCAAGGGCGCGCTGGAGACGGTGGCGAATTTCGCGGGTGTCGGCCTGGCCGAAACCGACCCCGAGTTGGGCGCGAACCTGATGGTGTTTTTCTTTCGCGACTGGGCCGAGCTGAAACAGGTGCCCGACCTCGACAAGATGATCCCGGACATCGCCAAGATCGCCGACAAGCTCGGGTCGGTCGGGGCGTCGCAGTATCGCACCTTCCGGTTTGACACGGACGGTGGCATCAAGGCGGCCTTCGTCTTTGTCCGCATGGGCGGCGGGATGGAGAAGCTGCCGGCCGAGACCGTGGCCGCGATGCAGGCGGCGCAGACCATCCTTGCCTGGGGCGAGGGGGCGTTTGCCGACACCTCGCCGCTGGCCGTGGACCCGGAGGCCAAGCGCGTGATCCTGCGGCCCGAGATCGGGCTGTTGATCCGGGCGGCTTACGACCCGGTTCTGCCCGTGGCGTCCGACGACCCGGCCCATGCGCTTCGGCTGTCGGCAAGGATGCAGGTTGAATGAGCGGGGCGGGGCGGTGGGACAAGGTCTACGGCACCAAGGGGGGGGACGCCCTGTCGTGGTTCGAAGCCGACCCGGTCGCCTCGCGCCGCCTGATTTCCGGGTATTGCGAACCGGGGGCCGCGGTCGATGTTGGGGCCGGGGTGTCGCATCTTGTCGATTGTTTGATTGGCGCAGGATACGCGCCTGTCACCTTGGTCGATCTGTCAGGTGTCGGTCTGGATGCGGCGCTGGCGCGGCTGGAGAAGGAGGCCCCGGTCGAGACCTTTGTCGGCTCGATCACCGATTGGTCGCCCACGCGGGCTTACGCGCTCTGGCATGACCGGGCGGCGTTCCATTTCCTCACCGACGTCGAGGATCGCGCGGGTTACGTGGCGGTTCTGGACAAGGCCCTCGCGCCCGGCGGTGTCGCGGTGATCGCGACCTTTGCAGAAGACGGCCCGGAGCGATGTTCGGGGCTGCCCGTCCGCCGCTATGCGCCCGAGGAATTGGCACAGGAGCTGGACCGCCACGCGCCGGGGCGCTTCTCGCCGGTGGCCGAGGCGCGTCACACCCATGTCACGCCGGGCGGAGTGGAGCAGCGGTTCCAGTATTCGGTCTTTCGGAAAGCGACCGCATGAGGTGCTTCGTCGCGCTCGATCTGCCTGACGGGCTGCGGCGCGAGCTGGTGGCCTTGCAGCGGGGGCTGCAAGCGGGGCGACCGGTGGAGGAGGACAACCTGCACCTGACGCTGGCCTTCCTGGGCGACATTCCCGAGATACAGGCGCGCGACGTGGCGGAGGCTTTGGGCGAGGTGGACATGCCGCCCGTGCCGCTGACGCTGGCGGGGGTCGATGTGCCGGGGGGCAAGACGCCGAACCTGATCTGGATCGGGGCCGAGGCGAGCGAGGCTTTGGTGCGGCTGCACATGAAGGTGGAAACGGCGGTGCGCGGGGCAGGCGTCACGCTGGAGCGCCGCCGCTTTCGCCCGCACGTGACACTGGCCCGTTTCGGCGCCACTTTGAGCACCCGCGACCAGCGCGCCATCGGCGAGTTTCTCGCCCTGAACGGCGCCGTACGCTACGCGCCGGAAGAGGCCGATTGCGTGACGCTCTATCAGTCTCACCTGCGCAGCGACGGCCCGCTCTACCTCCCGCTGGCCGAAACTCACCTCACTGGCTAGGGTTGCGTTCAAACGGACTCTCCCGCCCCGGACTTGATCCGGGGCCTCCCTCGTTGGGACAGAGGTCCCGGCTCGGGGGCGCGGCGGGGAGAGAATACCAACGGGTGCGACAGGCTCTAGACGGGGGGCGTATATGGTGAAACTGTCCGAGTTTGGAGAGCTGACGGAATCGGAACAGAGGCGTCTGTTCAGGGTGACCGGCCCCCTGAATATCGCGGGCGCGCCGTTATCTCTGGCTCCATATCGCGCTTGGCTGGGCGCTGTCGCTGCTCGCTGTCGCGGGCTTTTCGGGGCTCATCAGATCGGATAGTGAGTGACCATGACCCATAGCTTCCCCGTCCATGTCTATTACGAGGATACCGACCTCGCGGGCATCGTGTATTATGCCAATTACCTCAAGTTCATCGAACGGGGACGGACCGAGTGGGTGCGGGACCTGGGGATCGACCAGGGGCGGTTGAAGGCGGACGAAGGTATCGTCTTCGCGGTGCGGCACCTCGAGGCCGATTACCTCTCGCCGGCGAGGTTCGACGACGAACTGACGGTAGAGACCACGCTGACCTCGATGACCGGGGTGCGGATCGTGCTGGCGCAGGAGGTGAGGCGCGATGGCGACCTGCTTTTCTCGGCCTCCGTCACGCTCGTGGCGCTGAACGAGGACGGGATGCCCGCGCGGCTACCGGCGAATATCCGCCAAAACCTGCACTGACGGGACGCTTTTTCGCGCGCACACGCGGTTTTGTTGGCATTTCAGGTTCAATTCCTCTAGCTTACCCGCCATAGAGCCGTCCGGTAGAGATGGCCAATCGTGGCAGGTACGCGGGGCAGTATATGGAACAGGAAACCCTTGCGCTCGCAAGTGAGATGGATTTCTCCTTCTGGGCGCTTTTCATTCGTTCGACGTTGATTGTGAAGCTGGTGATGCTGATGCTCATCGCGGCCAGCTTCTATTCGTGGGCGATCATCGTCACAAAGCTGATGCAGTACCGCCGCAGGCGGGCCGAGGCAGCACGCTTTGACGAGGCATTCTGGTCGGGCGAGCCGCTGGACGAATTGTTCGAGCAGATCGGGCCGAACCCGGATGGACCGTCCGAGCGCGTGTTCGCGGCGGGGATGCTGGAATGGCACCGCTCGCACCGGGCCGATGGCGCGTTGATCGCGGGGGCGCAGAGCCGGATCGACCGGTCGATGGACGTGGCCATCGCCAAGGAGGCCGAGAAGCTCAACAACCGCCTGGGATTTCTTGCGACCACTGCCTCCTCCGCTCCGTTCATCGGGCTCTTTGGCACGGTCTGGGGCATCATGCACACCTTCACCGAGATCGCGCAGCAGCAAAACACCACGCTCGCGGTGGTCGCGCCGGGGATTTCCGAGGCCTTGCTCGCCACCGGGCTTGGCCTGCTGGCCGCGATTCCGGCGCTGATTTTCTACAACAAGCTGACCACCGACAGCGACAATATCGTGGCCGGCTGGGAAAGCTTCGCCGACGAGTTCGCCACCATCCTCAGCCGCCAGTTGGATAGCTGACATGGGAGGCTCCGTCGCAACATCCGGCAAGCCGCGCGCGCGGCGCGGGCGTCGTCGCGGGCGCCACGGCGCGGTGATGGCCGAGATCAATATCACGCCTTTCGTGGACGTGATGCTGGTGCTGCTCATCATCTTCATGGTGGCCGCGCCGCTCATGACCGTGGGCATTGATATCGAAATGCCCGAGACGGCGGCCAATCCGCTGCCCTCGGTCGACGAGGAGCCGCTGACGCTGTCGATCACTTCCGACGGTCGCGTCGCGATCATGACGACCGAGATCGACCGGGATGACCTGATCCCGCGCCTGCAGGCGATCATGACCGAGCGCGCGGATGACAAGATATTTCTGCGTGGGGACGGGCGTGTGCCCTACGCGGAAGTCGCCCAGATCATCGGCGCGCTCAATGCCGCCGGGTTCAACAATATCGGCCTCGTCACGGATACCGGCGGGCCTGCGTTGGACGGGACCACCGAATAGGGGCCATCTGTGAAACGCGGGCTTTATATCTCGGGGATCGGACACGGCCTCCTGTTGCTGTGGCTGCTGTTTGGCGGGCTGTTCGAGCGCACCCCGAACGAGCCGCCGATGCCGGTGGCCGATATTTCCGTGATTTCCGCCGA
>ATLU01000029.1_pt1 | contig 79969 bp, 68 predicted proteins | sample 178751 | NCBI WGS metagenome assembly ATLU01 (sample SAMN02211837, study PRJNA209200) | bioreactor metagenome | isolation source: day 23 sample from continuous culture bioreactor inoculated with sediment... | place: Germany: Wadden Sea | collected 2011
ACTGAGCTGCGCAGCATGACCCAGGGCAGGGGACAATTCAGCACCCTTTTCGAGCGTTTTGATATCTTTTAATCACCTGCCCTTAGCAACCTATATCAATCATATGATGTACTATTTAAACCATGCATAATCAGGATCAACTCAACCGGTTTATATTTGAGGCTCACGATTTACGCGGTGAGCTCGTGCAACTGGATGCTTGCTGGAAGGCCATTCTTGAGCGGCACCCCTATCCGGCCTCTGTTGGCCAACAACTGGGACAGGCTATCGCGGCGGTCGCCCTGCTCTCTGCGACGATCAAATATGATGGGTCTTTGATCCTTCAGGCCCAGAGTGACGGCCCGCTGAATACACTGGTAGCACAGGCAACCAACGAACTCACCTTGCGTGGACTGGCCCGCTGGTCAGGAGAGCTTCCTGAAGGTGACCTGACTGCAGTCTATGGCAAGGGGCATATGTCACTGACTGTCACCAACAAAGGGCCCAACCGCTTCCAGGGAATCGTTGAGCTGGCAGGAAAAGACCTGGCCCAGGCGCTGGAGAACTATTTCAGCAATTCTGAACAGCTGGCATCACGGCTCTGGCTGATGGCAGACGAGAACCGGGCCGCTGGATTGCTGATCCAAAAGCTCCCATCTGAACGAGAACGAGAAGAGGATTGGGAGCGAATTACGATGCTGGCTGACACCATAACCCAAGAAGAAATGCTGAATCTGCCTGCTGAAACCCTGCTACACCGCTTGTTCCATGAAGAAGAAATCAGGCTGTTTGACCCAACACCTGTGGCCTTCCGCTGCAGTTGTTCTCAAGAGCGCATCAGTGATTCGCTACGCGCAATGGGCAGAGAAGAGCTGTTCTCCATTATTGAGGAGCAGGGAGCCATTGAGGTCGACTGTGATTTCTGCAACAAGCACTACCACTTTGATTCTGTGGATGTGGAGCAGCTATTCATCGATAGTATACCGGTTGAAGGTTCTGACAAAACCCAATAGTCTGAATACCAAGCCACCCATCAGGAGCCGAGAGGATGAGCCGATTCTTTTTAATCATTTGGGCATTCGTAAGCGCCACCGCGCTCGCTGACACCCAACCCCCCAGCTACGACCGTATAACGCTCTCCGCCTCCGCCGGGGAATCTGTTGAAAACGACATCCTGATCGCCACACTCTATGCCCAACAGGAAGGGAATAACCCCACCAAGCTCTCCAGTCAGATAAACCAGGCGATCAGCCAAGCGATAGCTGTATCAAAACAGCAACCTGAAATTAAAGTGCAGACAATGGACTACACCACTAACCCCATCTATCGAAATAATACACTCTCAGGCTGGCGTGTTCGCCAGTCGATCCACCTGGAGAGTAAAAACGCCTCCGCAATAAGCCAATTGATTGGCACGCTTCAGGACTCGCTTCACTTGGGCAGTACTCAATACACCGTTTCACCTGAACGACGGCAGCAAGTTCAGGATCTCTTGACCAGCAAAGCGATTCAAGCCTTCAGGAAACGTGCCGAACTGATTACCCGGGAGATGGGTCACCAGACGTATCGGCTGGTTCAACTACACATTAGCGAAAGCGGTTCTTCACCCCGCAACTATGCCATGCAGGGTATGGCGCTCCGTGCCGAAGCTGCACCCACACTCGAAGCAGGCAGCCAACGTATAGAGATTCAAATCAATGGCACCATTGAATTGCAGCCGAAATAGGCACTAGAACACCTCTATTGAGAAACCACAAAAAAAAGAATGTGACCCAGTTATCACACTAAAAAACGATAACAGGGCTACATTGACATAGTTTTTGTGTGAAAATACACAATCACTTTAATAACAGCCCACGGATAGGATTTATCTTCTGCCAGGATCGGCTCAGCACAGTACACAAATAAGCCGCCGCATAACAATAAAAGGCAGAAAAAATGGATGCTCAAAAAGAGATGAACCCCTATCAGGACGATTACGCCAAGGCCTCAGAACATTTGCGTCAGGCCCTGGCACTCCTGTCGAAACACCAGATACCCCCATCGCCCCTCAACTACCGCATCAGCTACGATGTCACCGCGGGTCGCAATGAAAAGCTCAAAGGCGAACTGGCCCAACAATTAACCACCGCCACAGAAGCCGCGTCTAATGACACGCTGTGGGAACTCTATGTCAAGCACTTCATACAGGATGACCTGGCCCTTGATGAGCTACGCAAAGAGCTTCGAACTGTGGTCACCTCACTGCAGGATGAGTTCAAGCGCGCTGGCGGCAACATCGCCGGATACACCAGTACATTGAACCGCTTTGCCGGCATACTGGATAAAGAGTCATCGGCTGAACAAATAAGTACCGAAGTACAGCAGGTGATCCATAACACCCGCGACATGGAAGCATCACAAAGCCGACTGGAGAACCAGATGGCCCACGTTGTGACCGAAATGGAAGCGATGCGAGAAGAGCTGGAACAGGTTCGCAAGGAGTCGTTGACCGATGGGTTGACCGGTATTGCCAATCGCAAGGCGTTTGACACAGCGATTGAGCAAACACTCCGAGTGGCACAGGACACCAACCAATCAACCTGTCTGCTGCTAGCTGATATCGATCACTTTAAGTCGTTCAATGACACACACGGTCATCTTATTGGAGATAAAGTCCTTCGGTTTGTTGCCTCCACACTCAAACGGTGCATTAAAGGCAAGGACACTGCCGCACGCTTTGGTGGGGAAGAGTTTGCCATTATTCTCCCCAATACCGATTTAACTGGCGCCCGCACAGCCGCGGAGCAAATTCGTAACGAGATCTCCTCTGGCACCCTGATTAACAAAAACCGCGGTGAAGCCTATGGCTCCATTACCATCTCTATCGGTATAGCGAAGCTGAATCAGGGCGATAATGTGCTGGATCTCATCCACCGTGCAGATGAGTCACTCTATCTGGCAAAGAGTCGTGGCCGAAACCGGGTTGAGTTCGCCGGCGCAGCCTGAGCACAAAGCAAGGAAACAGCGACTCTCTGTGATTATTCAATGAGACCGCTGGGACAACCCACACCAGTCCCGCCCAGTCCGCAATAACCGCCGGGATTCTTAGCCAGATACTGCTGATGATATTCCTCGGCGTAGTAGAACATCGGCGCATCCAGAATCTCAGTGGTAATCGCCCCAAATCCAGCCGCAGCAAGCGCCTGCTCATAGGCAGACTTACTCTTTTCAGCCTGATCCTGCTGGGCCAATGTGTATACATAGATCCCGGAGCGGTACTGGGTGCCGATATCATTACCCTGGCGCATACCTTGAGTCGGATTATGGCTTTCCCAGAAAATGTTGAGCAGTTCACTATAAGCGATTAGACCGGGGTCAAACACCACCAGCACCACCTCTGCATGACCCGTATTACCACCACAGACTTGTTCATAGCTGGGATTCACCGTATCCCCTGCGGCATAACCAACAGCCGTCGTGTAGACCCCATCGGTCTGCCAGAATCGACGCTCCGCCCCCCAGAAGCAGCCCATGCCAAACAATGCACTCTCCAATCCCTCCGGGAAGGGCGGATGCAACGGATGACCAGTGACATAATGTTTTTCAATGTGCGACATGGCCGCCTCCCAAGCAATCAGATAATGGAGCAGACTACAACTGTAGCAATCTGGGTTATAGTGGGTGAAATAAGAGAATCTCAGGATACCGCCTTGAGCAAACAACGCAAACCCAACAACAATAAGGATAATTTCAATATCTTCGGACCCGCTATTCTGTTGGTATTGATTGGCTTCATCCTCACTTATCAATTTGTCCAGCCCGCACCACCCGATAGCATCAGCATCGCCTCAGGTCAGAAAGAGGGCGCCTACTACCTGTTTGCCCAACAATATCAGGAACGTTTGCAACAAGAGAAGATCCAGCTGGAGGTGGTGAATACCGCCGGTTCTATTGAGAACATCCAGCGCCTGATCCGCGGCGATGTTCAAGCCGCGCTGATTCAGGGGGGGACTACAAGCAATGATGCGGCCGAAGCAGACCTGCGCTCACTCGGCAGCCTCTACTTTGAACCCATTTGGGTGTTCCATCGAAAAAACGTACCGGTCCTGCACCTGACTGATCTGCTGGGAAAGCGTGTTGCCATCGGTGCTAAGGGGAGTGGAACCCGGGCACTGGCTCTGCAACTGTTGGCTGATAACGACATTAACCTCAGCAACACCCCGTTAATGACGCTGAGCGGAAGGGCGGCCGCTGATGCTCTGCTCAACGGCGAGATAGAGAGTGCCTTTTTTGTCGCCTCCCCCATGTCGCCGGTTGTCAGGGCACTGCTCGATTCCGACCAAATCAGACTTATGAATTTCGACCGGGCCGATGCCTATACCCGAACACACCGATTCTTATCATCCGTTGTTTTACCTGAAGGGGTAATCAACATGCAGCGCAATCTGCCCGCAGAAAAAACCGTGTTGCTGTCAGCCAGCGCTAATCTGGTGGTTCGGGAAGATCTCCACCCGGCGTTAATGGGACTACTGCTGCAGGCAGCACAGGTGGTCCACAACAAAGGAGGTTGGTTTGAAGGAAAGGATCAATTTCCCGCGCCGGATTACCTGGTCTATCCGTTAAGTAGCGAGGCCGAGCGCTTCTACAAATACGGACCGCCCTTCTTACAGCGTTATCTGCCGTTCTGGGCGGCGACACTGGTCGACCGCCTAAAGGTCATGTTACTGCCGTTCCTAGCCCTGATGATACCGCTGATCAAGATCATGCCACCGATCTATCGCTGGCGCATGCGCTCACGCATCTATCGTTGGTACAAGGAGGTTCTGGATATTGACCATCGCCTGTTCACTGAGGATGCAGACCTGCACCAGGCTCAATCAGCACTCGCGCGTATTGAACATGAGGTCGCCCATATCGACATACCACTCTCTTATGCAGAAGAGTTATACGACCTTCGACTGCATATCAGCCTGATCCAGCAAAAACTGGATCGGCTGCAGCAAGAAAGCTGATCAGTCGAGTGCCGGACCCAACAAAAATTCAAGACTGCCGAAACCTTGCGCCTCCAGGGCATCCTCTATATCTTCCCAGGTAGCGTCCGGATTTTCCTCTTCTGCGGCCGCGATCACGCCGGTCGCATGGCGAAACGCCTCATGTGACTCCATGTCCTCGGGTATGCTTACCAGACGAATCTCTTCTGGTACCTTGCTTGGCAACACCATTACCGTAGCACTCATCAGTTGTAACTCCTTATTCTGTTGGGGTAAAAATTATTGGCCCTGTCTGTTTTCACGGGCAGAGGCACAGGCAATACAGAGTGGCTGTGCCGGATCGACCGCCAGTCGATTCTCGGCTATTAGTTCACCACACTCTACACAATAGCCGTAGTCACCTGCCTTGATGCGGCTCAACGCTTCAGTTATGTGCACTAGCTCATTAGAGCGACGGCGCCTATTTTCCTGTGACATGGCCTGCTGCTGCAAGGCATCCATGCGGGATAACCGACCAACCCGGGTTTGATCCAACTCCACCGTTTCGGTTGCCGCATCAGCCGTTTCAGACACACTCATGAGTTCGCCCTGTCGTGCGATCAGCTTTTCCAGGTAGCGTTGCTGCTCAAGATCGGTCATTGATGGCACCATGCATCGCAATCAGTCTCTGAGCCTCTTCCACGTGCAGGTTTTCGATCAGTCGCCCAGCCACCACACAGACCCCTTTACCCGCCTGCTGAGCCTCCTGCCACGCCGTTACTATCGCCTTTGCCTGCTCAAACGCTTGCTCAGAAATGCCAAACACCTGATTAGCCATCTCGATCTGTTTCGGATGAATCAGGGTCTTTCCGTCAAAGCCCATATTACGGCCCTGCTGGCAGGCAAACTTGAACCCCGCCTCATCCTGCAGATCAAGATGTACCCCGTCCAGGATATCCAGACCATGAAGCCGGGCAGCCAGTATGCAGAGACCCAGCGAAGTGACCAGTCCCTCCCGTTGTGGCGTATGTCGCACCCGCATCTCTTTAGCTAAATCAGAGGTACCCATCACGATCACCTCGAGGCGCGGATGAGCCCCGGCAATGGCCGCACTATTCATAATCCCGCGAGGAGTTTCAGCCATAATCCAGATCGGCAGATCTGCTGAGGCATTCGCAGCATCCAATGCCGCTATAGCCTCATGAACATCCTCTGGGGTCTCTACTTTAGGAAGCAACAGGGCATCCGCCTCGGTTCCAGCCACCGCCCTGATATCATCCGCACCCCATTCACTCTCCAGCCCATTAATCCGAACCACACGTTTACGATAGCCGTACTCTGTTGCCGCCAAAACATCGACCACCGTCGCCCTTGCTTCCTCTTTCGCATCAGGTGATACGGCGTCTTCCAGATCCAGAATCAGGCAGTCGATAGGTAGAGAAGCCGCTTTTTCCAGCGCACGCCGATTCACTCCCGGCGCATACAGGATGGAGCGAAGCGGGGTAGTTAATTTGCTCATTTAGCAGGCCTTTCAAAACAAGATTTCATCAAAGGTTCAGTGTATGAATTGCATCCAGACAAGCCACCTATCCTACCGGAACCCCTATCAGGAGCAAGACCAAAGCTTGTTCTGGTTTATATAAATGACTATCCTTCCAGATCGCATTTTTATACTGAAAGAGAAGCAACATGTCAGACAACGAACAACGCGTCATATTTGTTTTCCCCGGCCAAGGCTCACAATACACCGGTATCGGCAGTGATCTCTGTGCTGACTTCGCCTCTGCAAGACAGGTCTATGAGCAGGCCAGTGATGTGCTCGGTTACGACATGGCCAAACTCTCTACTGAAAACCCCGACGGGCAGATCAATCTGACCCGCTTCACCCAACCCGTACTGCTCACGCATCACATCGCCTGCCTCACGGTCTACCGTGAGCTGGCCGATAAACCATTAACACCTGTAATTGCTGCAGGCCATAGCCTGGGCGAGTATAGCGCCCTGGTTACCGCTGACGCCTTGAGTTTTGAGGACGCCTTACGACTGGTCGCCACAAGGGGTGAGCTGATGGGTACCTACGGTGAAGGGGAGATGGCGGCATTGACCATTGACCTGGAAACAGCACGCCCTTTGGCAGACAAACACTTCTGCGGCATAGCCGGCCTGAATCTGCCCGATCAAACCGTGGTCGGAGGCTCTGGTGCGGACCTGGATGCACTGGCGGCCGAGATGGCTGAGCTCATGCCGAAGAAAAAGGCCGTTCGGCTCAAAACCGAGGGTGCTTTCCACACCTACTATATGGTGGAGGCTGCTCGTCGCTTCCGTGAAGCCCTGGCGGACGTAACCTTTACTCCCGCCAAACTCAAGGTGCTCTCCAATTACACGGGCGGCTTTCATGAAGATGATGCTGATAGCATCAAATCCCGACTCTTCTTCCAACTGTTCCACCCCGTTAACTGGGTTGGCTGCCTGCAGACCGCTCTGGATGATGGCAGCAACCTGTTTGTCGAGTTTGGTGGCGGCATTGGTACAGGAGAAGGACCAGCAGAGAAGCGCCCGAACCTGGAAGGTATCATCAAAAAGTTCACTCGCCGCAGTAAACCACGCCCGGATTATCTGCCCGCAATCAACCTGGAAACCATAAAAGCGGCTGCCGCCTCTGAGTGATTCATTAGCACCCTGCCTAACCGTAAAAGGCAGGGTGTTCACTCCCGCACAGCCGACTGTCGGGTAAAACAGGCCGGCAGGCAGCCACACCCATACCGCAACCCCTTTTCCCGCCTATACTTGAGTGCAGGAGAGCCAAACCCGCAACTGTGCATTAATATATTCCTTAAAACCCTTGATAATATGCTAAATCTTTCACCCTGCCTGCCGTTAGTACATTAAGGTAGACAGGTGCAGCCGAATCAATTTGGGAGTAGATTATCCGTGTCTGAACGCATTCTCCTGGTAGATGACGAGCCATTCATCCTATCAGGCTACAAACGTGGCCTGGGTCGCGAGTACAACTTGGACATCGCTACCGGGGGTGAAGAAGCACTGGCGATGTTCAGTCAACTTGAAGACGAACCCTATGCGGTGGTTGTTTCCGACATGCGCATGCCACATATGGATGGGGTCGAACTGCTTAATCGCCTGGCTCAAGCCTACCCCGAAACCATCCGCATGATGTTGACAGGAAACTCGGATCAGCAGACGGCCATGGATGCGGTAAATCAGGGGCGTGTTTTCAAGTTCCTGACCAAACCCTGTTCAGCCGCGGACCTCAAGGTAGCCCTGGAAGAGGCCCTGGCAACGTACCGTGCGGAGCGTGAAAAAGAGGCCGCATCACAACACGATGCGATCGCTGTTGAGCACCTCAGTGCCAAACTGTCCCATCAGTCTCGCCACGATATTCTCACCGGGCTCGCCAACCGGCTGGCCTTTGAAAAACGCCTGACATCTGCCCTGGAAACAGCCAAACAGGAAGGTCGGGGTCATACCTTCTGTTTTCTGGATATCGACCATTTTCATCGTATTAATGATGCCTGTGGCTACACCGCTGGCGACGAGTTACTTCGGCAGCTAGGGGGACTACTCTCCCACCACCGTCGTAGCGGTGACATCACCGCCCGCCTCGGTAGTGATCAATTTGGCATCATCCTGGGCGATTGCTCCCTGGAAGATGGCCAGGTAATCATTAAAAAGCTCCACGACCAGCTGAAACAGTTTACCTTTCACTGGGACGAGGCAAGCTATGATCTAAGCGTGAGTATTGGTTTGATACCAATTGACAGCACAAGCGAGAGCAATGTCTCGCTATTCAGTGCTGCCGAAACCGCCTGCAATGTCGCCAAGGATCAGGGTCGAAATCGCATTCATGTAGGTAGTGCTCAGGACGCCACCCTAACCAAGCGACTCAATGAAATCCAATGGATTTCCCGGATCAATCGGGCGCTGACCGAGGATCGTTTTCGTCTCTATTACCAGACGATTGAGCCACTGAACCCCATGGAGAGTGAGGGAGATCATTATGAAGTCCTCATTCGGATGCTTGATGAAAATGACCAGATCATTCCACCGGGTGAATTTTTACCCGCGGCCGAAAACTACCATCTTTCACCACAGATTGATCGCTGGGTGATCCGAAATACCCTCAATTGGCTGCGTGACAACCCGGATCAGTTGGAATCACTCTCCCTCTGCTCTATCAATCTATCCGGTCTCTCTATCGGTGACGAAGAGATGCTGAGCTTTATTCAGCAAACACTGGAAGCTACCGGTGTGCCACCCACCAATGTCTGTTTTGAGGTCACGGAAACAGCCGCCATTGCCCATCTGGATGCCGCCATCCACTTTATGCAGCAACTGAAAAAAATCGGCATCCGTTTCTCGCTGGATGATTTTGGTACGGGCCTTTCATCATTTGCCTATCTGCGCACACTGCCGGTCGACTTCCTCAAGATTGACGGCATGTTTGTAAAACAGATTGATCGAAATATTATCGACTGGACCATGGTCAAATCTATTAATGACATGGGGCAGATTATGGGCAAGCAGACGATTGCCGAGTTTGTTGAGACTGAGGATATCTACAACCAATTGAATGAGATAGGGGCTAACTATGCACAAGGTTTTTTAATGAGCAAACCTCGCCCTCTCTCAGAAAAACTGAACTTTCCTTTTGGGCAGGAGAGTTAAGACGCCGTATTTGAAATCTTTATCGGCTCTTTTAACTGGTGCAGGTGATGATAGTTGACCAGGCGTTGAATCATCGCATCGGTCAGTTTCTGACCCGCTGTAATCAATGAGTGCCCCTCCGCTGTCTCGATGGGGTTAACCAGGACCATACCCGCCGTCAACTCTGCCACCATGACATGAATGGGTGGCAACAGCTCCTGCTCCTCACCCATCGCCATCAGGAACCAGCCGACCGTCTTCAGCACTTCCGGGTCATAGCGCCCAGGGCGATCGCCCATCTGCCGAATAGCCGCGCTGGTCGAGATACCACGCGACTCATGTGTGTGCAGATCATGCAGCACCTTGAGAATGCGACTCTCCAGGGGGATATCACTCCCGACGATCTCATCCTTGGGAAATCCACTTCCATCAAAGTTCTTGCCCTGATAGCGCACAATACGCGCCACCTGTTCGAGTCGGGGTATATTGGCCAGTAGTTTACTGCTGGTTTCAGGCAGCCGCTCGATAACCATCAGCTCAGAGGGCTGCAGATCTTTATGCGACCGCACCCTGGCCAGGGTCTGGGGCGGCAAGGTCACAAAGGCAATCTTGGAGAGCATGGCCGCCATTTCAATATCCCAAGTAGACATCAACCGCATGGCACGCGCTATCTCACGCGCCGTCTCACGCAGTTCGGTCAGTTGACCGAATATCTCCGGCGCTACCATTGAGAGTATATCTGTCAGTAATTTAATAGAGCCGTTGACGGTTCCCTCCAGCAGCTCCTGTTCGGACTTGATAAGCCGATGTTGCTCCAACGCCGCATCCACCATCTCTATCAGCAGTTCAACCGGACAGGGCTTGGTCATAAAGCGAAAGACCGAACCCTGGTTTACTGCATCAATGGCGGTTTGCTGGTCGGCATTTCCGGTCAACATCAAGCGTACACTGTGGGGAGAAAGCTCACGAGCCTCCTTCAAAAATTGCACCCCATCCATCTCCGGCATACGCATATCCGAAACAATGACCGCAAACTCTTCACTTTGCTTAATTAGCTCCAGCCCCTTGGGACCCCCTAAAGCCGTTTCTACCACATACTGTTTTCTAAGCTGGCGTTTGATTCCGCTGAGGATGTTCTCCTCATCGTCGACGAACAGTACACGCGCCGCCATTACTCACCCCCCTCAACCAGATTGATATGCAACTGCCGCCACTCCTCCAGTCGCCCACTGACGCCCGCCGCCTCGAGGTAATCCATATCCAATTCTGCTGGGAGTACCGCTGCATCATTTGAACCCGTTGAGGCAAGTGCATCAGCAACATGCACCGCCAGCAAGGGAGAGAACCCGATCTGCTCGGCCGACTGCGGGTCGTGATGAAAGGCAACAGCCTCCACCAGGTTTTCCGGGAGTGCCCAGAGCCCCAAGAGATAGGCACCTACCTTCCCGTGATCAGTATGAAACACCTTATTTTCCGTAGCGATCATTTCCGCCTTGCAGTCATGTACCTCTTGGTAAAAGGTCAAGTACTCATCTGGAAGAGTCTGTACCAGAACCAGTTTACCCATGTCATGCAACAGACCCGCCAGAAGGCAATCCTCAACCATCTGCTTGTCAGCTCCCATAGATTCAGCAATAGCCTTGGCCAATAAAGAGACATGCAGACTGTGTTTATGCAGGGCCTCCAGCGTAAAGTTACCAATATTCAAAGCCTTGGTATCAAACTGGAGAAAAATGCCTGCAGAGAGCACTAAACTGCGCAAAGTTTCCGTGCCCAGCATGGTAGCTGCCTGAACCGGATTGGAAATATGCCGGCCCACACCAAAGAAGGCAGAATTCACCATCTGCAAAATCTTTGACACCATGGCCGGATCTTTACTGATAACTTCCCCTATCTTCTGAATTGTGGCCTGATCTGAATTGAGCAGATCGGTCAGTTCAATGTAGATTGCTGGCAGTGTAGGAAGGGATTTGATCTGGGTGACCAATTTCTGGAGACGGACATCACTAACCAGTAATTTTAAACGCAGGGAACGGGTTATTACCTGTTTAATAACATCGGCATCACAGGGTTTTGAGAGAAACTGATGGGCATAGGGTACGGCCTTAAGGATCATCGCCTCATCCGAGTGGCCAGAGAGAATCATCCGCACCATTTCGGGATGCTGCGCTGACAAATGCTCCAGTAACTCAGCACCATTCATTCCGGGCATTCGCATGTCTGATACAACGACATCAAAGGGCTCCTCTTCAGAGAGCTTCAGCGCCTCTTCACCAGACGAGGCGAAGAACATATCCCAATCCTTGCGCTGACTTCTCAAAGACCGTTTCAATCCATCGAGAAGGTGTTGCTCATCATCAACAAAGAGGATCCTGCTTTTCATCTCATGCTTCCTTCTTTTTATCGACCAGAGGTAACGGCATGGTAAACATCGTCCCAGCCACTGACCACTTCCTTGCCTACCGCCTTGGTTGTAAAAAAGGGGTCAAACACTTTGCTATCAATGCTTCCGGTATCCCTGAACCATTATCACCAATGACAATCTCGATGTAATCAACTTGAATGCGGGTACTGATTCGAATCGAGCCCCTCGCCTCATTAGCGGTCTGATTTTTTCTTTTATAGCATGGGCCGCATCAACAATCATATTCAGGAAGACCTGATTAAGCTCTTGCGAATAGCCAACACCATATGGGCAACACGGGCACTGCCCTCTTTCGACTGCGGCAAAGATTTGGGTATCTCTTCCATCAGTAGTCTGCTCCATCAGCGACCGCTCAGCCCTGAGCAGATTCCCAATATCCCGTACTATTCCACCCTGAACCCATTCTTTTTGAGACAACGGAAAGCTGTTAAGCTCGGCGTCCAGCTGAAACCAGTTTCGCTCTTCGTGCAAAGCGTTCGGTGTAACACTCTGCTACTTACCCCTGTTCGGTCGAGAGCTCATCAGTGGGACTTGTGATGCCCTCTAACTCCGGTGTCTCCAAGGGCAGCGTTACGACAAATACCGCTCCACCCTCCGGATTATCTTCGACACTGAGATTACCACCATGACGCTCAGCCACAGTGGTATAGGCAATACAGAGCCCCTGACCCGTGCCTTTTCCCACCACCTTGGTGGTAAAGAAGGGATCAAAGATTCTACCCTTAATCTCCTCCGGAACACCGGTCCCACTATCACTAAACCTGACTTCTATGCTGTCTGCCAGTTTTTTTGTTGCTATGGTAATGACACCCATAGTGGATCCACTCTCATTAAGAGCGTCACTAATGGCGTGGGCGGCATTAACAATCAGGTTAAGAAAAACCTGGTTGATCTGATCAGGCACACAGAGAACCTTTGGCAAGTCATCCGCCAAATCCATGTTGATCTCAGCAACATATTTCCACTCATTCCTGGAGACTTCCAAGGTGGTCTGCAGCGCTCGATTGATATCCATCTCAACCTTATCAACCACTCCAGGGTGGGAGAACTCTTTCATGGCACTGACTATCTTGCCAATACGCTCCACCCCTTCGAGGGACTGGTCCACAGCCCGGGGAAGCTCTTCACGCAGAAACTCCAGATCAATCTCTTCCTCTTTATCTTTTACCTGTTGCACTATCGGCGTCAGATCGGCACCCGACTCAATCCCTTGCAACAGTTGCTGGTAGGCATCAATCAGCGACTCCATATCCACAATGGCTTCTTTGAAAAACTGGGTGTTATCACCCACAAACTGGGTCGGCGTATTGATCTCATGGGAGATCCCTGCAGCAAGCTGTCCAATTGACTCCAGCTTCTGTGCCTGACGTAGCTGCACTTCCATCACCTTCTGCTCTTGTTCGGCCTTCTTGCGTTCAGATATGTCACGCATAATACCAATAACATGCCACTGCCCCTTGAGCTGCAGCGCAGAAATCGAGAGCTCAATAGGGAACGGTTCCCGGCCTTTTCGCAAGGCCGTCAACTCCATGGTTTTTCCGGCTGAGCGCTCCCTTCCTGGCGTTGTCATTTCTGATACCAGGCAGGCAAACTCATCACGACTCTCTCCCGGCTCAATCCAGTCATCCAGCCGCTGCCCGACGATATCTTCCACCTGAAAACCAAACATGGTCTCTGACGCCATGTTCCAGAATATAACCTCCTCATTCTGGTTCACCATAACGATGGCATCTTGAGCAGAGTTAGCCATGGCGGCAAACTTCTCTTCACTCTCTTTCAGGGCAGCCTGAGAGCGTTTTTCCTGGGAGTTATCCCAGTACATGCCAAAAACACCAATAACGTTCCCTTCATCATCCTTCAGCGGTGCCTTTAGACGGTGATAGGAGGCCTGACGCCCCTGGTAGTTGCGTATAACGTCCTCTTCAAGAGTAAAACCCATCTGCATCACATGCTGGTCTTCTCGCACAAACTGTTCAGCCTCTTCCAGGGGATAAAAATCACTATCCATGCACCCGGAAATATCGCCCGACTGAATGCCTAAATCTTTGGCATACAGGTGATTACAGGAGACATAACGGGACTCCGTGTCCTTATAGAAAAGCCGCTGGGGCAGGTTTTCTATCAAGCTCTGATAGTGACTCTCCTGCTGCTCTTCAAATCGTTTTCGTTCAATAATGCCGGCCATAACCAGGGCAGCCGCTTCAAGAAAGCGCGCCTCTTCGCTATCCTTTTGGTGACCCTCAGGTAGATAGAGCACCATCACACCCAATATCTGGTCACCAGACTTTATCGGTACATTGTAGTGGCCGTGGGGTTTGATGCCCTCAAATACGATCTCATGCTGATCATCCACGTGATCCACATGGATAATTTCCCCCTGCTCAGCCGCCCGACCGCAGAGACATTTACCATAGGGGACTTTTTTACAGAGCGTCTTGAGTGGATCAGCCAGATTCCTCTCCACCAACAGATCCAGTTCACGCGTTTTCCGATTGGCCAGGAAGATGGCCCCGGAAGGAAGCAAGGCAGAGAAGGGGGCCGTCAGGGTGATCACCAGGGCATCTTTCAGACAGTCGCGCAGGGAACGATTAGTCAACTGGATCTGTAACAGCAGGACCAAAACCAGGTGTAGGCCACTCTCTCTGGCCGCCTTTTCCCAGTCGTTATATTGTTCTTCACTCATCGATTAAATCCCTCTGAACACCCAAGTTGTGTCAACAATCCGTAGCGGGTCTCCTTCTAGGGCTATCGGCAGCGCCGTTTATTCCTTAAACACAATCAGTTAAGGATTTAATCTGCGCCAGACAGAGATATAATTGGCCGTTAAAAAAACTATAGCCTGAATCGAACAGATAGAAGGAGAAAGTGCACCACAGATAGTGGGTGGGATAAGAGGAAAATATCTGATTAAGAACGCTTAGATAGAGGCTGAATAACTGCCGACAAACCGAACCGCAACCCCGTTATCGACCAGAATTTCAGCAACCAGTTCGATTCGACTGCGTTTTCCTGACTTGAGATTATCAATAAAGGTCTCAAAACTACCATCTTCAGGCAGACGGCAACGGGCCGTTATCTCGCCACGAACCGGCAGGCGGTAGCTGATTTTCGCATCACCCAGCACACTGTGTGCCTGCAGGTCAGCATCTTCATACTTCAGGTGCAGTATACCCCAGCAGACCACTGCACAGATGCTGTAAAGACTGCCCCCAAAGGCCGTACCATGAATATTGATATTAGGCTCAAAGTCGGCCAGAAAGACCAGTTCGCGCCCATCATGCTCCTCAACCCTGACCCCCATGCTGCGTGTCAGAGGGACCTCGCGGTGCAACGTCTCTTCCAGCAGTGCCAGACGCTGCTTCACTGCTTTTCGACCTGATCGTGGCGATAAACCTCCGGCACCTGACCTGCCTCATCACAACTGACCCCAAGATCCCGCAATATTCCGTCCCGGATACTGTAGATCCAGCCATGCACAGAGAGTGGCTGTTTCCGGCTCCAGGCATCCTGGACAATGGAAGTGTGGGTAAGGTTGGCCACCTGTTGCACCACATTCAGTTCGCACAATATATCCACCCGCTCCTCCTGATCAACGCACTTGGCGAATCTATCCTCACAGCTGAAATAGACATCCTTGATATTGCGAATCCAGTTATCAATCAAACCCAGAGGTTTATTCTGCAAGGCGGCAGCCACACCACCACAACCGTAGTGACCACAGACAATGATGTGTTTCACCTTCAACACTTCAACGGCGTACTGCACCACAGAGAGGCAGTTCAGGTCAGTATGAACCACCATATTGGCCACATTCCGATGGACAAAGATCTCGCCAGGCAACAGACCCGTAATCTGGTTGGCCGGGACCCGGCTGTCCGAGCAGCCAATCCACAGATATTCGGGGGATTGCTGTTTTGAGAGTTTATCGAAAAAACCGGGGTCTTCCGCCTTGATACGGGCAGCCCAGTCGGCGTTGTAATCAAAAAGCTGGTCTATCGAAGCCATAATTATTATCTCGTGCTAAATCGGTTACAGAAGGGACGACACAAGTATCAACTACATTAAATCAACTGACAACTCTGGAGGCGACCTAAGCCTGCTCCAGCTCTACCAAGGTGCCGCAAAAATCTTTCGGATGCAGAAACAGTACCGGCTTATTATGGGCGCCCAATTTAATATCACCCAGCACTCTGGCGCCTGCAGCCTCCATCTTGGCTGCCGCTGCAGTGATATCCTCCACTTCATAACAGACGTGATGTACACCACCACCCGGATTCTTTTCCAGGTACTTCGCTATGGGGGAGTTTTCGCCCAACGGGTAGAGCAGCTCTATCTTGGTATTCGGCAGCTCGACAAACACGGTCACCACACCATGTTCCGGTAATTCCAATGGCGCAGATACCTTTGCACCCAGCGTGTCGCGATAAATAGCGGTACCCGCATCCAAATCCGGCACCACGATGGCTACGTGGTTTAGTTTTCCAATCATTTCCTCTTCCTCATTTCGATCAGATAACCCGCAGGGATAGTGCTCTGCAGAGTGTGATCTTTATAGTATTAATCCAGCGGCTTTCGGCTATTCTGCAGAAAAGCATCCAGTAACTCTGCCGCCGCAAGCGTGGGAGGTTTTATCCCGGCTATTACGGCCTGCTCCAATTGCGGAATAAGCCGCGCTATATGTTGATCTGAACGCAAGGCCGCAAGCAGGCTCTCTGCAGTTTCTGTCCACATCCAACTCTTCGCCTGCTGCGCCCTGCGCTGTTCTAGTTCGCCACTGGCGGTGAGGGTTTCCCGATAGCGACAGACGACATCCCACGCTTCGGCAATACCGCGATGCTCCAGTGCAGAACAGGTCTTTACCGGTACTTGCCAGTTTCGGGTACGAGGATGCAGCAGCCGGAGTGCATGGATATAGTCACTGGCAGAGTGATTAGCCGTTGCAGAGAGATCACCATCGGCCTTATTAACCAGCACCAGATCGGCCAACTCCATGATCCCTCGTTTGATCCCTTGCAGATCATCCCCGCCTCCGGGTAACAGCAGCAGCAGGAACATATCGGTCATATCAGCAACGGCGGTTTCTGACTGGCCGACCCCTACCGTCTCGACAATCACCACATCGAACCCGGCCGCCTCGCATAAAAGCATGGTCTCCCGTGTCCGACGCGTAACACCCCCCAGAGTTTTTCCCGCAGGTGAAGGACGAATAAACGCCTCACGTCGGCGTGACAACTCTTCCATGCGGGTCTTGTCGCCCAAGATGGAACCACCACTCAGGGCCGATGAGGGGTCTACGGCGAGTACCGCCAGCTTGTGACCCTGGTCCAGAATATGCAGTCCGGCAGCCTCAATAAAGGTAGATTTACCGGCCCCCGGAACCCCGGTAATACCCAGCCGAATCGACTTCCCGGAATGCGGTGTTAAACGCTCCAGCAGGGCAATAGCCTGTTCACGATGATCTGGCCGGGTGGACTCCACCAGGGTGATCGCTCGCGATAAAGCACGCCGCTTGCCAGCGAGTATATCGCCGGCAAGTGCTTCCAGATCAAACCTCATACGGGATCACTCAAACTCAATGATAACCTGATCCACTTTCAGACTATCACCCGCCTCAGCCTTGACACTGGCCACGACTCCATCCTGCTCTGCTCGTAGCACGTTCTCCATCTTCATCGCCTCAACCACGGCCAGCTCTTCACCCGCCTTCACTTCCTGGCCAGCCTCCACTGAAACTTTCACCAGAAGACCGGGCATGGGGGAGAGCAGGAACTTGGAGAGATCCGGTGCCTCTTTCTCTGGCATCAGGGCATGCAGCTCAGCCGCCCTGGGGTTGAGTACCAATGCATCCACCTGATTGCCACGATGATACAACCGCAACCAGAGGCCTGTTCTTTCCACCTGGAAGCAGGCCTTTTTACCGTTGATCAGACAGTGCAGTAGCGGCTGACCCAGCGCCCACTCTGTGGTGATCTGGTAGTCTTTACCGGCATATTCCACATGATAGCCGCCGTCAGAGGGGATGGCGGTTACCGCATGTTGTTCGCCACCAATTACCACCACCCAATCATCATTAACTTCGCGCTCATGTCCCCGCAGTTGACCGCTCATACAGGCTGCACGATCCATATAATAACGATGAATCATGGCCGCGATAACAACGGCCTTGGCCGGATCATCCTGAGGTACACAGGAGGCATCAAAGCCATCGGGATACTCTTCCGCGATAAAGTTGGTTGTCAGGCGTCCCTCAATAAAACGGGGATGGACCATCAGCGCATTGAGGAAACTGATGTTGTGCTGCACACCCCGGATACAGTAGGCATCCAGTGCGTCCTGCATACGCTCAATCGCTTCATTTCGATCCGATCCATAGGTAATCAGCTTGGCGATCATTGGATCGTAGAACATGGAGACTTCACCGCCTTCATAGACGCCCGTATCCACCCGCACATTCTCACCTTCAGGTGGCTGATACTGTACCAGCCGCCCAATGGAAGGCAGGAAGTTACGGAAGGGGTCTTCCGCATAAACACGAGACTCCATAGCCCAACCCGTGAGTTTCACATCTTCCTGTTTGAGTGGCAGTTCCTCACCATTGGCGACCCGGATCATCAGCTCCACCAGATCCTGTCCAGTGACCCACTCTGTTACCGGGTGCTCAACCTGAAGGCGGGTATTCATTTCCAGGAAATAGAAATTGCGTTTCGCATCGACAATAAATTCAACAGTACCCGCTGAACGATACTCTACCGCCTTGGCCAACTGAACCGCCTGCTCACCCATCTTCTTGCGCGTGGCTTCATCGATGAAGGGGGAGGGCGCCTCTTCAATCACTTTTTGATGACGACGCTGGATAGAACACTCACGCTCTCCCAGGTAGATGACATTACCGTGGGTGTCCGCCATCACCTGAATCTCAATATGACGCGGCTCTTCAATAAACTTCTCGATAAAGACACGGTCATCACCAAAGCTGGATCGCGCCTCGTTGGTGGCACGCTCAAAGCCATCACGACACTCCGCTTCATTCCAGGCCACCCGCATACCCTTACCACCGCCACCGGCGGAGGCCTTGAGCATCACGGGATAGCCGATATCATTCGAGATCTCTACCGCCTGCTCAGCATCCTTCACCACATCGGTATAACCGGGGATAACATTAACACCGGCCTTTTCTGCCAGGTTCTTCGAGGTGATCTTGTCACCCATACTATTGATCGCCAAAGTGGCCGGACCAATAAAGGCGATACCGTCTTTTTCCAGCGCCTCACAGAAGGCGGAATTTTCCGACAGAAAGCCGTAACCGGGATGGACCGCCTGAGCGCCGGTATCTTTACAGGCCTGGATGATGCGATCCATCACCAGATAACTTTCTGAGGAAGCCGAAGGGCCGATATGCACCGCCTCATCAGCCATCTTCACGTGCAGTGCTTCCCGATCAGCATCGGAGAAAACCGCAACGGTTTTGATACCCATTTTCTGGGCGCTTTTGATAACCCTGCAGGCGATTTCGCCGCGGTTAGCTATAAGTATTTTTTCAAACATGGATTATCCCACTCTCTAGATTCATTATGATCTGACGTTTGACCTGTTTATCGCTCATTACAGAGGGATATTGCCGTGCTTGCGCCAAGGATTTTCTAGCTCCTTGTCTTTCAGCATGGCAAGAGAGCGGCAAATACGTTTACGGGTACTGTGCGGCATAATCACATCATCAATGAAGCCGCGGCTACCCGCCACAAACGGATTGGCAAACTTTTCACGATACTCTTCTGTACGAGCCGTAATCTTCTCCTGATCCCCAATATCCTGACGGAAGATAATCTCCACCGCCCCCTTGGGACCCATTACCGCAATCTCAGCTGTTGGCCAGGCCAGATTCACATCACCACGCAGATGTTTGGAGGCCATCACATCATAGGCACCACCATAAGCTTTGCGTGTAATCACCGTAATCTTTGGCACGGTTGCTTCAGCATAGGCATACAGCAGCTTGGCCCCATGCTTGATAATGCCACCGTACTCCTGACTGGTGCCAGGCAGGAATCCTGGGACATCCACCAGTGTAACCACCGGAATATTGAAGGCATCACAGAAACGTACAAAACGTGCCGCCTTCTTGGATGAATCGATATCCAGACAACCGGCCAGTACCATGGGCTGGTTGGCTACGATACCCACCGTGGAGCCTTCCATGCGGCCAAAACCGGTTAGAATATTGCCGGCATAGTCAGGTTGAATCTCAAAGAAGTCGTTGTCATCCACGATCTTCTTGATCAACTCCATCATATCGTAGGGCTTGTTAGGATCGGTTGGGATCAGCGTGTCCAGTGAGGGAATCTTGCGATCTGCCGGATCATCTGTCGGCCAGACAGGGGGAAGCTGCTTGTTGTTGGCTGGCAGGAAGTTGACGAAGCGACGCAGCATCAATAAAGCCTCGACATCATTATCAAAGGCAAGATCCGCCACACCCGATTTGGAAGTATGAGTAACCGCACCACCCAGTTCTTCGGCTGTCACCGTTTCATGGGTAACGGTCTTGACCACATCAGGGCCGGTCACGAACATATACGAGGTATCTTTCACCATGAAAATGAAATCTGTCATGGAGGGTGAGTAAACCGCCCCACCCGCACAGGGCCCCATGATCATGGAGATCTGCGGTACCACACCGGAAGCCAGGACATTGCGCTGGAACACATCCGCATAGCCAGCCAGGGATTCAACACCTTCCTGAATACGCGCACCACCGGAATCGTTCAGACCAATCACTGGCGCACCCACTTTCATGGCGTGATCCATTACCTTGCAGATCTTCTGCGCATGGGCACCAGAAAGTGAACCACCAAACACAGTAAAATCCTGACTGAAGACAAACACCAGTCGGCCACTGACGGTACCGTAACCGGTTACGACACCATCGCCCGGGATCTTCTGTTTCTCCATACCAAATTCTGAGCAGCCGTGCTCAACGAACATATCCCACTCTTCAAAAGAACCAGGATCCAGGAACAGTTCGATACGCTCACGCGCGGTCAGTTTGCCCTTGGCATGCTGGCTTTCGATACGTCGCTCACCGCCACCGTTTACCGCAGCAGCACGCTTCTCATCGAGCCGGCTAATCATATCTTGCATGAATCTCTCCTCAAGCTTGAACGGTGACTTCATCACCTGACACCTCCCCGCAGCCGGGGAGGGGTTTATTCTTGTTAATCAGCTGCCTTGGCGCCGACGAATCAGGGTCAACATTTCAGCGGCAGATGCCGGTATATTGGTTCCTGGACCGTAGACGGCAGCCACACCCATATTCAGTAAGGTCTGATAATCCTTAGGGGGAATCACCCCACCACAGACCACCAGGATATCTTCTGCACCCTCTTCTTTCAGTGCATTAATTAATGCGGGCACCAAGGTCTTGTGGCCTGCCGCCAGCGATGAGACGCCCACTACATGGACATCATTCTCCGCAGCCTGACGTGCCGCCTCTTCCGGCGTCTGGAACATAGGGCCAATATCCACATCAAATCCCAGGTCCGCATAGGCGGTCGCAATCACCTTGGCACCACGATCATGCCCGTCCTGGCCCATCTTGACTACCAGCATGCGCGGACGTCTGCCCTGTTCTTCGGCAAATGTCGCAATCTCCTGCTTGATCTGTTCAAAGCCCTCATCACCCTCATAGGCCGATCCATAAACACCAGAGACCGAACGGGTAATCGCCTTGTGTCGATTATAGACAGACTCCAGAGCATCCGAGATCTCACCGACAGTGGCGCGTGCACGGGCCGCATCGACAGCCAACGCTAACAGGTTCCCACTGCCGTCTTTAGCCGCCTGGGTCAAAGCCTCGAGGGCGGCCTTATGGGATTTTTCATCACGTTCTGAACGAATACGCTGCAAACGGGCAACCTGTGCTTCACGCACGGCCGTGTTATCAATATCCAGCACATCAATCTCAGGCTCTTCAGCTAATTGGTATTTATTAACACCAACAATCACCTCTTCACCCCGATCGATGCGGGCCTGACGCAGAGCCGCTGCCTCTTCGATACGCAGTTTCGGCATACCTGACTCAACTGCCTTGGTCATACCGCCCAGCGCTTCAACTTCATCGATCAGTTTGCGCGCCTCTTCCACCATGGAATTAGTCAGACTCTCGACATAGTAGGAGCCCGCCAGCGGATCCACCACCTTGGTAATCCCAGTCTCTTCCTGAATAACCAGCTGGGTATTACGTGCTATACGCGCCGAGTTGTCGGTCGGCAGAGCCAGCGCTTCATCGAAGGCATTGGTATGCAGGGATTGGGTACCCCCCAAAACGGCCGCCATCGCTTCAACGGTCGTCCGCATTACATTGTTGTATGGGTCTTTCGCGGTCAAACTCACACCCGAGGTCTGGCAGTGGGTGCGCAACATCTTGGAGCGTTCATCTTTCGGTTGAAAGTGCTTCTCCATCAGCTCAGCCCACAACAAGCGTGCGGCACGCAGCTTGGAGGCCTCCATAAAGAAGTTCATTCCAATAGCAAAGAAGAATGAGAGACGGGGAGCAAACTGATCGACATCCAGCCCTTTTGCCAGGGCGGCCCGGACATATTCCAGTCCATCGGCAATGGTAAAGGCCAGCTCCTGAACCAGGGTCGAGCCCGCCTCCTGCATGTGGTAGCCAGATATGGAGATCGAGTTGAACTTGGGCATGAACTCGGCCGTATAGGCGATGATATCCGCCACGATACGCATGGAAGGTTCGGGTGGATAGATATAGGTATTACGCACCATGAACTCCTTCAGGATGTCATTCTGCAGCGTACCGGCCAACAACTCAGGTGCGACACCCTGCTCTTCCGCAGCGACGATGTAACTGGCCATCACAGGTAATACCGCGCCGTTCATGGTCATGGAGACCGATACCTTATCCAGCGGGATGCTGTCGAACAGAATTTTCATATCTTCGACTGAATCAATCGCCACACCGGCCTTACCTACATCACCCAGGACGCGTGGATGATCGGAGTCATAGCCACGATGTGTTGCCAGATCGAACGCTACCGACAACCCCTGCTGACCCGCCGCCAAATTGCGTTTATAAAAAGCATTGGACTCTTCTGCCGTTGAGAACCCGGCATACTGACGTACTGTCCAGGGACGACCCGTATACATGGTGGCGCGCGGCCCGCGCATGAAAGGGGCAAATCCTGGGAGACTGTCACAGTTTTCCAGACTGGCTATGTCCGCTGCGGTATACAGAGGCTTTATCTGAATACCTTCCGGTGTATCCCAGTTCAACGTATCCAACGGGCGTCCGCGAAGTTCCTTTTCAGCCTGTTTTTTCCACGCGTCCAGAGTTGGTTTTGGCGTATCGGCCATAGCAAATAACTCCTGAACAGAGGCGCAACACCTCTGTTTAATTATCGACCGGCAGGGTTTACCTGCCGGAGCTTTGTACTACTCGACTGAAAATCAGTGCTTCTGGGCGTAGCCGATGCGAATCAGGGCCTCGGTGATTTCATCCAGAATAACGGGATCGTCAATCGTGGCCGGCATCTTGTACTCCTGACCATCCGCAATCTTCTTCATGGTGCCACGAAGAATCTTGCCTGAACGGGTCTTAGGCAGACGCTCAACCACAACCACTTTTTTGAAGGCCGCAACAGGACCAATTTTCTGACGTACCAGCGCAACCAGCTCACCGACAACATCCTCTTCGGGACGATCAACACCCGCTTTCAGTACCACCAGACCTACCGGCAGCTCACCTTTCAGCTGATCAGCCGCACCAATCACACCACACTCAGCCACGTCCGGATGAGAAGCCAAAACCTCTTCCATACCACCCGTAGAGAGGCGGTGACCCGCCACATTGATGATGTCGTCGATACGACTCATGATCCAGAGATAACCGTCGGCATCCTTGTAGCCCGCATCGCCGGTGAGGTAGTAGCCGTCATTAGCGCTCAGGTAAGATTCAACAAAACGCTCGTCGTTCTGCCACAGAGTGGGCAAACAACCGGGAGGCATGGGCAGCTTGACCATGATGCGACCGATCTCACCCGCCGCCTCTTCATTGCCATTCTCATCCAGAATACGGACGTCATAGCCTGGCACACAAACCGTCGGCGAACCGGGCTTTACAGGCAACTCTTCGATACCCAGACAATTGGCTGCAATACCCCAGCCGGTCTCTGTCTGCCACCAGTGATCAATCACGGGTACTGCCAGTTTTTTCTGTGCCCATTCCAGGGTATCCGGGTCACAACGCTCTCCCGCCAGGAACAGTGCCTCGAAACCGGACATATCATGCTTTTTCAGATACTCAGCCTCAGGGTCCTCACGGCGTATGGCGCGAAATGCTGTCGGAGCGGTAAACAGGGTCTTCACCTTGTGCTCAGAGATCAATCGCCAGAAGGCGCCCGGATCGGGTGTTCCAATCGGTTTACCCTCATAGAGAATGGTCGTGGCACCCTGCAACAAGGGGGCATAAACAATGTAGGAGTGACCCACCACCCAGCCCACGTCAGACGCTGCCCAGAACACATCACCTGGATCAACGTTATAGATATTTTTCATGCTCCACTTCATGGCAACAGCATGCCCGCCATTGTCACGAACAACACCCTTGGGGATACCCGTTGTACCTGAGGTGTAGAGAATATAGAGCGGATCAGTAGCCAACACTGACACGCAATCGGCTGGGACCGCAGCCGCGGCAGCCGACGTCCAATCCACATCACGCCCTTCCTGCATTACTGCCGTTGCCTGGGGGCGCTGATAAATCACGGTATGATCTGGCTTATGGTTCGATAGCTCGATCGCTTCATCAAGTAAGGGCTTGTATTCAATAACCCGACTACCTTCGATACCACAGGAGGCTGAGACCATCACCTTTGGTTTGGCATCATCAATACGGGTCGCCAGCTCTTTGGAGGCAAAACCACCGAAAACGACTGAGTGAATAGCACCAATACGGGCACAGGCCAGCATGGCAATCGCTGCCTCAGGAATCATCGGCATGTAGACAATGACCCGATCACCTTTTACTACGCCTTGATCACGCAACACGCCGGCAAACTTGGCAACCGCATCCCGCAGCTCACTGTAGGTGTAGGTCTGCTGTGTACCGGTCACTGGACTGTCATAGATCAATGCTGCCTGATCAGCACGGCCATTGTCGACATGCCGATCAAGGGCGTTGTAGCAGGTATTCAGCTCACCGCCGGCAAACCAGCGATAGAAGGGCTTGTTACTCTCATCGAGCACCTTCTCAAACGGCTTATACCAGTCAATAGCAGCGGCCTGCTCTCCCCAAAAACCTTCAGGGTCTTCCATTGAACGCGCATAGATCTCTTCGTAGCTCATAAGTCTCTTCCACTGTTGGTGGTCATTACTCAGCCTGAGTCAACCTCAGACCATGCCTGGATGTTAATTGCTTCGCATAGATTACGGTTACGTAAAGGAAAAATAAACAGCTAAATGCTTATTTACTTGGATTTTTTTAAAATAAACCGATTATTTTATGGTAATCCCTAATGCCTGCAAATTAGTTTGCAAACGGTGCATTTCTCTGTAAATTAAGAGAAGCTTAAATAAGCGCTGCATTCCCATTAATGCATGCAATTCAATCAAAATAGAGGCTATCCCCGACACTTCTTATTCTGTAAAAATATAGCAAAGATACTTAATGACTGAATCTTTTTTGTCCTGATGGACAGACTCAGCTGAAGCATGGACAAAAGAATGCCGCCAAGAATCTCCCCTACAGACCAATTACGCCAGTTGTTAACACAACCCGGACTGCTCACTATGCCCTGCTGTTTTGATGGACTGAGCGCTCGCCTGATTGAGCAGGCTGGCTTCCCCCTTACTTTCATGAGTGGCTTTTCCACCGCTGCCGCACGTCTTGGGCTACCGGATACCGGACTGATCTCTTATGGCGAGATGCTGGATCAGGGCCGTACTATCTGTGCTGCTGTCAACATACCGGTAATCGGCGATGCGGATACCGGTTATGGCAATGCCATCAATGTCCGAAGAACCATAGCGGGTTATGCTGCCGCCGGCTTTGCCTGTGCCATGATTGAAGATCAAGAGAGCCCGAAACGGTGCGGCCACACCCGGGGCAAGCGTGTTGTTAATCGCCAGGAAGCGGTGAGTCGAATCAAGGCGGCTGTAGATGAGCGGGAAGCAGGCAGCGATATCCTGATCATGGCCCGCACCGACGCCCGGCATGATCATGGTATGGAGGAGGCACTCTGGCGTTGCCAGGCATTTGCAGACCTGGGCGCAGATATTATCTTTTTGGAAGCACCGCTCAATCAAGATGAGATGCAGCAATTCTGCACCGCTATCCCCGGCTACAAGATGGCCAACATGGTGGAGCAGGGCGATACGCCGCTACTCTCCCCGCCGGAACTTGAGGCGATGGGCTATAAGATCGCCGCTTACCCACTCACCTTGATCAGTAGTGCCGTACGCGCCATGCAGGAGTCACTACAAGCCTTGAAACAGGGCCATAATGCTGACAACCTGCTACCCTTTAGTCAGCTGCGTAGCATAGTGGGATTTGATGACTATGATGAACAGTTAAATAAATACCCTGATAGCTCGCCCGAACAATAATTAGCGGTTATTAACCACCCACAGTAACGCGATAAATCAAGCGGAAGGACAGACCTGTTTCTGGAGATCAATTATGCAGCACCCACTGCAATACACACTGCTATCGGCCATGCTAACTACCCTATTAATGATAGGCGTGACTCCGCTGCAGGCGAGCAATTCTGGAGAGCTTATAGGCGCCATCTTCAGTGAGATCGAAAAACGCACTATCGAAGAGTATTACCGGGGGCGCTTCGGCAAACCCGTTAGTACGCAGAAAAAGTCCGGTAAAAAAAACAAGAAACAGAAAGGTTTGCCACCTGGCTTGGCAAAACGAGACTCACTACCCCCCGGCCTGGCCAAACAGCTTGAACGCAATGGACGACTGCCACCAGGCCTGGAGAAGCGTGACCTGCCAGAGGGACTGTCAAAACTACTGCCGCCCCGCCGCCATGGTCAGCAGCGCGTTGTTGTAGACAATGATGTGCTACTGATTGAAACGGCAACCGGACTGATTCTGGATATTTTGAGTGACGTCTTTTAGGGCCTACTCAATTTCTGGGCGATGCAGGACAAGCGAGACCCGGCGATTTCGCGCCCGCCCTTCATTCGTATCATTTTCCGTCAGTGGCTGGGTATCGGCATAACCAACCGCTCGCATGCGCTCTGAGGCAATTCCCTGTCCCAATAGAAAACGCAAAACACCTGTTGCTCGCTGTGCTGACAACTCCCAATTGGAAGGAAACTGTGGTGTGGCAATGGGGCTTGAGTCGGTATGCCCTTCAATCGACAGGGTATGGTCACTGGCACTGGTCAGCAGGGGCACCAGCTTGACCAGTACACCTTCACCTTCGGCGGTTAACGCTGCGCGCCCCAGTTCAAACAGGATACTTTCCCGTATTTGAATATTCACCTGATTGGCGGTCACGGTTACCTCAACAGAATCCGCCAGCCCCTGGCTCTGCAAGACACTGCGATATTGCGCCTCTAATTGCCGCTCCGTCTCAATCTCTGCCGGCTTATCAATCGTCGCTTCCTTCTCTTTTTTCTGCAACACGGGCTCAACCGGCGCTGCGACCTTGCCACGTACAGCCACCGGATTCGAGAGCGTACGTGTCAGCACCTGATAATCCTCCTCCGAATAGGTGGAGTAGGCCAGGAGCAACACAAACAGACTCAACATCAGGGTCATTACATCAAGATAGATGATTAGCCAGCCACCATCACTCTCATCCGGGAGCGGCTCCTCCTCCCACTGCGGAGGGGGAGGAAGATGCGCCCTGCGACGCTCTTTCAAGACGACCGCCCCTCTGTCGCCACTTTATCGGCTTCTGCCTGGACGCGCTGCTCGATCTCCTCCAGTGAAGGCGAGTGAATTTCATCCTCATACTGCGCGACAAACGAGTTGAGTGTTTCCCGAATAAAACTGGGATTACGCTTTTGCCCCAGCATACTGATGCCTTCCAACACCATGTACATCAGCATCACACGCTGTTCAGTACGACGCTCAAGCTTGATTGCAACTGGCTTCAGGAGCAAGTTGGCCAGGATAATGCCATAAAGCGTAGTGGTAAGGGCAATACCCAGATTAAGACCAATGACCTTAAAATCAGCTCCATCCATAGCCTGCAACATGTTGACCAGTCCCAGCAGGGTGCCCGCCATGCCAAAGGCCGGCGCAAAGGTCGCCATAGAGCGAAACACCTGTGCCTCACCCCATTCCTGACGACGCAATTTAAAAATGCGCCATTTCAGCAAAGCATCAATATCACTGGTCGGTATTCGATCTATAACCAGCTGTATTCCTGTTCGTAAAAAAGGATTATTGATACGGGCCATTGCATCCTCAATAGCGGCCAGCTTGCCATGCCCGAGAAGTATGGAAACCCTTACTATCTCCTCGATCTCACGATCAACCGGGAAATCGTGATGCCGCCAGATTACCCGAAAGCTGCGATAGACCTGTCGCAGCTCTTTCATTGGATAACTGATAAACGTAGCCGCAATAGTGCCGCCAATCACAATCAGCAAACCCGGTAGGTTAAGAAAGATGCCAGGCTCTTCTGCTGACAAGAATACCGAAAGAATGATCAGCACCATTCCTGTGATAATCCCGACCAAAGTCGAGCTATTCAGATCCTTACGCGGAGGTATCAGCGCCATGCAATTTCCCCTATCAGACCCTGTGGTAGCCTGATAATAATTTATTCCATGTATTACAGCACGTTAGATAACTATAACGCTATTGTTTGAGCGAATCCATGACAAGCAAACATCGCGAAGCTGGCGTTTTTCTGTTTTACTTAACCTGACTCTGCTCTATGCCGTAACACGCATAACTTACAGGGTAAGCACAAAAGCCATAGGAGGAAGCAGTAATGACATTGAATGATGTATTACAAAAAAAGCCTGAAGGCGTAATCACCATACCGGCCAGCATGGATCTGCTTGAAGCCATCAACACCATGTGTGAAAACAAAGTAGGCGCACTACTGGTTAAGGCCGACGACGGATCACTTCACGGCATTGCCACTGAACGGGATATTATGCGTTACTGTTCATCCAGCAAAGGCAAACTGGAAGGCGCGGTAATCAACGACGCCATGACCCACAAATTAATCATTGCCTCACCTTCAACAACCGTTGAAGAAGCCATGACGCTAATGACAGAACATCGCTTTAGACATATTCCCGTGCTGGATGACGGTAAACCCATAGGCATGATCTCCATTGGCGATCTGGTAAAAGCCCAACTGAAAGACATTACTGTCGAAGCCACCTACCTCCGGGAATACATCAATTACTCCTGACAGAACTATTATCCCTGGGGTGAGTCGAAGTACAAGTAGTGCTCACTCTGGGAACAACAAAACGCCGACCTGCAGCCATGAACAATTTTTTCCCTCGACTCTATCTCTGTCTGTTCTTTTTATTTACAGCACCCTCACTTTTTGCTGAAGGCCAGCAGGTCTTTAAGGAGTATTTTGAGGCACTGCCCGTTTTCTGGGAACGCATCTATCCAAAAGGCGGCCAGACACTCTACTGTGGTGAAAAGTTTGGCGCCTATCACGGGCGTAGTATTAATATCGAGCATGTCTATCCCATGGGTTGGGCGATGCGTGACCAAGGCTGCCGCAGCAGAAAATTGTGCCGCGAATCCAGCCCGCGGTTTAATCAGATTGAGGCAGACATGCACAATCTTTACCCATCAAGAGCAGACATCAATAAAGCTCGCAGCAGTTTCCCGTTTGCCGTTATAGCGGGAGAACAGCGAAATTTTGGTCGCTGTGATTTTGAGTTTCACTCCCGACAAAGAACCGTAGAACCGCGCCCGGCCAGCCGAGGAAACATTGCCCGAGCCATGCTCTATATGCACGATACCTATGGCTTAACGCTTTTCAAACGACAAGGGGAGCTGATGAAAAAATGGAACCGTGAAGACCCGCCAGATAATGAAGAGCGTCGACGCAATAATCTGATTGCAAAACATCAGGGCACCCGCAATCGGTTTATTGATAATCCAAAAGCAGCGGAGCAGTTACGCTTCTAGCCCGGGCCTATCAGCGACTCGATTTGTGCCAATACAGGCGCTGGATCAGTATAGCTATAACGCAAGCGATGAAGTTGTCCGTTGCATTCCAGTATCAACGAAGGGAAGCCCTCGGCACCGATAGAACGGCCCAGCTCAATCTCACGCTCAAGTTGCTGTTGTGTCGCAGCGGCATTCAGAAGTGAAGCAAACTGCTCAGAATCCAAGCCCAGCTCAATGGCCAGTGTTAACAACGTCTCATCATCAGAAGGGTTCATTGCCCGTAGATAGTAAGCCTGCTGGATCGCCTTGATCATTACAGCCTCATACGACTCACCCTGGGCCCGGGCGGCGATGATGGCACGGCATGCCGGATAGGTCGATCGTCTGGGTTGGCACTGACTCCAGAAATCAAAATTGAATTGTGTACCTGGCACCCGCTCGGAAATTTTTTTCCAGGTGGTCTGTAGAAATTCCCGCATTGCCTGCGGCATCGGCTCACTTGAGTCCGAGGCCAACCCACCCAGCAGTGTGATCAGTTGCACCTTGCCTGGTAATCCCAGAACAATCTGTTCATAGACAGGACTAAAGGCCCAGCACCAGGAACACATGGGATCATGGACATAGTAAAGATTACAACGCATCAGACAACTTCCACGCGCCATTTTTTACTTCTATTCATCTGACACCTCGACCCGATTCTTTCCCAGCTCTTTGGCACGATAAAGTGCCGAATCAGCACGTCGCACCAAATCATGCTCTTGTTCCCCAGATCGATAAACTGCAACACCAAAGCTGGCCGTTAAACGTCCAATCTTGGGAAAACCATGTTGCGACATTCTCTGGCATAATGACTCAGCCAATTGACTCGCACCGTCTCTGTCCGTTTCGGGGCAGATGATGAAGAACTCTTCCCCTCCCCAACGACCCAGCGTATCGGTCACCCTGATTCCAGACCGTAGAACATTGGCCACATCAACCAGCACTTTATCACCAACCGGGTGACCAAATTCATCATTGACCTGTTTAAACCCATCAATATCTAACATGATAACCGAGAAACTGAGCCCGTATCTTTCAGCACGTCGAATCTCCTGACTGAACACCTCTTCCAGTTTTATCCGATTGTAAATCTGGGTCAGTCGATCAGTGATAGAGAGCTCTTCCAGCTCTTTGGTCTTCTCAATCAACAATGCATTTTTAAGTGCCGCCTCTTCATTAACAATCCGGATCTCCCGGTTGTACCGGGCAAGACGGCGGTTTTGATAGATAAAGAAACCCAATACCACCATAACGGCCAACAGTATTTTACCAATAAGCAAATAGTTGACGCCTGAAACATACTCAACCGTTATCCATTTTGAATAGATCTTCTGCCTATCTTCATCTGTCGTTGCTCGTACTGCCTTATCAATTACAGAATAAAGTAGCGGGTCATCATTGCGCACCGCCATACTTAACTCACGGACAAACTCTGTTTTTCCGGCAATCTTTACATCGGGATATCCAAGCTGCCGGATGGCATAACCAATGGTTGGAGCAGAATCAATAAAACCGAAAATTGCCTTTGAACGAACCTTTGACAAACCATCCTGAATACTCTCAACCTCAACTAAATTAATATCTGGATAGCGTTGTCGAATGGCATCCCCAATGGCGTAATCTTTTACTACTCCCAAACGCCTGTTTTTCACCTGACCAATGCTCTCAACGAACAGCTCTTCACTTCGTGTCGCAATGACCGAGGGGAAATCCATATACGGGGCTGTAAAACGTAAATAAGTCTCACGCTCAGGCGTATGTGCTGCCAGCGTAATAACATCACAGTTTCTTGCTTTCGTCTCGGCCAGGGTCTCACCCCATGTGGCTGTTGGCACAAGCTCCCAGCGCGTACCCAGTCGCACCTCCAGAAGTCGGATAAAATCTGCTGTCATCCCCTGTAACTGCCCCTGATCATCAATCGACTCATAGGGCATCCAATCAGGGACAACGCACATTCTGATCACTTTACGCTGCTTTAAATAGGCGCGTTCTTTATCAGTAAAGGAGACATCCGAAAGCTCTCCACCTTGCAACTCAATGTTCCATTTTCGTTTCAGCCGATCGGTCTCTTCCTGTGAAACCTGCTCAATTGCCCTATTCAACAGTTCAGTCAAAATAGGCCAATCACTGCGTACAGCCAACATCTCTTCTGAGCGCTTGAGAGCCTGGCCTTTTTGTACCGGCAATGTAGTCAAGTCAGTGAGAAAGTTTTTCTGTATGAGGCTACGCATCACGGGATGGGACATAATAACTGCATCCACCTCTCCTGCCGCCACGGCCTCCAATGCCTGAAGATGACTACTATAGGTTCTCAACTGCATGTCGGGAAACTGCTTACGTAACAAGCCCTCAAAGTAGTAACCCTCGATAGTGGCCATACGCATATCCTTGAGGCTATCCAATGTGGATACACCGCGCATGCCTTTGCGAATCGCTATGCCGGTATAGGTTGAAAGGATAGGCTGAGTAAAACGCGCATAGGCTTTATGCTCGTCACGCTCACTCATGGCCACAATCATTGAAAGCTGACGCTCTTTAAGTGCTTCGATTGCCTGTGCTCGGCTTCGACCCAGATCATAGTGAATATCCACACCAATCTTCTCAGCAAGCAGATTGACATAATCCACTGAATAGCCAACAGCCCGTCCCGTATTGGCATAAAGGAAGGGACTGTACTCCGATTCAACATGTGCACGAATAACGGGGTGGCTTTGCAGAAACTGCTGTTCCTCGTTGCTGAGCTTCATACTGGGAGTGATTTTTCGCTCACCCCAACGACGCTGTATTGTGACCAGCTCATCTTCCGTTATCAGGCTCATCCCTTTCTGCAGAATATCCCGTAACTGCAGATTCTCTTTGTTCACTGCCAAATTCATAACGCTGGCAAAACGCTCATCTCTGACCTGTCCCGCTAAGACCAGATTCGGAATAAAATTTTTCTGCAGCAGATAATCAAGAACCCCAACCATACCAACAGTAGCATCGGCACGACCAAAAGCCACTGCCTCCAGGCACCCCAGGCTATCCTTAACCAACAGAAGATTAATTTCCGGATAATGGCGCTCCAGCAGTTCCTGCCAATAAAAGCCTTTTGGAATAGCAACTGTCTTGCCACGCAAATCTTCCAGGCCTTTTACTTCCACGCTCCCTTTGCGGGTATAAATACTGGCAGCGGCTACCAGATAGGCGTCAGTGAAGGCGAGAAATTCACGCCGCGCTTCGGTATTGACAATATTCAGCATTACATCAATATCCTTCGCGCGAATCATCTGCATGAACTCATCCCAGCTTGGCCCGGTAACATACTCCACACGAAAACCGGTCTTCTCCGCCAACAGATTCATGTAATCAATGGAGTAGCCTGCAGAACGTCCGTTTTCATGAAAATTAAACGGCGGCCAATTGGTCTCGTTATGCACACGCAAAACAGGATGGGCCTTAATGAAGGCCTGCTCAGCAGGAGAGAAGTGCTCGACGATAGATGCGGCGAAGACCGCGCGATTCAATAAACCTGAGAGTAGCAGAACAAGCAGCAGACACAGGAGTCCAGCCACCCAACGAATAGGGTCGAGTTTCTTTGCATCCTGCATACCTTGACTCATCATAGTACATCCTTACTACTGTAATAATGTTACTGAGACGCTTCCTCATAAACCGTTGTCTCAGCTTAGCGATACTGGTAAAAATACCCAACCGACAAATACTGGGGTTTTATTCCATATTGCTTTCAACCTCGCGCCTTAATACCTCTACCCTTTTTATTTTTTGTACGGGTATATAGACAGTCATTTTTCCTCCGTGCAAACGCTGCTCTACATCCAGCTGATTATTTTTCATCGCAATCAATACGCCCTGTTGAGGTGCGTCACGATCATTCAGCAAGATTCGCACATCGCGCCCGAGATAACGGGATAATTGATCCACTGGAGTTGTAATATAGCGAACCCTTACACGTTTAGAGGGTGGCGCACGGGTGGTTTCACCTGATGTGGTTTGGTCTTGAGCCGAATCCAATTGATTTCCCAGCAGGCTGGAGAGTTCGCGGGTGCCGTCTGGTAAGGTGAAACTGAGATCACTGATAGGTTGATCATTGATACTGACCTCCACCCCAAGAACGCGCAGCAGATCCTGTGGCTTGTAGGCAGCTAACACGCCGGGATTCACAGGGCCATCCGGTGAAAGCGTTATACGTAACTCACCCGGCTGTGTAATAAGATGGCGCAGGATAAAACGAATACCTTGCCCCGGGATAAAACCGAGATTTTTGGTGTAGTGCAGGTTATCGTCAATAAACAGGGTGTTAACGAAGGCTGCCCGGTCAAGGCCAGCCTGGGTTGCGCACGTGTCGATTACCCGTTGCATATAGCCTTGATCGACCTGATAACGAATGGCCATTCGCCCAAGCTGAGGGGCAGCGCCCGTCATCATTGCGCCGGGCTGAGAAACGCCGCTAACCCCCATCTCCATACGCATAGATGCCAATCCAGCCAGCGCATAATCTGAATACAGATTAATTTCACCTGCGCGCTGATCATATTCATAGCGCAGGCCTGCGTCAGCAATCAGCTGCTGAAAACCAAGTTGCTCAATCCCCGTTTGAGCCAGTATCCCTCCCAGGCTACACATCGCATGGGATTTCCCGGAAGCGTCAAGGCCAAAGGATTCGAAAAAGTCGCTCCCCAAAGGGATACGGATACGACTCACCAACAGGTGAAGTCGTTCTGGTGGTTGCTCCATCTTGAAGCCAGCGGCCACATCCAGGAGAAACTCAACACCACGGCCTTTAAGCTCAGCACGATCTATATCGATACTGACCGGCGCACCCACTGGCGTGAGTTTTATATCTGTAACTGAAATCACACCCTTAAGGCTGGTATCTATTCCACCATATTTTAACGTGACAAACGGCGCCGACAGCGCGGCCATCCGATCCAGACCCTCCTTAACCTTAAAGTAGAGGTAACCCTTAATACCGCCATAGGCAACCAAACCCACAATGAGGGGTATCAATAGAACATTTTTAAGCTTCACATCGATCTCCTGATGTTATGTCAGGGTCGGTCCTCCGGCCTCCTGGCCAGAAAAGCCTTTCCTTGCGCCATCAATTCAACAAAACCTTTTTCATCGCCATCCAGCACACGACCTGCAACCTGGGTAACCGCATTCAGCAAGGTAACCAAGGCACGTGGACTATGGGTATTAAGTGACTGTATCTCGAAATAAAGATAGGGATTCTCTTCGGCCACCCGGCTGGCTACATCCATCTGAGCATCAAATGTGCTGCTGGAGAGTTTTGCCAACCCCTCCACCTGCTCTCCGCTCTGAGAGAGGGCATTAAAAAAGGCGATGTTGACCGCGTGTGACAGGCCCAGCACATAAGCCATGGCATGGTCATGTCCATCCAATGACATGCTGACCTGATCAGCCATGGTCGAATTGAATAGCTCTCGGGCCGAAGCCGTGGCGTCAGGAACACCCAAATCAACAAATACAACATTGCGACCAGAAAGCAGTTCCGTATCAGGCCCAAACATCGGATGTATGGAAGTCACCTGACAGCCCGCTGTCACTAAACGCTGTAGTGGCCCGGCCAGCGGACCCTTGAGTGAGCTGATATCAAAAATAATCCCTTGAGGTCGTCTGTCACACAACACATCGAGCAAATGCACCGTCTCTTTTATTGGCGTAGCCACGACAATCAAATCATGGATCAGCTCTGTTTCAGCCAATTCCGTAAAACGCTGGTGGCCTGTTGCGGCCGGTTGTGGATCACAGATCTCAACAGCATAGCCCTGTGCATCAAGAAAACGGACAAACCACTGACCCATCTGACCTGAACCACCAATCACCAGCGCCCGCTTGCCACTGCCGGTTTGTTGGGAGGTCACTTTATCCAGCTCCTGGGCCGCCAACGAGGCGCGGATCAGCAGCCGGAACATCTCCTCACCGATATCCTCGTCAACACCTACCCGCCGGGCTGTTTTACGTGCGAGATTCAGCACATCTTTTTCACGGGCATAATCCCGGGTGCCCCGGCCGGCAGATGATTTGACCCGACCAATCTCAGCCACAATCTCCTGGCGACGAGCTACCATTTCCAACAGCTCAACATCAAGACTGGAGAGTTTCTCTCTCAGCGCCTGCAGATCCTTCATTTCATTTTCCTGGAATAGATTGCCGGCTGAGGCATCCCTCACGCCAGCTTATGACATATGTATCGACACGAAGGGTAAAATCTTCAGATTAATCCGGTCTAGCCAACGTGATGATCTCAGTGCCGGCAAAATACTCCCGTGCGCCGAGGCGACCCAGTGGATTCACTCTGTCGGCATGAATTTTCAGTCGACCTTTGGCATCCTTCTCTGCCACACCATCATCAATATAGAGATGTGTCAGTCGACCAAAGATCAGCGCCTGAGGAACCGGACCCAGCTCCTTAATTTCATACAACTCGCAGGCCATCGCCAGACGGCAATCCGCCAGCCGCGGAATCCTGGAGCCGGGGAAATCTGTCAATTCAAGCCCGAGTTCACTGACTTCAGAGACCCCCGCAGGCAGGGTGGCAGAACTGTCATTCACCCGATTGATCTGTTCCACATAAGGCAGGTGAATCACAAACGATGAACGAGCCTCGATATTCACCCGGGTATCCTTTGCTGTGCCATCCGGTTTCTTCCCCAGCGAAAGCATGATCAATGGCGGATCACTGCAAACAGCATTGAAATAGGAGAACGGCGCCAGATTGTAATCACCGAGCGGGTTCTCAGTCAGAACCCAGGCAATGGGCCGGGGAATGATCGCCTGGGTCATTGCGAAATAGGTGTCGGTAGTACTCAACTCAGAAAGGTCAACTATCATGCGCTAAGGTCCATATTGATCAAAGGGACATACATCTCTTGGGGTGAAAGGCCACCATGAACGCCAATATGACAAAGCGGCCGCTCGTCTGGCAACTCGCTTGTCATAATATAATTTTGCTTCATGACCAATGCGTAATGGCCAATTCGATCCCGTAATCTTGGGTGGGTTTCGCCCAATCCAAACGCCCCATCGGCAAGCAGCTGTTCACTGCGAAGCAGGCTGGTGACCTCAGACAACTCATTATTAACGTAGGACTCAAAGGTGGTCCGTCGATCAGGATGGACGTAACAAAAGGCCAAACGGGGTTCGCCACAAAGCGGCATCATCAAGGTATCTGCCAAGATGGGGTGATCCGAAAGTCGGATAGTGCGCTCAGGCGTTGTATCAACAAACCCATGATCTGCCGTTACCAGCACAACTGTATCCGTTCCTTTAAGGCGGGTCGTCATATCTGAAAAGGCCTGGTCAAGCATCTGTAAATGCGCCGCCACATTAGGGCTAGCCACACCATACTCATGCGAGAGACTGTCGAACTCCGGCCAGTAGGCATAGATAAAATTACGTCCCTTACCACAATTCACCGCACCCTGAATACCCTTGAACATGCCCTGCATGCCGCCCCGATAGGGGCGAAGTCGACCGCGACCGGTGAAGGCACGATTGAAGGTTGCACCTGCAATCCAGTCCGGTATCACCAGATGGCTATTGACTGACAGCCGATCAAAGACCGGCTGAACACCACTTAACTGACGAGGATGCAACAGCCGTTCATCAATAGGCATCCGCCCTAATCGTGTAGTGTAGGGCAGTATGGTCAATACCGCGCCAACTTCAGCAAAATAAGTAAACCATCCCGTGAGGCCATGCTGCTGTGGAGGCAGGCCACTTAGGAAGGTGGGTATAGCCGAGGCGGTAGTAGTCGGACAGACCGAGGTTAGAGAGCCGAGTGTATTTTGGAAAAGGACCGTGTCGGGTGCATTAGCCTGCAGGTGTTGATAGCCCAAGCCGTCAACAACCAGCAGCACCAGATTGCGGACATTACCCAATCGCTCACTATCAAGTTCAGGTACAGGCGCGTATCCGGTATCCCAGTCCCCCATTGCGAGCGCAATGGAGGACATGAGATTGGCAATACTGCCGCCTTGATAATCAGGAAAGATCATAAATCAGGCTGCGATCTCCACCAGTTCAAGCTCAAAGGTAAGTGCTTTGCCAGCCAGTGGATGGTTACCATCCAATGTCGCTGTAGCCTCATCCAGTTCAATAACCACCAAGCGAAAAACCTGGCCATCGGGGCCTTGCGCCTGTAATTGTGCACCAAGAGCCAGCTCTATCTCAGCGGGTATCTGCTCCCGCTCCACTTTTTGCACTAATTCCGGCTGGTGCGCTCCATAGGCTTGATCAGCAGGAATATTGACCGTTTTAGTCTCTCCCACACTCATCTCCGCCAATGCACTCTCAAATCCAGGAATTACCTGCCCCTCACCAAGGGTAAATTCCAGCGGTTCACGACCGGCGGATGAATCAAATTGAGTTCCATCTTCCAATGTTCCCGTGTAGTGAACTCTGACCTTCTGGCCAAGCTGAGGTGATGACATAACCGTGTCTCCTAATCATTTACGTAGTTTAAAAAGTACTGAACAACGCTAAACGCTGTCCTCTCTATACGATTGCAACCACGCACAAGTACACGGCCAACAACCTGAGCCCCATCAAGAATGGGACAAAGCCCTTTTATCATGGCATGATTCCGGCTTCATTTCCGCAATCAAAACCGTTATGCCACTCAGAGAATCAAAAAAAGCCTCCCGAAATCAGGCTGTACTTCGCTATAGGAAACAGCGACAAAGGAATCTACTGGCCAAGCCAGGACCCCACCAATTTATCATCGTCATGGATCACCTGAAGGCTGGCTTTAATGTCCCAAAGATATTTCGCAGCGCCGAGGCCTTTGGTGCTCAAGAAGTGCAACTCATTGATATCGGCCTGTTTGATCCAGCACCAGGGAAAGGTTCATTCAGAAAGGTACCGGCCCGCTTCCTCGACACTTTTGAACAGAGCCATGCCGACCTAACAGCGAGGGGCTATACCCTATTCACCCTGGAGGCTGACCAGGGCGAATCACTTTATGACGCCGAACTGCCGGAAAAATGTGCCTTTATATTTGGCCACGAGGAGCGTGGTATCAGTTTTGATCCTCAGGATTATCCCGCCATCCGACGGCTGACTATCCCCCAGTATGGCCAAGTAGAGAGCCTCAATGTGAGTATCGCCGCTTCCATCGTGATGTATGAATATGTTCGGCAACGGGGTGATCACACCGCCACAGTGAGCCCACCTTCCTGCTCGAATAAAATTCGCCGAATAAAAGGGGATGACTAATCGTTGCTGGATCGTTGTTTGCGGAAAATCACCACCGCACCGGGCAGCTCGCCATTGGCAATCGGATAGGCTGAGCAGTCAACGGGTACCGCCGCTCCCTCGGCATGCCAAAATACCCCATCTTCACGTCCCCGCATACCCTTGCGATAGGCCGCATAAAGTACGGATTCAACTTCAGGATATGGCTCATTATCTAACCGGGTATGCTGCACCAGATCATGAAACTTATGACCAATCAGTTCGTCCCGACCATAGCCCAACATCTCGAGTGCGGCTGGATTGGCGAATGTGCAGCGCCCCATGCCATTCAGCCCACAAATGCCATCTCCAGCTGACTCCAGCAAGAGTTGCAATTGATGATGCAGATGGGTCAGTTCACGGGCCGTCTCTTTCTGATCCGTTACATCCAGACCAATACCACCTACCATCGCACTTTCTCCGGGCAGACCGGTAATAGGAAAGCGAATCATCCGCCAATGGCTGGGACGCTCACCCCAGGGGTGTATCTCGGTGGTTTCAACCGTACAACCCTCTTCAAGCACTCTGTGCTCTTCCTGCTCACGCGCCACAAGATCACGCTCGGGCCAAATCTCTTTTGATTGCCGCCCCACCACATCCGTCTCTGCCAGGTGATTGGTCTGCTCCCATAACGGATTAACGAAGAGGTACTTCCCGGCTGAAGACTTCATATAGGCAATACCCGGCAAATGTTTCATGAAGGCGGCAAAACGCTCATTCATCTCCCGAATCTCACCGGTTTTCAACCTGACCTGACGCCGCAACAGTAAGACACCCACCGCCAGCATCACCATCGAGAACAGTAAAAATAACATGACCCAGAGTAGCCACTCGGGTATCTCCACCACCGCCGTGTTGCCAAACCATTTATCCTGGAGCTGATAAAATGGGGAGTTACGATCACCCTTCAGTCGAGTCAGATGGTAATCAAGTCGCTGAATGCGCTTGGCATTGGGTATCTGACCATTAATGGGTGACAGGGCAATACGAATTTCTGCCGGGTTAAAGATGACCGACGACTTGATCAGCGGATACTGCTGAAACACACTCAAGTCAAATGAACGGGGAACCAGACCGGCATCAACCGGGCCGTGATCCACCCAAGCCAGAACAGACTCATAGTCACTAACCTCCAGAAAGCGAACGCTGATATCAAAACGTGCTGCCAGCTCTTTCAAATCAGCAAAATGAGGATCACTGGAGAGTGCCACAACCGTTTTATCCGCCAGGTCTAGGGGCGACTTAATCGCGTCCTTACCGGCCATCACTATTTGGCCCCAGTTGACGTAGAGACTCTCGCGATTGTAGTCCAGGCGGCGCTGCTTGGCCTCGTTAGAGGAGACCGGGGTGAGCATCTGTATCTCCCCCAGCGCCAATAACTGATTGCACTGATCCCAATTACACGGGACATAGGCAACATCCCAATCCTCTTCAACCGCGATGAGATCAAGCAGGTCGACAACAAAGCCCGAGGCCTGACCACTGGCATCAACCTGCGCCAGCGGCGGATTGTGATGAATTCCCACACGAACCAACTCACCTGCCACTACGGTATTCGTCAGGACAGTCACTATCAGTGACAGCCATACCCCTGAAAATATATAGGTTTTTATTCGCTTTATAATCCACCAGCCCATCAGAAAAGTGTATCCCGTTATCGGTATGATTTGGATAACTAATTGTTCCTTTCACCATAAAAAGAACCATTAAATCGAATTTTGCTTGGTTTTTTGGCTATTTAACCAAGAAAAACCCTACAGGTTTCCACTTCGACGACTCACCACACTATAATAGGCGGCTGTCTAATTCGATATTTTGAGTTTCAAGCCCATGAATCACCCCGAAAATCGCACAACTGACCTGCTGTCCCTGTTGCAACAGCGCATCCTGATACTGGATGGCGCCATGGGGACGATGATTCAGCAATACAAGCTTGAAGAAGCGGATTACCGGGGCAAGCGCTTTGCTGATTGGCCCAGTGATCTGAAGGGTAACAATGATCTACTCTCTATCACCCAGCCAGAAATAATCAGCGGGATTCATCAAGCCTATCTGGAGGCAGGCGCGGATATACTGGAGACCAACACCTTTGGTGCCAACCGCATCTCCATGGCAGATTACCAGATGGAGTCCCACAGTTATGAACTGAATGTAGCCTCGGCCCAGCTGGCAAAAACGGTGGCGGTTGCCGCCAGCACGACAGAACGACCTCGGCTTGTCGCCGGTGTACTTGGCCCGACCAACCGCACCTGCTCTCTGTCACCTGATGTAAACGATCCGGGCTTCCGTAATATCACCTTCGATGACCTGGTCACGGCCTATGCCGAGGCGACCCGCGGCTTGATCGAAGGAGGTAGCGATATCATTTTGATCGAAACCATTTTCGATACCCTCAATGCCAAGGCCGCCATTTTTGCGGTGGAGCAGGTGTTCGAAGAGGATCAGATCCGCCTGCCCGTGATGATCTCCGGCACCATTACCGATGCCTCCGGGCGCACCCTGTCGGGACAGACCACCGAGGCATTCTACAACGCCCTGCGCCACATCCAGCCCATTTCCATCGGACTGAACTGCGCCTTGGGACCAGACCAGCTTCGCCAGTACGTCGAAGAGATGTCTCGAATATCAGAGACCCACGTCTCCGCTCATCCCAACGCTGGTCTGCCAAACGAATTTGGCCAATATGATCTGGGGCCTGATGAAATGGCCGACCATATCCGCGAATGGGCCAACAGCGGCTTTCTGAATATTGTAGGTGGTTGTTGTGGCACCTCACCGGATCATATCCGCGCCATTGCGCAGGCCGTGGCCGAACTGCCACCACGCCAACTGCCGGAAATAGCCAAGGCCTGTCGGCTCTCCGGACTGGAGCCCCAAACCATTACCGCAGAGAGTCTGTTCGTGAATGTGGGTGAACGAGCCAATGTCACAGGCTCCATTAAATTCAAACGCCTGATCATGGAAGAGCAGTATAACGAGGCACTGGATATCTGCCGACAGCAGGTAGAGAACGGTGCCCAAATCATCGACATCAACATGGACGAGGCGATGCTCGATTCCAAGGCGGCGATGACCCGCTTCCTCAACCTGATCGCCTCCGAACCGGACATTTCCAAAGTGCCTGTCATGGTCGACTCCTCCAAATGGGAAGTGCTGGAGGCTGGACTCAAATGCATTCAGGGCAAAGGCATAGTCAACTCCATTTCCATGAAAGAGGGTGAGGCCAACTTCATCCGCCAGGCACAGCTACTGAAACGCTACGGTGCAGCCGCAGTCATCATGGCCTTTGATGAGGCAGGCCAGGCCGATACCCTGGAGCGCAAAGTTGAGATCTGCACACGAGCCTACCGTCTGCTGACCGAACAGGTGGGCTTTCCACCTGAAGACATTATCTTTGATCCGAATGTCTTTGCCATTGCTACAGGCATCGATGAGCACAATAATTATGGCGTCGACTTTATTGAGGCCACCCGCCAGATCACCCACACCCTGCCCCATGCCCTGATCTCCGGCGGCATATCCAATGTCTCCTTCTCCTTCCGGGGCAATAATCCGGTTCGTGAGGCGATACACGCTGTATTTCTTTATCACGCCATCCAGGCGGGGCTTACCATGGGCATCGTCAACGCGGGTCAACTCGCTATCTATGATGACCTGCCGGCTGAGCTGCGTGAGAGGGTAGAAGATGTGGTGCTGAATCGTCGGTCGGATGCCACCGAGCGACTGCTGGAGATCGCTGACAAATACCGGGGTGACGGCACCACCAGCGAAAAGAAAGAAGATCTCGCCTGGCGTGAACTGGCCGTCAAAGAACGCATCGAGCACGCACTGGTAAAAGGTATTACAGAGTATATCGAAGAAGATACCGAGGCGGCCCGCCAGCAATCTAATCGCGCCCTGGAGGTTATTGAGGGTCCACTTATGGACGGCATGAACCGGGTGGGTGACCTGTTTGGTGCTGGCAAGATGTTCCTGCCTCAAGTGGTTAAATCTGCCCGAGTCATGAAACGAGCGGTGGCCTATCTTGAGCCCTATATTCAGCAGGAAAAGGGCAGCGATAATACACAAACCAATGGCAAGATCCTACTCGCCACCGTAAAGGGCGATGTCCATGATATCGGTAAAAATATCGTCGGGGTGGTGCTTCAATGTAACAGTTATGAGGTAATCGACCTCGGCGTAATGGTACCGGCAGAAACCATCCTGCAAAAAGCCCAGGAACACAAAGTCGATATTATTGGTCTTTCTGGTCTCATCACCCCGTCACTGGATGAGATGGTGCATATCGCCAAAGAGATGGAGCGGCTGGATATGCGGATTCCGCTATTGATTGGCGGCGCTACCACCTCACTGATCCACACGGCAGTGAAAATCCACCCTGGCTACACTGGCCCATCGGTCTATGTCCCTGACGCCTCCCGTGCTGTGGGCGTGGCCAGCAGCCTGCTCTCTGCTGAGAAGCGGGATGACTATATCAGCAATCTGAAGGTTGAATATGCCGCCGCCCGAGATCGACGTGAAGCCCAGCAACAGAGCCGCAACCTGATTTCACTGGCAGAGGCACAAGAGAACCGAATCCCTATCGACTGGGAAAACTACCAACCACCAGCACCGCTGAATCCTGGCATACACCTGCTGAGAGATATCGATCTGCAGGAGCTGATCCCGTATATCGACTGGACCTTCTTTTTTCACGCCTGGGAACTCAGGGGAAGCTACCCGAAAATTTTACAGGATGCTGAAAAAGGCGTTGAAGCACAGAAGCTGTTTGATGATGCCCAATCCATGCTGAAACAAATCATTGAACACAACTGGCTCAAGGCATCGGCCGTCATCGGACTACTGCCTGCCAACAGCGACGGTGATGATGTCACGGTCTATCAGGATGAAGAACGGGAGCAGACTGCAACCCAGCTCCATTTCCTGCGTAAACAAGGCAAACAACCCGCCGGTCGCTACAACGACTGTCTGGCCGATTTCATTGCACCGAAATCCAGTGGCAAGAAAGACTACATCGGTGGCTTTGCCTGCACCACAGGTATTGGCATTGATGAAAAGATCGCTGAGTTTGAGGCTAATCACGACGACTACAGCGCCATCATGCTGAAGGCACTGGCTGACCGATTAGCCGAGGCGCTGGCAGAGAAGATTCATCTTCAGGTGCGGAAACAGTTCTGGGGCTACGCCACAGACGAAGCGCTGAACAATCGCGCACTAATCAAGGAACAGTACCAGGGCATCCGTCCCGCCATTGGTTATCCCGCCTCGCCGGACCATACAGAAAAAAGGATTCTCTGGAATTTGCTAGATGTTGAAGCGCAGACAGGCATCTGGCTGACCGAGTCGATGGCCATGGTCCCCACCGCGGCCGTCAGTGGGCTCTATTTCAGTCACCCGGAGGCGCGCTATTTTGCGGTTGGGAAGATGACCAAAGAGCAGATTGCCGATTATGCTGACCGCAAGCAGATGACGCTGGAAGACACCGAACGCTGGCTGGCACCCAATCTGGGTTATGAGCCAGATGCCAGCTAACCCGTTCATCCAACTAATAACGGACACCCGTGCCTAACTTCCTTCAGGCACATTGCTTTCCTGCCACAGTCTGGCTCACTTGTCTGAGCCAGGCTGTTTCTAGATCACCTACAAACAAGAGGTTGACGCGCCAGCGGAACAGCAATAGATTCAACGCTAAGAAAAGAGAGTGACGGACACCTGAGGAGGAGTCATGCTGAAAGTTGGTGATAAGGCACCAGAGTTTGCCCTGCCCAATGCTGATCTGGAGAAATCAGAACTTGGTGACTATCTGGGTAAAAAAAATCTGGTGCTCTACTTTTACCCCAAAGACAACACCCCGGGCTGCACTATAGAAGCGCTGGAATTCTCTGATCTGATGGATGAGTTTCAGGCCGCCGAAACCGACATACTCGGCGTCAGTAAGGATAACTGCCTGACCCACGGTGACTTCCGGGACGCCAACGGACTCACCATAGGCCTGTTGGCGGATATCGATGGCACCCTGTGTCAGGACTATCACGTCTGGCAGGAGAAGGAGGCCCATGGCGAGAAACGTATGGGTATAGTCCGCTCTACCTTTGTTATCGACAAGCAGGGCATCATTCAGCACGCCCTCTATGATGTTAAACCCAAAGGGCATGCCCAGAAGATCCTGGAGCTAGTTCAAACCCTCTGAGTCCCACCCAAACCGCTCAAACAGCTGGGTCAGCTCCCCATCGGGTTGAGCACGGAGGGACAACTGTGTACCACTGTAGGGGTGAACAAAACCCAGGTCAGTTGCCATTAACAGCAACCGATAGACACCATACTCATCCCGAAACAGTTGATTGTGTTTGCCATCGCCATGGGTCGTATCGCCGACGATGGGATGAAAGATGTGCTTCATGTGCTTGCGTATCTGATGCATGCGGCCGGTTTCGGGCAGCACTTCCACCAGTGAGTAACGCGCTGTAGCATAACGGCCCACAGGAAAAGGGAGCTCCACTGTAGCCAGCCTGCGGTACTCCGTGACGGCCTGTTGGTGTGCCCGCCCGGCCTCTTCCTGTAACGGATAATCAATTCGCGCCGCCTCACTGATATAGCCGCGAACGACTGCCAGATAACGTTTGGTCACCAGGCGCTGTTCAAACAGGCCGACCAACCGCCGGGCGGCATCTGAATCAAGGCCAAACACCAGAACGCCGGATGTGGGACGATCCAGACGATGCACTGGATAGACCCTCCTTCCAATCTGATCACGTAGTCGTTGCAATACAAATTGGGTATCTTCCGAGATGCGGGTGCGATGAACCAGCATACCTGCGGGTTTATCTACCGCGACGTAATGCTCGTCCTGATAAATTATTTTAAGTTCACCCATCAGTACATGGTACCTGTTTCCAGACTGGCTTTGCGGTTAATATCGCCTTGGGTTACTGTCATAGAGAGACGCGTCCAAGCTGAAGCGATAATGAAACTCCGCACCCAGATACTGCTGTTCTTTTTTGCCTTCGCACTCACACCGCTGTTAATTGCGGTGGTGATCAACCTGCCGTTGGTACTGGAACGCATGGACCTGTTTTATCAGAAGGCCCACCTGCAGAACCTGCGAGCTGATTTCCGTGACCTTGATCAACACCTTGCCAGTCGACATGAAATGGTGAAATTGCTGGCCAAGCTACCTGAACCAGGGGCTGTGTTGGGGCAAAAAAGCGATGATGGTAACAGCGAAAACATAGACCTGGCCCGCACACGTTACATTCAGTGGATCAATCAGATTCTCCGTGAGCAACTGGATATCGTACAGATCGTCTTTCTTGATCAGCAAGGTGATGAGCAGTTCTGGCTGGATCGGGACCAGAATGACCAATCCTGGCATCCCACAATCAAGCGACCTGAAAAGGCTTCCAGTGAACTGATCAATGCCGCACTGAAGGTAGATCCAGGTGGCGTTCTGGTAAGTGCCCTGAGACTCGACCCTGAAGCAGGACTTCTTGATCCGCGCCACTTCATGAATCTTCGCCTAGTGACACCCATCTATAGTCCCGAGCCAAGCAAACCAATTGGCGCTGTTATGCTGACCATTGATGTGGGTGGTATTGCTCGATTTTACCGCGACACCTTGTGGGTCAATACCGACGGTAGCTTCCTTGAGATTCCAGACCCGAACGCCCCAACAGGCAATGCATTCAAACGCCATCCGGGGCTTGCTTCACTGTTTGCAGAAGAGAAACCCGCTCTCTGGAAAGGGGCGGATGAGCAGATCATGTGGGTGCCCATGTTTCGCACCGAACAGGATCAGTCGCTCTGGGTCGGACGTCTGGTTGACCCTTCACCCATTGCCCAGTTTCGCTGGGCACTCACCCTGCGCGTACTGAGCATTGTCTTTCTGTTAATGCTGGCCACCTGGCTCGCCTCACGCTGGCTGGCAAAACGGGCAGAACGCCTCAGTCGAGAGTTGACAGACGGCATTCAGCAGACGCTGGAAAATGAAGCGCATGTTGTTTTTGACTGGAAAGGGCCACAGGAGCTAAAAAGACTGGGTGCAAATCTATCCCGCCTCTCTGAAGAGCACGGACGAGCAGCACGCGACTTGCGTGCCCACGCCAGAGAGCTGGAGGAGTCTAACCGGTACAAATCACAATTTCTGGCCAACATCAGTCACGAATTAAAAACCCCTCTAAATTCCATTCTGCTGCTCTCCAAACTGCTGGCCAACTCCAACAAAGGATTGACTGAAGACCAGATCAAACAAGCTCGGGTGATCCATGAGGCCGGCACCGATCTGCAGGGGCTGATCGACAACATTCTAGACCTCTCACGCATCGAGGCCCGACGCACGCCAATGCACATACAGAACATTCAGGTAGTCCCCTTACTGAAGAGTCTGGTAGAACTTATCCAACCCCAATTTGACGCCAAGGGGCTCACCCTATCATTACAATTGGACGAAAAAGCACCAAAGCAGATAACGAGCGATCCGGAAAAGCTACGCCAGATCATCAAGAACTTTCTCTCCAATGCCGTTAAGTTTACCGAGCAGGGCGAGGTGATCCTGCGGCTTGCACCCACAACAGCAGACTCACCCTATACACTGCAGATCAGCGTTATCGACAACGGTATCGGTATCTCAGAAGAGAAGCACGACGACATATTCGAAGCATTCAAACAGGCCGATGGCTCTACCAATCGCCGATACGGCGGCACGGGGCTCGGTTTGACCATCAGCCGTCAACTTGCACAACTGCTCGGGGGTGAAATCACGCTACACAGCGAGCTTGGCCAGGGCAGTCAATTCAGCCTGCTGTTGCCAGCTGAACTGCCTCCGTCTGAAACGGGGTTAGTGAAAAGGAGTGCAACAGCAAAACCCCTGATTACACCCGCCGATGATCTGCAGATGACCCCGCAATATCTCGGCAAACACCCCTTGCTAGTGGTCGACTCCAATCTGCAAAACCTCCTGCAACTGACCCCTTTACTGGAACAGTCCGGTCTTTTGGTCACGGCTGCCGAAGATAGCCACGAGGCTCTTGAGGTGATGGAGGATGAGCAATTTGCCCTAGTATTGATCGACATCACTCTCCCTTGTGACAACTGCTGTGATACGATCAGAGCAATAAAGCAAGCAAAACAGCTGCCTGTCATCGCCATAATTTCAGGTGAAAATAAGGAAGCGGAAGAAAAATGCCTTTCAGCTGGCGCGGACAATTTAATTCAGAGACCCATTGATCCCGGGATTTTGCATGGCCTGTTAATACAATATTTACCTTCAGATGCAGTCGATACTGAATGATGAATCGTTATAGTGGATTTACACTTCTTGCCGTGGATGACCACGAGCACAATCTCTTTACCCTGCGCACCTTGGTGCAGCAGCATATGGACGTCAATATCCTGGAGGCCACCTCTGGACAAAAAGCGCTGGATATTGCGTTAAGCGGCGAACCGATTGACCTGATTATTCTTGATATTCAAATGCCAGAGATGGATGGCTTTCAGACCGCCTCCATGCTGAAGATCCGTAAGAAGACCCGCGACATCCCCATCATCTTTCTCACCGCCGCCTTCAAGACCCAAGAGTTCCAGCAAAAGGGTTATGAGGTCGGGGCCGTGGATTATCTACTCAAACCTATTGATGACAATCAGCTCATCAACAAAATCAGCACCTATTTCAGGCTGATTGAAAAAGAACGATCACTGAATCTGATACTGGAACAAAAAGTCTCCGAACGGACTGCTGAACTGGCACTTGCCAAGCAGCATCTGGAAAACATCATCAACTACATGGGTGAGGCGCTGCTGGTTCTGAACCCTGAAGGCAAGATCATGGAAGTCAACCCTGCTCTGCGCCAGATGCTCGGCTACAGCGACGAAGAGCTGTTGGGCATGGGGATTGGGGATATCTTTGAAGAGGATGAAGATGAACAGGCCGGGGCCTTCATGGGAACATGGCTCGAGGCACTGATTCGTGTTGGCGCACTGAATAAAATTGAAGCCCGCTTTATTACCCGGGAAGGAAAACGCATTCCCATTCTTTTCTCACGTACAGCCGTGAAACAGGCGAGCGGTGAAATCAGCGACATCTTATGTATTGCCAAGGATATGACTGGCTATATACGCCAGGAAGAGGTACCGGCGCTTGATGCCGCAAAGGCTAAAAGCCCCGATAGGATTAAGTAGTAACAGGAGTTAATCATGAGTGACCCAAATGAACCTGAAGTAAACAATGAGGATACCACCCTGACCGCTAATGCCCTGAAAGCCATGGCGCACCCTCTACGCTGGAAAATACTTTGCTCACTGGGTGATGCAGAGCTATCTGTAGGTGAGATCGTGGAACGAACGGGCACATCACAAAGCAATATCTCTCAACACCTTGAGCAACTGCGAAACAAGAATATCGTGGTCTCCAGGAAAGAGGCCAATCGTATCTATTACCGAATTCGCAATGGCCAGTTACTTACTCTGATTGGCACGATGCGTACCGTACTCTGTCCCGCTAACCTGGATGAGCGTTACCCAGGAGGGGATGATAGCTGAGTGTTTACACCGTCAAGCTAGGCAAGCATAAGATGATTCCGGTATTCTTGCAGGATGACACCCGAACACTATTACCAACAACAAATTCAACGATCCGAAGTGATTGCCGATCCGGATCAAGCGGCCGCCGTTGCTGAACTCCAGTCTCTCTACGAAAGACTTGTCGAGCCGGAAACTCCTGTTCCCGAGCCCGCTATTTTCAGCCGCCTGCTCAAACGAAAAAACGCGCCGCAACGCACACCCATAAAGGGTGTTTACCTCTGGGGCGGGGTTGGACGGGGGAAAACCTGGCTGGTGGATCTGTTCTTCAATCAGCTCCCTTTTAACAACAAACTACGCATCCATTTCCACCACTTCATGCGAGAAACCCACGAAGCACTGGCACGCTATAAAGGGGTAAAAAATCCGCTGGAAAAAGTGGCAGAAGAGCTGGCTTCCCGCACGCGTATTCTCTGTCTGGATGAGTTCATCGTGACCGATATTGGCGACGCAATGATTCTTGCCCAGCTGCTTAAATCGCTCTTTGAACGAGGCGTCACACTGGTCACCACATCCAATACCGAACCCGACAACCTGTATAAAAACGGGCTTCAGCGCAGCAGCTTCCTCCCCGCCATCGCGTTAATCAATCAACACACACAGATCATTAAACTGGATGCCGGAACAGACTATCGACTGCGCTACCTGGAACAGGCGACCGTCTACCATACTCCGCTTAACCCTGGCGTAACCGATCAACTGAATGAGAAGTTCGAACATCTGGCCCCTGAACCCGGCGAAGAAGGCGGCACCATCAGTCTCTATGGGCGGGATATTCCGGCCAAACGAAAAGCCGACGATCTGATCTGGTTCGATTTTCTCACCATCTGTGGCCCACCTCGCAGCCAGGCCGATTATCTGGAGCTGGCACGCTGCTACCATACGGTGATAATTTCGGATATCCCGTTTCTCGGTGGTGATCTTGATGATGCAGCGAGACGATTCGTCTTCCTGGTTGACGAATTTTATGATCGGGGCGTTAAGCTGATTATCAGTGCGGCAGCCTTGCCTCACCAACTTTACCAGGGTGAACGGCTGGCTTTTGAATTCGAACGCGCCGTGAGCCGACTGCAAGAGATGCAGTCCATTGAATACCTGTCACGGGAACACAAGGCATGAAGGACAAACTTATCGATCTCGAGCACCGCATCGCCTTCCAGGAAGACGCTATTCAAGAGCTCACATTAACGGTTAGCCAGCAGCAGAATCAGATCAACACCCTGAAGCTCGCCATTCAGGAACTGCATAAGCAGATGCGTAACCTGGAACCACCAGACGGCAATCAGAGTGGTAATGAAATCCCACCCCACTATTAATTCGCGCCGCCAAGCCGACTATCCGCTCCTCAAATGTAGAGTTATTTGCCTTGACTTGTAAATGATAATGATTATCATTAGCTGCAAATAGACGAGATGGAGATAAACAACATGCGATGCGTCATTGATGCTTGGCTGGAACGACGAGACCCCTGCTTACGCCTGCTTGATGCTGAAACAGGCCAGGAGATCCTGCGCTGTGGTGCCGGCTGGATTATCCCTCTATTGGAGAGCGGTGAACTCTCGCTAGATGACATTCAGGACGAGGGTCTAAGTTATATCGAGAGACTTGGGCTCTCCCTTGAGAGTTCCGTTCCATGTGTGATCTGACCAGGAAGCGCTTTGAACCACCGCAGCAGACAGCCAAACGTCGGCTCAAAGTCTGGGAAGTGGATAGAAGCTATCACTGCGCCATCCTTGGGACCTGCCTGACACTGCATGAACTTAAAAAGATCATTCGCCAGTCAGGCATAATCATCGACCCAAGGGCGTCGGATTATGATGCTCATCGGGCATTGGTCTCGGTTGCAGGGCAGGATGGCCACAGTGCTCGTCTGCTTACCCGACTGCTGGACAAAAAATATCAGCGTACGATTGCCTCGCTGATGCGCTTGTCCGACGAAAAATCACTTGGTGATGCCTGGCAGAAGGCCATTAAGACGGGTGATATTGCAGGCCCATTCTGGGCGCTGGTTACGCATCCCCATATGAGTGAAGCCCTGCTTGATCAGGTCTATGGTGAAGTTCATATGCTGTCCCACCTGGAAGGTGCCTCGAATCGGGCCGACCTGAAACGGCTGGTCAGACTTGAAGCCAGTGTCGCCTCCCTCAAGGCCGACGCCATTAAACAAGCCCATCAGCACCAGAACCAGTTACGCCAGAAGCAGCAGTTCATTCAACAACTGGAACAGCAGATGTTGGTCCAAATTAGTCGCAATATCCCTCACCAAACACCGGCCGAGATTGAACTGAATGAACAGCTGCTGACGTTAAGACGGGAGCTGGCTGTTGCACTCCGCCAACTGGATAGAACCAAGCGCCGACTCGGCTCCGCCACACAGCGAGCAGAGGACCTAACCAGCGAGTTGGAAACGAGCAAGCAACAGCTGAAAGAAACCGAAGCCGAACAACGAGCCATTGAGCTTGCCTTGGGTGAGATGCTGTGTGACGCCTCTTCAGTAAACCCAGAACCGACTGGCAGCCTTTGTGGGCGACAGGTCGTCTATGTCGGTGGACGCACCTCACTCTCCCCCCAATTTCGCGCTCTGGTTGAGAAATTTCAGGGTCAGTTTAAGCACCATGATGGCGGGGTCGAGGAGAGCCGGGCCAATCTTCACTGCCTGTTATCCAAGGCTGACATGGTGTTCTGTCCCATAGACTGCATCAGCCACGATGCCTGCCTGAAGGTAAAGCGGTTCTGCAAACGAAATGCGAAAACCTTTATTCCATTGCGCAGCTCCGGTCTGTCCGCCTTTGCCAAAGAGCTCTCGGCCATTACGGCCAATAAACACTGAATAGGGCGATACCCATGATGAAAGCAACTCAAAAGGCTCGGGTAATCTCCAGGTCATCTGGCCATTCGCCCGTCGGCTTAATCCTGGCCACACTGATTACAGCCACTATTTTACTCACTGGCTTATCCAGCGTCTGAGCTAAATAGTCAATTTTTTAAACATTCATTAATTAGTAAATTGTAACAAGGGGAAACCGTGAAAAAGCACACGCTTACACTGTCGCTACTCTCAATATTGAGCATGCCTACTGCCTATGCAGACAATCTTTCTGATGCCTTTAAAAATGGCACCGTGAGTGGCGATCTAAATCTTTTTTATAAGGGAATCGACAACAGGAGCAGCACTGATTCTGCCTATGGAACAGGTTTCCTTGGACTGAAGTATGAGACCGCCCCACTGAATGGATTTCAAATGGGATTGGCTCTTCGTCATGGCACAGAGGTCGATGAGGATAACCCCGGTGACTCCGACGAAGGGGTTGGCACGCTCGTGACAGAGACCTATATAAGCTACCAGGGCGAACAGTTCGGCGCCACGCTGGGGCGACAGGAGATTGACCTGGAGTGGGTGGCTGACTTTCATGAGGCCCTTACCATCACCAGTACAGCACTACCCTATACCGAACTAACCGCAGGTTACAGCCGCAGTTTTGCGGTGGCAAATGAAGATGAGCTCAATCACTCATTCGCCGACATCAGCGACGATGGCGCCTACTTCCTGGACGCCAAGATTACCCCCATGGAAGGCTTGACCCTGAATCCCTACTATATTCATGAAGATGAGATCTATGATGGGATCGGCCTTAAAGCCGACTATGAACACACTTCAGGTCTTGGTGTCACCGTCCATTATGCGACATCCGATGTCGATGTCGCAGGTGAAAACGATGGCAATATCCTCCACCTGGAGCTGCGGGGAACGCTGAGCGGACTGGCACTCAAGGCTGGCTATATCGACACGGATAAGGACGGTGGCGTAGGCCATTTCACCGATTTGGGTGAAAACATCAACCCACTGGAAGAGGGTAACCAGGTCTATGTAACCGACGCGGAGACCTTATATCTAGGCGCTGAATACTCATTTGGCCCAGCCACCCTGGGGCTGATGGTGGGCAATACCGATTATGCGGGTAATGCAGAGGAGCGCGAGATCGACCTTACCCTCGCCTATGACCTGGCCACTATCGCCGAAAATCTTAGCCTGAACATGGTGTATGCCGATATTGACGCCAACAACAGCGGTGCTGATTACCAGAAATTCACACTGATGCTCAGCTACGGCTTCTGACAACCCGTAAAAAACCCAGCCACTAAGTGGCTGGGTTGCAGTTCATCTAATTAAAGAACCGTAATAAATCAGTCACTACCCCAGCTTTTTCCCTTTACCCCGGGGCTGTGATAAGCCTCACTCAATTCATGTACCGCATCTACCAGCACACCGGCGTGCTCGGGGTTCACATCGGGATGAATACCATGCCCCAGATTAAAGACATGCCCAGGGCCATGGCCATAGCTCGCCAACACCCGACCCACCTCCTCACGAATACGTTCGGGTGCCGCATAAAGGATACTGGGATCCACATTACCCTGCAGCGCAACCCGATCTTTCACGCGCACGCGTGCGTCAGCCAGGTCGGTGGTCCAGTCCACACCCAGCGCATCACAGCCTGTGGCCGACATCGTATCAAGCCATTGGCCGCCACCTTTGGTGAACAGAATAACCGGCACCTTGCGTCCATCGCTCTCCCGCACCAGGCCTTTGACAATCTTATCCATATAGCCGAGTGAGAACAGCTGATAATCCCGTGGGCTGAGTACACCACCCCAGGTATCAAATACCATGACAGCCTGCGCTCCGGCTGCAATCTGGGCATTCAGGTAGCTGATAACCGAATCAGCCACCTTTCCCAAAAGGGTATGCATCAGATCCGGGCGATCAAACATCATCTCCTTTACCTTGGCAAAATTCTTGGTGCTGCTGCCCTCCACCATATAGGTGGCCAGGGTCCAGGGGCTGCCCGAAAAACCAATCAGGGGAACCCGACCATCCAGCTCGCGACGGATAGTACGTACGGCATCCATCACATAGCCCAAGTCATCCTCCGGATCAGGGACGCCTAATGCGTTAACCGCTGCTTCGTCCTGTATTGGATTTTTAAACTTGGGCCCTTCCCCTTCAGTAAAGTAGAGCCCAAGTCCCATCGCATCCGGAATGGTCAAAATATCGGAGAACAGGATCGCCGCATCAAGAGGGAAACGCTCAAGGGGCTGAAGCGTCACTTCACAGGCCAATTCCGGGTTTGTGCAGAGGTCCATAAAACTACCCGCTCTCGCACGCGTTGCCTTGTATTCAGGCAGATAGCGACCCGCCTGACGCATCATCCAGACAGGCGTTTTATCAACAGGTTCACGAAGCAGAGCACGGAGAAATCGATCATTTTTCAAGCTGGACACAGCAGGTTTCCTTTTTTGACACAATGAGACACCCCGGCCTGTGTTGCCGGTGAGAGGGCGAGTTTACACCGAAATAGCAAATGAAACACGGCACCATTGAATATCAATGACACCGTGTTTGCCAGAAACTATCTAATCCGCTAAAAAACGCTTTAATAGTCGCCTTTTTTTCCTACCCCTACAAAAGCAAAATCCCACTCCAGATCAAACGGTGTCCACCAGGCCCCCACGCCGGTCTCTTTGTCTGTATGACGGTAGAACCCATTATAGGCCGGCGGCTTGATATGGTACTTGAGATGATACTTTCCAGGGCCATTGAGTTTGATGTTATCCGCATAATGGGGGCCATCAGAAGCGACCATGGGCATAAAATGGCCTGTTTTCGACCAATCATCTCCCTGCTTGGTAATGGTATAACTGATATCCAGATAGGGCATCCATTCACCTTCACCAAAACCATTCTGATTGCCTTTAATGGCATGAATATCAGCCTCAAGATGGATATCAGCATTGCCCATACCGGGCAGCATCGGTTCCATCATGGTGGGCTGCAGGTAGACAGCCGCAACCTCCATTCCATTCAGCTCAACCGGATCACCGATCGGCTGCTCACCCGCCATAACGATGCCACTCCCCAACAAACCGGCAAAGGCCAGACTCACAAGTGTACGTTTCATTCACGACTCCATTTATGGTAATACGACTTATTCGCGTTTAGTGATAAAAAAATACCCGTCACGGCCTCCCGCAACGGGCTCCTTACAATCCGAAAACAGCCGGCCACCAGGCGAAGCCGACCACAAAACTACCCACTACACCAGGAATCAGCGGCAACCAGAGTGATCTCACCGCTACTCCTTGATTAATCAATATCCGCGCACCCAGATAGAGGCTCCAAAACAGGCCGAGCAGAAGCAGTCCCGCCTTCAAATAACCTACTGTTTCAGCCGTAAACCCCAAAGTAACCAATGGAGCAAACAGTTCACCACCCAATCCCAATATGAGTGACACCATCGCTACCGGGGCATACTGATAGCCCAACTCGACGAAACGCTCAGACAGTTTCAGGTCACCGCCCGTTCTGCCTGCAAGCCAAGCTGAAAGTGCGGTTGTTAAAGAGAGCACCAGGGCCAGCAACAGCATGACACCCAACATAAAACCGACAATCATGCTGAAATCTAGCCAGTTGAACACCTCACGACGCTGGGGATGAACGCTCATCAGCCACCAGGGCCCCGATTCACCAATCCAGTACCACTCCTGCTCAATAAACCAGTGCCCAACCGACTGCCTCATCCTTTGATAGAGGGGCAATACCAGCCAGAGGAACCCACCCAAAGCAATACCGGTACCAAGAAACAGAAAGGCCACCTCGTAGGGATTCGGGTGATGTTTTCGAATCTGCTCAATCTCTTCCCCAGCAGGGCGGATGCGCAGATAGAGCCCACCCTTCGACTGCGGGTTGACGCAACGAAAACACTCTATGCAGTGCCGTGACTCCTCTTTGCGGGGGATATCAATCATGGTTGGACAGACACCCTTCTCGGTGAATCGGTCCCCCCCAGACTTCTTCCGCTTAGGCGCAAACTGAACCGCACCCATTCGTGAGAAAACACCAAGTAGCAGGCCGATGGGACACATATGGCGACACCAGGCCCGTTTATTTCTTCCATAGAAAAAACCGAGAATGATAGCCAATAACAACGTGCCGCCAAATACTTCCGCTACTGCTTCCGGGTGATCCCGTACACCCACTGTCTGGCCCAGAACGGTGATCACCAAGAAGCTGATAATGGGTGTCCCTTCCCAACGTACCCATGCCGGTATCGGGCGCTGCAGGCCCTTTTTATTCGCCCACTCTGAAGCTGCCCCCATTGGGCAGAGAATCCCGCACCAGCTACGGCCGGTGAGAATGACCGACAAAAACACCAGTGGGAACCAGAGCCCCCACATCGCATAGTTCGCAAATCGGGTGTAATCAGTCAACGGGGTAGCATTTTCCGCCGCTTCCGGGAGAAAAAGCGGTACAAAAATAATACCCAGAAAAAACAGAAACATCGCCACATGAACCCAGACCAGCTGGTCACGGTGGCGTACAAAAAACGCCTCAACCGGGCCGGCGATCCGCGCATTAGCTGTGCCACCCACGCGGATGGGAATATCCGCTATGGCACCTCTTTGCACAGACGAAGGGAGTGGCAGGCTCACACTTTTGCCCCGGCCAACTGCTGCCGGCGCTGTCCCCACCACCAAGCAAACGCGAAGGGAAGGGGGATAACCAGAAGTAACTGCACCGCCATTCCCTCAACACTGGGATAGACCCCCAGCCAAGTGATCGTCAGGCCGCCATCAAGCGGCGTAATACCCACCCAGCCCGCCTCCTGCAGCTCAAGTATGCCATTGCCTGCAAAAGAGACAGCCAGATAATAGAGCAGTGCAGCGGTGATAGTAAAAAACAGGCCAATAGGCAGCCTGAATGACGCCACCTGCATCACTTTATAGAGCACTAGAAGCGCCACCAATGCCCCGCAAAAACCGATCAACAGGGGCTCCCAGTTACCATCAGTCTGACCTGCAAGGGCCTGATAGAAGAGTACGGTTTCTGCCCCTTCCCGATAGACCGCCAGGAATGCAGCCAAACCGAGCGCAAAAGTGCTGCCACGTGTCAACGCCTGATCAATCTGGCTATTAATGAAGGCCTGCCATCGGGCCGACTCACTTTTTGATATCAGCCAGTAGCTGACATAGAAAAGTACCGCTGCCGCCAAGAGCATGGTAACCCCTTCCAGCGCCTCTTGACCGGCCCCAGAAATCTGAAATACCACCGTCAACAGCCACGCCGTCAGGAAACTGGCCAGCAAAGCCAGAGCGGCCCCCTGATAGATCACCCGCACTTTATCAGTAGCCTGCTGCCGCCGGAGATAGGTAATCAACGCGGTAATCACCAGCATGGCTTCAAACCCTTCCCTCAAAAGGATCAGGAATGCCTGAACAACCAGCCCCCAGAAACTGCTATCGGTTGGCTTTTGTTCATTCGCAATCTTTTCGAGTGCAACACGTAGTGTCTGCCAGGCGGTCAATACTTGTTCTGCAGGACGCTCCTGCGAGGCCAGTCCGATGATCTTGCTGAAGTAAGCCTCCAGTTCACTCTTTCGGGCCGGGTCCTGCATGCCAATGGACATCTCCATCCCGCTCCCTTCAAAAATATCGAAGTAGAGTCCAGAGAAGGCATCTGCCGTCTCTTCAGCACGCTCAGCTGTGTAGCTCGACAAGAGACGATCACCGGCCTGGGTGAGCTGACTCACCACGACTTGGTAATCAACAGCAGGTTGTTCCGCTGCGGAGCCTGTACAGCTGATTGCCACCAGCACCAAACCAATCAAGTACTTGAAACTCATTGATTGACCTTAAATACTTCCAGGGGGATACCCGCCTGATCAATCAACAGGGCATCACGACGCATAGCCACACGGATTCCTTCTGCGATCTGAGTCACCTCAGCGATGCCTGCGTCTTTCTGTATGGCCTTACGCAATGCACCAAACTGCCGTTCAACCCGATAGGTATGCTTTGCACCCAGCTCCATACGCATCGCTGCTTCCATCTTGCGATCTTCAAATACGCCAAAATAGGCACGCACTACTGAGCGCTTTGCCTGTTTCTGTTCGCCAGCTAAATAGGCCTTTTCAGCGGCATCAATATGGGTAATCACCTCTTCTCCAACAGATACCCAGTTGGCTTCAGCGGCAAGAATGGCTAACGGCAAAGTCGCAACAAACAGAATAAAAATCAGCTTTTTTACAGTATCAATCATTCGCATGCACCTGAATGTTAACCATAACGACTTCGCACCTCTTCATGTGCAGGTATTAATAATGCTACGAATGATAACGATTCTTATTTATATCTTCAAGTTTATTTTTATGTCGAGCCTACATTCCTGCTAAAAAATGATAAGAGCTGAAGGACAAAACAAAAGACAAAAAAAAGGATGGCCACTCCTGGCCATCCTTTTTTACCAACCGCCTCCGGCGAAAACTTAGCGCGGCAATTCAGAGCTCCCCATCAGGTACTCATCGACTGACCGGGCGCACTGGCGTCCCTCTCGAATAGCCCAAACCACCAACGACTGCCCTCGGCGCATATCTCCAGCGGCAAACACGCCACCGATGGATGTACGGTAGGCAGCAACGCCTTCTGTCTCACCCTGAACATTGCCTCGACTATCCAAAGCCACCCCCAGTTCAACTAACATCCCTTCATGTACGGGATGCACAAAACCCATGGCCAAAGTGACCAGATCGGCCTTCAACTCAAACTCTGAGCCTTCGATCTCGCTCATCTGCCAGGCGCCCTGATCGTCCTGCTTCCAATCTACTTTGATGCATTGAACAGCCTTAACATGGCCCTTTCCATCGTCAATAAAGGCCTTGGTTGCAACACTCCATTGACGCTCGCAGCCCTCTTCCTGGGAGGTCGAGGTGCGCATCTTATTTGGCCAGTAAGGCCAGACCGTCATCTTGTCTTCCTGAGCCGGTGGCTGCGGAAGGATCTCGATCTGGGTAACAGAAATCGCACCTTGTCGATTTGAGGTGCCGATACAGTCGGAACCCGTATCGCCACCACCTATGACCACAACATGCTTGCCTTCAGCCGAGATAAAGTCTTCACCAACCTCATCCCCCTGGACCCTATGGCTGTTCATGCGCAGGAAATCCATAGCAAAGTGGACACCCTTCAGGTCACGCCCCGGCACAGGCAGATCACGCGGCTTCTCAGAACCACCGGTCAATACCACCGCATCAAATTTATCAACCAAGGTCTTGGCAGGTATATCCACACCGATGTGGGTATTGCCACGGAATTTCACACCTTCGGCCTTCATCTGACTCATCCGGCGATCAATCACCTTCTTGTTAAGTTTGAAATCAGGTATCCCATAGCGGAGCAGTCCTCCTATCCTGTTCTCTTTTTCAAACACAGTGATTGAGTGGCCAGCCCTGGCCAGCTGCTGGGCACAGGCTAATCCGGCAGGTCCTGATCCCACAATAGCCACTTTTTTTCCGCTCTTATGACGCGGTGTTTGTGGCTGAATCCAACCCTCCTCCCAAGCTTTTTCTACAATAGCCAGCTCGATACTTTTAATAGTGACCGGCTCATTGGTCAGGTTAAGGGTACATGCCTCCTGACAAGGCGCGGGACAGATGCGCCCGGTAAATTCAGGAAAATTATTGGTTGTATGCAGTGCATCGATGGCCGATTTCCAGTCCTGATGATAGACTAGGTCATTCCAGTCTGGAATGAGGTTATCGACCGGGCAGCCCTTATGGCAAAAGGGAATACCACAATCCATACAGCGCGCGCCCTGAATGCCCATTTCTTCGCTGCTGAGTCCAATCGAGAACTCAGAGAAATGAGTCAACCGATCAGCAACCGGCGCATTACTCCGATCCTTACGCGGATATTCCATAAAACCTGTTGGCTTACCCATGATCAGCGCCCCCCCTTAGCAACTTCACTACTTTTCGCTTGCTCAACCTGCATCTCTTGCAGTGCTCTGCGATAATCGACCGGCATAACCTTAACAAACTTTGGCAAGTACTCAGACCAGTTATCAAGAATCTTCTGTGCCACACTGCTGTTGGTGTAATGCAGATGACGCTCTATCAACTGTCGCAGGCGGATCGAGTCAAAACGTGTCATGTCATGACTGACGTCAACCCGGCCCTTGGTCTCCAGGTCACCGCCTTGATGATCAAGTGCCTCAAGTGCATCATCCTCATCCCGAATCGGTTCCAGCTCAACCATGGAGAGATTGCAGCGCTGCTCAAATGTTCCCTCTTCATCAAGAACATAAGCAATACCACCCGACATACCAGCTGCAAAGTTCCGCCCTGTTAAGCCGAGACAAACCACAACACCACCGGTCATGTATTCACAACCATGGTCACCAACACCTTCGATTACCGTTGTTGCACCGGAGTTTCTAACGGCAAATCGCTCACCGCCTACACCACGAAAATAACACTCGCCACTGATAGCACCATAGAGGACGGTATTGCCGACAATAATATTCTCTTCAGCCTTGCCAATGCCAGACTCTGCCGGCGGGTAAACCACAATTCGCCCACCCGAAAGCCCCTTGCCTACATAATCATTGCCCTCACCAGCCAGCTCAATGGTCACACCCTTAGCTAACCAAGCGCCCAGCGACTGACCTGCAATACCTTTTGCCTTGATATAGATGGTGTCATCCGGCAATCCGGCATGGCCATATTTCTCTGCCACACGGCCAGACAACATGGTGCCAAAGGTACGATTGTAGTTATGAATTTGAATATCAATCTTAACCGGCTCAGCCTTTTCCAGTGCAGACCTGGCCTGTTCGATCAACTTATGATCGATCGCTTTTTCTAATCCATGCTCCTGACTTTCAGTGTTATAAATCGACACACCTTCAGCCGCCTTTGGCTTGGCAAGAATGCGCGAGAAATCCAGTCCGCTTGCCTTCCAGTGGGTCACGGCTTTACGGGTATCAAGACGATCAGTCTGGCCAATCATTTCGTTAAAGCTGCGATAACCCAGTTTCGCCATCAACTGACGCACCTCTTCAGCAACAAAAAAGAAGTAGTTGATCACGTGCTCAGGCTTACCCGTAAAGCGTTTGCGCAACTCTGGATCCTGTGTGGCGACACCAACAGGGCAGGTATTCAGATGACATTTACGCATCATGATACAGCCCTCAACAATCAGTGGTGCTGTAGCAAAACCAAATTCATCTGCTCCAAGCAAGGCACCAACCACCACATCACGGCCGGTACGAAGCCCGCCATCAACCTGAACCGAGATACGGCCCCGCAGCTGATTCAGCACCAGCGTTTGATGTGTCTCTGCCAAGCCAATCTCCCAGGAGGAGCCGGCATGCTTAATCGAGGTCAGAGGCGAAGCGCCTGTACCGCCATCATAGCCAGAGATCGTAACGTGATCGGCATGCGCCTTGGAGACACCTGCTGCAACCGTACCGACACCCACTTCAGAGACGAGTTTCACTGAGATGCGTGACTTTGGTTGTACATTTTTCAGATCATGGATCAGCTGAGCCAGATCCTCAATCGAGTAGATATCATGATGAGGCGGAGGTGAAATCAGACCTACACCAGGGGTTGAGTGTCTTACGCGTGCAATCTGAGCATTGACCTTGTGACCTGGCAACTGGCCACCCTCACCCGGCTTGGCGCCCTGAGCCATCTTGATCTGAATATCATCTGAATTAACCAGATATTCAGTAGTAACTCCAAAACGTCCCGACGCGACCTGCTTGATCGCAGAGCGCTGTGGATTTCGTGTGCCATCGTCCAATGGATTAAAGCGGCTTGATTCCTCACCACCCTCACCGGTATTGGACTTTCCGCCAATGGCATTCATGGCCATGGCCAGTGTTGAGTGGGCTTCGTAGGAGATAGACCCGAACGACATGGCACCTGTAGCAAAACGCTTGACGATCTCTTTCGCTGGCTCCACTTCGTCCAATGGCACCGGCTCATCCGCCCACTTGAAATCAAACAGACCGCGAAAGGCCAACAGCTTCTCGTCCTGCTCATTGATCAGGCGAGAGAATTCAGCGTAGCTCTTGGCATCATTTGCCCGAGAGGCATGCTGAACCTTGGCAATAGTGTCCGGCGTCCAGGCATGTGCCTCACCACGCTGACGATAAGCATAATCACCACCCACATCGAGGTGCTTACTGTAGATGGGGTTGTTGCCATAAGCATTAGTGTGCAGACGCACCGCTTCCTCGGCAATCTCTTCCAGACCGGCACCCTCAATCATCGTAGATGTTCCGGTAAAATATTGATCAACAAAACTGGTAGAGAGGCCTACTGCATCAAAAATCTGCGCACCACAATAGGATTGATAGGTGGAGATACCCATCTTTGACATGACCTTTTTCAGGCCCTTGCCAACCGCCTTGATGTACCGCTTCTGTGCCTCTTTAAAACCAAGTTTTTCTGGCAGGGATGGCAACAGCGTCTGGATGGTGTCAAAGGCTACATAGGGGTTGATGGCTTCAGCACCATAACCGGCAAGCGTCGCAAAGTGATGAACTTCAACGGCGGCACCTGTCTCAACCACTAGGCCGGACTCTGTGCGCAAGCCTTTGCGGATCAGATGGTGATGGACCGCAGAGACCGCGAGTAATGCCGGAATTGCAACATGGTCAGCATCGGCACGCCGATCAGAAAGAATAAGTATATTATACCCTTCCAAAACCGCCTTCTCAGCGGTATGCCCCAATGCATCCAGGGCCAGCTTCAAGCCAGGAACACCCTGATCGGCATTAAAGCAGATACTCAGAGTACGGGTACGGAAGGCACCGCCAGTATTGTCTTCAATATCACGAATACGCTCCAGATCCGTGTTAGTCAGAATCGGCTGGTTTACCTCAAGCCGCATATTCGGCTCACTCTGGCCTATCCCGAGCAGATTAGGTCGTGGACCAATCAGCGAAACCAGTGACATAACAATCTCTTCACGGATCGGATCGATCGGAGGATTGGTCACCTGAGCAAAATTCTGTTTGAAGTAGGTGGACAGGTGCTTTGGCCGATTAGACAGTACGGCAGGGGGGTTATCCGCACCCATCGAACCTGTTGCTTCCTGACCTGTCAGAACCATCGGCGTCAACAGGAACTTGATGTCTTCCTGGGTATAACCGAAGGCTTGCTGACTATCCAGTAACGTATTGGTATCCGGCGACATAGCGCCAACCATCTCAGGCAGCTGGTCCAGATGAATCTGGGTCTGGTCAAGCCAATCCTGATAGGGGTGCTCGGAAGAGAGTTGCTGTTTAATCTCGGCATCGTCAATGATCCGGCCCTGTTCAAGATCAATCAGGAACATTTTTCCGGGCTGCAGTCGCCATTTCTTGATAATCCGCTCTTCCGGTATATCCAGTACACCCATTTCGGATGCCATCATCACCATGTCATCATCGGTTATCAGATAGCGGGCAGGACGCAGACCGTTTCGATCAAGGGTTGCTCCAATCTGTCTGCCATCGGTAAACGCTACAGCGGCAGGACCATCCCATGGCTCCATCAATGCCGCATGATACTCGTAAAATGCGCGGCGCTTTTCATCCATTAGCGGATTACCAGACCAGGCCTCTGGTATCAGCATCATCATGGCATGGGCCAATGAATAGCCACCCTGAACCAGTAGCTCAAGGGCATTATCAAAAGAAGCAGAGTCAGACTGACCTTCTGGAATCAGCGGCCAAACTTTGGCCAGATCATCACCCAGAATCTCTGAAGCCATAGCATGCTTGCGCGCTGCCATCCAATTAACATTACCCCGCATGGTATTGATCTCACCATTGTGGGCGATCATGCGGAAGGGGTGTGCCAAATCCCAAGTTGGGAAAGTGTTGGTAGAGAAACGCTGGTGTACCAATGCAAGCGCAGAAACCATACGCTCATCTCTCAAGTCAGGATAGTACTCTCCCACCTGGTCTGACAGCAGCATACCTTTGTAGGTAATCGTGCGTGAAGAGAGTGACGTGAAATAGAAGGCATCTCCGCGCTCAAGACCGGCCTCTCGGATAACCTTTTCTATCTGTTTGCGAATGACAAAAAGCTTACGCTCAAAGGTGGCTTGATCAGCACAGTTTTCACCGCGCCCGATAAAGATCTGCTTAATCTCTGGCTCGGTCGGCTTGACGCTGTAACCTAATCCTTCGTTGTCAGTCGGGACATCACGCCACCCTATGACTTCCTGGCCTTCATCTTCGATAAAACGGATGACGGTTGCTTCCGCCCGAGCCCGGGATGCCTCATCTCTTGGCAGAAACAGCATGCCTACAGCATAACTGCCGACCTCTGGAAGCTCGAAATCCACTACTTCCCGAAAGAAACAATCCGGTATCTGGATAAGTATGCCCGCCCCATCGCCTGCACGTGGGTCAGCACCGACTGCTCCGCGATGTGTTAAGCGTTCAAGGATTTCTAATCCCTGCTCAACTATCTTGCGGCTCTTACGGCCCTTGATATTAGCGACAAAACCGACGCCACAAGCATCATGTTCGTTACGGGGATCATACAGTCCCTGCTTCGTTGGCAAAGCGCCTTGGCCCATCGTAAACCTCATCTGATCGGGGCAGAAATTTGCAACAGCTGCTTTCTACCCGTTGTAAATGTGGACGTAATGCCCGGAAAACCGATCTCCGAGGTTCGTCCAAAATGGCTGGGGAAATACCCTTACAAGTATTTCCGTCCGCACAGAACCCTGCAGGATAATAGAAAATCACATTCTAGGCTAGCAATTTGAATAAACAGAAAGATTACAGTTGGTGATGCGTTGAATATAGGCGTTAATGTCCTATCACTTCTTCAATGCGGCCTGAACCGAAGCGAATGTCCTGGGCCATACATCGCTTTTTCTCAGTGCTATGGGGAGAGCACTTCGAGCCTTTATCGCTGCCGCTCTATCAGGAAAATGGCCATAAAGGACAGAGTACCATGCCACACCTGAACGCATCGTTTTGAAATAGGCGGCATCTGCAGTCAAGCGGTACTGCTCGATAAAGCGCTTGGCTGCCAACTCATCCCTGACACCCACTAATTGAAGTGTATAGGCCCCTGGAGACTGCGCCAGCAGCCATTCCTCTCGCCGAATGTTATTAGTTTTGGTGGTTTGTATACTTTTCTCTTCTGGGCTTTTGGTTATCAACGGCTTTGATTTGGGCGACGGACTGAGCGGCGCAGCCAATACAGGAGATTCAGGTGTTTCAATAGCCTTTGTATCTGCCATTATGCGGCTATTTTCTCCCTTATCGTCCAAACTCACCTGCGGTTCAAGCTGAACTGAGGCAAGGTCGGATTCAGAGCGCTGGACCTCTTCAGCTTGGGTAGAAATGGCCGTATCCTTCGTTGCAGCCAAATCTGGGGCTGGCATCCCATCTTGAGAAGCCGTAAATATGGATTCTTGCTTCGAGCCAGTGCCCTGTTCAGCAATAACAGGCAACTCTACAAAGTTCGCCTCACCCACTTCCTCATCAATCGGTAAATCAATCTTCTCAACCACTCCTTGTTCAGCTTGCTGTGTGGCGTCGTCTTTAGCAGGGGTTTGCAAGGGAAGAGTGAGTGGTTTGGCCGTAGAACCATCTAAAGGTTCAGTTGAGCCACCTTCTATAGCCTGATCTGTATCTATGAAAACGCTATTGATTTCATTCTGAAATATCAGTGTGAGTAGCAATAAAACACCCAGCAACGCAATTCCCGCCAAAACGGGCTTAGGCAAATCAGAAAACAGCCCCTTTCCAACAGCAGCCACCTTATCAGGCGTTTCATTCGCCGATATTTTCTGTTGCTCTGGTGCTTTAGAAAAAAGATGCTTAAGTTGGGTTTCCAATTGCCCAGGTAAACCATTCGATTCCCGCAGCAGGCGATTGAGGCTGCCGCCGGACAGTTTCAAATGTCCAGAACCATTCCAGAGATCAAGTAAAAACTGCACAAAGGATTCAGATTGACGGCTATCCAGCAGGGGCATCTCAAGTGATTGCACCGACTGCAGATTCATGGCCTGCAATTGCGGCATTTGAAACAGGTTGATGATATCTGGCGTGGCGAATAGCACTACACGGATAAGTGCCCGATTTCCAGGGCGACGCTCAAACAGACGAAAGATTGCAATCATGGTGGCAACGGGGAGCAGTTGCGCATCATCAATCACAATAACCGCTTTTCTACCCGCCGCTATAAGTAATTCAAATCGCTTGATCAGGTGCTCTATCGTGAGGCTGGCCTCATCTGTAAGACCGTATCGACGATAAAGATGGGAAAAAAACTGGTCGGGGTGAAAGGTGTGGCTGGCATCAATGGAACATAGGTCCCACTCATCGCGGGACTGTTTTACAAACTGCTCGAGCAGCGTTGATTTACCCGCCCCCACTACCCCTTTGACAAGCAGAACTTTCTCACTGTTGTCAGTTAAATGACGCAACAGATCTAAACGCTGCCTCAATTCAGGTGTGGAGAAGAAAGGTTCGTCAGTCCCCCTGCTTTTCTCCCTGAACTGCTGAAGATATGGCGCAGCGTTATCTTCAGCTTTAGCTGGTCGCTTTTCCATATTCATTCAAGGTTTCCTTTAAAGCCTCCGGCTCAAAAGTATCTGTAACAACCGAGTAGCCCAGTTTATTCATCAGAACCAGTCGGATCTTGCTCTCCAGCACTTTTTTGTCAACGGACATCAAGGCCAACATACGATCGGCATCGAGTGATTCTGGAGGGTAGACAGGCAGACCGGCTTTTTTAATTAACGACTCTATCCGCCGTTGATCCGTATCATCGAGCCAGCCCAGCCGGCGTGAAAAGTCAGCCGCCATGCAGATACCGGCACCCACAGCCTCACCATGCAACCACTCACCATAGCCCACACCTGTTTCTATGGCATGTCCAAATGTATGGCCCAGATTTAGTAAGGCGCGGTTACCCGCCTCACGTTCATCCGCTGCCACCACGGCCGCCTTATCTTTACAGGATCGTTCAATGGCATAAGCAAGCAGCGCATGATCACGCTCTAGCAGCCCATCCATTTTCTGCTCGAGCCAGTAAAAGAAATCAGGATCACCGATAAGACCGTACTTGATGATCTCGGCGAGTCCAGCCGACAGCTGGCGATCATCCAGAGTACTCAGCGTATCGATATCAGCAATGACACATTGCGGCTGATAAAAAGCACCAATCATATTTTTTCCCAACGGATGATTGACGCCTGTTTTCCCCCCAACAGATGAATCAACCTGGGCCAGTAGTGTGGTCGGAACTTGAATAAAGTAGACACCACGCTGATAACAGGCTGCGGCAAAACCAGCCATATCGCCCACAACACCACCGCCTAGTCCTATTACTGTACAACGCCGATCAAACCGGTGTTCCAGTAGCGCATCTATAATCGTCTGCCAAACCGACAACGTTTTAAATTGTTCACCATCCGGTAGGATTACAGATTCAACCTGATATTCCAGCAATGCCGATTCAACCGAAGCAAGATAGAGGGGAGCCACAGTGGTGTTGGTCACAATCAAGATCTGTTGACCATGAATATGGGGGCGGTATACCTCACGATCAGCCAGGAGATTTGTCCCAATGTAAATTGGGTATGACCGTTCATCGAGATTAACCGTTAAAATACAGCTGGGGTTCTTCATCTGGCTATTGTTTACCTGAACTAAAGGTTCCTCATTTTTTCCGAGCGACTGTGCACATTGAAATAGAAGATAGTTTAACTAGTCAGCTCGCAATTTTTTGACGATCTCATTGGCAACTGCTGTGGCACTGCGCTTTTCAGAAGTGATAACAATATCGGCAGTTTCCCTGTAAAGAGGATCTCGCTCATCCATTAATGATTGAAGAGTGCCTAAGGGATCCTCAGTCTGTAATAAAGGGCGACTCCTGTCCCTGAGTGTCCGCTCATACTGCTGCTCTGGACTACAGTAAAGGTAGACAACAAAACCACGGCTACTTAAATTCCGGCGATTATCCCCGTTCAAGATTGAGCCCCCACCAGTTGCCAGCACTAAATTACCCCGCTGTGTGAGGTCATCTATCACTGCACTCTCGCGTTTTCGAAAACCCTCTTCACCTTCAAAATCAAAAATTGTGGGGATATCCACACCCGTGCGCCGCTGAATTTCGTGGTCCGTATCATCAAAATCAAGCCCAAGTAGCGACGCTACCTGACGCCCAATCGTGCTTTTACCGGCACCCATCGGGCCAATCAGAAATATATTACTAGGGAGATTCATATCGAACTACACGCACCATGCTTTAATTTCACAAAAAATATCTCATTTGCTGTGAATAGTAATCTCCATAGAATCACAGAGCAATGTTCTAGGTAATACTCTTGATTAGATCACCCTAAACAAAGAAGGGCCTATCCAGCGACAGGCCCTTCCTCTACACCATCAATTTAACCTCAGCGAGCCGAGAGCGTATCCTTGAGAATCTTTGGCGTAACAAAGATTAACAACTCTTTATTCTCATCCTTACGCAATTCCTGCTTAAACATAAACCCGACGTAGGGCAAATCACCAAAGAATGGCACACGCTCTTTGCTACGGGTTTCTGTCCGCTCAAATACACCACCAAGAACTACCGTCTCGCCATTTTCAACGATGACTGAGGTCTCGATTTCTCGCGTATCGACCGGAGGTACGCCCAACACAGAGCGAGAGAAGTCTGGATTATCTTTCGTAATATTGAGATCCATAATGATTCGATCATCGGGTGTAATATGCGGGGTCACCTCAAGCTTTAAAACGGCTTCTTTAAATGAAACAGTGGTTGAACCACTGGAGCTAGCCTCTTGATAAGGCACCTCGACACCTTGCTTGATCACTGCTGTCTTCTGATCTGAAGTAACAACTCTTGGACTCGAAACAATCTCGCCCTTACCTTCCTGCTGCATAGCGGAGAGCTCTAATTGCAGCAAATAAGACCCCACTTTCCCTGCGATGAAGTTTAGCGCACCCCCTCGAGATGCACTCAGGGTCTGGGGTAAATTGACCAATAGTCCATCCTGTCCAGAACCAGCAGGCGATTCGATGGTACCCTCATGCAGCCCTGAGGTGCCCCCTATATAACCATCTTGGGTACCACCAATATCGAGAAAATTCCCATCCGCCTTAAGATGAGTACTCATACCAAACCGAACACCAATGTCCTTGGCAAAGTCATCATTAGCAATAACTACACGCGATTCTATTAATACTTGCCTTACAGGAATATCTAACCGATTGACAAGTCTCCGTATATCTTCCAGCTTCGCAGCCGTATCCCTGACTAACAGGGTATTAGTCCGCTCATCAAAGCTCACATTCCCTCGTTCCGGGGTCAACAGTTGATTGCCTTCACTCTTCAGCAATTTCTGAATATCCGTCGCTTTGGCGTAGTTCAACTGAATATACTCAGAAAACAGCGGGGCTAGCTCTTCAATCTGCCGTTGAGATTCAAGCTCGAGCTTTTCACGTGCTGCGATCTCCTCCGTAGGGGCAATCAGCATAACATTACCGTTCTGGCGCATCGACAAACCACGAGTTTTCAGGATAATACTCAGCGCTTGATCCCAAGGTACATTCTTCAGCCTAAGCGTGATATTGCCACTCACCGTGTCAGAGGTGACCAGGTTTAATCCTGTAAAATCAGCAAGTAGCTGCAGCACAGCGCGTACTTCGATATCCTGGAAGTTAAGCGAGAGCCGCTCACCTGTGAACGTCTCTTTACGTCGCTGAAGCTCCTCTTTCTCCTCTCTCGTCAATGCACGGAACTCAATCGTGAAGAGGTCATTCGCCTGATAGGCCAAATGCTCATACTCACCTGTCGCAGTAATCTCGATATGGACATTATTGCCCTGACTGGTGACTTCAAACTGTTTAACTGGGGTAGCAAAGTCGCCTACGTCAAACTTACGCATCAGGTGATCAGGAAGGGCTGTATCCAGAATATCCAAAACAACACGGCCGGCCTCTTCCCGCATATCCACCGATACAGCTGGATTCCCCAACTCAATAATAACCTGCCCTTCTCCTGCGTCACCCCGCCGGAAATCAACATTGCGCAGCCCATCAGATGAACCGGTTGCTGGCTTGCTGGTAGATCGCGCTGACTCTGCTGACGGTTGGGCTGTTGCTGATGCAACATTGGCCCCGCCCTTGATTGTGATTGTTAACTCATTCCCGTCAATGCTGATTTGATGACCTGTAGCCTCAACAAGATTAACCACTACCCGTGTTCGGTCACCCGCCTCAATAGCCGTTACACTGCGGGCCATCCCTATACCAATACTCTGGGTTTTGCTGGCTAACCCATTGCTTAACCCATAAAAATCAAGCGCAATACGCGCCGGATTATCCGTGGTAAACACCTTAGGCTCATCAAAACCCTTCTCAGCGCGAAGGGTTATGACAACGTCATCACCAGGTAGCGCAGAAAAGTTAAGCTCATTAAGTATATTGTCTGCCGCCACTGCAGGTGAGGCCGCAATGACCAAAAAGAGTACTGCGGCTAAAAATAGCTGATGTACATTCATGATAGTCCCAGCCTTGTGCCACTGTTCCAATTCAAGTGGTTTTGTATTCATTAACATAGCCCTGTTACTCTCCTGCCAAAGCCAAGGAGGCTTGTCGTTCACGATAGCCACCCTGGCCGTCCGGAATAATCTCCGTCAATTCAACCTGGGTTTCACTAATCTGTGTTATCTGCCCATGATTTGTGCCCAGATAATTACCCGTCTTAACCCTGTGTATGGTCCGTTCCTGAGTCTGAACCAATGCCCAAGTGCTACCCAGCTGTTCGAGTAATCCAACCATCCGAAGTGAGTCAAGAGGATAGCTCTCCAGCTCCTCTTTTCTCCGATTGAAATCGGGACTCGGACCTATGCCTACGTTTTGTGTTCCCGCCTCTTCACTTTGGGCCTGAGAAACAAACGGGCTTCGTCGACCGTCACTAATGTAAGCGAAGGTCTCGATCGGCTTAATCTCAGGTAACGGTTCAATATGACCTGCCTTTCTTGCTTTAACCTCATCCACATAACTCTTCAGGTCATGCATACCCCTTTCCGCACAGCCTGTGAGCAGGTTGAGGCCTACCAGACAAATACTGAAGAGTGCAATTTTCCGATTCAATCGCATCAATTCGCTCCCTCTTCTTCCAGATAGCGATAGGTCTTAGCCGTTGCTGACATGACTAATACGCCATCTTTTCTTGGCTCCATGGAGACATTATGAATAGTGACAATGCGGGGCAATGCCGCCAGTCCACTGATAAATTCACCGAGCTCATGATAGCCACCAAACACCCGAAGCTGAATGGGCAATTCGGCATAAAACTCTCGCGGCACCTCATCTTGCGGATCGAACAATTCAAATTCCAGGCCCGCAGCTAAACCCGTCTGAGAAACATCCACCAGAAGATCCGCCACCTCTGTTTTGTTGGGAAGCTGTCTTAACATGGCACCAAACGACTGCTTCATCTCCTCCAGCTGTCGCTTGTACTTTTCCAGATTGACCGCTTTGGCCTGCTTACGCTCAAACTCTGCTCTTAGCGTCAGCTCCTTCTTCTCTACAGTCTCCAGATTAATCAACTGTTCTTCTGTATTGAAATAATACCAGCCGACTCCAACACCGATACAAGCCAAAATGATAATAAAGGCCTTAACCGGCATCGGCCAATTGCCGATATTATTAAAATCCAGTTCATTCAGTTCTTGAAGGTTCATAGTGGACCTCCTTCACTGGCGTTTCGATTTATCTGCTTGGATTTAAGAATGAAGCTGCCCTTGGCTTTATCAGTACTGGTAATAACTTGTAACGACGGATTCCCCAGCCACTCCGAAAGCTCTATATTGCGCATATAGGTAGAGACCCTGGCATTGGACTCTGCCACTCCATCCATTGTCACTTGGTCGTTATCCTGTGCAAGCTTAGTGAGGTACGTGCCATCAGGTATCGTCGATACCAGCTCATCAAATAGATGTACAATCTGTGGACGACTCCCCTGCAGCGACTGAATAACATTCATTCGGGCTATCAGTTGGGCCTTCTGTTTTTCAAGATCTTTGATCTCTTTAATCTTCTTATCGACTAGCGCAATCTCCTGACCTAAGTAGCCGTTACGCTCTTCCTGATAGCTGATCATATCTTCAATAAAGAAATGCACACCGCCACAAGCAGCACCTGTCAATATCAGCGCCAGGAATACGGACATGCCAAAATCTTTTTGGCGTTTCTTGCGCAGTGTCTCCCGCCAGGGAAGTAAATTAATATGGGCCATATTAGTCGAAACTCCTCAGCGCGAGTCCGCAGGCGATCATCAGCGAGGGCGCGTCATTACTTAATCCCTGTGGCTTGACACTTGATGCAACCGACATATTGGCAAATGGATTTGCCACTAGTGTTGGTGTGCCAATCTTCTCTTCGATCAACTCGTCTACACCGGGGATAGAAGAACTGCCCCCCGCAAGAATGATTTGATCTACGCTGTTATAGGCACTGGAAGAGAAAAAGAACTGTAAGGAGCGACTGACCTGCTGCGCCATTGCTTCTTTAAAGGGCTCCAGCACTTCAGGGACATAGTTATCGGGCAAACCACCCTGCCTTTTGGCCATGCCAGCCTCTTCATGGGACAAGCCATAACGTCGCTGAATCTCTTCAGTTAGCTGACGCCCACCAAAATTCTGCTCACGCGTATAGATAATTTTTCCATTTCGCAAAACATTCAACGTAGTGGTGGTAGCGCCAATATCGGCAATGGCAACTGTCTGGTCGTCACCTCCGTCCGCCAGTTGGTCGGCAATCTGCCCAAAGGCATTTTCCATAGCGTAGGCTTCTACATCCACTACAGTGGCTGTAAGCCCCGCTATCTCCAGCGCGGCCACCCGGTCATCCACATTCTCACTTCGGGAGGCGGCCAGCAATACATCCATCATCTCTGGGTTTTTATCCGAAGAACCCAGAATTTCGAAATCCAGGTTCACCTCTTCCAAAGGGTAGGGAATATACTGATCGGCCTCCAACTGAATCTGACTCTCCATCTCCTGGTCAGATAGTGAAGCTGGCATAGTGATGATTTTGGTAATCACCGCCGATCCTGAAACGGCCACGGCAGCTTGGCGAGCTCGTGTACCGGAACGTCTAACCACATTTTGTATTGCCTGGCCAACGGCATCGACGTCGGCAATATTCTTTTCCACCACCGCATTGGCAGGCAGCGGCTCAACGGCATAGGCTTCGACCCGATATTGGGCACCAGATCTACCAGAGGATTTACTTAACTCCAGCAGTTTTACGGCAGTTGAACTGATGTCCAGCCCGAGCATCGCCTGCTTCTTGGATCCGAAAAAAGGGACCATCGCGTTTCCTTTCTCGCAATTATAATTAGACTTTACGGAGAACTTTTAGGTTTTCCTTTAATTAGAATAGTTAACTATATAGCAGTAAATGATTTTCTTGTGAAGTGTTTTTTATTCAAGACTGTCACAGATGCACATATTTGGTAGTATAACGGCACTCATCCATAAATCTGGATTACCAAAATCCTAAATCCGTGAACTGGCTCATGAAGTGGTTAAAGAAACTGACAAAGCTCTTCCTATGGCTCTCCCTGCTGGGTGGCTTAGCTGGCGCAATTAGCGTCGCGGCCCTTTATTATCACCTGGAGCCCACACTTCCCTCCACAGAGAGCCTGAAAAGTGTGCAATTTCAGGTGCCACTACGTGTCTATTCCAATGATAACAAACTAATCGCCGAATTCGGCGAAATGCGCCGCATACCCTTGGCGTATGCCCAGATACCCGAAAAAATGGTGCAAGCTTTCCTTGCGGCAGAAGATGATCGCTTCTTTGAGCACCCCGGCGTTGACTACAAAGGGCTGCTCAGAGCCGCCTACCAACTGCTTCTTACCGGCGAACGGAGACAGGGAGGCAGTACCATCACGATGCAGGTCGCCCGCAACTTCTTCCTTTCCAGTGAAAAAACCTTCACGCGAAAGTTCAGTGAGATATTCCTCTCTCTGCGAATTGAAAACGACCTCACCAAGCAAGAGATTCTGGAACTTTATCTAAATAAGATATATATGGGCAATCGCTCTTACGGGGTCGGTGCCGCCGCCATGGTCTACTACGGTAAGCCTGTTGAACAGCTGACACTTCCACAGATCGCAATGATTGCCGGCCTCCCGAAGGCACCTTCACGCTACAACCCCCTGGCTGACCCCGAGCGCTCACTCCAACGACGGGACTATGTCCTTGGGCGAATGCTGAAACTTGGATTCATCACCGAATCCGATGAACAAATGGCACGGGCAACCCCTATAACCGCCTCTTTACATATAGCCAAAACAGAAGCAGACGCACCCTACATTGCAGAAATGGTGCGCGCCGAGATGTTTAACCGTTATGGCAATGAAGCCTACACAACCGGCTTTAATGTCTTTACTACTATCGATACATCACTCCAGATAGTCGCGAACAAATCGTTGCGGGACAACCTCCAGGCCTATGACCAGCGACACGGCTATCGCGGCGCGGAGCAACATCTGACAATAGAGGGATCAGAAGATGACCATGCGCTTGACGCTCTATTAAAAGATCACCGAACCGTAGGAGATCTATTGCCAGCTCTTGTTACCAACATTACTGAACAGAGCGCAGAAGTCTATCTCGGTGAAGGCCGGAGAGAGACACTTGAGTGGGGTGGCCTCGAGTGGGCCAAGCCCTATATTAACGACAATCGCGCCGGAAAAAAGCCGCAGAAAACTTCCGACATCATAAATCCCGGCGATCTGGTCCGCATCATTATCAGCAAAACCGATGAAGGCGAAACGCTAAGGTTGGCGCAGATACCGGCCGCCGAGAGCGCACTGGTCGCAATAAACCCGGACAATGGCGCAATTAAAGCCCTCACCGGAGGTTATGACTTCTATCACAGCAAATTCAACCGGGTAACTCAGGCACAACGACAGCCCGGATCAGGCTTCAAAGCAATCATCTATTCCGCTGCACTTGAAGCTGGTTTCACCCCCGCCAGCCTAATCAACGATGCACCTGTAGTTTTTGATGATCCCAGTCTGGAAGGGGCCTGGCGGCCAGAAAATTACAGCGGCAAGTTCTTTGGTCCAACTCGATTGCGTTATGCCCTGACAAAATCACGTAATCTTGTCTCTATTCGTCTGCTTCGCTCAATCGGAATCAAGCATGCTCTGGAGCATGCAGAAAAATTTGGCTTCAACTCGGCCGACCTTCCACACAATCTCTCATTAGCACTCGGAAGCGGTACCGTCACACCTCTCCAGATGGCCTCTGCCTATGCCATTCTCGCCAATGGTGGCTTCAAGGTTGAACCCTACTTTATTGACCGAATTGAGCGTGACACAGGTGATTTGATTGAAAAAACACAACCCGCGACGGTTTGCAATGACTGTACAGAGGGCACGGAGACAGAATTCCCTATCGCCAAACGCGCCATATCGCCACAAAATCACTACCTCATGAACTCAATGATGAGGGACGTCATCACACGAGGTACTGCAACAAAAGCACGCAGTCTGGGTCGTAGTGATCTTGCCGGCAAAACGGGAACAACCAATGATCAGCGCGACGCCTGGTTTAACGGCTTCAACCGCTCTTTAGTTGCCATTGCCTGGGTGGGATTCGATACATCCAAACCCTTAGGCAGAGGCGAGGTGGGGGGACGCGCTGCACTCCCCGCCTGGATTGATTTTATGCGCTTTGCCCTGAAGGACGTTCCGGAACAGCCACTCAAGCTACCGGCTGGCATGGTAACCGTGAGGATTGACCCAAAAACAGGTAAAAGAGCCAGTGTCGATCAAGCGGATGCAATTTTCGAGGTATTTCGAAGCGAGAACGCCCCTGGGACTCTGGAATCTGCCTCGACCAATACTAGCCAACCCGGCAAGACCAGCAAAGGAGGCGCCGGTGAACAGCAGATCTTCTGAAGCAGAGTCAGCACATAATGGCCAAGCAACCACACCAACGCGACCTCAGGCACCGACTAGCGGCTCAAGCCGCCAAGCTGATGGCAGAAGCAGGGGACCTCAGTTACGCACAGGCACGAGACAAGGCAGCAAAGCAGCTTAACTGCAACGATCGCCGTCAACTGCCTGATAACCGAGAGATCGAAGCCGCACTCCAATCCCACCTGCAGCTCTTCCAGCCACAGGGCCAGTCCTCACATCTTGCCGCACTGCGTAAAACCGCACTTCATGCGATGCGCACCTTCAATCAGTTTCAGCCGCAGTTAGTTGGCCCGGTCTTTTTGGGAACGGCAATTCAGCATACACCCATTAACCTGATCCTTTTCTCGGATACTGTTGAGGCCGTGGTGCTGGAAATGATGGAACGACATATCCCCTATCAGCAGAAAGAGATACGGGTCGACTATTCGAAGCAGAAGGGGGTACATCGGACGCGACTGACGTTTATTGCAGGAGAGGAGCAAATCGAACTTCTGATACTGCCCCTGTCCGACAGGCACAATCTACCACTGGACCTGATACAAGGACGCCCCCAAAAGGGGGCGTCTATTAGCAAAGTTGGAACAATGCTGGAATCAAATTAACGCTTATCTACTGACACATAATCACGCATGGGCGCACCAGTATAGAGTTGGCGTGGACGTCCAATCCTGAACTCAGGGTCATCCATCATCTCCATCCAATGTGCAACCCAGCCAACTGTTCTGGCCACTGCAAACATCACAGTAAACATGCTGGTTGGGATACCCAGTGCCTGGTAAATGATACCGGAGTAGAAATCAACATTGGGGTAAAGTTTACGCTCAACAAAATACTCATCCTCAAGCGCAACCTGTTCAAGACGCAGTGCCAGCTCAAACAAGGGGTTATCGTCATTACCTTTCATGTTGGCCAGAACTTCATGACACACTTCCCGGATAAGGGTCGCACGCGGGTCAAAGTTCTTGTAAACGCGATGACCAAAGCCCATCAAACGGAATGGATCATCTTTGTCCTTAGCCTTGGCGATGTACTTATCGATCTGGGAGACATCACCAATCTCATTCAGCATATCCAGTACGGCCTCGTTGGCACCGCCATGCGACGGCCCCCACAGAGAAGCGATACCCGCCGCGATACAGGCAAACGGATTAGCCTGGGAACTACCAGAGAGACGAACGGTAGAAGTACTGGCATTCTGCTCATGGTCCGCATGCAGGATGAAGAGGGTATTGATTGCCTTAACCGCTACCGGATCTGGCGTGTACTCTTCGCAGGGATTGCTGAACATCATATGCAGGAAGTTTTCACAATAATCCATATTATTCCGCGGATAGATGAACGCTTCACCCACATTATGCTTATAACTTGCTGCCGCAATAGTCGGCATCTTGGCAATCAGGCGATGTGCGGAGATTTCACGATGACGTGGATTATTGATATCCAACGAATCATGATAGAAGGCGGAGAGTGACCCAACTACACCGACCATGATACCCATTGGATGTGCGTCATACTGGAAACCATCGAAGAAGTTCTTCAGGGTCTCCTTGATCATCGTGTGATGACGAATGGTATTATCAAACGTTGTAAGCTCATCTGCAGAAGGCAGGTCACCATACATCAGCAAATAGGCAACCTCGAGAAAGCTCGCTTCCTTGGCCAATTGCTCGATGGGATAACCACGATAACGCAGAATACCCTGATCACCGTCGATATAGGTGATGGCGCTGCGGCAACTAGCTGTAGCAACAAACCCGGGATCGTAGGTAAACATTCCGGTGTGCTTGTAAAGTGTTGAGATATCCGCGACTTCAGGTCCTTCTGTGCCCTTGTATACAGGCAAATCGACAGAGGTTCCATCTACTTGATTGGTTAAGGTTACTTTTTTATCAGACATAAGTTCACTTTCTCCTGCCATAAACTGGCTAACTGGCCTTTTATATAACAGTCGGCCGATCAGAACAACCCCTCACACACTTATTAGGACAAGCGTCCAAGGCAAAAAATACCTGTTCGATACGATCAAAAAGTCAATTATTGGCGAATTGTCGGTTATTTTCCCGATTTGACGGCTATTTAGCGAGGCATCGACTGCCAATGCTATACCCGCCAATCAGAATTTGGACGCAGTGACTGCATAATTAAATACTACGTATTGAAATATTGAATACTTGGAATGCCAAACAATCTGACCCATTATCACCAGCGCTTTAAGCATAGACCACGGCAGCCTGGATTATACGAATTGTAATACTTCGCCATAACGGGTGCAGACAGGCAAAACAAAAGGCACCGAAGTGCCTTTTGTTGATCTCTGCATTGCGCTGCGTTAACCGCGTGAATAGCGCTTGCGGAATTTGTCTACACGGCCAGCGGTATCCATAATCTTCTGCTTACCGGTGAAGAAAGGATGACAGGCTGAGCAGACTTCCACGTGCAGATCCTCGCACAGTGCTGAACGGGTCGTAAACTCGTTACCACAGCTGCACGCCACTTTAATATCTTCATAATTTGGGTGGATATCTGCTTTCATGACAGCCTCTGAATAAACACAAACTACCCGCCAGATGGAGCGGGGGTGAACGCGCCATTATAGTAGAGCTATACTAGCTTGGCAATATCAGATAACGCTTTATCTTAATCCGTTTGCCCTGGTGAGAAGGGAATGACCTCCGCGCCTTTGAATGCCGATACAGGTGAATGGGTCAGTCGCCCATCAAGACCACCGAGATGGTCAATCAGCCCGCCACTGCCAACCATCTGATCCCACATCATACGGGATATGCGAATACAGGCCCCCATTGGGCTATCGGACAGGTGACGCTCCTGATCGATGCGCCACTGCAGCCTTCTTAATCGATCTTGCTGGGATTCAGGTGCCTGGGTAATTACCCGTTCAATCATCGCCTGCCGGGACTGCTCAAACACAGACTGATCCTTAGCCAGTTCAAGCCAGTGGTCAAAATCCAATTTTTTTCCAGACTTGTCCATTAGATAGCTCCATTTCATGATTGCCAGAAAACGTTCAATTCCGACCCTCAGCCCAAGCCCCTCATGAAACAGACTAGCACAACCATTACCTCAAAGTCTTCCTTGACTAGCCAGGCAATAAAAACTTAACAACCTGTTTTATATAGAA